>VFQO010000179.1_pt1 | contig 80196 bp, 68 predicted proteins | sample 3512331 | NCBI WGS metagenome assembly VFQO01 (sample SAMN10412371, study PRJNA504923) | tailings metagenome | isolation source: Replicate 3 from Balatoc abandoned mine | place: Philippines: Itogon, Benguet | collected 2017-08-28 | reverse complement strand
ATCCGCAGAAATTACCCCGCGGGGTGGAGAGCCGTCCACGACATCAATTGCGGACCTGAGTTGCGGCATTTATGCCGTTGGACAGCGCTAGGTGCAAAATATTCAAGGTCGGAAGCCCGGTAGTGAATCAGTTCGACAAAAAGCTGATGTCGCTCTGGATGGGCTGGGGCAAGCGGCTGCTGCCGTTTGCCGATGCGGCCAGTGACGATCTGCCGCTGTCTCGCCTGCTCAGGCTTTCGCTCATCCAGTTTTCGGTCGGCATATCGCTGACCCTTCTGGTCGGCACGCTCAACCGCGTGATGATCGTCGAGCTTGACGTGCCCTCGACCATTGTCGGCGCCATGCTCGCCCTGCCGCTGCTGGTCGCTCCGTTCCGGGCGCTGATCGGCTTCCGTTCCGACACGCATCGTTCGGCGCTGGGCTGGCGCCGGGTGCCCTTCATCTATCGTGGCACCATGATCCAGTTCGGCGGTCTGGCGCTGATGCCCTTTGCGCTGCTGGTGCTCGGCGGTGCGTTGCAATCGGCGGCCTGGCCTTCATGGATCGGCCAGCTCAGCGCGGCGGCGGCAATCCTGCTGGTCGGCGCGGGCGTGCATATCACGCAGACGGTCGGCCTTGCCCTTGCCACCGATCTGGCGCGCGACGACCAGCAGGCCAATGTTGTCGGGCTGATGTATGTCAGCCTGCTGCTCGGATCGATAGTCTCCGCGCTGGCGTTTGGCGCCTTTCTCACCGATTTCACCCCTGGGCGGCTGATCCAGGTGATCCAGGGTTGCGCCGTGGTCACCGTGTTCCTGAACCTTGTTGCCACATGGAAGCAGGAGGCACTCAATTCGAGCCCGCCGCCAACCGATCCGGCGGCCATGGCCGGGACGTTCCGCCAAAGTTGGGACAGCTTCATCGTTCAGCGTCAGGCGCTGCGCCGCCTAATCGTGATCGGGATCGGGACGCTGGCCTTCACCATGTCGGATGTGCTGCTCGAGCCCTATGGCGGTCAGGCGCTCGGCCTCGGGGTGGGCATGACAACGCGGCTTACCGCGATTCTGGCGGGGGGCAGCCTGGTGGGCTTCACGATCGCATCGCAGATCCTCAGCCGCGGAAGCGATCCGGTCAGGCTGGCGGGGGCGGGCGCACTGATGGGCCTTCCCGGCTTTGCGATGATCATTGTCACAGCGCCGATCCAATCGATCTCGCTGTTTTCGGTCGGCGTGCTGATGATCGGATGCGGTGCCGGCCTGTTCGGGCACGGCACGCTGACCGCGACGATGCGCGATGCGCCAAAGGGGCAGGTCGGCATGGCGCTGGGGGCATGGGGCGCGGTTCAGGCAACCGCGGCCGGAGCAGGCGCGGCGATTGGCGGCGCGGTGCGCGACCTCGCCCGCGGCCTCGTGATCATGGAAGGATGGCCACCGGCGATCTCCGGCTATGTTCTGGTCTACGCGCTGGAATTGGTCCTGCTGGCGGCGGCCTTGATTATCATGGTGCCGCTGGTGCAGCGTGCGCAGGAGCCAGCCGGGCCGCTGCCGCGCGTCTGAGCAATTCCGCCAATGCGCCTGCGGGCGCGCCGGTTGCGCGTTTTCTGGTCGGCTTCGGCTTCTGGCTGAACCCGTGTCTGCGGCGCATAAAGAAAGACCCGGCACTTGCGGCCGGGTCTTCCGTGTTGGGTGGTCCACACCGTCCTTGCGGACTGGATGGAATGTGCACGCCTCAGGCCCCTGCGGACCTGCTGTGCCTTATTGGGCCGGTGCTGTAGCAGCCTCGGCAGTAGCAGCGGCACCCTGCCAGAAATCGGCAAACCACGTCGTGTTGCTGAGAATGGAGTAATGCACCGCGAGCGACGTCAGCACCAGAACCAAGAACATGATCGGAATGATCACATTCGGGCTGACATAGAGGAAAATCCGACCTTCTTTCATCGTCTGGCCTCCCTTACTTGAGCCACGGCGTCAAAACGAACGCCAGCACGTGAGCGGCGAGGGCGATGCCGAAGTAAATCCGCGTCCCCCATTTCAGCCCGTCGTTAATTTCGAGGGCCTGCGCTTCCGTCAGCCCTGTGGGGTAAACCGTTGTGTCATCACCTGCCATGTGGCGAACCTCCTTGATCGGTTACGGCATTCGCGGAAACTCGGTAATGACCCCAGCCTTGTTCCCTTGGGATGCAATTAGCGTGGATGTGGAATTCTCCATGAACCGCATCAGGAAATCGCGAATACGGCCATAGGCATCGAGTCGGGTGACCGGCCTAATGCAGCTTGGATGTTGCATTTTATAGGACAAACGTCAACGTTGTTTAACGTATTTTAGTGTCAAGAAAATTTCACGCCTTCCCAAGGGGTACAGGTTGATCCGGTGGTGGTCTCACGGGGCGACCGGGAGTGGACGAGCGCCTGTCGGCATTACGTTTCCATCAATCATCATGCGCTGCGCCAGACTATGGCGGATGCTGGCGGACCGCGGCGTGAAAATAAAGGCAGCTTTCAGGCCGGTTGCAACGAGGCCCATCCGGATCTCTGGCGATACAAAATCAAGGTTGAGGTGCGAGAAAAATTTGGGCTTGAACCCAACCTCTGTTAGGAAAGCGCCGGGATCGTCAACAATAGGCTCCTGACCGGAGCGAGGAAGGTCTTTATGTCCAATGAAGCTCCGGCCATCGACTGGGCGGATGACGTCAAGCGGTATGTTCCCGGTGCCGATAGCGGCGCGATCGCCGGGATCGTGCACCATTCCATGGTGGCGCTCAAAACCCGCGACGCGTCGCTCGTGTCGTTCGGCAATCCGGCCGAGACGCGCCGTGTGCGCGAGAGTTTCTGCAAGAAGACGCTCGGCCTGACCGAGCCTGACGCCGTGCTCGACTCCGCTATCGCCTCAGTTGGCCAACGGATGAGCGACTCCAGCTCGCGCCACCGGGTGACGGCATATTACCTTCTTGCCGACCATTTCGACAGGCTGGGACAGTTCCGCACGGCGGCGACGCCGTCGGCCGAAGCGGCCCGGCCCCTGGCGCCATGGGCGGCGACCATGTTTGACGGCCCGCCCCCGGGCACGGCCGTCGGCGGCCCCAGCACCGATCTCAGGTTTGCGGCCTTGGTTGGTCTGAGCGGCGGGGTGCTGGCGCTGTTTGCAGCAATTGCCAGCACTGCTGGTGGCTGACGCTTTGATTGCAAATCGTCGTCGGCACTGACAGCGGCCGCAACGGCACGACGGCCGCACCGACCGCTCCTGACCTAATGGCTCTGGAGAGTGTGCGAACGCACGGGCCGCGTTGTGTTTGCTCGGCCCATGGCGCCGCTCGCGAACCAGCGGTCCCGGCGGAGCATGTGTAGCCGCGCGGCCTGGGAGGCCCGGGCGAGGCGTCGCCGTGCGGGTGGCATCCTGCTCACGCGCGGCCAAGCCCTGAACGCAAGAGACCCGTAGGCATTGCCGGGTGGACCCAGCGTTACCCCGGCAAGTCCGGATTGGTGCGAGCGACTGTGACATCGTCCCCACCCAAGCTTACCCCGCTGATCGTCAATCACGCCGACGACATCAACGTCGCCCGAGAGGCGTGGCTGTAGCTCAAGGTGAACCTTGCCTACCTGGCCGGCGCGGTGGCGGTGCTGGCGATCGGGGTGATCCTCGCCCGGCTGCTGTCGGGATGGGCCGACCTCGCGCTGACCAGCAACACCCTGATCGAGCCGACGGTCGCCAAGTGCCTCAGCAACATCTTCAGGTATTGCGCCGTGGGCGGTGGTCGGCTTTGTCGGGACGGAGGCCTAAACCAAGTTTCTGCTGCGCGGGGACATCACTGAATGTTCCGCGGCGCGTCTCTCCCCGAGCTGATCGTCAGCGCGCTGATCGTGCTCGGCGGCGCCTTTGCGCTGATCGGAAGCTGGGGGCTGGTGCGCTTGCCCTCGCTGCAAATTGCGCCTTCTAATAGGTCCTGATCTCTTGTTTGTGCGTAAAGGTCGCGTGGGGGTACAAGTGGGGGTATTAGGGTAACATGCGGATCAAAATGTCAATATTTCAAGTTACTAGGACGGTTTCCCTGATCCCTCCTCCGCTACCGAGCTGTGGGCGGATCGTAGACCCCAGTTAACACCGCTTTCGCCTCTGCGAATTTTCCTATTGGCGCGAGACAATGTAAATGCATTTACTTTATTTGGGGGCAGTGCAGGGGGCATCAATAACTTAAAGTTCAAGAAATAACGTTTAAAAGCAATATAATAAAGTCACTACTCGGATCCCCCCTCTGCCCTTAGCGGCCTTCGCAAATCAACCGAGACTTACACCGAGTGTTGTGGCTGCTTTGGCGATGAACTTGGTGACCTGCTGCCCGCCTTGCTCATAGGCCGCCGCACCCGTCATGTCGGAAATTTCGGCAAACTGCGCCGCGACATTCTCGGGCGTGCAGTCTTCGGGCTTCAGATAGATGCCTTCGCTTTCGGTGATGACGGTGCGGGCAAAGCCGCCCGCGGTCGCATCGAGGATCACGCGCGAGGGAGCATCCTCGCTGACCAGATAGAGCAGCCCCGGAGTCACCGCCTCGGGCTCCATCAGCGCGACGATGGCGGGCGGCAGCAGGTCGCGGGTCATCTGCGTGGCCGCACCGGGCGCGAGGGTGTTGACGCGGATGTTGTTCTTCGCGCCCTCGATGTGGAGCACGTTCATCAGCCCCACCACCGCCATCTTGGCCGCGCCATAATTGGACTGGCCGAAGTTGCCGTAGAGCCCGGAAGACGAGCTGGTCATCACGATCCGCCCGTAATTGGCAGCCTTCATGTGCGGCCAGCAGGCCATGGTGCAAACCGCCGCGCCGGTGAGGTGGACGCGGATCACCGCCTCCCAGTCGGCCAGCGTCATCTTGGCAAAGCTGGTGTCGCGCAGGATGCCCGCATTGTTGACGAGAATATCGACGCTGCCCCAGTCGCGCATCGCCTTGCCGACCATGTCCGCGACCTGTTCGGGATTGGCGACGTCCGCACCGTGGGCCATCGCCGTGCCGCCAGCGGCCTCGATCAGCGCGACGGTTTCCTCGGCGCCTGCCGATACGCCCCCGTCCGGCCCCGTGCCGCCGCCGTAGTCGTTGACCACGATCTTGGCCCCGCGTGCCGCCAGCCCAAGCGCATGGCTGCGACCCAGCCCCGCGCCCGCTCCGGTGACGATGGCGATACGGTTGTCGAATTGGATGGTCATTACTGCGCTCCCGTCAAACTGTTGCAGATGTGCTGGTGGATTGGCGCGCGGCCCATTCCCGGACGATTTCGGCCATCGCTTCGGCGTAAGTCACGCGCGGTGCCCAGCCGAGTTCGCGGCGGATTGCGCCTGCATCGATGCGGTTGGAAAAGCCCACCAGATTGAGCCCCTCCATCAAAGGCAGGGCAGGATCGCGCGGTTCAAGGAGGCTCGCCGGATCCTCATTGGCCCGCACCACATCAAGCGCAGCCTCAAGCGGTATCACCGGCGGAGGAGGCTTGCCGACCACTTCCGCCATATCATCCATGAAGCGCCGCCACGTCACCCCATTCTCGTCGCAGACATTGTAGGTGCGCCCCGCCGCCTTTGGCCGGGTTCCGGCGAGGAACAGCGCATCGGCAAGGTTTTCGACATGGACGAGGCCTGCGTCATTCACCTCCGCCGCGCCAAACACCGCCCCGCCGCTCGCCGCGATCGCTTCGAGCAACCGGTCACCCCAGGCGCTCGCCCCGCCGAGGCCATAGACATTGGCCGGGCGGATGAGCGTGATGGACATGCCGGTTCGCTCGGCCACGGCCTGTGCCGCCAATTCCTGCCCCTGCTTGGCGCGGCCATAAGCGCCCGCCCATGACCCGTGGCCGTCATTCTCGCTGCAAACTTGCGTCTGGATCAGCGTGCCATAGACCGCGATCGAAGATGCGACGACCGCACGCCCGCACTGCTCCGCGATGGCCTCGCAGGCGTTGCGCGTGCCCTCGGCGATCACGTCCCACTGCCACTGGTAGCGGCCAGCCACTCCGACCGGCGCGGCGAGATGCACCAGCAGGTCGCACCCGGCAAAGGCTGCGCGCACCGCATCGGCATCGCCAAGGTCGCCATGCGTCATGCGCACCGCCCCGCACCAATCGGGCAGCGCCGCTTCCCCGGGAAGCGAGAAGCTGGTGACGTCCCATCCGGCATCGAGGAAGCGTCGCACCACTCGCCGGCCGATAAAGCCCGGTCCGCCGGTTACGACCACTCGGCCTGCCATCACGCGATCTCGAGCAGCCCGGCCGCGCCCATTCCGGCGCCCACGCACATGGTCACCACGGCATAGCGCGCGCCCCGCCGCTTGCCCTCGATCAGCGCATGGCCGACACAGCGCGCGCCGGTCATGCCATAGGGATGGCCGACGCTGATCGACCCGCCGTTGACGTTGTAGAGCGCCGGATCGATCCCGAGCTTGTCGCGGCAATAAAGCGCCTGGCTGGCGAAGGCCTCGTTGAGCTCCCACAGGCCAATGTCGCTGACCTTGAGGCCTTGGCGTTCGAGCAGGCGCGGCACGGCATAGATCGGGCCGATGCCCATCTCGTCCGGTTCGCAGCCCGCGGTGGCAAAGCCGCGGAAGAAGCCGAGCGGTTCGACCCCGCGACGCGCAGCCTCGGCGGCCGACATCATGATGACTGTGCTCGCGCCGTCCGATTGCTGGCTGGCATTGCCGGCGGTGACGGTCTTGCCCTCGGCCATGGCCATGCCGTTCTTCAGGACCGGCTTCAGACCGGCAAGGGATTCGAGCGTCGTCTCGGGCCGATTGCATTCATCGCGGCTTACAGTGACTTCGACCTCGGAGACTTCGCCCGTCGCCTTGTTTTGTGATTTCCACATGGTCGTCAGCGGCACGATTTCGTCATCAAACTTGCCTGACGCCTGCGCGGCAGCGGTTCGCTGCTGGCTCTCGAGTGCGTAGAGGTCCTGCGCCTCGCGCGTGACGCCATAGCGTTCGGCGACGATTTCCGCAGTCTCGATCATGCTCATCCACAGCGCCGGGTGGCTGGCGAGCAGCCCCGGCTCGACCGCGCCGTGCATGTTCATATGACCCGAAAGCTGGACCATCGAGATTGACTCCACCCCGCCCGCAGCGATCACCGGCACGCCTTCGGCGAGGATGCGGTTCGCGGCAAAGGCAATCGCCTGAAGGCCGGAGGAGCAGTAGCGGTTGACGGTGACCCCGCTGGTCGAAACCGGGCAGCCTGCCTTGATCGCGGCGTTGCGCGGGATGTTGAACCCGGTCGCCCCCTCGGGCATTCCGGCGCCGAGGATCACGTCCTCGACCTCGGCTGGATCGACCCCGGCGCGGGCGATCGCATGGGACAGGGCATGGCCGGCCAGCACGATCGGATGGGTGGCGTTGAAGCTGCCGCGCACCGATTTGGCGAGCGCTGTGCGGGCAGTCGAAACAATGGCGATATCGGTCATGAGGCTCTCCCTTTGCATAGATGAGCTATACAAATGTTCAGCTTAAATCAAGCTGTGGCCGGATTCTGTTCAGCGTGCTAGGGCGGGCCGCGTGCGAAAGGGACGGCAATGGCGAAGACCGCGGTGAAGAAGGCGAAACCCGCCGAACAGGCGAACGGCAAGCTCCGGCTGATCAAGGTTGCCATGCGGATGTTTGCCGACAAGGGCTATGACGGGATCACGGTTCGCGACATCTCGGCCGCGGCAGATGTCTCGGTTGGCCTCATCAACCACCACTTCGGCTCCAAGGAGGGCCTGCGCGAGGCGGTCGACCGCTATTTCATCGAGCAGTTCGAGGAAGTGCTGTTCGAAGCCCGTCCCGTCCCCTCAAACGAGGACGAGGGCATCGCCCAATCGGTTGAATTCACCGAGAACTGGATCAACCGCCACATCGACGACTGGGACCTGACCAAGGCCTATATGCGTCGTGCGCTGCTGGAGGGATCGGACTGGGGATCGGGCCTGTTCGACCGGTTTTACAACGTCGTGCGTACTGCGGTCGATCGGTCTGATGCCGACGGCAAGATCCGCCCCGATGTCGACCGCTTGTGGCTGCCGCTGCTAGTGATGTATCTCGAACTCGGCACCCTGCTGCTCGAGCCCTATGTCGAGCGGGTGCTGGGCAAATCGGGATTCGACCGTGAGCTGTGGCGGCGGCGACACAAGGCCTATATCGACCTCGTCTATCGAGGCGTGCGGCCTGACACTAACTAAACATTTGCTCAGTCATTGCGCTTTCGCTTATGATGCCCGCCAAGGGGTTTCAAGCGAAGGCACGGGCTATGCAACCGATTGAGCACATCTGGACAGCCAATCAGGCGAAGTATGCGCGCCAGTTGGCCTGCACGCGCATTCATGACCTGCTGGCGAGTCACCTTGCGGCGATCCCTGAGCGGACGGCCGCGGTCGATGGCGAGGTGCGGCTCACCTATGCCGAACTCGCGGCTCAGGTCGATGGTATCGCCCGCGCGCTGATCGCAGCGGGCATCCGCCCGGGCGACCGCGTGGCGACGATGGTGCCGCCGAGCCTTGAATTCTGGCTGACCTATCTTGCCAGCGTTTCGGTAGGGGCGGTCTGGATGGGCTTGAACCCGCGCTACCAGCTGCCCGAGTATGCCTATCTGCTGGCCGATGCCGCCCCGCGGCTGGTGTTTAGCATCAGCGAATATGAAGGCCGGCCCTACTGCGCCGAGTTGCAGGAGGTGGGCGAGAGCGTCGAACGCTTTGTCTGCTTCGGCGCGCCTATTGGGCGGGAAGAGAGCTTCGATGCCTTCCTCGCCGCTGGTGCCGGAGTCTCGGACGAAGAGCTCGCCACCCGGCGTGCCGCGGTTGATCCCGAAGACATTGCTGTCATCGTCTATACCTCGGGCACCACCGGCAAGCCCAAGGGGGCAATGCTTTCGCACCGGGCGATCATGGCCGCTTGCCTGTGCAACCTGTGCTGGATGGATGACGGGCTGGAGAGCACCATCAACGTCGCCCCGATCAACCATGTCGGCGCGCTCAACAACGTGTGCATGAATGTCTTCGCATTTGGCGGGAAGATCGTGTTCCACCACCGCGTCGATCTGCTCACGATCGCCACGATCACCGAGCGCGAGAAACTCACCTACCTCGTCGCCAGCCCCACCAGCTTCGCCATGCTCGCCGCCCAGCCCGACGCGGGCGCGCCGCGGCTGGGGCATTACCGGCTGATCGTGTTCGGGGGCGGAGCGACGGCGGAGGCGTTGCTGCGGCCCGTCCATGCCACCGGGGTCAGGATGTACAACGTCTATGGCCAGACCGAGACCTGCGGGATCGTCACCGCCACCGACGACGGAGCCTCCCCGAAAATCATGGCCGAAACCTTCGGCCGCGCGCTGCCGGGGGCGACCATCCGCATCGCCAACGAGCACGGCAGCCCGCTCCCACAAGGCACCGCGGGGGAAATCCAGGTCGCCGGCCCCTATTGCATGAGCGGCTATTTCAATCGCCCGGAAGCCACAGCTGAGGCCTTTACCGCCGACGGCTACCTGCGCACCGGCGACATCGGCGTGGCGCGTGAGGACGGCAACATCTCCTTCGTCGGCAGGCTGAAGGAGATGTTCAAGTCAGGCGGCTACAACATCTATCCGGTCGAGATCGAACTGGCGCTGGCCGAACATCCCTCCATCTCGCTGGCGGCGGTGCTCCCGGTTGAGCACCCAGTTTTCCAGGAGGTCGGCCACGCCTTCATCGAAACCGCCGATCCCTCGCTCGATGCCGATGCGCTCAAGGATTTCCTCAAGTCGCGCATCGCCAATTACAAGATCCCCAAGAGCTTCAGCTTCGAATCCGAACTGCCCAAGCTCCCCAACAGCAAGATCGATAAGCAGGCGCTCAAGCGCCGTCTCGCAGAAAGGGCCGCCGCATGAGCCACGAACATATCCGCGTCGAACGCGATGGCGTGATTGCGACGATCGTCCTCGACCGGCCCGACAAGCGCAACGCCCTGACTCCTGCGATGTTGCTGACGTTGCGCGGCATTGCCGAAGGCTTCCGTGATGAGCCCGAAATCCGTGCGGTAGTAATCCGCGGTGAGGGCGCGCATTTTTCTGTAGGCGCGGATATCAGCCAGATGGGCGGGGCAACCCCGCCGACCGTCCACCTGCGCCGCACTGCCGAGGCAGGCGCGCTCCTCATGCGGGCGCTGCGTGAAATCCATCAGCCGACCATCTGTGCGATCCAGGGCATCGCCACCGGCGGGGCAACCTGTATCGCCACCGCCTGCGATTTCCGGATTGGGACCCCCGAAACGCGGATCGGCTATGGCGAGGTGAAGCTCGGCATCAATCTGATGTGGCATGCCCTGCCGCTCGCGGTCCAGACCGTCGGCCTGTCGCGCGCCAAGACGATGGTGATGACCGGCGATCTGTTCGATGCCGAGACCCTGATGGGCTGGGGCTTTTTCGAGCGCCTTGTGCCGCTCGCCGACCTTGCCGCCGCCGTGGATGCCCTTGCGCGCCAATATGCTGCGCTGCCACCGGTTGCGGTGCAGATGATCAAGCGCAGCGCCAATGCCTATGCGGGCGCGCTCGATCAGGCGGTGATGCACGCCGACGCCGATCAATGGCTGCTCGCCACCCGCACCGCCGACTTCCGTGAGGGTGTCGCCTCCTTCTTCGAAAAGCGCCCGCCTCGCTTTACTGGCGAATGACAAAACATATGTTCAGTTTGGACTTGCCTTAGACTGAACACATGTTTAGCGTCTCGGCATTCACGGACCCGGGTCGATCGAACCTGTGGCCGCATTCATGGGGAGGATCGCCGATGGCTCGTTCACTGAAATCTCGTCACCTGCTGCGCCGCACGGGCGCGGTCGCGCTGGCCGCAGTGCTGTGTGCCGGGCCGGCCCTTGCCCAAGCCGATGACACCGACGATGCCGAAGACAGCGGCGAAATCATCGTTACCGCGCAGAAGCGCGAACAGGCGCTCACCGATGTTCCGCTCGCAATTCAGGCGATCTCGGGCGAACAGCTCGAGGAGCAGGGCATCAAAGAGCTGAACGACCTGATCGAATCCATCCCTGGCGCGTCGAGCGTGTCGCGCACCGCGCCGGGCTTCGAGACGATCCAGATCCGCGGCATCGCCAGCGGCACGACGGGCGACGCAACCGTCGGCTACTACGTCGATGACGTGCCTTTCAGCGTCCCCAACCTCCAGCTCGCCCCACCTGCGCGCCTGTTCGACTTGCAGCGGGTCGAGGTGCTGCGCGGCCCGCAGGGCACGCTCTACGGACAGGGCGCGATGGGCGGGACGATCCGCATGATCACGGCCGCGCCCGATTACGACGACGTTCTGGGCCGCACGCAGATCGAAGGCTCGACCACCGCAGGTGGCGAGGGCAGCTTTGCGCTCGATGGCGTCGTCAATCTGCCGATCGTCGCGGGCAAGGTCGCCTTGCGGGTTAGCGGCGGTTACGAATCCGTTGGCGGCTTTGCCGATCTTGCGCGTTCGGACGGGGCAGGGGGCTTCGATGTCACCCGTCGCGACGTCAACGATCAGGAATCGTGGAACATCCGCGGCAAGCTGGGAATCCAGGCGAGTGACAATGTCACCATCGAACTCGGCGCATGGCGGGTCGAGAACACGCTCGACTTTCGCAACGCGATGGACAGCGTTGATCCGCCGCGGTTCAACGACACCACCGGCCCAGACGATCGCCCCAACTACATCAAGACTTCCCTCACACTGCTCTCGGGAGTGGTCAATGCCGATCTCGGCGGCGCGAAGCTGACCAGCTCGACCTCCTACATCGATTCTGTGCTGGATTTCGATGCCTCGTTCCTTGCCGGCGGCATCCTGCGAAACGATTCCCGCTTCGACACCACCGCCTTCACGCAGGAACTGCGGCTCGCTTCGAATGGCGATGGCCCGTTCAACTGGCTCGTGGGCGGCTACTACAGCAACGGCCAGATCGAGAGCGACATCTGCCTCGGCTTGATCCTGCCCTGCGCTGTGCCGTTCCCGCCGTTCAACATCAACTCGGCCGGCAAGATCGAGACCGAGGCTTTCGCGATCTTCGGCGAACTGTCCTACGGCTTCTTCGATGAGCGGCTGGTAGCGACAGTGGGCGGACGCTACTTCGAGGACAATCGGACGACATCGGGGATCAACCGCTACACGAATGTGGCCGATGCCCCGGCAGATGCCACCTTCGATACCTTCAACCCGCGCTTCAACCTCGCCTTCAAGGCGAGCGATGACCTCCTGATCTACGGCAACATCGCGAAAGGCTTCCGCAGCGGTTCGTTCCAGACCGAGGCGCAGGCTGCCGCGGCCAGCGCTGCGCTCGGGGTGACGGTTCCGCCCGATATCCAGCCCGACATCGTGTGGAGCTATGAAGTCGGGGCCAAGGGCAAGATCGCCGACGGACTGATCACCTTCGATGTTGCGCTTTACACGATCGACTGGAGCAATATCCAACTCCAGACCACCATCAACGGCGTGGCCACCCTGTCGAACGGCGGGGATGCCCGCAGCCGCGGCATCGATCTCGGGCTGGTGCTGGAACCGATGCGCGGCTTCCAGCTGCAGGCGGTCGGCAACATCAACGACAGCGAGTTCACCTCGGTGCTGCCCGCGATCGTCGCCTTCAACCCTCTCGCCGCGCCCGGATCGCCGATCCCCGGCGTGCCCGACAGCAGCCTCAATTTGAGCGCGAGCTACCGCTGGGACATTGCCGCGTGGGACGCCAAGGCGAACCTCTCGGCGGGCTATGTGTACCGCGCCGAGCAGCTGGATTCGAGCGGCCTCGAATCCGATCAGCTCGACGAGCTGAACCTGCGAGCGGGTCTGGAAAAAGGCGGGTGGAAGCTGTTCCTCTTCGCCGAGAACCTGACCAATAACCGCGTCGCGCTGGTCAACGGGCCGCTCGGCGTCCAGCCCAATTTCCCGCGCCGGATCGGTGCGCGCTTCGCCATCGATTTCTGACCGGTTCTCTCTCCTCATGAACCGAACTCGAGCAGCGTCGGCCTATGGTCTGGCGCTGCTCTTTCTTGTCAGCTTCTTCAACTATCTCGATCGGATGGTGATCGCTGTCATGGTCGAGCCGATGAAGCGCGACCTCGGCCTCTCGGATACCCAGATCGGACTGGTTTCGGGCCTTGCCTTCGCGTTTCTCTACGCAGTGTGCGGGCTGCCGCTGGCGCGCATCGCAGATCGTGGGTCGCGCAAGTGGCTGCTGGCGCTGTGCCTTGCAGGATGGAGCGGCATGACCGCCCTGACAGGCACGGTGCGCAATTTCGGCGAGCTGTTCCTTGTGCGCATGGCAGTCGGCGTCGGGGAGGCGGGCTGCGTGCCTTCGGCCCATTCGATGATTGGTGACACGTATCCGGCCGAGCGCCGAGCCTTTGCAGTAGGCGTTTTCCAGGCCGGTGGACTGCTAGGCCTGAGCGTCGGCTTAGCCGTCGCCGGGTTGCTGACCGAGCAGTTTGGTTGGCGGCGCACGCTGTTGTGGATCGGCCTGGCTGGACTGCCGCTCGCATTGCTGATCGGGCTGACCCTGCGCGAACCTGCGCGGGGCCATGTCCCGAAGGCACCCGAAGCCATAAGCACAGCTCTGCGTGCGCTCGCGCAGCGCCGCCCTTTGGTGCACGTCATTGCTGGCCTGTCGATCGGTGCATTCGCAACTTACGGCATGGCGCAATGGCTGCCGGCCTTCTTCATCCGCAGCCACGGAGCGACGCTCACCGAGGTGGGCATTTATGGCGCCGTGTTCGGTGGAGTCGCCGGTATGCTGGGAACAGTCATTTGTGGCGCGGCGATGATGCGGCTGCACCGTCGTGATGCGCGCTGGGAGCTTTGGCTGCCGGCGATCTGCTATCTGCTGGCATTGCCGTGCTATGCCGCCTCCTTTGTGCTCGGAGATCTGCGCGCTGCGCTCGGCATCCAGTTCCTTGCCGTCTTTCTCGCGGCGGGAGGGGGCGCGATAGCGATTGCCGCGATCCAGAGCTTTGCCGAGCCGCACCGTCGCGCGACAGCAGTGGCGGTGATGATGTTTCTGTCATCGCTGATCGGGCTGGGACTAGGGCCGGCTGCGGTAGGGATCGCTAGCGATGCGCTCGCCGGTGAGCTGGGATCGGAATCGCTTCGCTACGCGCTGGTCCTGTCGACCCTGTTCCTCGCCTGGGCCAGCCTGCATTTCCTCGCCGCCGCCCGAGCCACCGATATCCGCCAACCTCTAGGAGTAACCCATGCAAGTGCTTGAACCCGCCGCTGTCGCCCGTCTGCTTGGCACTGATCTCGGTGCCTCGGATTGGGTTCTGGTCGATCAGGCGAAGATCAACGCCTTTGCCGAGGTGACGGGCGATCACCAGTTCATTCACGTCGATCCGGTTGCCGCAGCGGCGACACCCTTTGGCGGCACCATCGCCCACGGGTTCCTCACCCTCTCGCTGCTGGCTTCGATGATGCCCGAAGGCGCGATCGTGCTGCAGGGGATCAAGATGGGGGTCAATTACGGCTTCGAGAAAGTGCGCTTCCTCCAGCCCGTCCCCTCCGGTAGCCGGGTGCGCGCGCATCACAAGCTCAAGGCCTTTGATGACAAGGGTGCTGGGCGCTATCTGGTCACCACCGAAGTTACCGTGGAAATCGAGGGACAGGACAAGCCAGCGCTCATCGCCGACTGGCTCGGGATGCAGTTCTGCTGATTGCCACTGCGGGAGCATGACCGATGATCGTTGCTGCGCTGCTCTATGAAGGCTTCACCATGCTCGATCTCGTCGGCCCGATTGAGGTATTGTCGATGCTCCCCGACGCCGAAATCCGCCCCGTTGCGAAAGAGCCCGGCGTGGTATGGCCCGACAATCAGGCGCTGCCATTGGTCGCCCCCTTCGGCATCGCGGATGTGATCGCGGCGGACGTGGTGCTGGTGCCGGGCGGCCCGGGGTGCTTGGCGGTGGCCGAAGACGCGGCGTTGCTGGCGTGGCTGCGGAAAATCCACGAGGAGGCAACGCTCACCTGTTCGGTGTGCTCGGGCTCGCTTATTCTAGGGGCAGCGGGGCTGCTGGCCGGGCTCGAAGCGACCTCACACTGGGCGACACTGCCGGTGCTTGAGGCCTATGGCGCCAAACCCGTTCCGCAGCGCTGGGTGCGCGGGGACGAGCGCATCATCACCGCCGCCGGGGTCTCTGCCGGGATCGACATGGCTTTCGAAGCCGTGCGCGAACTGGCGGGCGAAGACATCGCGCGGGCGATCCAGCTGGGGATCGAATATGATCCGCACCCGCCGTTCGACAGCGGCAACCACCTGACCGCCGCGTCGGAACTCAAGGCTGCGGTGCTGGATGGAACCATCGCCTTCGACCGCCGCACGCGGGCGCGGCCTGCTATCCCCGGTTGGTCGCCAGCCAGCTGAGCAGCGCCGCGTTGACCGCGTCGGGCGCTTCGGCATGGCAGAAATGGCCCGCGTCGGGGATGGTATCGACCTTCAACCCGGCGGCGAAATCCTCCGCGCGCATTGCCCCGGTGAACACGTCAGCGGTGATGCACTGATCCAGCGCGCCGCAGATCCCGAACGTGGGCACGCGGATCGGCTGCATGAACAGCGCCGCCGTTTCCTGACCCGCAGGCGAGACCGCATCAAAGGCCTGCCGGTAATATTCCAGCGCCGCGCGCGCCACCCCCGGCTGGCGGAAGGCGGCCTTCATTTCGGCAAGCAACGCTGCCGGAATATCCCACCCCGGCGACCACGCGCGCCACAGCGCTGCGAGGTAAGCGCAGTCATCGGTGATGATCTGATCCTCAAACCCGGGTGCCTGAAAGGCGAGGATATAGGCCGAACGTGCCGCTTGCGCGGGATTGCTCGCAAAGGCTTCGCCGAACCGCACCGGATGCGGCACGGCAATTGTCGTCAGCGAGGCGAACCGTTCAGGCGCAACCGCGGCTGCGGCGTAGGCGATATTCGCGCCCCAGTCGTGGCCGACCAGATGGACTGGCCCCTCGGACAAGGCAAAGGACCATGCCGCGACATCCTCGGCCATGCGCACGCCGTGATAATCGCCGTCCTGCGGCTGGGACCCGGGCGCATAGCCACGCATGGTCGGGGCAACCGCGCGGTATCCTGCTTTGGCCAGCGCCGAAAGCTGGTGGGTGAAGGTCGTAGGGGTATCGGGAAAGCCATGGAGCAACAAAACAACCGGCCCCGCGCCCTGTGCCAGCGCCGGGAAGTTCAGGCCGTCATGGTGGAGCAGGATTTTCTCGCCCGTCACAGCCGCGCATTGCTCCATGGGTCGATCATGATCTTGGCGTGGGCTTCCGGATCCTCGAGCGCGGCAAAGGCCCCGGCAATGCCTTCGAGGCCGACCAAGCCAGTCACCAGCGGCTCCCAGTCGAGCTGCCCGGAGGCGACAGCTGCCAGCGCCTCTGCGAATTCCTCGGGCGTGTAATAGAGCACGAACTGGATGTTGAGCTCCTTGGCGATGGCGATCATCGGGTTGAAGCTGTCGTCGCCCTGCGGGATCCCCGCGACCACGATCTGCGATCCGACGGGAACCTCGGTGATGGTCTGCGACAGCACCCCGCGCACGCCGGTGCAATCGAAGGCGATCGCCGGGCCGGTGCTGGCAAGCGCGGCGAACACAGGCTGATCACCGGGGTGCACCACCTGCGTCGCACCCATCCGCTGTGCCAGTTCCCGCCGCTTGGGCGAGAAATCCGACGCGACGATATTGCTCACCCCGCGCATCTTCAACACAGCGATGATGGCAAGGCCGATCGGCCCGCAACCCAGAACTGCACAGGGCAGATCCTTGCTCCCCAGCATCGACTTGGCGACCGCATGGACTGCGATCCCCAGCGGCTCGACCAGCGCCGCGGCGGCATCGGGCACACCTTCGGGGATCTTGAGCAGCAGCGCCTCGGTGCCGAGGAAGTATTCGGCATAGGCTCCGTCGACCTCGACATTGGCCCCGATCGGTACAGGCAGCCCGTCACGGATCAGGAACGGCACCGAGACGACCCGGTCACCAATGGCTAACGACTGCACCGTATCGGTCCCGAAAGCGACGACCTCGCCGACATATTCGTGGCCCAGCACCATGCCCTTGGATAGGTCCTGCCCCGGCGCGCCCATCTCGCGTGCCAACCGGTCAATCTCGTGCGCGTGCTTGAACTGGTGGAGGTCCGATCCGCAGATGCCGCAAAGTCGGGTGCGCAGCAGCACTTCGCCCGGCCCGGGCACCGGCTGCGGGCGCTCCTCGATCACGAAAGCGCTGTCGCGCATCACAGCTGTGCGCATCTCAGGCTCCCGTGACGATCAGCTTGGAAATGTCCAGCCCGAGCGCCTCGCAATAGCCGCGATAGATCTCCAGCGCCGCGCGCGCGTCGATCACCGAGGTTATGTTGTGCGCCTCGTCGACATTGATGTTGGCGCCATAGATCGCGAACCACGCAATGGTGTCGCCGTCCTGATCGGCGGGCGTGCACAGGGTGTGGAGCGATCCCGCAGGCTCGAACAGGTAGGAGCCGGGCGAGTTTACCGCCTCGGGCGTTTCGGCATAGAACCAGCGGCCCTGCAGCGTCACCGCGAACACCAGCCCGGTGTGGTAATGGGTCGGCACCCGGTAGCCCGGCGGAACGCGGGTCTTGGAGATCCACAGGTTCTGGTTGAGATCGACGTGGAGCAGTTGCAGCGCGCTGCCGTCGCCCGCTTCCATCCACGGCAGATCTTCCGCGCCGACATGAAGCGTTCCCTGATCGGAATGCGTCGGCACGATCGGCCGCGCGGCCATCTTGGCGACGAATTCCTGCAATGCGGGCGGGATCTGGAGGGCGGCTTGGTCCATGGTCGGTCCTGTCGTGTCAGGCGGTGGTAAGGGCGTTGCGCGAATAGTGCTCACGCGCGATCTGGAATTCTTCCGGCAGGTCGACCTTGGCCGGGTTGTACCACGGCATGTAGGTGGCCAGCACCCGGGGGATGCCGCGCTTGAGGTAATGGCTGTTGAAGGCCTTGCGCCGGGCGACGATCTCGGGCGTGTCATAGGCCGCGAACAGCTCGCCCTGCGGCGCGACCAGCACGGCCTGGAACCGCTTCACCCAGCCCATGTAGTGCTTCTGCGACCACAGGCTCTGCTTCATCCGGTAGAACCAGCTCCCGACGATGTGTTCATAGACGTCGAAGGCGACGCTGCGGTGTTCTAGCTCCTCCATGACATGCCACTTGGCGAGGTCGGCGAGCGGGCTGTCGGTGCGATCGTAGAGCCCCACCTCGAACTGCGCGCGCGACATCGCGCTGGTCATGGACTCGAAGCCTTCCGCATAGGCGAGCTTGAATTTGAGCGGCTTGTCCCGGGTGAAGGCCTTCAACTCGGCATCGAGCTCCTTCTCCAACGGCAGCAGTGCCTCGTAAGACGGATGTAGCGCGCGGATCAGCTCGTTGGCGCGGGCGTGCTGCTTGAAGTGCTCGCCCTCCTGGGCGCAGAAGCGTTTCAGGTCTTCTTTCAGCTCAGCATCGCGGATCAGCGGCAAGGCGTCGCGCATGGTGCGGATCAGGAAGGGTTCCAGATAGGGCAGCATGATCCAGGCCCCGAGGAACATGAAGGACATTTCCGGATCGTCCTTAACGAACACCAGATCCATATCGGGCCGGAACGCGAATTCCATCCGCCGGATTGTCATTTCTTCCATGGCCGCCTCTCTTCGCACCGTGATTCTGGAGCAGAGACTAAACATATGTTCAGTTAATGGCAATGGCGCAAATTTTGCGCAACCTGACACCCACCATTGAGCCCGCTGCATGAAAATCACGGTCGTTGGCGCGCAGAAAGAGGGACTGCTCTTTAGGGGCATCTAAACGCAGTTTTGGGGCACAGATGCTCAGCGAAATGGCAGCCCGGCAACGGCCGCATGCGCGACGAGCTGCTCAACGAGACCTTTTTCATGAGCCTTGTGCACGCGCGGGGTCGAGATCGCCGCCTGCGTCTAGGACTACAAGCATGGAGAGACCGCACTCGGCCTTGGGATTCGCCGCACCGGCGGCATTTGCCGCCGAGCAGAACAAGCAATGACCTGCTTCGCAACGCCCTACGGGCTCGGCTGCGCAGCCCATTGCTTCAACGTCCCCGCGAAACAACCGCCGGGCTCTCGTTCCAGCTGGGGGAAAGCTGGGGCCACGTCATGGGCCACCAAGATGCGATGGCATTTTTTCATTTGCCCGGGAAACAGGGCTCGCATCTCGCAGAGGTATCCAATTCTCTGTCTGTTGTCGGCCATGGCACGAACGAGCCATGCTGCTGCCAGCCCAAGAACGGATCGTCTAGGTGCCGGAATGGGATGTTTGTCCCAATAGGATCCCCTTGGCGAAGATATCGGCGATCGATGCTGCAACGGCCTTCGGGTCGCAATTTTCGCGTTGATCGATCCATTTGGGGATCCACATGAATGCCCCTGCGGTGATTTCCGCGACAGTGCGGTGATCGCAAGGACGGCAGCTGCCATCAACCACTCCCTGTTCGAGCAGGCTGTTCGAGAGCCGCCAGAGGTGCTGCGATCGATCGACGAAGTGGGCGCGGTGAGTATCGGGAAGGGAAAACAGGCCCGCTTGCAGGATCAGCGGCGGTTCTTCACCCGCTTGAGCCTCGCTGTTGAGGTGCATGACGGTGAGCGAGCGCTCCAATCCTGATGTCGCAAGGCCGCTCGCCGTGTCGAGAATGCGCTCGTAGAGCTCGAAAGCCATGCCGTAGCAACGCAGCACCAGATCGGTCTTGTCGTCGAAATAGTGGTAGACCGCGCCCTTGGTCGCCCCAAGGCTGGCGCCGATCTCGTCCAGCGATGCGCCGTCCAGCCCTTTGCGGTTAAACAGCCGGGCGGCCGCTATGGCGACCTGTGTCGCCTTCTCTTGCGTCGCCTCGGCACGGTCGAAGGCGTTGAAGGAGCGGGAGGTAAGCCGCGAAAGCTCGATCGGGCACACGAAATCGCTTGCCGGCTTGGTGGCGAGACCGTTGAAAAGGATGTCGATGATCGCTGCCGCAGCGCGCGCGCGGACTTTCGCGGTATCGTGATATCCCAGCCAGGCCGCCGAAAGCTGCGCCCAGTTGAGCATCCCCACAAGGCATTGGGCGACGATCGCGTGATCGACCGCCCGAAAACGGCCTTCGCTGGTCCCGGCGTTGAGCAGGGTCTGAAGAGCTTCGGTGTTCCTGCGGCTGAGGTCCGCGATGGTTTCGCGCTGGCTATCGGGCAGGAAATCGATGTCTGTCAGGATCGCGAGCGGCGGGCGACGGCTGCACAATACCCGATCAATATAGAGGCGCAGCCGTTCGGCCGGATCGCGCCCTTCCTCGAAGGCGACGGCCAGATCATCGGCGGTGGTCTCGCAGGTGCGCAGATAGGCGCGGAACACCAGATCGCTGCGATCTGTGACGTAGTAGTAGAGCGCGTTGCGCGACAGGCCGAGCCGTTCGGCCAGCGCGTTGAGGCTGACAGCCGCCGCGCCGCGCAGGTTTATCTCTTCGGCCGCAGCATCGAGCAGCGCCTCGCGCACGCGGGCGCGCTGTTTGGGACGTCCTCTGCTCTTCGGGGCATCGCCTGCGGGGATCATGGGGGCGGGAATAGGCGCAAGCGCGCGGCCTCGCCAACTGTAAATCTGGTTGAGGCGCATACGCCGATGTCGAAAAATCCTTGTCGTTCGTTTCGAATATGGTGTAGGCGCACATACCATAACGTCGAAAAAACGACGCAAGGGGAGGATCACAGGATGACGAAGGCAGTGGCAACGCGCTTGCTTGCGCGCACAGGGCTGACGGGTATCATGGTTGCGTGTGCGACGACGGTACTGCACGCGCAGGACACGATCGATCCGTCTGCGGCGCCGGCGGAAGAGGACAATGTCATCCTCGTCACCGCACAGAAACGGTCACAGAACGTGCTCGATGTCGGCATCAGCATTTCGGTTGTCGATGCCAAGGCTATCGCCGCCCGCCGGATCGAATCCGCCACCGAAATCGTCGCCTTTACCCCCAACGTCTCGGTCAAGGAGAACGTGCCGGGCCTGGTGCCGGTGATCACCATCCGCGGCGTCGGGCTCAACGATTTCAGCGCCACCAATAACCCCAGCGCCGGGGTCTATGTGGACGAAGTCTCCCTCAGTTCGCTCGCCCTGATGAACTTCGACCTGTTCGATCTGGAGCGGATGGAGGTGCTCAAAGGGCCGCAGGGCACACTGTATGGCCGCAACACCACGGCGGGCGCGCTCAATGTGGTCAGCGCGCGGCCCGATACCCGGGCTGTGCGTGGGCGGGTTAGCGCCAGCCTTGCCAATTATGACACCAAGGATTTCGAGGCGATGGTCAACCTCCCGCTGTCGGACACAGCGGCACTGCGGCTGGCGGGCAAGGCGATCATTCAGGACGAGGGCTTCTACTTCAACGATGCCACCAATCGTGACATCGGGCGCAGGGAGGTGTTCCTGGGCCGCGCACAGCTGCTGATCGAGCCCACGGACAGTATCACGGCGCTGTTCAAGGCTGAAATCCAGCGCGGCCGATCGGAGATCGGGCAGCCGGAATTCTTCGGCCTCGCGCCGCCGGTGCCGGCGGAACCCGGCCTTGTCTGTCCCGGCTCGCCGCGCTGCACCGATTTCTTCGGCTATCGCGACACAAATGGCGATCCGTTCCGCGGCAGCTGGTCGGTCGATCCAACCTATGATGTCAACCAACTCAATCTGACCGCCCGGATCATCGCGGACCTTGGCTTTGCCGAGTTAACGTCCGTGACCGGTTACATCGACTTCGATCGCGTTTGGGGGATCGATGTCGATGCCACCCCGCTGCGTCAGACCGATTTCGTCACCGCCGACGATGTCGAACAGTTCTCGCAGGAGCTGCGCCTTGCGGGGGAGAACGACAGCGTCAACTGGCTGGTGGGCGGGTTCTATTCGTGGGACCGTGTGCAATCGACCTATGATGGCGACCTGCGCGACCTGTTCAACACCACCACCTTCACCTTCTCCGATCAGGAGACCGAAACCGCAGCCGCCTTCGCCAACGGGGAATGGCGCCTGACCGACAATCTCGATCTGATCACCGGCGTCCGCTACACCTGGGAACAGCGCAGCAATGTCGGCGGTACCAGCGATCTGGTCTCGCAGGCTCCCGGAAGCGCATTGACAGGTGCGCCCTTCGGCACGCCGCCGATCCCGCTCGCGGTGGTCAATGATTCCATCTCCGACCGCAACTGGTCCTACAAGCTCGGCCTCAACTGGAGCATCGATACCGATACGCTGGCCTATGCCAGCATCTCGCAAGGGGTAAAGAGCGGCGGCTTCTTTGCCGGGGTCGCTACCAATTCGGGCCAGCTCATCCCCTACGAGCCTGAGCGCTTGGTATCCTACGAAGCGGGCATCAAGGGCCGGCTCGACGCGCTCGACGCGATCTATGCCTTCAGCGCCTTCTACTACGACTACAACAACGTCCAGACCTTCATTCGCGACACGGTCGGCAATCTGCCGATCCAGCGGCTGGGCAATGTCGACAAAGCCGAGATCTATGGTCTCGATGGGGAGCTGACCTTCCGCCCCTCGTTCCTGCCCGGACTGGACTGGGCGGTGGGCTTCGGCCTGCTCGACAGCGAACTGGGCGCGTTCACGTCATCGGGCGGGGCGGTGGCGGCTGGCAACCGGCTTCCTGACGCGCCGACGTTCAGCTTCAACACGCTGCTGGGCTATGAGTTCGATCTGAGCAGCGATTTCTCGATGCGTTTTGCCATCGATGGGCGCTATCAGGGGCTGACCTTCAAGGACGGGCTCAACGATCCGCTGATCGCCGCCGATGCCTTCTGGGTCTGGAACGGGCGCATCTCGTTGATGCGGGCCGGTGGATGGGACCTTTCGGTGTGGGGCAAGAACATCGCTGACGAACGCTACGTGACGCAAGGCATCAACCAGCTGGCACTGGGCACCGGCAACCGCGTCTATGGCGCGCCCCGCACCTTTGGCGTCAGTATTGCGAAGATGTTTTGAGCCGATGGGCGGGGTGACAATCGAAGGCGTCTGCGAACCGGGCTTCGAGGCCGTGGCAGAGGCCTTCACCGCCAACTTCCGCAAGCATGACGAGGTGGGAGCCGCCATCTGCGTGGTGATGGAGGGCCGGCCGGTGGTCGATCTTTGGGGAGGGATGGCCGACCCGGTTCTTGGCCGCGCATGGCAGCATGACACCCTCGTCAACGTCTGGTCGACCACCAAGGGACTGACCGCGATCGGGCTCGCGATGCTGGTCGATCGCCGGCAGGCGGCCTACAACGACCGGGTCGCGGACATCTGGCCCGAGTTCGCCGAGCACGGCAAGGGCGATGTCACCATCGGGCAGCTGATTTCGCATCAGGCGGGGCTGACCGGCTTCCGCGAACCGGCAGACATCACCGCGTTCTACGATATCGAACAGGCCGCCGACCGGCTGGCACGGGCCGCGCCCTTCTGGGTGCCGGGAACCGAGGCGGGCTATCATGCGATTTCGGTCGGTTTTCTGGCCGATGGCCTGTTCCGGCGAATCGACGGTCGCTCGAGCAGGCAGTTCTTCGCCGAGGAGTTCGCCGCGCACGACATTCATCTCGGTCTGCCTGAGGCTGAGCGCCACCGCCATGCGCCGTTGATCGTCCCGCCCGACATGTCGTCCGAGGCGCTGGCGCAGGAACTGACCCCGGCGCAGCTGGCTGCTCTGGCCAATCCGCCGCTCGATCCGCTCATCGCCAATGATCCAGCCTGGCAAACGGCCCAGATTCCCTCGGCCAATGGCTTTGCAACGGCGCGCGGGATTGCCGCGCTCTACGAAAGCTTCATCGCCGCACGCCGTGATCCACCTCGCGCGCTAGTGAGCGTCGCAACGCTCGATGCGGCAACTGCGGTGCGGTTCGAGGGAACCGACAGTGTGCTCGGCCAACCGGCACGCTGGGCTGCCGGGTTCCTGCGCAATTCCAGCGGGGCCTATGGCCCGAGCGAAAGCGCCTTCGGCCATTCGGGCTGGGGCGGCTCGTTCGGCTTTGCGGACCCCGAGCGTGGCTGGGGCGTCGCATACACGATGAATAGGATGGGCAGCGACCTTATCGGCGACCCGCGTAACAGCATACTGCTCGAGTCACTCTATGGTATCTGATACACGCACCCAAGCTGTAAAAAAGATTCTAGATTTTGCTTGATCATGTTCAGTTGTTAGCGCCAGAAATCGAAATAATGATATCGTAAGATCGCATGGTTCTACTCGGCCGCGGGCAGCAATTCTACTATATCGACTGTGACGATTAAATGCGCGTATTGCGTTTCGATTTCTTCCTTTCTGGCACTGCTGCCGGGAGAAAGTTGACGAATGCGGCAAGTTGACCGCAGTCCGGTGTCTGTTAGTCTTGCGTGCAACAAACCCCGTCAAGAGGGGTGACAACGGGGAGAGAGCCTTGCGACAGCTGCAGGGAATGGACGCGTCCTTCGTCGCGCTGGAAACGCGCAATTCGCCGATGCACATCGGCTCGATCCTGGTCTACAACCCGGAGACGGCACCTGGCAGCTTCGTCCGGTTCAAGGACATCCTGCAATTCATCGGCGATCGCGCGCAGCTGAGCCGCACCATGCGCCAGCGGTTGGTGCGGGTGCCCTTCGATCTCGATTATCCCTATTGGGTCGAGGATCCTGATTTCGATCTTGAGTACCACGTCCGTCATGTTGCCTTGCCGCAGCCCGGCGATTGGCGGCAATTGTGCATTCAGGCCGCGCGGATATTTGCCCGGCCGCTCGATCTTGAGCGACCGCCGTGGGAGTTCACCGTGGTCGAAGGGCTGGACAATATTCCCGGCGTCACCCCGGGAAGCTTCGCGATGGTCACCAAGGTGCACCATGCGGCGATCGACGGGATGAGCGGCATCGATCTGATGGAGGCGCTGCACACGCTGCGGCCCAATGATCCACCGCCGTCCAAGCCCGATACCTGGAAGCCCGAGCGCATCCCCAATCCGATCGAGCTGCTGGGCAAGAGCTATTTCAACGCGGTCACCAACCCGCTCAGGCAGTTGGAAGTGGCCGCCAAGGCCGCGCCGGGGCTGGCCAAGGCGATCAAAGGACTGGTGGTCAAGGACTTCACTGTCAGCGCCGACATGATCGCGCCGAAGTCGCGCTTCAATCGCGCGATCAGCCCGCACCGCGTGGTAGAAGGGCGCAGCTTCAAGCTGGCTGACATCAAGGCGATCCGGGCACTGGCCGAGGGCGCGAAGGTCAATGACGTGTTCCTCGCCATTATTGGCGGGGCGATGCGCCGATACCTGCTGGCGAAGGACGACCTGCCCAGAAAGACCCTCACCGCGATGGCCCCGATCTCGGTCCGCGCGGCCGGCGAGAAGGGTGACATGGGCAATCAGGTCGCCGCCATGATCGCCCCGCTTGGAACCCATATCGAAGACCCGGCCGAAAGGCTCGCCTTCGTCTATTCGCAGACTGCCAACAGCAAGGCGATGTCGGACGCAGTCGGCGCGCGCAACATGACCGAGATGAGCAAGGTCAGCCCTGCGCTGTTCATGGCGCTGGGCGCGCAGCTCTACACCCGGTTGGGACTGGCCAATCGCGGTGTGGCCCCGCCGTTCACCACCGTGGTGACCAATGTTCCCGGCCCGCCGGTGCCGATCCATTTTGCCGGCGCACGGCTGGAAAGCATGATGGGCCTGCTTTGCCTGACCGACGGCCTCGGCATCGGCCATGTCGTGCAGTCCTATTGCAACGAGGCGACCATTGCCTTCACCGCGGACCGCGCATTGCTGCCCGATCCCGATTTCTACGTGAAATGCATCGAGGATAGTTTCACGGAACTGCTGGCTGCTACACAGCAAGCCACGGCCGCTCCGACGACGCAGGTGGCACCTGCGCAGCGCAAGCGTGGCGCGGTCAGGACCAAGCGGGCGTGACCGGGCGGAAGACCGAACCGAAAAAGGATGAAAGCATGACCGCAGCAGCATCGAATGCGACACAGTTCGCCCCCGCGCCGCGTCCGCCGAGCCGGATTTGGACCTTCATCGAAGGGCGCGCCGTATTCGAGCTGGGGGCATTCTACATGACCTGGCCGCTTCTGTCGCAACTGCCCAAGGGTGACGGACACGCGGTGCAGGTCCTGCCGGGCTTCATGGCCTCCAACACCTCGACCCTCCCCTTGCGGCGACTGCTCAAGGGGCTGGGCTATGACGCGCATGGCTGGGACAGCGGGCGCAACGTCAGGGTCAACAATGCGCTAATCACGCGGCTGGAGAACCAACTCAAGCGGCTCAATGACGATAGCGGCCGCAAGGTCTCGCTGGTCGGGTGGAGCCTCGGCGGGGTGCTGGCGCGCGAGCTTGCAAAGCTGCACCCGGATCGCGTGCGGCTGGTGATCAGCATGGGCAGCCCCATTTCCGATGACCGCAACCACACCAGCGCCGCGCGGTTGTTTGAGCTGCTCAACGGCAAGGATCCCGAACCGGTGCGCGGCGGGCGCTTTCGTCGTCTTGATGAGGCGCCGCCGGTTCCGACGACTTCGATCCTGACCAAGACCGACGGGATCGTCCACTGGCGCGGATCGGTGCAAAAGCCCGGTGCGACGCCGAGCGAGAATATAGAGGTCTATGCCAGCCATTGCGGTCTCGGCGTTAACCCCAGTGTTATGATGGCAATCGCTGACCGGCTCGCTCAACCTGAAGGCCACTGGGCACCGTTTGAACCATCGTTCGCGATGCAGATGATGTTTCCCAAAACCAGTCTCGCCTAGGCAGTGCCTCAAGCTCACCCGGGCACCAAATCGTCGCCCATGAGGGCCGGGCAGAGTCCGCCACCATCTTTGAACCGTTTCCGGTGCGACCGCTATCGCCTACAAGCAGGCCTGCACTTCCGAAAGGCGCCGTAGACGCGATAATGCTCCATACCCGACCCCGACTGCGTCGAATTATGCACGCTGCGGGGGTCTGCGAGGATTGCGGCAGTTGCTTGGTATCGTCCAACTGCATCTCAATAGAGGCCGCCAGAACCTAGGGCGCGCACAGATGTTGCGTTAACCGTATCGTGCTGGTGAAGGCCGCGGTGCGATACCGGGGATGCGTAGACCCAGCCACGTGGCAATCGCGCTCGGGGCTGTCGTCCAGTTCCACGGCAACAGCTCGGCGGGCTCTGACGTTGTGAGGTAGGGATCAGCACTGATGAACTATCGTGCCGCCGGCACACTTCGGCAATGCAGGCAGACGGCGCGAAAGCCTCGAACAGGATTCGGATCCGGTCTTCCTGGCTCTAGCGTGGGCGCCGCTATGTTTCTGAAAAAAGGTCTCCTGACCGAGGACGACTCCTAAGCGCGCTCAAAAAGCCGCCGGTGTGGCGTATCCCAAGGCCGAGTGCGTTGGATGACGCAATCTGGTTGGGATCGGCCGAAACTGCGTTGTCGAATCGACTTCAGTTCTCGTCCATATTCGTCCGGATACGGCCAACAATTTTGGGGCAGGGCAGGGGGCACAATTGGTCAAGGCGAAAGACCTTGGCATTAGAAGCATGACGGATGTCGTCGTGTGTTTCCATTCGCCCATCATAGTCGCCGGACGCCATATGCAGTAAAGACATTTCTAGTCACCTTGCTATACCCTCAGGGCATGTCTTTCACGATCCGCAACCTGTCCGTCCTTCGCGAAACGATCGCGCTCGGCAGCATTTCCAAGGCGGCGGCGCGGCTGCGGATTGCTCAACCCCACGTGTCGCGCATTATCCAGGCACTCGAACTGGAGACCGGCACGCCGCTGCTCGAGCGTCACGCCAAAGGCATCCGCCCCACTCCAGCAGGAGAGATGCTCGCCGCGCTGGCCAGCCATCTGGAAAGCGAGGTGGCCGCGACCAAAGCGCGTATCGCCGAAACCGCCCCCGGAATCACTGGCAGCGTCATCCTTGGCGTGCCGGGGTCGCTGGCACTGCCCCTACTGCCTGCGCTGATCGTGGCGGCACGCACACGCTACCCCGGGATCAGGTTGCGGCTGGTTGACGGGTTCAGCGCCCGGCTGCACGACATGACCCTGCGCGGACAGTTGGATCTTGCTCTTCTTTACGCCGACCGGCCCGGTCCCGCGCTGGTCGAACGACCGCTGCTAACGGAACCGCTCGGGCTGGTCACGGTATCTGGCGAAGAAGAACCCCTTCGAGTTGAGGCACTAGCCGAACGGCCACTGGTATTGCCCGCTGCGCCGAATCGTCTTCGCCTGCTGATCGAACAGGCCGCGGGCGCGCTGCCGCTCAGGGTGGCGGCGGAGATCGATTCCTACCCTGTGCTGATCCAGATGGCCGCAAAAGGATTGGCCGAGACAGTCCTCCCCTTTTCTGCGGTGGCGAACGAGGTCGCTGCAGGTAAGCTCGGATGGCGCAGGCTCATTCCACTTGTCGAACGCAAGATCATGCTGGTCCGTTTACGTGACCGGCTTGAGACAGGAGCGATGAGCGCGATTGGCGATCTTGTGATCGACGCCGTTGCAGCCAATGCGCAGGCCAATCGCTGGCAGATGCTTTCGCCATAGATGTCGGCCTTCCGCCACGCCTTTGGACGCAAGCGTAACGCTAACGACTCTCGAAGAACCGTGCTGATGACTCTGGCCCGACAGCCAGCTTGAACCCGAGAATTTGGAAGCCTCGTGCAGGTTAGCATCCATGGGTGTGCGGACGAGATCCATCGGCTCTCGACACGATGATTGACAAAGCGCAAAAAATAATCTGATTATGTTATGTGCTGCGGCCATGGGGAGTGCTCGCGCACAAGGGAGGGATGTGTGACAAGATCAGATTTGATGTTGAGCGCCGCAGCTGTGATCCTGGTCACCAGTCCGGCGGCGGTCGCTGCGCAGGAAGTTTCCGCCGAGGGCACGATGGCCGGTTCCGGCGAAATCGTCGTCACGGCCCGCAAGCGCGAGGAAAGGCTCGTGGACGTGCCCGGCCCGGTCACCGCGCTGTCGCCGACCCAGATCACCGATGCGCGTCTTCAGGAACCGCGCGATCTGCTGCTGCAGATCCCCGGGGCCTTTCTGGTCGAGAACAACGCCGGGACCGCGCGGGACATTTCGATCCGCGGTGTGGGCACCCCCACGCTGTTCGCCGAGCCGGGCGTCGCCATGTACGTCGACGAGATCTATTCGAGCGGCTTCATCAGCTTCCCCACCCAGTTCTACGATCTAGAACGGGTCGAGGTGCTGCGCGGCCCGCAAGGCGCGCTTTACGGGCGCAACGCCGTCGGCGGTGCGGTCAATGTCATTTCCAAGCGGCCCACGAGCAAGTTTGCCGGGATGGTTCGCGGCACGATCGCCCGCTATGACCGGCGTGAGATCGAGGCGATGGCGAACCTGCCGGTCGGCGACAGCTTCGGGGTGCGCGTCTCGGGTCTCTATATCGATCAGGACAAGGGCGAGTACCTCAACACCGTCACCAACCAGTTCATCGACAAGCAGGATTCAATCAGCGGCCGCGTGGTGGCGCGGTTCGATCCGGGAAGCGGTTTCAGCGCGACCCTGACCTATGAACACACCGATGCCGACACGCCGGGCACGGCGTTGTTCTTCCGCGACGCTGGCGAGACCCGGCGCGCGATCCGCCGCGATACGCAGCCGCGCAACAGCTACAATGTCGACCGCCTCGCGGCCGAGCTTGCCTATGAGAGCGAGGCCGCCGGCACCTTCACGCTGATCGCGGGCGGGCGGGACTACAAGCTGCGCGGGGTCGAGGACACCGACCTTTCGGACAACCTCATCCCCAACCTTGCCATCGGCGATCTCGGCCAGCAGGTCACCACCCGCTTCAACCGGGTCGAAAGCCGCAATGTCGAACTGCGCTGGCTCTCGCCGGAATGGGGAGCGGTGTCGGTCCTCGCCGGGATCACCTATCTCGACGAGAGCGCCACCGGGGACATCGCCACCGATCTCGTCAGCATCCGCACCTTCCTTGGCGGGGGCGTGGTGCCCTTCGTGCTCGGTATCGCCAACGACCAGTCGCTGGAGAGCTGGGCGGGCTTCATCGAGGCCGATATCGAACTCGCCGCCGACGTCAGCCTGATCGCCAGCGCGCGCTATACCGACGATCGCAAGCGGGTGAACTTCGCCTTCAACCCCACGCCTGCGCTTGGTGGCTTCGGGCTCCTGCCGCAGACGGCCAACCTGTCGCGGGGGTTCGACCGGTTCACCCCCGGGGTGACGCTGTCATGGACGCCGGGCGATGCCAATATCTACGCCAAGATTCAGACCGGCTTCCGCGCCGGGGGCTTCAACTTCAACGTCGCCAATGCCGCGAACCTCGAATACGGGCAGGAGACCTCGGTCAACTACGAGGTCGGGGCGAAGACCACGTTGCTGGACGGCAAGGCGCTGGTGGGCATCTCGGCCTATCTGCTGACGCAGGACGACGTGCTGGTGCCGTTCTTCGATTTCACCGCCGCGCCGGGCCTTCAGGGCTTTCTCGACAATGCCGGCAAGGCCGAGACCTGGGGGATCGAACTCGAAGGTTCGGTCACGCCGATCGAGGGGGTGACGCTCGGGGGCAGCTTGGGCTGGATGAACCCCGAATTCACCAGCGGAACCTTCATCAGCGGGCTGGCCACCGTCACCCCGCTCGACGGCTTGCAACTGCCCGCAACCCGCGAATGGAGCTTCTCGCTCAATGCCGAAGTGCGCCGCCCGCTGACCGGCAGCATCGATGTGATCGCCAATGCGGCCTATTCGAACCGTTCGGGCGGGTTCCAGGACGTCGCCAACGCCTTCCGGATCGGCGACATCGATCTGCTGAACCTGTCGGCGGGGCTAGACTTCGGGATGTTCGATGTGCTCGCCTTCGTCCAGAACGTCGGCAACAACCGCTTCGACATCGCCTTCGGCGGCAACCGGGGCGGCACCTCGGGCGTGACGCAGGCACCGGGGGCGACCTATGGCGTTTCGGCGCGGATGAACTTCTGAAGGGTCTCTCCGGAGCGGGCCTTCAGCCCGCTCCGGACAGCCTTGCCAGCTCGGCGATGATCGGCCGGGCGAGCTGTTCATCATTCCAGCGATGCCCTGCGGCAGGGACGATGTGCAGCCGCGCCCCGGGCCAGATTTGCGACAGATCCCAAGCGCTTTGCGGGGGTGTGCACATGTCCGATCGCCCGGCGACGATAGCTCCGGGGATCGCTGCCAGTTTTCCGGCACTCCGCAGCAGTTGATCGGGCGCGAGGAAGTAGTCGTGCGCCTCGTAATGCGCGAAAATCTGCGCGGAGCGGACGGCCGCATCGGTGATCTCGGCAATGTCCTCCGCCGGAGCGGCGGGCCACAGGTCGAGCGTCTGGCCTTCGGCCATCATCAGCACATGGGCGGCTTCGCGGTGGACGGCAGGATCGGGATCGCGGATGCGGCGCAGGAAGGCGCTGCGCGGATCGCCGCGCTCGGCTGCAGGCAGCCATGCATCGCGTGCGGCGAAGACCTCGGGAAAGACATGGCCTGCGCCCTGCCACCACCACCATTGATCAAACGCCCGGGCGAGATAGACCCCGCTCACCACCAGCCCCGCAACCCGCTCGGGATGCGCTTCGGCGTAGGCGAGCGCGAGGGTCGACCCCCATGATCCGCCGAGCACGATCCAACGCTCGAACCCAAGATGCGCGCGCAGCCGTTCCATGTCAGCGACCAGGTCGGGCGTGGTATTGTGATCGAGCGCGCCAGCTGGCAGCGATTGGCCACAGCCGCGCTGGTCGAAGAACACGCCTTGCTGGCGCTCGGGGTCGATGAGGCGGCGGTAATAGGGCTTGATCGCGCCGCCCGGGCCGCCATGCACGACCATCACCGGAACGCCTTGCGGGTTGCCCGTAAGCTCCCACCACACCTGATGCCCTTTGCCGCAATCGAGGTGGCCGGACGCGCGCGGGGTCGCGATTGGCGGGAAGAAGCAGGTGTCCTGCCTGAGCGGCCATGTCATCGGTCAGGTTCCTTCCGGGTCAGCCCCGCCAGCGGCAGGGCGAAGCTCTGATAGGGATCGATGCTCACGCCACCAAGGTCGGCGCGGTAGGCGATGATCGGGTTGGCGCCGAAGATCATCACCAGCGGGCGTTCCGCGCGCAGCCTTGCATCGATCCGCCGCAGGATCGCGGTGCGCGTCTCGGGAGAGAAGGCCGCCGCTGCATCGAGCAGCCAGCCATCGACTTCAGAATCCGAATAGCCCGAGACATTGGTGCCATTGGCCCGCGCCCGGCCCGACACCAGCGCTTCCAGCATCGCGGTCGCCTCGGGCGAGTCCAGCGTCCAGCCATCATAGATCAGATCGAACTCGCCCGCCTGCGCCAGCGCCGCCATCGCGCCCGGCTGGCGGCGCTCGATCACCACGTTGATGCCTGCACCTGCCAGGTTGGACTGGATGAACTCCGCCACCGGCCCGAGCATCGACACCATCAGCCGTAGCGGCTCGCCCCTGTAACCGGCAGCCGCAAGCTCGGCCCGCGCGGCGGCGAGATCGCGCCGGGGTGGCGGCTCGGCTGGATCGAAGCCGGTCGAACCGGGCGGGATGTAGCCCGGAATCTGCACCGCATTGCCCTTCAGCACCCGCACCCGCAGCGCCTCGTAGTCGAGCGCATGGGCAATCGCGCGGCGCAGGTGGACGTTCGCCAGCGGGCCCTTGCGGGTGTTGAGCGTCAGGAAGGACTGCGATGGCCCGCCCGCAATGCTGGTGACGGCAACACCCTCCAGCCCGCGATAGCGTTCGGTGAATGCGGCTGGCACGGCCACGGTGAGATCGATGTCGCCGCGTTCGAGCAGCAGGCGGCGCACGCCTTCATCCGGCAGGGCGACAAAGCGCGCGCGGGTGAACTGGCGCGGCGGCGTGGCAGCGCGGGGATTGGCGGCAAGCGTCACGCTCTCGCCTGCGCGCACCTCGGCCAGCGTGTAGGGCCCGGAGCCTGCGCTGTGGGACGAGAGCCAAAGCCGCGCATCGCCGTCCGCCGCACCCGAGCCCTTTAGCGCCGCCTTGCGATTGATCACCGAGGTCGCCGGATGGGCGAGCAGTTGCAGCGCCAGCGCGTGGGGCCGCTTGAGGGTAAGGGTCAGCGTGCGCTCCCCCGTCGCCTCGGCGCGCTCCAGCCATTCGAGGAAATAAGCCGAACCGAGCCCCAGCCGCTTGACCCGTTCGAGTGACCAGACGACGTCCTGCGCGGTAACCGGCGTGCCGTCGGCGAACGACCGGCCCTGTTTCAGCGCGATGTCGATGGTCAGGCCGTCTGCCGAAACCTGCCAGCTCTGCGCGAGTTCGCCCTCCATCTCGGGCTGCGACGGTTCGCTGCGAAACTGCAGGAGCTGCTCGTAAAGCTGGTCGATGATCGGCAGGCCGGTGCCGGTGGCACCCTGCGCCGGGTCAAGCGATTGCGGCGGGAAGGCAGTGGCGACCACCACGGTGCGCGCGCGGTCGACCGGATCGGGCTCGGGGATACAGGCCGCCAGCGCCAGCAGGACGGCAACGGCAAGCGCCCGGGCGATCATGGCGCGTCCCCGGCGAGCAGAACAGGTGCTGCCAGCCCAGCGTCGCGCCATCGCTCGCCAACGCCGGGCCGGGTCCGCTCAAGCCTGATCTCCAGCAAACGCAGAAAGCCGAAGGTTACAGCCGTCACCGCACCATCGGCGTCCTGTTCGAACCGAAGATGCACCTCGCTGGGCGAGCCATCGGGCAGGTTGCAGCGGAACAGCGCGGCGCTGACAGGCACCAGAGGCCAACCTTCACCGCCGGGCCACACCGGGCCGGTCAGCACCTTTAGCCCGCCCTTTCCGTCCGCGATGATCGCCACCGGATGCGGCAGGCTGGCGCAGGCATAGGTGCCGGTGACCGCCTCAGGCGGGAGCGCGGCGGCATCATCCACTCGGCGGTAGGTGACTGCGTGATTGCCCTCCCACCGTGTCAGTTCGGCCGGGGGCGCGGCGGTATCGGGGGCGTCGATCACGAACGGCTCGACGCCCAAGGTGCGGCGGAACACCCCGTCGGCCCCGCGCGGCATCCCCCGTCCGTCGACCGCGATCTCGCCGGGGCCGCCTTTGATACCGAGCGAGGCAATCGCCTCGGCATTGGCATAGGTCGCCTCCCACAGCGGCGCGGGCGCTTCACCCAGCAAGGCCGGCGTTGCCCCCGGATCGGGCGGCAGGCCGAGCGCGGTCACCAGCACCTCGCGCGCGCGTTCGTAGACGTTGGCGTCGGCGCGGTTGGCGAGGATGATGACCGCCACATCCTCGTGCGGCGCGTAGAGATAGTCGCTCGCCCAGCCCGAATGGCCGCCGGCGTGGCCAATGACTTCGACACCGCTCAGCGACTGGCGCACGAAGCCGTGGGCATAGCCGCTCGGCGAGCCGTCATTGTGCGGGACCGGCCCCGCCAGCCTTGCCCGCCAGTCATGGGGATTGCCGCGCAGCCAGCGGTGCCAGGCTATCATGTCCTCGATGGAGGCGATGACCCCGCCGGGCGCGGCCTCGACCGATGCGGGATCGGCGGGAGTGAATCCCTCTCCCGTTTTCGCATATGCGATTGCCGCACCGGGCAGGCGATGGGCGAGGCCATCGTCGAGCACCGCGCTTGCCATCTTCGCTGGCCCGAACACGTGGCGCTGCATGAGACGCTCGAGAGGCTCGCCCGTTGCCCGTTCCGCCACCAGATGCAGCAGGACGGTGTTGGCATTGGCATAGAGCGTCCGCGCGCCGGGTCGGAAGTTCAGCTCTCGCTGGGCCAGCAGCAGCGCGAGCAGCGCTTGGCGATGCTCTGTCAGCCGCGCCGCATCTCCCAGACCGAGCCACACCAGCGGGTACGTTTCGGGGATGCCGCTCTTCATCGCCAGCATCTGGGCAAGCGTCGGGTCTGCCGTGAACCGGTGTTCGGGCACGTACCGGGAGAGGGGATCGCGAAGCGCCAGCTGCCCTTCATCCTCGAGCGCGGCCAGCGTCAGGGCAACCATCGGCTTGGTGATCGAAGCGATCCGCATCCGTGTCGCCGGCGTCAGCGGTGCAGCGGTGTCGAGCCGCGCGAGGCCGAAGCACGCCTGCCATGCCACGCGATCGCCCTCCATCAGCACGGCCGCACAGCCCGGCGCGGCAGTGAAGTCTTGCGCAGCGAACAGGCGCTCCAGCGCAGCCGAGGTCACCGTGCCGCTCCGGGCATGGCGGCGATCAGGCTGCGGGTGTAGGGGTGCTGCGGCCTGCCGAACACATCGTCGGTCGGCCCGCCTTCGACGATCTGCCCGCCGGTGATGACATGCACATGGTGGCACAGGTGGCGCACCACATCGAGATCGTGGCTGATGAAGAGATAGGCCAGTCCGTGCGCCTGCTGGAGCCGGAGCAGCAAGTTGAGTATCTGTGCCTGCACCACCAGATCGAGCGCCGAGGTCGGCTCGTCGAGCAGGATGAGATCTGGATCGACCGCAAGTGCCCGGGCAATCGCGACCCGCTGGCGCTGCCCGCCGGAAAGCTCGTGTGGACGCCGCGTCGCCATGGCGGGATCGAGGCCGACATCGGCGAGCAAGGCCGCCACCCGCTCGCGGCGTTCGGCGCGCGTGGAGATGCCGTGGATCGCCATCCCCTCGGCAATGATCGCGCCGATGGTGAGGACAGGGTTGAGCGAGCCCACGGGATCCTGGAACACCATCTGGATGCGGCGGCAGTGGTCGCGCCGGCGCGCGCCGGGGGTGATCGGCACGGGCTCGCCTGCGAGCCGCAGGTCACCGGTGGCGCCATCCGCCAGCCCCGCGATCACCCGCGCGAGGCTGGATTTGCCGGAGCCGGATTCGCCGATCACGCCGACACATTCGCCGCGCGCGACCGACAGGCTCACTCCGTCCAGTGCCACGAACCGCGTCCCGCCCCGACGATAGGTGAGCCGTGCATCGGCGAGTTCGAGCAGCGGCGCGCTCATGCCTCATGCACCGGCAAGGGCCTGCGCGGCGGGGTGTTGGCGGGCAGGGCGGCGATCAGCGCGGCGGTATAGGCGTGGGCCGGGGAGGCCAGCACATCGGCCGCTGCCCCGCTCTCGACAATCGCGCCGCGCCGCATCACCGCCACCCGGTCGGCATAGCGGCGCACCAGAGGAAGGTTGTGGCTGATGAGAAGCACGCCTGCGCCTTCGTCCCGCGCCCGCGACACCAGCAGATCGAGCACCGCCCCTTGCGCGCTCATGTCGAGCGCGGTGGTGGGTTCATCGGCAATGATCAGCCGCGGGCCAAGCGCAAAGGCGAGGGCGATCAGCACCCGCTGCAACTGCCCGCCGCTCAGCTGGAAGGGGTAGGAGGCAAGGATGCGCGGCGGATCGGCGATCATCACCGAAGCCAGCGCCGCCTCGGCCCGCTGGCGGCGCGTGGACGCATCGCCCTTGGCATGGCGGCGCAGCACCAGATCGAGCTGGCGGCCGATGCGCAAGGTGGGATTGAGCGCCGCCATCGGTTCCTGCGGGATCAGCGCGATGGTGCTGCCGCACAGCGCCCGGCGCTGCGCGGGCGGCAGGGCCAGCAGATCATCGCCGCCCAGCGCGACCCGCCCCGCCTCCACCCGCGCCGCCGGATCGAGTAGCCCGAGCACCGCCATGCCGAGCGTCGACTTGCCCGACCCGGATTCCCCCACCAGTCCCATCACCTCGCCCGTCGCCAGTGTCAGCGATACGTCCTGCACCACCGGCACCGCGCCATAGGCCACGCGCAATCCATCAATTGCCAGTAGGGCGCTCATCGCCCGCTCCCGCGCGGGTCGAGCCAGTCGCGCAGCCCATCGCCAAGCAGCACAAAGCCCAGCGCCGAGATCGCGACGGCGAGGCCCGGGAGCACGGCGGCCCACCATTCATACATGATGGTGTTGCGCCCCTCGAAGATCAGCGCGCCCCATTCGGGCGTCGGCGGCTGTGCGCCCAATCCGATGAAGGACAATGCCGAGGCCGCGACCAGCGCGGTGCCGAGCGCGGTCGAGGCGAGGGTGGCGAACAGCGGGGCGATGTTGGGCAGGATATGCACGGCGAGCAGCCGCCATGCGGGCGCGCCATTGGCCCGCGCGGCGAGGACGAAGGGGCGTTCCCGCAGGGACAGCGCCTCACTGCGGAACAGCCTGAGGTACAGCGGAACCCCAAGCCCGCCGAGGATCAGGACAAGGTTCACGAGGCTCGGGCCGACGGCGGCCGCCAGCGCCAGCGCGATCACCAGCGAGGGGATGGCGAGCGCCACATCGACCAGCCGCATCGCGATCCGGTCCACCCAGCCGCCCGCAAGCCCGACCGCGCAGCCCAGCAGCGCGCCTGCGCCCATGCCGATGGCGACAATGCCGAAGGCGACGCCCAGCGACGTGCGCCCGCCGTAGAGAATGCGGGCAAGCAGGTCTCGCCCGAGATTGTCGGTGCCCGCCCAGTGCCGCGCCGAGGGTGGCTCGAGGATCGCGCCGGTATCAACCTCGTTTGGGCTATATGCGGTCAGCAGCGGAGCGAGCAGCGCCAGCAGCACCATCAGCGCAACGATGCTCCCGCCGATGGTGATCGAACGACGCGCGCGGCTCATGTCGGGCGCACTCGTGGATCGATCAGGCCGAGGACGATGTCGGCTGCGGTGTTGACCAGCACATAGGCAACCGCCGTCAGCACCGCAAAACCCATGATGACCGGAAAATCGAGCGCGAAGATCGATTGCACCACGTAATGCCCCGCTCCCGGCCAGCCGAACACGGTTTCAAGGCTGACCGATCCGAACAGCATCATCGCGATCGATGCCGCAACCAGCGTCACCAGCGGCGAGAGCGCATTGCGCAGGGCGTGGCGCCACAGGATCGTGCGGTCGCTGAGGCCGCTCGCCCGCGCCATGCGGACATAGTCGGACGCCAGCACTGCGCGCATCTGGTTGCGCACCAACCGGGCGAGGGGCCCCGCCTCCAGCAGCGCGAGCGACATCACCGGCAGGGCGAGGTGGGCCGCCGCCGCTGCCAGCGCCCCGCCATCGCGGGCAACCAACGCGTCGATCAGCAGAAACCCGGTGACCGCAGGCGGCGGCTCGCCGGTGAACCGTCCGGAGGCGGGGAAGCATTCGAGCTGGCGGTAAAACAGGATCACCATCACCAGCCCCAGCCAGAAGGCCGGCACCGAGATTCCGGCCACCGACAGCCCCGACACGAGCCGATCCAGCCACCCCCCGCGCTTTACCGCCGCGCCGATGCCGAGCGGAATGCCGACCAGCAGCGCGAGCACAAGCGCGCTCCCCATCAATTCGATCGAGGCAGGCGCGCGGGCAATGATCTCGCCCAGCACCGGCTCGCCCGAAACGTTGGATGTGCCGAGGTCGAGGTGCAGCAAGTCGCCTAGATAATGCGCATATTGCCGCCACAAAGGCAGATCGAGGCCGAGTTCCCTGCGCAGCGCCGCGACCGTTTCCGCCGAGGCGGCCGGCCCTGCCATCATCCGCGCCGGATCACCGGGGGCAAGGTGGGCAATCGCAAAGGTGATGAGCGACACGCCGAGCAGCACCAGCCCGAGAAAGGCCAGCCGTTGCAGGACGAACCGGGCCATCACCCCGGTTCACGCTCGTCATGGGCGTGCATTCGCCCCAGCTGGCGGCCTGCAGCAAGGACGATGATGATTGCGAGCACGAACAGGATCAGCGTGCGCAGGTCGAGCACGCCGAAACTGGGCGCGACATGATCGCTCAAGGCCTTGGACCACAGGTTGGTGCCGCCATGCACCAGCACCGCCGGCCACACCGACCCGCCCGCCAGATTGACGCAATATCCCGCGACCACCGCCAGCGCGAGACACAACGCCCAGAACACGCCCTGCGAGACGAGAAAGCCCGCCGGATCGATGCCGCCCAGCAGCGTCAGCACCTCGCGCGGGAGATGCCACGCCCAGTGCAGCGTACCCAGCAGCAGCGCCGCGCGCAGCGGGTGCTTCATCGCCGCTTGCAGCAGCGGCCAGGCAAAGCCGCGCCAGCCCAGTTCCTCCAGCGTTCCGCCCTCGTCCAGCAGCAGGCCGACAACCGCACCCACAAGCACGCTGCCGCCGAACATCGCCAGCCGATCAGTGATGCTGGTGCCCGGCCCGGCAACAAAGTCAAAGGCGACAAACCCGGCAGCATAGACCGCCAGCATCCCGGCATAGGCGAAGGCCGCGCGCCGCGCGGTCGTGGCAAGGCCGACGGGGCGCAGCCTTGCGGCGAGAACTCCCAACTCACCCCTTCGCGCCGCCACAATCGCCGCCGCAATGCTTGGCGCAGAAGCGAAGATGAACACCCCCAGCAGATCGGGCCGCGCCAGCGCATAGGGGAGCATCGACGCGATGTTGATATACTGCCCGCTGGCATAGATGCCGGTGACCATTTCCCCCAGCATACCTGCCGATGCCGGATCGGAGGTGAAGCGGTACACTGTCCAGACCATCACCAGCGAGGCAATGAGGAGTGCAAGCAGGTAGAAAGCGAGCACGGGCCGCCTGTGCGAAAACCGGTTCATGAGATCCCCCGATGCTGACAACCGAGGCTAACCAAGGCGCGCTGGAAGAGCAAGCATAACATAATCGGATTATGTTTATCGCTCAAAGTCCGACCACGCCGTTGGGGTTGAACAGGATGAGGAAGGATATGAACCGCATCAATGCCGCCATCGTCGCAAATTCGACGGCAACGGTGCAGGGCCCGGTCTGATCGACGAAGGGCAGATAGGCGGCCATTTCCGCCGACACGCGGGTGCTGAAATCGATCTCCAGTCGGAACGGCCCCTCAAGCCGGAACGGCAGCGGACGTGGGGCGGTCAGCGCCCGCGACGCCGAGGTGCTGATCGCGGCGCAAGCTTCTCGCGGGGTGAGGGCGGCAGCGGCGCGGAAACCAACCGATTGCTTGACGATGCAGGCCTCGGCCCCCGGTGCATAGCGCGCCGCATCGGCGGCGGTTTCGGCATCGCCCGTCACCAGCACCACCGGCACCCCGAACTCGCCTGCAAGCGCAGCGTTGAGGTAACCTTCCGATGCGCTCACGCCATTGATGCGCAGGTCGCGGAATGCGGCGCTTGAATAGGTGTGGGCGAGGATCCCGCCATCGCCCATCGCGCCGTTGTGATAGCCGATGAAGAATGCCGCCTCGATCCCCGGCGTGTCGATCCCCTCCATCTGCAGGAAAGGCCGCGGCCAGGATCGAAGCAAGCGCACGCCATCGGGCATGGCATCGGGCAGCAGGTTGTGGCCGTTGCCGTGGCCATCGACCACCAGCACTTCATCGAACCCGTGGGCGAGGGCGGCTTCGGCAGCGGCGACCACCTCGCCCGTCATCCAGCGGCGCGCATCCTGCCATTCAAAGCGGTCGGCGGCGAGCGCATGCTGGCTCGCGACTCCGGCGCAACCTTCGATGTCCGCAGAAATGTAGAGCTTGCGCATCCTTGTTGCCTCTCACCGCCAGTCCTGCCAGAGACATAATCTGATTATGTTATGGAGAGCAAGCCGTGATGCCATCCGATCCTGCGCAAATCGTCGATGCCCAGATCCACGCCTACGAAGCGGGCGACACGGACGCGTTTGCCGCACTCTATGCCGAGAACGCGATCTGCGCCGCGCTGCCATCGGGCCGGGTGATCGCCGCCGGGCGCGCCCGGATCGCCGAAGTGTGGGGCGCGATGTTCTCCCGATCGAAACGGAAGGTGACGATTGCCCGCCGGATCATCGACGGGCGCTATGTGATCGATGACGAGCAGGTGCTGATCCTCGCCACCGGGCAACTGGTCGAGGCGGCCGCGATTTATCTGGTTGGCGAGCACCTGATCGAACGGGTCTGGTTCCTCGATCAGCCGCCCGCTCCGGCAACTGCGCCGTGACTGCCGCGGCGCTGCGGTTGCGGCGCTGGCAGGGATACCATAAGGGTCTTGGGCAAAGGCAGGGTGAGGAACATTGAGCAAGGTTTCACGCAAGTCGCAGCAGGTGCCGGGCGATCCCACGCCTGCCGCCGATACGCGCGGCGACAAGACCCGGCGGCAGATCAAGGCCGTAATCGCCAAGCTTGCGAGCAAGCGGGATCTGGCCGACATATCCCTGTCGGACATCTGCAAGGGCAGCAAGCTCACCACCGGGGCGGTCTACTTCCACTTCAAGGGCAAGGACGAAGCGGTCGAAGAGATGGTCATCGACGAGGTCGAGACGATCTACGGGCGCTTGCTCCAGACAGAACATCCCAATTTCGAAGCGATGGTGCGGGCGATCATCGCCCAATGCACCGCCTATGAACAGGACAACGGCCGCCGCAGCCGGGCCATCCAGCTGATCATCAACTCGCGGCCGCGCGCCTACGAGGCGTGGATCGCTGCCCGGGCGCCGGTGATCGAGCGTCTGACCGCACTCATCGCAATCTCGCGTCGTGAGGCAGGGCTTGCGGAGGATGCAAGTGCCTTCCTTGCGCTGTTCATCCTCAATTCGATCGAGGATCTCGGCATGGATGTGTTCCAGTGGGGCAATCCGACGCTCAAACCCTATGCCGAACGCGCCGAGGACTGGGTCGCGCGGCAAACGGCGCTCTGGTCCCACGCGATCCTTGCGCCGATCCCCAAGCTCTAGGCCTGTTCCGCGATAACCCCGCCCGCCAGATCGCGCAGGGCCTGATTGATGTCGGGTCCGTGATCCGTGTTGAACTGCACCGCTGCGGCAAAGCCGTGGTCGAGGAAATAGCCGACATTCGAGGTGTAGCCGGGGAAGAACCCCGAATGGCTGATGTATCGTCCGAATGCGGCACGCTCGGTGATGAAGATGCCAAGGCCGTAGGATGATGTCACCTCTGCGGTCTTGACCACGGGCAGGCTCGATCCGGTCATCTGTTCGAAGCTGGTCGGCGAGACGATCTGGCCGTGTGCAAGCTTCCAGTAGAATCGGGCAAGAGCGCGCGGGGTCAGAGCGAGGCCCCCGCCCGTGTATTCGAGCGAAGGATCGTGTCGCAGCACGCCGCTCTCGTCCGTGGTGCGGCCCGTCATGCCCGCCAGCGCCGCGATCACGTCACCGCGCGCAAAGCCGGCCGCGAGCCGGTCGATGCTGCGGGTGTTGGCGGGGGTGATGTCGTCATGCGGATCGCCGAGCTTGGCCAGCACCCGCTCGGCCAGCAGGTCATAATAGGGCTGGGCCGTGATCTTCTCGGCGGTGATCCCGGCGAGGTGGTAGTGCAGATCGGAATAGGCATGCGCTACCCCCGGCGCGTTGAGCGGCGCTGCATCGCAAATGAAGGAGAGCATCTTGCGCGGGGAATAGGCGATGTCCTGCCCGGTCATCGCATCCCACATGTAGCTGCGCATGAAGGCGCCCACATCGAGGAACTGCGGAAAGCCGCCCCCATGCATCAGCAGCATCCGCAAGGTCAGCGCCTTCGCGTTGGGGAGTCGCGCAAACCAGCTTTCGTCGGCGAAAACCGGTGCGATGGGCGCATCCAGATCGAGGAGGCCGTCCTCTGCCAGCGACATCAGCGTGGCGGCGCAGAAGGTCTTGCCGGTGCTGCCGCCCATCAACCGGGTGGCGTTGGTCATCGCGAGGCCCGCCTGCGGATCGGCGAGGCCTGCGGCGGCCGTGACGATCCGGGCATCGCGCGTCACCACGGCTGCCGAAACGCCGGGCGTCAGGCGGGTCGCAAGCGCCGAGGACGCGAAGCCGGCAACCGCCGAGCCCGTTTTGGTCTGCGCTGCCAGCACCCTGCCCAGCGGCGAGCCGAGCGGGAGTGCGGCCAGGGCCAGCCCGGCGCCGCCCATTAGCGTCCTGCGCGAGATGTCCGTGGCTGTCATGCGGCCCTCCGTTGTGCTCCGCGCACAACCCGGCCGGGCCGTGCGCCGGTGAGCCTATCATTGGCGGTCACCACTTCGCCAGCCACCAGAGTCGCAAGGTAGCCGCTGGCCGATTGCACGAAGCGGGTGCCGCCAGCAGGCAGGTCGTTCAGCAGGGTGGGGCGGCCGATCGCCAGTGCGGCATGGTCGATCACGTTGATGTCCGCGCGATAGCCCGGCGCGATCCGGCCGCGGTCGTGCAGTCCGATGTGCTCGGCCGGAGCCGTGGTCTGCAACTGCACCGCCCGTTCGATGGCAATGCGCGGGCCACGGGTGCGGTCGCGGGTCCAGTGGCTCAGCAGGTAAGTCGGGAAGCTGCCGTCGCAGATATAGCCGACATGCGCGCCCCCGTCGCTGAGGCCCAAGATCGCCCAGGGATTGTTCAGCGTGTCGTGGACGAAATCATAATTGCCCCCGCCCCAGTTCATGATCGGCACGAAGACCTGCCCGGTGCCCTCCTGACTAAGCAACTGGTCGTAGAGCAGATCAGGCACGCTGCGCCCGGTCGCCTGCGACTGGCCGTAGAGCGACCGCTCCAGCGGCTGTTCGTAATCCGGCACCGGATCGAGGCAGAAGGTGCGCTGCGCCATGCGGATCGGGTCCGCACCCCATTCTTCCACGCGCGGACTGACCGACATGACGAAATCCGAGATCGGGCGGTCCTCCTCGGTCATCAGCTGCACCTTGAAGGCGGGATCGCGCATAATCGCCACCCGCTCGGCATGGGGCCGGTGCATGATCGCCATGTAGCTGGGGCGGGTCATGAAGGGGTTGATGGTGCCTTGCAGGCTGTGAATCCCCCCGATCGCGCGCGGGGCGACCTGCGCGCGGATCGGAACCCCCGCGGCATTGAGAGCATCCATCTCGCCCGTCACATATTCGTGAAAGCCCTCGGGCCAGGCGTCGTCCTGTTCATAGGTGAAGGACAGCGGCCGCCCGCTGCGCCGCGCCAGTTCGGCGATGGTGGGAAAATCGCCCGCATTCTCGCGGTAGAAATCGTTGAAGATCTGGATCACGCCCTTGCCGGCGCGGCCCATCGCCTCGCCTAGCGCATAAAGCTCGCTGGCGGCGACCTGCCGGGCATAGGTGGGGTTGCCATTGGCGTCGCGGTGGCCGACGGTGTCGGCGGTGGTGAACCCCAGCGCGCCCGCTTCCAGCCCCTCGACCAGCAGCGCCTGCATTGCGGCGATATCGTCGGGCGTTGCTGCCTCGCGCCGGACGGCCCGATCACCCATCACGTGGAGCCGCAGCGGATTGTGCGGCACCTGCACGCCGATATCCATGGTGCGCGGGATGCGGTCGATGGCGTCGATATACTCGCCCATCGTCTCCCATTCCCAGGTGATGCCTTCGTGGAGCGCGGTGCCGGGGATGTCCTCGACGCCTTCCATCAGCGCGATCAGGGTTTCGCGGTCGCGGCTGCGCGCCGGTGCGAAGCCGACCCCGCAATTGCCCATGATCGCCGTGGTGACGCCGTGGTTGGCGGAGGGAAGCATGTCGGCATCCCACGAGACCTGCCCGTCATAATGGGTGTGAATGTCGATGAAGCCGGGCGTCACGAGCGCGCCGTCGGCATCGATGGTCCGCGCGGCAGGTGCCGTGACCTTGCCGACCTCGACGATCATTCCGCCGCTGATTGCGACATCGGCGGTAAACGCCGGGCTCCCCGTGCCGTCCACCACCGACCCGCCCCTGATGACGAGATCCAGCATTGCCACCTCTCCCTTGGCCTGTTGCCGATGGACTGTATGACGGACCGGTGCGGATGAAAACATAATTCTGTTATGTTTTGTTGCGAGTGGCACCCGCGCCCGCTAAATCGGCAGAATGACACGCCAACCCGCCTCCGGCGCTCCCGCCCAACGCATGAACACCACGGCTGACGTCATCGTGGTCGGTCTTGGTGCGGTGGGCAGTGCCGCGCTGTACCAGCTCGCCCGTGCCGGGATCAGCGCGATCGGGATCGATCGCTGGGAACCGCCCCACGCGATGGGATCGAGCCACGGCGAGACCCGCATCACCCGGCAGGCGATCGGCGAGGGCGAGGCCTACGTCCCGCTGGTTCTGCGCTCGCATGAGATCTGGCGCGAACTGGAGAAGGAAACCGGCCAGCGCCTGCTCGAAGCCTGCGGGGTGCTGATCATCGGTGCGGAAGGCGGCGCGGCGCTCCACCACAACCGCAGCGGCTTCGTGCTCAACACGGTTGCCGCCGCGCAGGCGCACGGGATTGCGCATGAGGTCCTGAGCATCGAGGAAACCCGTCACCGCTTCCCCCAGTTCCAGTTGAGCGGCGACGAACTCATCTACTTCGAGCCGGGCGGCGGCTTCGTCTATCCCGAACGCTGCATCGCCGCTCAGCTGGCCGTGGCAAGCAGGCTTGGCGCTCGGATGGTAACGGGCGCCGCGGTAACGGCGATCACCGAGACGAGCGGCGGGGTTGCGGTGACGGCGGGCGGCACGACCTATCATGCTGGCCGCGTAATCCTGGCGGCCGGGGCCTGGACGCCGGGGCTTGCGGCAAGCCCTTCTCTCGCCCCGCTGGCCCTGCGGCGGCAGGTGCTGCACTGGTTCGCGCCCGACCGCCCACAGGATTTTGCCGTGGGTGCTTTCCCCGCTTTCATCTGGCTGCACGGCAACCATGCCGAAGACAGCTTTTACGGCTTCCCGCTCCCCGACGATCTCGGCCACAGCCTCGTCAAGGTCGCCGACGAGAACCAGTCCCGCGCGATACCCGATCCCGACCTTTTGGACCGCGAGGTGGGCCCCGACGAGGCGGCCGAGATGCACCGCGATCACCTCGCCGGCCGACTGCCCGGTCTCTCGTTGCCGCCGGTCCGATCCGCTGCCTGTCTCTACACCTGCGCGCCGGATGCCGACTTCGTCATCGGCCCGCTTGATGGTGCGCAGCGCATCACCGTGATATCGGCCTGTTCCGGCCACGGCTTCAAGCATTCCGCAGCCGTGGGGGAACATGCCGTGCGGTTAATCGTCGAAGGCGCGGCTGCCGCGATACCGGTCTTCGATCCGCGCCGATTTGCTGATATCAGGCCGGCATGAACGCTCCCTCTCCTCTCAAGGCCACCGTCCCCGCGCGGGCCGAATACATCGCAATGCTCACCCAGATCGAGGAGCGGCTGCGCTGGCTTTCCTCGTGGACGGTGCACAATGCCAACAACCTGCGCGAGAAGCGCGACGGGCTGAAGGTCGGCGGGCATCAGGCGTCTTGCGCCTCGATGACGGCGATCATGACCGCGCTCTACTTCCACGCGCTGCGGCCCACGGACAAGGTGGCGGTCAAGCCCCATGCCGGGCCGGTGCTGCATGCGATCCACTATCTGCTGGACGAACAGACGCGGGACAAGCTGGAGCGGTTTCGAGGCCTTGGCGGGGTCCAGTCATATCCCAGCCGCACCAAGGACACGATCCCGGTCGATTTTTCGACCGGCTCGGTCGGGCTCGGAGTGGCGGTGACGGCGTTCAGCAGTCTGGTGCAGGATTATCTCGTCGCTCACGGCCAGCTGGCGGAGGCCGAAACCGGCCGGATGATCGCGCTGATGGGCGATGCCGAACTCGACGAGGGCAATATCTACGAGTGCCTTATCGAGGGCTACAAGCACGACCTCAGGAACTGCTGGTGGATTGTCGACTACAACCGCCAGAGCCTCGACGCGACCACCGCCGACCGCATGTTCCGCCGCTTCGACGACATCTTCGAGACCTGCGGCTGGCGGGTGGTGACGCTGAAGCACGGCAGACTTCAGCGCGAGGCGTTCAAGCAGCCCGGCGGGCAGGCGCTCGAAGACTGGATCGAGAACTGTCCCAATGCCGATTTCGCGGTGCTCACCTACCTCGGCGGTGCGGCATGGCGCGATCGGCTGGCCAAGGATCTCGCTGGCGTGCCGGGGATCGACGCCCTGCTTGCCGATCATGACGATGCGGAACTCGCCCGGCTGATGACCAACCTTGGGGGGCACTGCATCGAGACCCTGCTCGACGCCTTCGACGCGGTCACGGATGACAAGCCGACGCTGTTCATCGCCTACACCGTCAAGGGCTACGGCCTGCCGCTCGCAGGCCACAAGGACAATCATTCGGGGATGATGAACACCGCGCAGATCGAAGGTCTGCGGCACGAACTCGGCATTGCGCCGGGGGCGGAGTGGGACAAGTGGGCAGGGCTGGGCGATAGTCTTGCCGCCAGCCTCGAAGCACTGGTCAAGGCGAGCCCGATCGCCCGCAAGGTCTCCGACCGCCGCGCAGCCGCGGTTCCCGTTCCCGCGCGCCTGCCGGTGCCCGAAGGCGCGGTGCTCTCGACCCAGGCCGCGTTCGGCAAGGTGCTCTACGATCTCGCCAAGTCGGACGATCCGCTGGCGGGTCGGATCGTCACCACCGCGCCTGACGTCACCCAGACGACCAACCTCGGCGCCTTCGTCAACCAGCGCGGGCTGTTCCGGCGGCAGGAGCTGGCGGACGTGTTCCAGAAGGCGCGCATCCCCTCGGCGCAGAAGTGGACCGCGACCACGGCGGGCCAGCATATCGAGCTGGGCATTGCCGAGAACAACTTCTTCCTGCTGATGACCTCGCTGGGTCTTGCCGCGCCGCATTTCGGCACGCGGCTGCTGCCGGTGGGGACGGTCTACGATCCCTTCATCGCGCGCGGCCTCGATGCGCTGAACTACGGCTGCTATCAGGACGCGCGGTTCCTGCTGGTGGGCACGCCGTCGGGCATCACGCTGGCGGGCGAAGGCGGGGCGCACCAGTCGATCAACACGCCGCTGATCGGGATGGGCCAGCCGGGGCTCGAAAGCTTCGAGCCTGCCTTCGCCGATGAGGTCGCCCTGCTGATGCAATGGGCCTTTGCGCACATGCAGGCCGAGGACGGCAGCAGCGTCTATCTGCGCCTCACCACCCGCCAGATCGAGCAGCAGGTGCGCGCGGACGACAGCTGGGAGGCAGATGCGATCGCCGGCGCATACTGGCTGCGCGAGCCCGCGCCGGGTGCCAGAGCCGCCATCGCCTATAGCGGGGCGGTCGCGCCCGAGGCCATGGCCGCGTGGGAACAGTTGCAGGACGACCTGCCCGGCCTTGGCCTTCTCGCCGTGACCTCGCCCGACCGGCTGCATCGTGACTGGTCGCAGGCACGCGCCGCGCGCTGGAAGGGGAACATGCGCCAGCCCAGCCACATCGAGACCCTGCTCGGCAGGCTCGCGCCGGATGCGGGCCTCGTCACCGTGCTCGACGGCTCGCCCGCCGCGCTGTCATGGCTCGGCGGGGTGCGCGGCCAGCGCGTCAGTCCGCTCGGCACCGACCGCTTCGGCCAGACCGGCGACCTGCCCGACCTCTACCGCACCTACCGGCTCGACAGCGAAGCGATCATCGATGCCGTCGCCGAATTGTTCCTGTGACCAGCCGCACCACCGCGCCGCTCGACCCTTACGAAAAGCGTATCCTGCGCCTGCTTCAGGAAGACGCCTCGCTTTCCAATGCCGAGATCGCCGAGAGGATCGGCCTGTCTGCCTCGCCGTGCTGGCGGCGGATCGACAGGCTCGAGCGCGAAGGCTTCATCAAGCGCCGTGTTGCGATCCTCGACCGCCGCAAGGTGGGGCTTAATGCCCAGATATTCGCGCAAGTGAAACTGAACGCGCATGGCCGCGCCAATCTCGACGAATTCGCCGCCGCCATCCGCGATCTTCCCGAGGTTCTCGAATGCTACGTCCTGATGGGCTCTGTCGATTTCCTGCTGCGCATCGTCGCGCCCGATATCGAGGCCTATGAAAAATTGTTCTTCAACCGCCTGTCGCAACTGCCCGGGGTGCAGGAAGTGAACTCGATCGTGGCGCTTTCGGAAATCAAGTCGACCACGGCGTTGCCGCTGGAGTAGCGACGGTCTGACCAATTCGGGATGAAATGACCCCATCAGACCAAATGGGCGGAAAATCCTTTCGGCAAAGCGGGAAATTCCGCGTTCTTAGGTGAGATAATCTGCGGAAAATCGGGAGAATGCGTCTTGCGAAACAGGAGCACCCCATCATGCATCACCCCGATCTCAGTCCCGGCACGCCCCCCGAAGCCGTCCACGTCATGCGCGATCCCGAAACCGGCCTCGAAGGGGTGATCGTGCTGCACTCGACGCGGCTTGGGCCCGCTGCAGGCGGGTGCAGATTGTGGCACTATGCCGATGCGGCCATGGCCACCACCGATGCGCTGCGCCTTGCCGAAGGCATGGCCTACAAGAACGCGCTTGCCGATCTGCCGCTTGGCGGAGGCAAGGCTGTCATCCGCGTTCCTTCGGGCGGGTTCGATCGGTCGGCCCTGTTCCGGGCGTTCGGGCGCGAAGTCGAGCGACTGGGCGGACGTTACCTCACCGCTGAAGACGTGGGTACTTCGGTTGCGGACATGCAGTGGGTGCGAACCAAGACCGCCCATGTTGCCGGCCTGCCAGCTGTCGAACGCGCGGCGGGGGGCGACCCTTCCCCATGGACTGCGCTCGGGGTGTTCAGGGCGATGGAGGAAGCCGCGCGGCGGCGTCATGGCAGCGGTCTGGCAGGGGCGACTGTCGCGGTGCAGGGGCTCGGCCATGTGGGGAGCCATCTGTGCGATCTGCTGGCAAATGCCGGTGCCCGGCTCGTGGTTGCGGACGTCGATCCGGCACGTGCCGCGACGCTTTCGGACCGCCTCGGAGCGCAACTGGTCGCACCCGATGCGATCCTCGACGTGCCGTGTGACGTGTTTGCGCCCTGCGCGCTTGGCGGCGTGCTCGATCAGGCCGGTGTCGTCCGGCTGAAGGCCGGGATCGTGTGCGGCGCCGCCAACAATGTGCTTTCGGACGATGCGGCCGGGCACGAGCTGGCGAAGAAGGGCGTCCTTTATTGCCCCGATTATGTGGTCAACAGCGGCGGGATCATCAATGTTTGCGCAGAGCACCTCGGCTGGAGCATGACCGAAGTCGAGCAGCGGGTCGGCGCGACGGGACAGCGTCTGGGGACGGTGCTCGATCATGCCGCAACATACGGCCTCGCGCCGCATCGCGCTGCGGATGCACTGGCGCGGGCGCGGATCGCTGGGCGTCAAAACGATAATGCGCGCGCCGCATGACGCAGGGCCCCCGGGGGCAGGGTCCGGGGTTCTCGGCCGAACTGTGCAAGGTGTTGATCCAAAGGGCAGAGCGGCTCACTTGTAGGTGCAGTTACCACCATGACCGCCATCGCCCGGCGAGTCGCTGACAGCAGGGGGCACCGAAGGATGAAGAGCCTGATCAGATCATCCTTGATGGCGCTGGCGGCCTCCTGCCTGCCGGCCGTCCTGTTTGCCGAGGAATTCGATCCGGCGGCCTATCGGCAGCAGGTCGACACGCCGACGAGGGTCATGGTGCTGGGCACGGCGCACCTGAGCAATGCCGAGGAAGGGTGGAACCCGGCGGTGCTCGATCTGCTGATGGACCGGCTCGCCGCCTTCGCCCCCGATGTCATCACGATCGAGAACCAGCCGGGCCCGACCACGCACAAGCTGTGGGCCTATCGCGCCGTCATGCCTGAAACCGCTGCGACCTACGCGGGTCGGGCGATGACGATGGCGACGACGGCGGGCCTGTCTCTTGACATGGACATGCCGCAGGCCGAGGCCGCGCTCAGGCAGGAACTGGCCCGTCTGAGCGATGATTCCGCCCCTGCCGAGCGGCGCAGGCTCGCCGCCCTGTTCGCCGGTGCAGGCGATCCCTATTCCGCGCTGGTGCAGTGGTGGCACCTGCCGCCGGCCGAGCGTGTCGCGGGCGACGGCATTTCGCGCAGCCTTGCCGCCCAGCTGGACGAGCTCGGGCAGGAAAACGAGGAAGGGGTGCTGCTGGCCGTGAGGCTAGCGGTGCGGCTCGGCTTGCAACGCGTCCATCAGACGGATTCGCAGGAGGACGATGTCTTCACCCCGGAGGAGGCCGAACTGTTCGCGCAAAAGGTGTTTCCGTCGCTGGCCCAAACCGTCAGTGCCGATCCGCTCGTGCAGCAACGCGGCAAGGTCGCCGACATGACCACGCCCGAGACGACGCTCGAAGCTTATCGCCGTCTCAATGATGGCCGGATCGAACGGCGGCTGGCCGAGCTTGAATGGCTCGGCGTGATCAACCGGCCCACGGATCAGAATGTCGGCCGCAAGCGGATGGCTGCCTGGGAGGCGCGCAACCTGCGGATGGCCGCCAATATCCGCGAAAGCGCGGCGCGCGCGCCCGGCGGCAAGGTTCTGGTCATCGTTGGTGCCACCCACAAGCTATGGCTGGAGGCCTATCTCGGCATGATGAGCGACATCGCAATCGTGTCGACCGACAGCGTGCTGAAATAGGCAAGGAGGGGCATCCGGCGCTGCAGCCGAATGCGGGGCTGCCTCAGGCCGCCTTGTCCGCTTCCAGCAGTGCCCCGGCGGCAAGCCATGTCTCTTCCGCTTCGGCGAGAGCCTTGGCAGCCGCTGCCCGTTGGGTCAGCAACCCTTGCATCTGTGCGCCCGAACTGCCGGTCGAAGCGCTGCCGAGATCGAGAATTGCCCGGTCCAGTCGCTCCACATCCGAGGTCAGGCGAGTGATGGCGCTTTCCGCCTTGGCGAATGCGGCTTGTGCCGCGCGCCTGTCGGCCGCAACGTTGGCCTGACCGCCCGCGCGCGCCTTGCCCCCACGGTCCCCCTTGGGCTGATTGCGGCCGAGGATGAAGTCGATGTAATCATCCATGCTGCCTTCGTATTCGCGCGCTGTTCCGCCATCGACCAGCACCAGCCGGTCCGAGGTCAGCTCGACCATGTGGCGATCGTGGCTGATGAGGATCACCGCGCCCGAATAGGAGTTGAGCGCCTGGATCAGCGCCTCGCGCGCGTCGACATCGAGGTGGTTGGTCGGCTCGTCGAGGATCAGCAGATGCGGCGCATCACGGGTGATCAGCGCCAGCGCTAGCCGTGCGCGCTCTCCGCCCGAAAGCTTCTCCACCCGTTGCTGTGCGCGCGGGCCGGAAAAGCCGAACCGCCCCAGCTGCGCGCGCACGGCGGCGGGAGAATGGCCCTCCATCGCGCGGGTCATCAGGTCGAGCGGGGTTTCCGCCGCTGCCAGCTCCTCCACCTGATACTGCGTGAAATATCCGACCTTCAACTTGCCCGGCGCATTCACCGCGCCTTCGGCCGGCGCAAGCTGCGCGGCGAGCAGGCGCGCGAGCGTCGTCTTGCCGTTGCCGTTGCGGCCCAGCAGCGCGATGCGATCATCGGCCTCGATGCGGAAGTTCAGCCGCTTGAGGATCGGCGGCGCTTCGCCATAGCCGACCGCGGCCTGCTCCAGCGTGATCATCGGCGATTTCATCTCGGCCGGATCGGGGAAATCGAAGCTCAGGCTCGGGTCTTCCATCAGCGCGGCGATGGGCTGCATCTTGGCGAGCATCTTGGCGCGCGATTGCGCCTGCTTGGCGGTCGAGGCGCGGGCGGAGTTGCGGGCGACGTAATCCCTGAGCCGCGCGGCCTGCGCTTCCTGCGAGGCCTTGGCCGCGGCGAGCTGCGCGGCGCGTTCGGCCCGCTGCTTCTCGAAGGCGTCATACCCGCCCGGATAGAGCGTCAGCTGCCCGCCTTGCAGGTGCAGGATGTGATCGACCACCTTGTTGAGGAGGTCGCGTTCATGGCTGATGACGACCAGCGTCGCGGGATAGGACTTGAGGAAGTTCTCCAGCCACAGCGTCGCTTCGAGATCCAAGTGGTTGCTGGGCTCATCGAGCAGCAGGATGTCAGGCTCGGAAAACAGGAGCGCGCCGAGCGCGATTCGCATCTTCCACCCGCCCGAAAAGCTGTCCACGGGACGCTGCTGCATCTCTTCATCGAAGCCCAGACCATTCAGAATCTTGGCTGCGCGCGCGGGGGCGGAATAGGCGTCGATGGCGAGCAGCCGGTCGTGCACATCGCCCATGCGGTCCATGTCGGTGCAGGTTTCCAGCTCCGCCAGCAGCGCCGCGCGCTCGGTGGCGGCGGCGAGCACGACCTCCTCGGGGGTCATGCGGCCGCTCGGGGCTTCCTGCGCGATATAGCCGATGCGCGCGCGGGCGGGCTTCGAGATTTCGCCGTCATCGGGCTCGATCTCGCCGATCAGCGCCTTCATCAGCGTCGACTTGCCCGCGCCATTGCGGCCGATCAGCCCGACGCGCGCGCCCACCGGCACGGTCGCGCTGGCGCGTTCGAGAATGGCCCGGCCGCCAAGCCGCACGGTGAGGTTGTCGATGGTCAGCATGGGCGCGCCTGTAACAGGCTATGTGCGAGCGCCCAAAGAAAATCCCTTTCGGGCGCCAGTCGCCTCAGACCGGAGTTACGATGATGCGCGGGCCGCCTCGCGAAAAGAGACCAGTCGCCGCTTGTCCTCATCCCACAGGGCAAGGGTCATGGGCTTGAACGTCTGGGGCACGGTGAGGCGATTGTAATCGCGCAAGTGCGGGTAGGCCGCCAATACGCCCGGCAGGCGGTAGAACGGAATCCGGCTGGCAAGGTGGTGCACGTGATGGATACCGATGTTGCCAGTGAACCACCGCAGCGGCTGCGGCAGATCCAGGTGCGAGCTGCCTTTCACGGCGGCGTCGTGGAAGGACCAATCCTCGCCACTGTCCCAGTGTGCATGTTCGAACTGATGCTGGACGTAGAATAGCCAGACGCCCGTGGTCGCTGCCACCAGCAGGGTCGGAACGACGACCAGCAAGGTGTTTCCGACGCCGAAGCCGACCATCAGGCCTGCCAGAATGGCGGCCGTTGCCAGATTGGTGCCAATCGCGCTGATCCAGTACTGCACCCCTTCCTTCATCAACCCGATCGGCAAGCGGTGCCGCAGGATAAACAGGTAGGCCGGGCCCACGCCGAACAGCACGATCGGATGGCGGTATGCCCGGTAGAACAGGCGCTGAAGGCGGCTGCGGGACTGGAACTCGCGTACTGTCAGGGTGTCGACGTCACCAAAGCCGCGTCCGTCGAGATTGCCGGTGTTCGCATGGTGCAGCGTGTGGGATCGACGCCAGCAATCATACGGGGTGAAGGTCAGCACGCCTAGGGCTCGCCCGAGCGTATCGTTGCTGGTCCGCTTGTGGAGAAAGGCGCCGTGTCCGCAATCGTGCTGGATGATGAAGGTCCTCAGCAACAGCAGCCCGGCAACCGGCACCAGCGCCAGCGCGACGAGGTAGCCGGAATCCAGCGCCCACAGCATCGCCAGGATCAGGCCGGCGAAGGGGGCGAGCGTGATCGCCAGCTCCCAGGCACTGCGTCCGGCATGCACTTTCGTGAAAGGCTTCAGGTCAGCGACAAGCTGTCGTGGTTCGAAGGCGGGCGTTTCTTCGACGGCAAGGTGCCGGTCGGACATCACAGCGATATTCAATGCTTCGTATTCCCGGTTTCAGTTGAGTCAGCATTCAATGAGATGCGGCAAAGAGCAAGCATTCTGTTGCATCAATGCGTGACGGACAGTTGACCGCCCGATCCCTTTTTCGTGCGGCGTGGCCTTTCGTCAGTCATGCCAAGCCACCTTGCGGGCGTGGCGGCTGACGTGCAACCGCGCGCGACCATGATCGGTCGGGCATTCGTGGATGAAGCCGTCGGTTGCGATATCCTGCCATTGCCATTCGGTCATCGGAGACCCATCCGGCGATAGCCAGCGTCCCGTCTCGGGAAAACGCAGGAAATGCCCAAGCCGTTCTGCGCGCCGGGCGGCGAGGGCGGCAACATCAGCTTCCAGCGTCAGGTCGCGATCTTCCCAGATGATCGGCATATCCTGGCAATAGGCGTTGTTGTTCCCGTGCTGGCTGCGGCCGAATTCGTCTCCGGCTGTCAGCATGATCGTGCCGGTCGAAGCGAACAAGGTGCCCAGCATTGCCCGGACATCGGCGGCGCGGCGGGCGAGGATCGCAGGGTCGGCGGTGGGCCCTTCCACGCCGCAGTTCCAAGAATGGTTCTCGCCGTGGCCATCGCGGTTATTCTCGCCGTTGGCGTGGTTGTGACGGTGTTCGTACGCGACGGTATCGGCCAGTGTGAACCCGTCGTGCGCGGCGAGGAAATTGACACTGCGACAATCCCCCCCGAACAGGTCGGAAGATCCGGCGATGCGCGTGGCGAGGGCGCCCACCGTCGCCTCCCCCTTCCAGAACCGGCGCACATCGTCGCGGTAGCGGTCGTTCCATTCGAGCCAGTTCGGCGGGAATTTCCCCAGCTGGTAGCCGCCGGGGCCGATATCCCATGGCTCGGCGATCATGATGCGGTCGGAAAGGCGAGGCTCGGCGGCCAGTTCGGCGAAGATAGGGGCGGCGGGGTCGAAGCCCGGTCCGCGCGCGATCACGGGGGCGAGATCGAAGCGGAAACCGTCGATTCCGGCGTGGCGCACGAAATGGGCGAGGGTGTCGATCATCAGCCGCCGCACCGCCGGGTTGGCGAAATCGAAAGTATTGCCGCAGCCGGTGTCGTTGATCAGTGTGCCATCAGGCGCGCGGGCATAAGCCGCCGGGTCGAGGCCGCGCAGCGAGAGCGTGCCGCCGTGGATGTCGCTCTCACCCGAGTGGTTGAACACCAGATCAAGGATTACTCCGATGCTGTTCGCGTGCAGCACCGCGACCGTCTCGCGCAGTTCCCTAACGCCGCCCGGGCACAGGCCCGGATCGAGCGCCATCATCGCGACAGGGTTGTAGCCCCAGTGGTTTGCGAGACCCAGCGGCGGCAGGTGGCGCTCGTCGATCCAGGCGATGATCGGCATCAGCTCGATGGCGCTGACGTGAAGTTTGCGGAGGTGCGCGATCACCGCCGGATGGGCGAGGGCGGCGATCGTGCCGCGCTGCTCTGGCGGCACGTCCGGGTGGAGCAGGGTGAACCCGCGCACGTTGAGTTCGTAGATCAGCCCGCCACGCTGGAACCGGGGGGGAGCGGGGGGCACTTGCGCAAGCGGCCCCGGCACGATCGCCCGCGGAACGAGATCGGCGGTGTCCTGGCCATGGATGCCAAGGCGCGGATGCTGGGTGAAGCGGCGGTCGAGTTCGAGCGCGTAGGGGTCGACCAGCAGCTTGGCCGGATCGAACCACAGGTTGTATTCGGGCGCGAAGGTGCCATGGGCGCGGTATCCGTAGCGCAGGCTTTTGAGGTCGCCGGGCAGGTCGAGCGTCCAGACCTCGCCTGTCCGCGTCATGGGCAGGCGGGTTTCGGCCTCGCCCCCAGACTCGCCCTCGTACAGGCACAGGTCGAGCGCGTCCGCCAAGGGTGCACGCACGGTGAAACGGGTCACGCCGCCATCAACGTGGGCGCCCAGTGGCAGGGTCACGTCACCACATCGGGCGCCGTTCGCCCGGTATGCGCGGCGATCCCGGCGATGGCTTCCGCCGCCGCGATCAGATCGGCGAGCATGGCGGGGGTCTGCTCCGCCAGCCGCCCGTCCGGCCCCTCGTAGCGTTCGAGATAGACCCGCAGCGTCGCCCCTTCCGTACCCGTCCCCGAAAGCCGGAACACGATCCGCGATCCGCAGGCGAACATCACTCGCACGCCCTGCCGGTGGCTCTGCGAGCCGTCGACCGGATCGGTGTAGCCGAACTGGTCGGCGGCGCTGACAGTCAGCGGGCCGAAACTGCGCCCCGGCAGATCGCCAAGCGAAGCCTCCAAAGCCGCCATCAGCGCGTTGGCCTTGTCGCTCTCGATCGCCTCGTAATCGTGGCGTGCGTAGTAATTGCGCCCGAACCGGGCCCAGTGCTCCTCGGCGATCTGCGCCACAGGCTTGCCGGTCGCCGCGAGGATGTTGAGCCACAGCAGCACCGCCCACAGCCCGTCCTTTTCGCGCACATGGTCGCTGCCGGTCCCTGCGCTCTCCTCGCCGCAGATCGTCGCCTTTCCGGCATCGAGCAGCGTGCCAAAGAACTTCCACCCCGTCGGCGTCTCCCATAGCGGCACCCCGAGCGCCTCGGCCACGCGGTCTGCGGCTGCGCTGGTCGGCATGGAGCGGGCGATGCCCTTGAGGCCGCCCGCATAGGCGGGGGCGAGGTGAGCGTTGGCGGCCAGCATCGCCAGCGAATCCGACGGCGTGATGAACACCCCCTTGCCGATGATGAGGTTGCGATCCCCGTCCCCGTCGGATGCCGCGCTGATGGTGGGCGCATCGGGGGCCATCATCAGGTCGTAAAGCTCCGCGGCGTGGACGAGGTTCGGGTCGGGGTGATGCCCGCCGAAATCCTCGAGCGGCACGCCATTGCGGACCGTGCCTGCGGGAAAGCCGAGGCGGCGCTCCAGAATTTCGTGCGCGTAAGGCCCCGTGACAGCATGCATCGCGTCGAACGCCATGGTCAGCGCGGCGCTCGCCACGCTGGCGCGGATCGCGGGGAAATCGAACAGCGCCGCCATCAGATCGGCATAGTCGGCGACTGGATCGATCACCTCGACCACCATATCGCCCACCTGCGACGTGCCGATCCGGTCGAGATCAACCGCGCCTTCCATCATCATCCAGCGGTCAATCGTCTGGGTGCGGGCATGGATCGCCTCGGTCACCGCTTCGGGCGCGGGGCCGCCGTTGGCGATGTTGTACTTGATGCCGAAATCCTCATCCGGCCCGCCCGGGTTGTGGCTGGCCGAAAGGATCAGGCCTCCGCTCGCGCCATATTTGCGGATCACGTGGCTGGCGGCGGGGGTGGAAAGGATGCCGCCTTGCCCCACCAGCACGCGGGCATAGCCGTTCGCGGCCGCCATCTGGATCGCGCGGGCGATCACGGTGCGATTGTGGAACCGCCCGTCCCCGCCGATCACCAGCGTCGATGCGGGCGGACGCTCGGCGACGTCGAACACGCTCTGGATGAAGTTCTCGGCATAGTTGGGCTGGGCGAAAACCCGCACTTTCTTGCGCAGACCCGATGTGCCGGGCTTCTGGCCTTCGAAGGGCGTGGTGGCAACGGTCTGGATCATCCCTGTTCCTCGATCAATTGGCGGTAGAGCGCAGCATAGGCCGCGCCGCTCGCGCCCCAGGAGAAGTCGGCCTTCATCGCGTTTTTCTGCACCTGTTTCCATGCCCGCGTGTCGGCATGGAGCTCGACCGTCCGGCTCACCGCTATGGCGAGTGCGTCGGGGGTGACGGCGTTCATCTGGATGCCGGTCGCGACCCCGGCGGCAAGTGCGGCGGGGTTGGCGTCGATCACGGTGTCGGCGAGGCCCCCGGTGCGGGCCACCACGGGAATGCATCCGTAGGCGAGGCCATAAAGCTGGGTGAGGCCGCAAGGCTCGAACCGGCTCGGGACAAGGATCGCATCCCCGCCTGCCTGCAAGCGGTGCGAGAGCGCCTCGTCATAGCCGATCCGCACGCCGATCCGCCCCGGATGGCGCGCGGCCGCGGCGTGGAGCGCGCCTTCGATCTCGGCATCGCCCGATCCCAGCAGCGCCAGCCTTCCGCCGATCCCGACGAGGTGATCGAGCACGCCGGGGAGCAGGTCCATGCCCTTCTGCCATGTCAGGCGGCTGACGACGATGAACAGCGGCCCATCGCCGGGTTCAAGGCCGAATTCCCGCTCCAGCGCGCGCTTGTTGTTAGTGCGCGCGGTCAGCTTTGCAGGCGTGTAATGGGCGGCGAGGTGCGGGTCGGTGGCGGGGTTCCACTCGGCGGTGTCAATCCCGTTGAGAATGCCGTGCACCCTGTTGGAGCGCGCCAGCACCACGCCTTCCAGCCCCATGCCGAATTCGACGCTGCGTATCTCGCGCGCATAGGTCGGGCTGACGGTGGTGATGCAGCTCGCCAGCTGCATCCCGGCCTTGAGGAACCCGACCCCGCCATAGCTTTCCACCCCATCGACCGACCATGCCTCAGCGGGCAAGCCGAGCGCGGGGAACACCTCGGCCGGGAAATAGCCCTGAAACGCCATGTTGTGGATGGTCATGACACTCGGCACGCAGGCCCCGCCAAAGGCGAGGTAGGCCGGGGTGAGTCCGGTCTGCCAATCATGGGCGTGGACAAGGTCGAAGCAAAGCCCCTTGGCCGCGCCGCCCGCGAGATCGGCCGCCGCCCGCGCCAGCGCGGCAAAGCGCCTCCAGTTGTCCTCGAAGTCGCGCCCCGCAGCGTCGGCATAGGGCCCGCCTTGCCGGCCGAACAGCGCCGGCGCGTCGAGCACCAGCAGCGGATGCTCGCCGAGTGCGCCCTTGACCAGCCGCGCCGGGGTGCCCAGCAGATCGTCCCACTTGTGCACCGCTCGCACCTTGCCGAGGCTCGCCATAACCTTGGGATAGCCCGGCAGCAGCGTCGTCACCGCCACACCGTGTGCCGCAAGTGCGCCGGGCAGCGCGCCCGCCACGTCCGCCAGCCCGCCGGTCTTGATAAGCGGCGCGGCTTCGGAGGCAACCGAGAGGACTTTCAGCGTCATACCTGCAGGCGCGCCATCATTTCGCGGGTGACCAGCACCACGCCCTTTTCCGACACGCGGAAACGCTGCGCATCCAGCACGGGGTCTTCCCCGATCACCAAGCCTTCGGGGATGCGCACCCCAGAATCGATGATCACCTTGCTGAGCCGCGCACCGCGTCCGATGTTGCAATAGGGCAGGATCACCGCCTCACGAACATTGGAAAAGCTGCCGATCTTCACGCCCGTGAACAGCAGGCTGCGGCGCACTTCCGAGCCGGAGATGATGCAATCTCCCGACACCAGCGAGGACACGGCGAACCCACGCCGCCCGTCCTCATCATGGACGAACTTGGCAGGGGCCGCCACGACGGCATCGGTCCAGATCGGCCAATCGCGGTCATAGAGGTTCAATTTGGGCACGGTGTCGGTGAGGTCGAGATTGGCCTCGAAATAGGCGTCCAATGTGCCGACATCGCGCCAATATTCCTCGATTTCCTCGGCGGCACGGATGCAGCTGTTGGTAAAGCGGTGGGCGACCGCCTTGCCGTGCTTTACGATGTACGGAATGATGTCACCGCCGAAATCGCGCTTGGAGTTCGGATCGTCGGCATCGCGGCGCAATTGCTCGAACAGGAAGTCGGTGTTGAAGACGTAGATTCCCATCGAGGCGAGCGCCATGCCTTCGTTCCCCGGAATGCCCGGCGGGTCTTTCGGCTTCTCGACGAAAGCGGTGATGGTGTCCTTGGCATCGACCTGCATCACGCCGAACCCGGTCGCCTCCATGCGCGGGACCACGAGGCAGCCGACTGTGACATCCGCGCCCGAATTGACGTGCTGCTGCAGCATCAATTCGTAGTCCATCTTGTAGATGTGATCGCCCGCGAGGATCACCATGTACTTGGGCGCGAGGCTGGCGATGATGTCGATGTTCTGGAACACCGCATCGGCCGTGCCTTCGTACCACTGGTTTTCCGAGACACGCTGGCTCGCCGGAAGGATGTCGAAGCTTTCGTTACGTTCGGGCCGCAGGAAGGTCCAGGCGCGCTGCATGTGGCGGATCAGCGAGTGCGCCTTGTATTGCGTCGCCACCCCGATGCGGCGGATGCCGGAGTTGATCGCGTTCGACAGCGCAAAGTCGATGATGCGCGACTTGCCGCCGAAATAGACTGCGGGCTTGGCGCGCCGGTCGGTCAGTTCCATCAAACGGCTGCCGCGCCCGCCGGCCAGCACATAGGCCATCGCATCACGTGCCAGCGGCCGCCCCGAATGCTTCTCGATCATCCCATTCTCTCCCCAGAGTGTTTTTGGCGTTCTTATCCGGTGTATTGCAGCATTATCGTGGCCAGCGGCGGCAGGACGATGTGGGCAGCGCCGTCTGTCGCGGTGACTTGACCCATGTTGCCATGACCGCTGCCGCCGTAGATTCCGGCATCGGAGTTCATCACCTCGGCCCACACCCCGTCATGCGGCAAGGGCACGCGGTAGTGAGTGTGAAGCGCAGGCGTCATGTTGACGATCACCGCCACCGGAGCCTCGTCCGGTGCCTTCCTTGCCCAAGCAAAGACAGAATTGTCGGCATCGTCGGCGATCAGCCATTCGAACCCCTCGCCCTCGCAATCCCGGGCGTGAAGCGCGGGCGTGGTGCGGTATAGGCGGTTCAGGTCGCGGATCAGGTCGGCCACGCCGCGATGCGCGGGCGCGTCCATCAGCTCCCAGTCGAGCGCGCGCTCCTCGCTCCATTCGCGGCGCTGCGCGAATTCCTGCCCCATGAACAGCAGCTTCTTGCCGGGATAGCCCCACATCATCGCATAGTAAGCACGCAGGTTGGCGAATTGCTGCCAATTGTCCCCGCTCATCTTGCCGAGGATCGTGCCCTTGCCGTGCACCACCTCGTCATGGCTGAGCGGCAGGACGAAGTTTTCGCTGAAGGCATAGACCAGCCCGAAGGTGATCTCGTTATGGTGGTATTTCCGGTGGATCGGATCACGCGCCATGTATTGCAGCGTGTCGTGCATGAAGCCCATGTTCCACTTGAACCCGAAGCCCAAGGCGGTGCGCGGGCCTTCGTCGAAAGCGGGCTGGGAGACGCCGGGCCATGAGGTCGATTCCTCGGCGATGGTCATCACCCCTGCATGGGTGCCATAAAGCCCGCGGTTGGTCGCGCGCATGAACTCCACCGCTTCCCAGTTCTCGCGGCCGCCTTCCGCATTGGGGATCCATTCGCCTTCCAGCCTCGAATAGTCGCGGTAGAGCATCGAGGCGACCGCATCCACGCGCAGGCCATCGACATGATATTGCTCGGCCCAGAACAGCGCGTTGTTGACGAGGAAGGAACGCACTTCCTTGCGCCCGAAATTGTAGATCGCGGTGTTCCAGTCGGGGTGGAAGCCGAGGCGCGGGTCTTCGTGTTCGTAGAGCGCGGTGCCATCGAAGCGGGCGAGGCCATGCTCGTCGACGGGGAAATGCGCAGGCACCCAGTCGATCAGCACGCCGATGCCCGCCCGGTGCGCGCCGTCCACGAAGCGGGCGAACCCTTCGACATCTCCGAAGCGGGCGGACGGCGCGTAGAGCCCGGTGGTCTGGTAGCCCCAGCTCGGATCATAGGGATGCTCGGAAACCGGCAGGAACTCGATGTGGGTGAAGCCCATCTCGGCCGCATAGGGGATCAGGCGCGCGGCCATTTCGTCCCATGTGAGGAACCAGCCATTGTCATCGCGCTGCCATGACCCGGGGTGGACTTCGTAGATCGAAATCGCCTCGCGCCGGGGATCGACGCTCGCCCAGTGGGCGCGGTGGGCATCGTCGCCCCATTCGCGCTTGCCGGGGCGGGCGACCACCGAGGCGGTCTTGGGGCGCAATTCGCTGGCGAAGGCGAAGGGATCGGCCTTCAGGGGCTGCACCGTGCCGTCAGGGCCGGTGATGCGGAATTTGTAGGCGGTGCCTTCGCCGATATCGGGGATGAATATCTCCCACACGCCGATATCGACCCGGCGGCGCATCATGTGTGCGGCAGGATTCCAGCCGTTGAAATCGCCGACGAGGTTCACGCAGCGCGCATTGGGCGCCCAGACCGCGAAGTGCACGCCTTGCGCGCCCTCATGCTCGATCACATGCGCGCCCAGTTTGTCGAACAGGCGGAAATGGGTGCCCTCGGCGATCAGGAAATCGTCCAAGGGCCCCAGCACCGGGCCGAAGGAATAGGGGTCGGTCACCCACCATTCGGCGCCGTTCCCCCGGCAGCGATATTTTATCGGCTTGGGCTTGCCCTTCAGTTTGCCCTCGAACAGCGGGCCATCCACCCGCGCCATCCGCCCAAGCCTGCCACCCTTCAGCGAAAACGCCTCGGCTTCTTCCGCCCCGTGCAGGATCGCGCGGGCAAAGGTGCCTTCCGGCCCCGCGTGGGCCCCGAGCAGCGCGAAAGGATCGGCATGAGTCCCGTCCAGCAGCGCGGCGATGGCCTCTGGTGGTGGTTTCACAGCACGCCCCAGATCTCGCGCGCATATTCGGAGATGGTCCGGTCGGACGAGAACCAGCCGACCTGCGCGATGTTGTGGATCGCCGAGCATCGCCACGCCGCCCGGTCCTGCCACCGGGCATCGACATCGCGCTGGGCTGCGGCATAGGCGTCGAAATCGGCGGCGACCATGAACCAGTCGGAGCTGTAGAGCGCGTCCATCAATCCCTGATAGCGCGTCGGCTCGTCAGGACTGAACACGCCGCTGGCAATGGCGTTGACCGCCTGACACAATTCGCGGCTGCCCTCGATCACTTCGCGCGGGTTGTAACCCTCGGCGCGCTTCTGCGCGACTTGTTCTGCCGTCAGCCCGAAGATCACGATGTTCTCCGCGCCGACATGCTCCATGATCTCGATATTCGCGCCATCGAGCGTCCCGATGGTGAGCGCGCCGTTGAAGGCGAACTTCATGTTGCCGGTGCCAGACGCTTCCATGCCCGCGGTCGAGATCTGCTCGGAAAGGTCAGCCGCCGGGATGATCCGTTCGGCCAGCGACACGTTGTAATTGGGGACGAACACCACCTTCAGCACCTCGCCCACGCTGGGATCGGAATTGATCCGCCGGGCGATATCATTGGCGAGTTTGATGATCAGCTTGGCGTTATGGTAGGTCGGCGCGGCCTTGCCGCCGAAGATCTTGACGCGCGGCACCCAGTCGCGTTCGGGGTGGCTGCGGATCTGGTCGTAGAGCGCGACCGTCTCGATCAGGTTGAGCAGCTGGCGCTTGTATTCGTGGATGCGCTTGATCTGCACGTCGAACAGCGCGTCGGGGTCGAGCCGGATGCCGGTCAGTTCGCGCAGGTGCGCGGCCAGATCGACCTTGTTGGCGCGCTTCACCTCGTCCACCCGCTCGCCCAGCGCCGCATCGCCCGCCATGGCCGCGAGCGCTGAAAGCTGCTCGGCATCCGCCTTGAAACCATCGCCGATCGCCTCGCGGATCAGGCCGGTCAGGCGCGGGTTCGACTGGTGCAGCCAGCGGCGCGGGGTGACGCCGTTGGTCTTGTTGTTGATGCGCGTCGGGTAAAGCCGGTGGAGATCGGCGAACACCGTCTGCTTCATCAGATCGGTGTGGAGCGCCGCCACGCCGTTGACCGAATGCGCGCCGACGAAAGCGAGGTTCGCCATGCGCACCCGCCGCTCGCCATGTTCGTCGATCAGCGAGATCGCGGCGATGGCGGCATCGTCCATGCCCGCCCGCCGTGCCTCGCGCAGCACCTTGGCGTTGATCGCATAGACGATCTGCATGTGGCGCGGCAGCAGCCGTTCGAACAGCGGCAGCGGCCAGCTTTCCAGCGCCTCGGGCAGCAGGGTGTGGTTGGTGTAGGCGATGGTGGCGCGGGTGATGTCCCATGCCTCGTCGAACATCAGGTGATGCTCGTCCATCAGCAACCGCATCAGCTCGGCCACTGCGACCGAGGGGTGGGTGTCGTTGAGCTGGATCGCCGCCTTGTCGGGCAGGGTGCGGATGTCGCCGTGATACTGGACGTGGCGGCGCACGATGTCCTGAATGCTCGCCGAAGAGAAGAAGAACTCCTGCCTGAGGCGCAGCTCCTGCCCGGCAGGCGTGGAATCCGCCGGATAGAGCACCCGAACCAGCGTATCGGCCCGCACCTGCGCGGCGAGCGCGCCGGCGTGATCGCCCGCATTGAACGCGGCAAGCTGGATCGGATCGATCGCTGTCGCGCTCCACAGCCGCAGCGTGTTGACCCGCTTGCCCTGCCAGCCGACCACCGGCGTATCGAAGGCGTTCGCCTCGATCTTTTCCGCCGGGTTCCAGCGGATCACCCCGCCATCGCTCGACACCTCCCCGCCGAAGCCGACGAGGTACGCGCTTTCCCGCCGCTCGAATTCCCAGGGGTTGCCGTGCGCGAGCCAGGTTTCGGGCAGTTCGACCTGCCAGCCTTCGTCGATACGCTGGCGGAACATGCCGTTGATGTAGCGGATGCCGTAGCCGAAGGCCGGGATGTCGAGGCTGGCGAGGCTCTCCATGAAGCACGCCGCGAGCCGCCCTAGCCCGCCATTGCCCAGCGCGGCATCAGGCTCGAGCTCCTCCAGCCGGGCGAGATCGAGGCCGTGCTCTTCCAGCGCCCGCTCCATTTCGCGCGTGCAGCCGAGGTTTGACAGGGCATCGCGCAGCAGGCGGCCGATCAGAAATTCGAGGCTGAGGTAATAGACCCGCTTGCCCTTCGCCTCGTGGGTGCGCGTGGTGGAGGCGAACCAGTTGTCGATGATGTCGTCGCGCAGGGCCTGCACGGCGGCATTGTACCAGTCATGCGGCTTGGCCGCGCGTTCGGTCTTGCCGACGCGGTGGCGCAGGGCGTCGACGATCCGGGCCTCGAGTTCCCCTGCCTTGCCATTCGGGCTCATAGTCACGCAGCGCATACTCCTTGTGTTGCCCGGGGAAGGGCAAGGGCGACGGTGATGTCTGGTCGATGACGGTCACCCGCTTGCCCCCGTCCGTCGTGAACACCCTAATCCGCCTCGCTGCTGTGCAGCAATCGCGGAAGTGATGCCACAATCGTATTCATGGCCGGAAATCGCCGATTCCCTTGCCAAGCGCGGCGTTCGGCCCGATGCGCAGGACCGGCACGGGCCCGATTTCGAGGGAGGCGGCGATGGAGCAACTGCACGCGCTGGCACAGGCTTGCGGCGTGTCGCGCGAATGGGTCGATGTCGAAGGTCGCCACCAGACCGTCGCCGATGACGCGCTGACAGCGGTGCTGGCTGCGCTTGGCCACGAGACGGCAAGCCATCGCCAGATCGTCCGCAGTCTTGCCGCGGTCGCGGAGCGCGCCGGGTCCTTGCCGCCGATGCTGGTCGGCGATTGCGGCGCGCACATCGATCTGCCTTTTGCGGTTTCCCGGGCGGAGGCCACGGACGCGGACGGCGTGACCCGCCCGCTTGACGTGGAGGGCATAAGGCTCACTGCACCGCAGACGCCCGGTTACTATGATCTCGTGCTGGATGCCCGGACCGTCAGGCTGGCAGTTGCCCCGCCGCATTGCCCGCTGCCTGCGGCGGCGGGGCGGCGGCCCTGGGGTGTCTCGCTGCAGATTCCGGCGCTCCGGGGCGCGCAGCCTTCGCCGTTCGGCACCTTCGGCGATCTCGCCGAGGCCGCGCGGCAATTCGGCGCAGCGGGGGCCGATGCGCTGGCGATCAATCCGGTGCATGCGCTGTTTCCGGGAGAGGGGGAAGCCTACAGCCCCTATTCCCCGTCGAGCCGCCTGTTCCTCAACACGGCGATGGGCGATCCGGCATTGGCGGGCCTGCCGACGCTGGCGCCCTCGGCCGAGGTCGGGGCGCTGATCGACTGGGCAGGCGCTCTGCCGCGGCGGCTGGAAGAACTTTGGTCGGTGTTCGCCGCGATCGGGCCGGAGCAGCGTGCTGTCCTGACCGCCACCGATGACGCAATGCTGCGCCGCCATGCGCTGTTCGACGCGCTCGATTGCCATTTCCGCCCACAAGGCGCGCATGGCTGGCGCGATTGGCCGTCCGCGTATCATGATCCCGCCGGACCAGCGGCAACCCGCTTTGCGGCCGAACATGGCGAGGAGATCGCCTTCCACCTGTTTGCCCAAGGGCTCGCCCGGCGCGGGCTGGATGCGGCGCAGGCAGCAGCGCGGGACGGGGGGATGGGCATCGGCCTCATCGCCGATCTGGCCGTGGGCGTCGATCCGTCGGGGAGCGATGCCTGGTCGCTGCGCCATGCGATGCTGAACGGGCTGACCATCGGCGCGCCGCCCGATCCGCTGGGGCCGCTGGGGCAAAACTGGTCGATCACCGGCTTTTCGCCCGAGGGTCTGCGCGCATCGGCCTATGAACCGTGGATCGCCATGATCCGCGCCGCGATGAGCGCGGGCGGGGGGCTGCGGATCGACCATGCCTTCGGTCTCGCGCGGCTGTGGGTCATCCCTGAAGACGGCGCGACGCAGGACGGCGCCTATCTGTCCTATCCCTTCGCCGACCTGATCCGCCTCGCCACGCTCGAAGCGCACCGCGCGGGCGCGCTGGTGATCGCCGAGGATCTGGGCACTGCGCCGCACGGCTTTACCCATGCCGTGACGACAAGGCAGATGCTGGGGATGCGGGTCCTGTGGTTCGAGCGTGCGGCCGATCACGGCTTCATCGGCGCACAGGACTACGCCCCCTTGAGCGCCGCGATGAGCGGCACGCACGACACCGTCACCGTCGCGGGCTGGTGGCGCGGCCGCGATCTCGATTGGGCCGAGCGGCTCGGCCGTCTGCCCGAGGGTACGACCCGCGCCGAGGCGGAACAGGTTCGCGAATGGGACCGGGGTCTCTTGTGGTCGACACTGCGGCACGAAGCCCCGCGCCCTGCGCCCGACGATCCCGCGCCGGTGGTCGACGCTGCGATCAGCCACATCGCGCGCACGCCGTCATGGCTGGCGCTCGTCTCGCTCGAGGACATGCTCGGTCTCGACGAACAGCCCAACCTTCCGGGCACCGTCGACGTCCACCCCAACTGGCGCCGCCGCCTTGCGCTGCCGACGGAAGAGCTGTTCGAGGACCCCGATCTCAGGCGCCGCTGCGCGATCCTCGATCAGGCTCGGCGGGAGCCTTAGCCGCCGGTCAGTTGTCGTTCTCCATGAACGACAGCACCCAGCTGATGTGGCGCGAGAACCGTTCGACCGCCGCTTTGGAATCGCCCGACAGGATCGTTTCGTGGATCTGGCGATAATTGGAGATGTACTGCTCCCAGTGGCCACCCGGCGCAAGGTCGGCCAGCATGATCGTGTAGAAGCGGATATAGGGCCGCCGGTAGAAGAACTCGACGAAGCCGTTGCCCGAGATGTGGTTGAGCGCAATGTGATAGCGATAGAGCGCATCGACGAAGTCGCTCGCGTGGCGACGGGTCCACGCATGTTCGATCTGCGCAAAACAATGGTCGAGGTTCGCGCGATTGTCGCCCTCGTTGATCAGGGCGGTGCCGCGGCGCACGCCGAGCATACACAGGGCTTCGGTGAATTCTAGGAAGTCGATCCGCTCGCGCACGCTAAGCTTGCGGATCCGCGCGCCGCGATTGGCGATGAGTTCGACCACGCCTTCGCCCGCAAGCACGTGCAGGGCTTCGCGCACCGGCGCGCGGCTGACCTTGAATTCCTCGGCCAGATCGGTTGCGATCAGCCGCTGGCCGGGCGCGTATCGGTGTTCCATCACCCCGTCGACGATCGCTTCGACGATCGATTCGACCAGTGACGCATTATCATCGATTTTCAGCGGACGTGCCCCGTGGTTGCCTCAACGCCGGGGCGCTTAGCAGCGACGGATGGCTATTTCCATCGAATTTGGCGCTTGTGTGGTCATACCAAATTGCATACAAAATTTTCGACTCAGGAGATTTCGATGGCCACGCAAGTTGTTTCGACCACCGGTTCGATCATTCCCAGGCTCCAGCAGATCGTCGGCACTGACCATGTTCTGCTGGACGAGAAGAGCAGGGCGTTCTTCTCCACCGACCTCAGCTGGCGCCCGCGCGAAATCGCCGAGGTGGTGATCCAGCCGGGCTCGCTCGACGAGCTTTCCGCAGCCGTCACCGCCGCCAGCGAAGCCGGGATGGCGATCGTCCCGCGCGGCGGCGGCATGTCCTACACCAGTGGCTACACCCCATCGCAGGCCGGCAGCATGCTGATCGACATGCGGCGCATGTCGAAGATCCACGAGATCAACAAGGACGACATGTACGTGATCGTCGAGGCGGGCTGCACGTGGAAGGAACTGCACGAAGCGCTCGCCCCGCATGGCGTGAGCACGCCCTACTGGGGCCCGCTGTCGGGTGCCTATGCGACCGTCGGCGGGGCGCTGTCGCAGAATAGCCTGTTCCACGGGTCGGGCACCGGCGGGACGGCGGCGGAAACGGTCGTCGGCCTCAAGGTTGTGCTGGCCGACGGCTCGGTCGTCACCACGGGGTCGTGGGCGCACAAGCACTCCAAGCCGTTCTGGCGGCACTTCGGCCCCGATTTCACGGGGCTGTTCACCGCCGATACGGGCGCGATGGGGGTGAAGGCGATGGCCTCGTTGCGGCTGGTGACAGCGCCCAAGCACACAGGCTACCTGTCCTACCGCTTTGACCGGCTCGAACAGATGCTGGCAGCGCAAGTGCGCATCGCCCGGCTCGGGATCGCGTCCGAATGCTACGGCTTCGACCCGTACTACAACGGCGGCTTCGAAAAGCAGGGCATCACCTTCGAGGAGGGCCTGTCGAAGGTCGGCGAAATCGCGCGCAAGGGCGGATTGAAGGGCGTGATGAACGCCGCCAAGGTCGCGCTCGGCGGCAAGCGGATCCTGCGCAACGTGCCCTATTCGCTGCACATGACGCTTGATGGACTGACCGAGCGCGTGGCGGCCGAACACACCGACATCGCCGCCGACATCTGCGTCGAGGAAGGCGGATCGGAAATGGCCAATTCCATCCCTGTCGTGTTCCGCGGCGCGCCCTTCGGCGGGGTGCGTACGATCCTGCTGGGATCGGACGGGGAGATCTGGATCCCGGTCCATGGCTACTTCCCGCTGTCGCGCGCCATCGAGGCGGCCAAGCGCACCGAGGAATTCCTCGCCGAACGCCGCCCGCTGATGGACCAGTGGGGGATCAAGACGAGCTATCTCACCTGCTTCTCCGGGCCCGAATTCGTGATCGAGCCGAGCTTCTACTGGCATGACGAACTGGGCGAATTCCGCCTCTCGCTGATCGAGCCGGAATTCGCCGATCAATGGAAGTCGATCCCCGCCAACGAGGAGCGCCGCAAGGTCGCGCTCGGCCTGCGCGACGAGCTGCGCGACCTGTTCGACAGCCTCGGCGGCCTGCACCTCCAGATCGGGAAGTACTACCCTTACGAGGACATGATGAACAACGCAGGCCTCGCAAACCTGGCGCGCAGCATCAAGCAGGTCGTCGATCCCGAGGGTCGCATGAACCCGGGCGCGCTCGGCATCTGAAATCGGTTATCTGAGGGGAGAACGGATGGAACCCATTACCTGGAGCAAGTTTGCTCACTATCACTACGACGACACCGACCTCGATCACGAACCCGATCTGGAGTTTCCCTTCGTGCCCGGATCGCGGTTCCGCGCGGTCAACACCGGGATCAACGAACCCGCGCTCCAGCTGAACCTCGAGGACTTCTACAAGGGCAAGGACATCCCCTGGACCCTCGGGCATGACGAGGCGCACTATGTGCTGCAGGGCGAGTGCGAGATCGAATACCACCTGCCGCCGCTGATGATCGAGACCGGCAAGGTGATCGTCAAGGCGGGCAGCAGCTACTTCCTGCCGCGCGGATGCCGGGTGGTGTGGCGCGTGCTGTCGGACGAGCCGTTCCGCCACCTGTGCTTCTGCTATCCCAATCCGTCGTACCCGATCCCGGTCGCGCGCAGCAAGCAGGCCGAGATCGCCGCGAGCTCGGATTGACCGGAAGCGGCTGCTGACCGGCACCGTGATCCATCATTCAGCCTGAGGGAGGGGCGAATGCGCAAAGGCTATGCAGACAGTTCGGGCGGGCAGATCCACTACCGCCATATCGCAGGGGAGGGCACCGCGACGGTGTTTCTCCACCAGACTGCCAGTTCGGGGCGGATGTGGGAGAAGGTCATGGGCCTGCTTGCGGGCACGGGGCCGCTCTATGCGCTCGATACGCCCGGCTTCGGGGGATCGTTCGACGCGCCGCACGAAAGCCGCCCGTCGATGGCGCAATATGCGACATGGCTGCGCGAGGCGCTGAGTGACCTCGGCATTTCGCGCTGCAATCTGGTCGGCCACCACACCGGCGCCTGCATCGCCGTAGACATGGCCGACCAGGACCCTGCTTTCGTCGAGCGGATGGCGCTGATCGGCCCAGTGCCGCTGACGCCCGAGGAGCGGCACGAATTCTCGCTGCATTTCGGCACGCCTTTCACCCCGGTGGTGAGCGGTTCCTATCTGCTCGAGAACTGGGAATATCTGCGCAACCTTGGCGCCCATGCCGATCCGATGCTGATCCACCGCGAAATGGCCGATCAGCTGCGGGCGTGGTGGGGACGGGTGCAGTCGTACAATGCCGTCTGGGATCAGGATTTCCTCGGCATGTACAAGCGGCTCGACATGCCCCTGCTGATCGGCGCTGCGCCCGATGACGTGCTTCACGCATTTCTCGACCGTGCGCGCGAGTTGCAGCCGAAAGCGAAGGTCGTCGATCTGGCGGGTGCGAATTTCGAGCCCGATCTTGATGCGGAGAACCTTGCCGGGGCTTTACGGCAGTTTCTGCATACCAATTAGGCCGCGGACCCGGGCTCGAGCCGAGCCCGAGTCCTCGCGCAGTGCTTTCGTCAGCTCGTATCGACCTCATCGAGGGGCACCCGCAAGGCCGGGCCGAGGCCGTGCGGGCCCGGGGCGGATTGGCTTGTAAGCTCGTTGCCAATGGTAGCCACTGGCCAAGAAAATCGAATATTATCAAAGCTCTAAGACCGAGGTCCCAGCGCCGCGCAGGGCGGATGGCACAGGGCCCGGGGCGAGGCTGCGGAGAATGCCGCGCCGCAGTCAGCCAAATTCACAGCCTAAAGATTCGAGTTGACTCGTCTATTTTTTTGACGAAAAAAGTGTATGCAATCTTGTCATGTGATTTCAGTGGACCAACCGATCAATGGGGGCGGCGGTCCACAAACGGGGAGAATTCAAAATGATCAGGGCGACATATTTCTGCTCGGTGGCCGCGATGGCGCTCGCCTCGACTTCGGTTGCGGCACAGGCGCAATCGCAGAAGAGCGGGGCTGACGAATCCCAGACCTCGACCGCGTCCGGCGATTATGACGGCAGCACGATCGTGGTGACCGGCCTGAAGCGCGATCAGGCCTTCGTCGACGTCCCGGTCTCGGTGCAGGTCTTCAACGCCGAGGCGCTTCAGGATGCCGGGATCACCCGGCCCGAGGATTTTCTCGCGCTGACGCCCAACGTCGCCTTCCAGACGTCGAACCACGCCGGCGAATTCTTCATAAACATCCGCGGGCAGACCTCGGTCCGGCAGTCCGAAGGCGCGGTCGCGATCGTGATCGACGGGGTGCAGCTTGCCACCCAGAACGAATTCAACGGCCAGCTGTTCGACATCGAGCAGATCGAAATTCTCAAGGGTCCGCAGGGCGCGCTCTATGGCCGCAACGCCGCAGCCGGTGCGCTCATCATCAAGACCAAGGACCCGACCGACACCTTCGAGGGCAATGTCCGCGCCCGCTACGGCAACTGGAGCACCTCGCAGCTTGACGGCAGCGTCAGCGGCCCGATTATCCCCGGCGCGCTGCGCTTCCGCGTATCGGGCTCGATCCGCGACACCGACGGACCCTTCACTAACATCGTCACCGGCGAGAACGTGATGCGCGCGACCGAGCAGGTTGGCCGCCTCCGGCTGATCTGGGACGATGGCGGGCCGACCACGGTCGACTTCCGCCTCAACGGCAGCGAGGTCGAAGGCGGCGCGATCGCCTTCAACGCGCAGGTCGTGGGCAGCACCGTCGGCGGGGTCCCGGTGACCGAGATCGACACCGACGACACCAGCCTGCCCTACGTCAACGATGTTCCCGGCAGCAACCGCCAGTCCAAGTACAGCACGGCGCTGAAGATCGACCACGACTTCGAGTGGGCGACCCTCACCTCGGTCACTTCCTACAGCCGCATCACCGATCGCTACCAGGCGCGCAACTATCCCTATGCAACTTTCGGCGCGGTCGGCACCGAGTTTGCCACCGATGCGCTCTCGCCCGGTCTCGATCTCGATATTCTCGCGGTGTTCGGCGACAACACCCAGCGTTTCGAGATCGACAACGAGGCGTTCATCCAGGAGTTCCGCCTGACCTCGCCGGGCGATCAGCGGCTGCGCTGGCAGGTGGGCTTCTTCTACCTCAATTCGACCCGCGAATTCACCACCGAGCAGGGCCTCAACGGCCGCTTGCAACGTGACCCGCTCGGCAATCTCATCCCACCCTTCGTTGCGCCCGGAACCAATACCGGCAGCCCGGTCTCGCCGGTTGAGCGGACCTTGATCGGTGGCGGCACCATCCTGCCGACCTCGGGGATCGACGGACCCGACAGCACGAACGGTACGCTCAACTACGACTTCAACCGCTACAAGGCGGAAAACTACGCGCCCTTCGGCAACATCCAGTATGACGTGAACGACCAGATCGAGCTGCAGCTCGCCCTGCGTTACGATATCGAAAAGCGCAACGTGCGCACGCTGACGCCCGATATCGCGAACCCCTTCTTCGGGATTGCGCCGGGCGCGCCGGCGGCGACCTACAACCTGTGCGTCGCCAACACCGGGCGTGATCCGCAGGATTGCTTCGAGCGGCGCACCTTCAAGCAGCTCCAGCCCAAGGCGACGGCGATCTACAAGTTCCCGAACGGCAACGGCTCGGTCTTCGCAAGCTACGGCCGCAGCTTCAAGTCGGGCGGCTTCAACCCGATCGGCACCCGCGCGGTGCTGCTGCAGGGTCTGCCGAACATCCTTGTACAAGACAGCTACGACAAGGAAGTCTCCGACTCCTTCGAAATCGGCTTCAAGACCGTGTTTGCCGGCGGAAGGGTCGCGATCAACGGCGCGGGCTTCTACACCCGGGTGCAGAACGCCCAGCAGTTCGAATTCTTCCCTACCGGCGGCATTCAGGCGATCAGCCAGATCGCCGAGACCCAGATCTGGGGTGCGGAAATCGACATCAACGCCCGCGTCACCGATACCCTGACCCTGTTTGCAGGGGCCGGCTACATCGATGACGAGATCACCGATATCGACAGTCAGGACCCGGCCGACCGGGCCGACATCATCGGCAACCGCATCCCCTTCGTGCCCGATTACAACCTCTCGGCCGGGTTCCAGCTCAAGCAGCCGATCAACGACAACCTCGATCTGATCGCGCGCGGCGAATACAACCGCACCGGCACGGTCTGGTACGACCAGCGCAATCAGGCCAATACCGAGCGCAATCCGATCGACATCGTCAATGCCCGGCTCGGGGTCGGCAACGACACGCTCGAGCTCGCGCTGTGGTCGCGCAACCTGTTCAACGAACGCTACAATGCCGACGCGGTGGTTATCCTGCCGGTCGCCCATGCGGTGTTCCGCGCCCAGACCCGCAGCTACGGTATCGAGGCCAGCTACAAGTTCTGACACCCGAGACAATCCGCAGGAGGAACCATGCCGATAGGATTAGCCCCGACCGCGCGATCGAGCTTCGCCGCTCACGTGATCGACCACGAGGCGCTCGACAAGGCGCCGATGTTGCCGCTCCCCTTCAACGAAGGCGTGTCGATCCGGGGCTATTCCGCCATCAACCAGCCCAACTGCCAGATCATCGTCGAGGACTTCATGCCCGGGCAGGAGTTCGAATGGACCTTCACCCACGACGAGATGCAGTACTGCCTTTCGGGCGAGATGGAGCTGACGGTGTGGCTGCCGCCGCTCTATCAGGAGAAGATCGAGACGACGATCACCGCGGGCACGATCTACACCTACCCGGTCGGGGCGCGCAAACGGGTCAAGGTGACGAGCGACGTGCCGGTGCGGCACCTGTGCTTTTGCCCGCCGAGCCCCGACTACCCCTTCCCCACGCTCGAGGATCTGAAGGGTCATGCCGATGGCTGACCCCCAGATTTCCCCTGTAGCGCGCGAAAACCTTCCGCAGGATTTGCAGGCGCTCTACGACACCGGTGTCGAACGGACCGGCGATGCCACGATCGTCGGCGTGATGGGCCATCACCCCGATCTGACCCGTTGGTATTTCGACGAATTCTACGCCAACCTGTTTTATAACGGCCACGCCTGGACGCGCGTGGACGTGCGCACGAAGGAACTGCTGCGGCTCAAGCTGTCGAAGCAGCACGGGTGCCAGTTCTGCAACCGCTTCAACACCGTCGAGGCGTTGAAATCGGGTATCACCGAAGCGCAGGTGGAAGCGATCTTCACCCCGGACGATCCCGTGTGGGACGACAAGGACCGCGCGATCATGGCGCTGGGTGACGAGATGATGCTGCAGAACATGGAAGGTCAGCTCACCGCCGATCTGCTGGCGCGGCTGCGCCGGTTCTACGATGAGGCGCAGATCATCGAGATCGGGATGATCGCGGCGGTCCTGACGGGCGTCGCGAAGTGGATCTTCACCTTCGACATGGTCAACCGCGAGGAGACCTGCCCGGTCCGCCCGCCGCGCCCTGCTGCGCAGGCACAGGCGGTCGATGCCTGAAGGCAATGCCATCACGGCCGAGCGCCTGCTCGCCCGGCTGCCGGGGGGCTTTCCGCCGCCCCGCACCAAGCTGCAAGAGCCGACATGGCAGCTTGCGGCGCAGATGTTTGCTGCCAGCAACGGCCGGGTGAAGCTGCGCGAATTGTGCGACGCCTGCCAGATCAGCCACCGCACCGCCTGGCGCATCCGCGAGGCGCTGCGCGACAGTGCCGGCATGATCGCGGACGAAGCCCGCCGTATCCCGCCTGCGCCCCGCCATTCCGAACATTCGCGAGCCTGCCTAGGAGAAGCCCGATGAACGCCCCCCTCGATCTCAAGAACCAGTATGCCCACGCGGTCCTGCCGCAGACGAGTTCGGACGAATTCGCCCGGCAGGAGTTCGTCAAGAGCTTCAAGTTCCATCTCGCCAGCCAGGTCTCGCTCGGCAACCGGGACGCCTTCGAGGGCCGCGCCGCGCGCCAGTTCGAAAAGGCCGAAGGCCGCGCGCCCGAGACAATGCAGGACGTGCGCAAGGCGATGCAGGACGATCCCTATTTCCGCTTCTGGAGCGCGCTCCAGCGCAACAGTCAGGAAATGATGTGGAAGGCCGCCCAGCTTCCGGTCGAGCGGCAGCTCGGCGATCTCATCGCCAGGGCCGAGAGCGGCGATGCGTGCGGTTCGCTCCGTCTCGACCCCGACCTGCCGGTGCCGCGCTATCACGCCGCTGTAGACATCCACTGCATGCCCGGCGGCTATCACACCGAATTCGTGCCGAACGACCTTGCCAACGGTGCGGTCTACGACCGGGCGGTCTATATCTACGCGATGGGCCGCATGGGCCCGCTCAACAGCGACATCGGCGACACCACCATCGCCTATCTCAAGCAGCACTATCCTGACTTCAAGCCCCGCCGCATCCTCGACATGGGCTGCACCGTGGGCCACTCGACCACGCCCTATGTCGATGCCTGGCCGGAAGCGGAGGTCTACGCCATCGATGTCGGCGCGCCGGTGCTGCGCTATGCCCACGCCCGCGCGCAGTCCCTCGGCAAGCCCATCCATTTCAGCCAGCAGAACGCCGAGAGCACCGATTTCGAGGATGGCTTCTTCGATCTGATCGTCAGCCACATTCTGGTCCACGAGACCAGCAATCAGGCGATCCGCCGGATCATGCGCGAATGCAACCGCCTGCTGGCGGACGGCGGGATCGTGGTTCACGCCGAAACGCCGCCCTACCGCGATCTGCCCGCCTACGACGCCTTCATGCTCGACTGGGACACCCGCAACAACAACGAGCCGTTCTGGGGCGCGAGCCACGAACTCAAGGCGGAAGCGATCGCGGCAGAGACCGGGTTCGATCCTGCCACGGCCTTCGAGGCTTACCAGCCGAGCGCCTTCGAGGCCGAGGAAGCCCGCCGCACCAAGGTGTTCCAGGGCGGCGACTTCGGCGGCGGCGGCGCCTGGTGGCTGTGGGGCGCGCGCAAGTAGCGCCGCGGGCAGGGAGCGTCGGACCCGTCCGGCGCTTCGCCCGCGCATGATCAAGGGACCGGGAGGCATGCAATGTCAGACAGAATAGAACTGCAGAAGAAGGCCAAGGGCCAGCGCCCGGACTATTTCAACGATCCGGCGATCGAAAAGACGCTGTCGATCACCATGGCGCTGGCGGGCGAAGTTGCCGTAATGCGCGACCGGCTCGACACGATCGAGCGCCTGCTCGAAGCGGGCGGGCCCGTCAGCCGCAGCGCCATCGACGCCTATATCCCGGGCCCCGCCGTGCGCGAGGAGCGCGATGCGTGGCGCGACGAGTTTCTCGGCAACGTGCTGCGCATCGTCCATCAGGAACGCGAGGAGCTCCAGCAAGCCGCCGCCGCCCGTCCCTATGAGGAGGTGGTCAAGCAGGTGGAGAGCGCGGAATAGTTTGCACCCAGCCGCGCCGCACAGCATTCTTGCAGACGATCAACGGGAGGACCACCAATGACCATTCGCCGCCGCTATGCCGATTGCCGTGACGGGCAGATCCATCTGCGCGAGGCGGGGGACCCGGCCAATCCGACGATCTGCATGTTCCACCAGACCGCGTCCTCGGGCGTGATGTTCGAGAAGGTGATGGAGCGGCTCGCGGACCGCTATCACTGCCTCTCGTTCGATTCCCCCGGTTTCGGCCAGTCCTATCAGCCCGATGCCATTCCCGATCTGCGCTTCGTCGCCGACCGGCTGATGGAGGCGATCGACGATCTGGGGATCGACACCTTCCACGCCTGCGGCCACCACACCGGCGGCTGCGCAGCGGTGGAAATGCCGCGCGCTTTTCCGGGGCGGCTGCAATCGCTGACCCTGATCGGCCCGGTGCTGGTCAACGATGCCGAGAAGGCGGAGTACCGCAAGATCTTCGTCCGCCCCTTCGAGGCCGAAGCCTCCGGCGCCTTCCTGATGACGGCGTGGAAATATCTCGAAATGGTCGGCGCGGCCGCCAATGTGGAGCTGCATTGCCGCGAGATGGTCGATCACCTCATCGCGCGCGAAACCATGCCCATGGCCTTCAGCGCGGTCTGGAACCAGGATGTCGAGGGCGCCTACATGTCGGTCGACGTGCCGCTCCACATCATGTGTTCGCGCGACGACGTGCTCTGGCCGCTGTTCGAACGCGCCGGAGCGATGCGCCCCGATGCTGTGCAGTCGATCGTCGGCGGCGCGGATTTCCAGCCGGACCGCGATCCCGACGGGGTGGCCAGCGCGCTCGATGCATTCATTCAGGGATTGTAAGCCGACTTTTTCGAGGGGGATCAGGCCAGATGACGGACATTATCAGACACATCTCGCGCGCCTTTGCCTTCGTCGGCCTTGCGCTGATCGTTGCCGCGGGCGGCGTGCAGGCGCAGTCGGCGGTGCCGGGCGCGGGCTATTACGTCGAGGAAAAGATGCTGGTGAAGCCCGGCAAGGAGGAGTGGTTCGTCACTTACTGGCAGACCAAGGTGCTCCCCGTCTTTGCCGCCATGCCCGGCTACATGGGCTACACCATCTCGACCACGGTGGGTGATCCCAAGCTCGCTGTCGAAGAGGAGAACTTCGGCCCGCTGCTGCCGCTCGGGCCGCCCGATCAGGTGTTCATCGAACACGGCGGGATCCAGCTGCGCGGGGTCACCACCAACACCATGATCCACTTCGATTCGCTGCTGCGCGGCACCTACAACTTCAAGGTCGTGCACTACTGGAAGGATGCGCAGTCGCTGCGCGGCCTGCTGCCGCTGTTCGGGCCGAACTGGACCCGGATCAACGGCGATGCGGACCCCTGGGGCACGCTGGAGAAGGACTACTTCGCCAATCTCGAAAACCACTGGGACACGGTGTTCCGCGTGGTCGGGCAGGACGGCGGGAAAATCGTCGCGGAGGGGCGCCCATGACCGGACTTGCACAAGCCTTCGACCGCCTGACGCAGGCCCTGGCAACGGGCGACCTTGCGGGGTTCTTCGGCCTCATTGCGCCTGACGCGGTGATCATGGACGAGGACCTGCCGTTCCGGGTCGACCGCGCCGGGTTTCAGGATCACATTTCCTTCCACGGCCCCGGCAACTGGGACGGCTTCGCGTGGAAGCCGCACGACATGACCTTTGTCGAGCGGGGCAGCGTGGGGGTTGCGGCCGGTTTCGCGATGTTCCGGGGCAAGCCCAAGGACGCAGGCTTTCGCCTGCGGCCGATGATGTTCACGCAAGGATGGGCGCTGACGCCCGAGGGCTGGCGCGTGACGAGCTGGCACCAGAGCCCGGTGATCGGGCATGTCAGCGCGCAGTCACCGGGTTGAGGGGAACGCCATGACGATTGAACGCCGCGATTTTCTGGTCGCATCCACCCTCGGCGCTGCCTCGCTGGTGGCGGGAGGCCCGCTCACTGCCGCTGCTGCCGCCGCCGCGCAGGCTACAAGCCCCGCTGCCGCAGCCTTCCTCGCCGCCCACGCCGGCGCCTTCGATCGCGCCCGGCGGCTCGGCTTCCTGCTGCCGAGCGGGTTGGCGGTGGTCCACGATGTGCCCTTTCCGCTCGATCACGCCGCCTATGCCGACCATCTCGCCTTTCATGCCGAGAGCTGGGATCTGCTCGAATTCGCGCCGCAAGGGGTCGAAACCGTGATGGTGTCTCCCGAGAATGCGATCGTCTCGTGCTTCTTCCTTGAACGCGGGAAGCCGAAGGATGCCGGTTTCCGCTTGCGACCCGGCTTCGCCACTGCCACCTGCGTGCTGGCGGACGGGGAGTGGCGCGCGCTGAGCGTGCATTTCAGTTCGCTGCGCTCGCAGATTCTGGACGCCTCGCCGTCCTGACGCCTGCGATACCGCGATCCGCACCGCCCGCCGCCTGCCTCACCGCAGGCGGCGTCGTTCAGTCGAGCCAAGGATAGAACACCTCATGAAGACCCGCGCTGCCGTTGCGTTTGAAGCCAAGAAGCCGCTCGAAATCGTCGAGCTCGACCTTGAAGGGCCGAAGGCGGGCGAGGTGCTGGTCGAGATCATGGCGACCGGCATCTGCCACACCGACGCCTACACGCTCGATGGGTTCGACAGCGAGGGCATCTTCCCGAGCGTGCTCGGCCACGAAGGCGCCGGGATCGTGCGCGAGGTCGGGCCGGGCGTCACCAGCGTGAAGCCGGGCGATCATGTCATCCCGCTCTACACCCCCGAGTGCCGCCAGTGTAAGTCGTGCCTTTCGGGCAAGACCAACCTGTGCACCGCGATCCGCGCGACGCAGGGCAAGGGGCTGATGCCCGACGGCACGACGCGCTTCAGCTACAAGGGTCAGCCGATCTATCATTACATGGGCTGTTCGACCTTCAGCAACTTCACGGTCCTGCCCGAAATCGCGGTCGCCAAAATCCGCGAGGACGCGCCGTTCCAGAGCGCCTGCTACATCGGCTGCGGCGTCACCACCGGGGTTGGCGCAGTGACCAACACAGCCAAGGTGCAGGTCGGCGACAATGTCGTGGTGTTCGGCCTCGGCGGGATCGGCCTCAACGTCATTCAGGGCGCGCGGCTGGCCGGCGCCAACCTCATCGTCGGCGTCGACATCAATCCTGCGCGCGAGGAATGGGGCCGCAAGTTCGGCATGACCCACTTCCTCAACTCCAAGGGGCTGAGCCGTGAAGAGACGGTCGCGAAGATCGTCGAAATGACCGACGGCGGCGCGGATTACACCTTCGATGCCACCGGCAACACCGAGGTGATGCGCACCGCGCTCGAAGCCTGTCACCGCGGCTGGGGGACCTCGATCATCATCGGCGTGGCCGAAGCGGGCAAGGAAATCGCGACCCGCCCGTTCCAACTGGTGACGGGCCGCAACTGGCGCGGCACTGCCTTCGGCGGGGCGAAGGGCCGCACCGACGTGCCCAAGATCGTCGACATGTACATGACCGGCAAGATCGAAATCGACCCGATGATCACCCACGTGATGGGGCTGGAGGAGATCAACACCGCCTTCG
>VFQO010000175.1_pt1 | contig 81245 bp, 48 predicted proteins | sample 3512331 | NCBI WGS metagenome assembly VFQO01 (sample SAMN10412371, study PRJNA504923) | tailings metagenome | isolation source: Replicate 3 from Balatoc abandoned mine | place: Philippines: Itogon, Benguet | collected 2017-08-28 | reverse complement strand
CCTTGTGGGTTACCTTGTGGGTTACCTTGTGGGTTACCTTGTGGGTTACCTTGTGGGGACCACTATATCTTGTGGTTGAGTAGGGTGCCTACCACTATATCTTGTGGGTTACTTGTGGGTACAGATAATGTAAGGCATAAGCCCCTAGTATCCCTTCAGGTATCCCCAGTTGTTCCCCTTCAGGTATCCCCAGCAGTATATCCCGGCCTTGTGTTCCCTTGTGGTGTCCCTTCAGGGTGTCCAGTAGGTCCCAGTAGTCCCCTATCGTAGCCCGTGCACGCCTGCGCGGTACCCTATAGGGGGAACCAGTGGGTGCCCAGTGGGTGGATTGGGGGCCAGAGGGGGGTCCAGTGCGCTCGGTTATTGTCGATTACTGTCTCAGATTTTTTACTATAAACATTTCACCCCCATGGGGACTCTTGTGGATACCCTTGTGGGATACCCAGTGGTGAGTCATGGGGTTGTCTATAGGGGTAGCCTATGTACATTGTATCAATGATGGTCATTACCTACTAGGTACACTAGAGGGTATCTTAAAGAGTCCTTATAAGGTTACTCTATATTAGGACACAATAAGAAACCTATGAGGTGCCCCCCTACCCCCCAGTGGTTACCCCAATAGTCTATCTGAAGGGAAGGCTACTAGACCATGAGAAGTGTTCCTCATAGTGGTTCAGCTTACAATCATTTCCATCAAAGGAAGATAAACGTAGGTTACCAGTTCAGGTGAGTAGGTTCCCACAGGTTTCTTATTGAGTCCAATGTCATCTACATTAGTCCAGCAATGAAGTTCCCCTGAGCCACTACCAGACAACAAGCGGTCTGTATCATGGACCCCATCGCTAGACGATGAAGCGTGCCCCAGTAGCTTTATACTACCAAGTATCATACCTCATCGTCTACCTTTAACGGAACCCTCGGTTACCCTTGAACCAACCACCAGTGGATTGCTTCTTGAGACCGAAGACTTGGGTCTTGAACTTCTTCAACTCTGCATCCAGCAGCTTTGCCTTGTGAGCTTCCAATGCCTTGTCGTTATCACGAGCCATGGATTCGGACCAGTAGGCCACCGCCATTGCCAATGCGTCCAGACGGTCATCATGCTTCAAGGCACCACGGTCAGCAGTGATGCGTGTCATCTGGTAGAACAGGGAGTAGCAGGGGTCAACCTGTGTGTCCTTGTAGTCCTTCTCAATGACTGCCTTATCGACAACCAGCCTGTGGGTATTCATCACAGGTTCCAGTGTGTCAATGATACGGCGTTCCTTCTGGGTGTGGTGTTTCACCTCTTCAACTGAGCATGGGTAGATTCTTCCCAGCACAGGTTTGATGAGTTCTGAGTACATACCATCACCGAAGTTTGCTTCAATGATTACCTGCTTGGCCTTGTAGTTCTTGGCGATGTTTGCCAGTGCCTCAAGGTTCTCCATGGAATAACCCCCACGGAGGCCACCAGAAGCCCTCAGGAAGAGTTGCCCACCGAGTTGGGATACCACAGCATACCCAGTCTCATCGGAGCCTCTACCGCTTGGGTCAATGGCTAATACGGTACCTTCCCACTCCTTCATGTTCTCCCGGTCAACCCAGAAGGGGGAATAGAAACGGTCACCTGTCAGGCCCATGGCTTCAAGGTCGTTGTGGGCCAAGTCCTTGTCAGCAGCCCAAGCCAACTTCAAGGGTCCCCTGTCGAGGGCCAAGGACTGTACAATCAAGTCCTTCAGCTTCAGTGGGTACTTCTCGGTATCGCTCAGGGTTGTATCCAACATGAACTGCATAGCAAAGCCTGCGGCTCCGTAAGAGACCCGGCGTTCCATCAAGTCTTCGTGGGTGAATCGTACAGGGTCAGTGGGGTCCCCTGCTTGGGCACCAGCTTCCAAATCCTTCTGGATGATTGGGGCCAGTCGTCCCTTGTAGTTTGCCACTTTGTTGTCAGCGGGGTACTGGGCAGGCCATACACGAACTTCGTATCCACGCTCAGGCAGGGCGTTGTACAATGACATTTCACACTGCGGGGTACCCAAGTAGATAATCCTTGAGGATTCCAGTGGCTTCAGAATCGCATCGAATTCCTTTACCAGTTCACTCAGCTTGTCGCGCATGGCCTGAGTAGCGGAGTTGTTCAGAACCTCAACGTCATCGGCAATGATAATGTCAGCACGGGAACCAGTAAGTTGCCCGGTGATACCCACGGACTTAACCGAGGGGGATTGGTCAGGGGTGGCTGGGCCAACATCGAAACTAATCATGGAGTCCCGTTGACCAGCTTTGGTCCTCAGGTGTTCACAAATAGGTAGCTCGTTAATGATACGCTTCACGAATGTCGAGAAGGCATCTGCACGGTCCTTTGAGGCCGACACTACCATAATCTTCAACTGGGGATTGCGAAGCAACAGCCACACGACAAAGGCGGCTGTAAGCCATGACTTACCAACACCCCGGAAAGCCTCAATGATTGAACGCTTTGGGCCGTGCTGAAGGTAGAGGGCAATGTCATTTTGCATACGGGTAGGTTTGGGCAGATTCAAACTGCGCCATACCAGAAAGATAAACACCCGGAAGTCTTTCAACATCCGTGCGTATTCCTGCTGTTGTGGGGTCATAGGAGCCTCTTGGTTGCATCGGTAGGGGCAAGGGGATACTCACCCCTTACCGTGTTACTTGGAAGCCCTGAAGGGCACCACATTCTCGTCATCATCGAAGACTGGCAGGTCAGCCAGAGAGCCGATTGCTGATTCGCTGTTGGTCAGACCTGCTTCAATCTTGTTGTCTTTGAGGAACTGTCGGGCTACGTTCAGGATAGCAGCGTTAGGAGGCAGCTTGTCGCCAGTCTCCGGGTCGTGTTTATCCTGCAAGGCATCCTTCAGGACCTCTGCAAGTTTAGTGTGAAGGTCATTGAGGACCTTTTCTGAGGCTTTACTCATAGAATCAATCCTATAATCTTGCCTGCCCATGGGGAACCTGCTAGGAATAGCGAGGCGATACCCCCAATGGCAATCCATTTAATCTGAGAAAGTTGCTGTACTACGTTACCCAGTGCTTTGTCCACCGCCGAGACAGTGGTTGTGAGTTCCGAAGTCGCTTTCTCTTGGAGTTCCATACGGAATTCAAGCAGGGTCACCCGCTTGTCCGTAACGTCTGCATGGTTCATGGTTCTAAATCCGTTTCAAGTTCTGGTGGGACATCCAAGTCTGGATTCCACCCGTGTTGAATCAAGGTTACTGAAGGTAGCTTGGCTGGTGAAGCTGATAGGAGTACCTCAACCGGGACCTGCGTTACTCGAACGAGGTTGTCCAGACCAGCAGCTACGCTGGCGAGGACTTGTAGGTTGGTTGAGGTAACCCTTACGTCAACAACTGAGGTGTCCACCGAGAATCCGATGGCGATGTTCTGCTTTGTGACTACAGGGTTGCTCATGTTACACCTCGATACGTGGGCCGAAGATTAAGGCATCAACCTTTGGCTTTGACCACTCGATGTTTCCATCAGGGTCCACCTCAAGAACCTCGTTGGTGCGCTGGTATTCAGTACCCAAGGAAACTCCGGGGAAGGTAACCACTGTACCGCCAGCGGATTGTACTCGGATACCTGAGCGGCGCAAACCTGCATCGGACTTCCGGGCAACCACACCGACTTGAACGGCGTGAATCTTCTGGGGGTTGTAGGGAAGGGGGGTTGTTGAGCGGTACGCATCGAAGTCACCAGTGTTGGCTGCACTCACGAATGTTGCATCGCCATCCTGCTCACGCTCATCCACGTTCTCGTAGTTGGTTGCGCCTGCCGAGGGTACGAACTGTGTTGTCACATCCTCTTCAGGAACCTTCACATCAACCCGGCAGTCACCCAAAGGCAACGTGTCTGTGTTGTAGATTCCACCAGCAACCTTCACGTACAGGTCGGTGACCCGGTTCCGTTGGCTTGCTGTGTCCTGAAATACGGGGTCGTAACCAAATCCAAAAGAGAACAGGGGTACAGAATCAGGCAAGGTACCTCCGAAGTCAAGTACCCCATTCACGAACACTTGGAAACTTGTATTGTCAAACACACGGAACTCGATGTAATTCCAAGCACCAACGGTGTTGACCACAGCGTTACCAGTACCCAGACTTAAAGTTTCCAAAGTAATCTGGTTACTTGAAAGGTTGTTGTTGTACAGAACCTCAAGGACACCTTCAGGAAGAATCCTAAGGATATACCGAGCGATTGTCTGACCAAACAGGCTGAGAACCCGGATTGAGTCAGAACCTGATGAGTTCACCCGGTGGGCGAACCCAATACAGTACTCAGTGACAGCACCCTGTCCAAAGCTACGGCGAACACCGCGAGAAAGACCATCAAAGGTAATGGCTGAAGAACCAGCAAATCTACCAGTAGTGAGAGCAGCAGGGTTTGAACCTGTCGGTGTCCACCCGTTCTGGTAAACTTTGTCGATTGCTCCGTAAGTAGAGAAGCCATCAATAAAAGTGATTGACATAAGAACTCCTATGGTTTATGTGTGAAGCCGAACAGCGTGGCCTCGGCGGTGGCTTTTGTCCATGGGTCACCGTTCGCATCAGTGTTGTAGGTCAGGGAGTGGTACCCATAGGTTGTCCCAATAAGGTAAGCACCACCTTCTACGGTGACCAGACCGTCTGAGATTACCCCAGCGAATACCACGGGTGCGATTACAGCGTTCTTCGCCACAACACGTGTCTTTACAGTTACACTGTTTGGTACCACCACAGGGGAAAGCTGAACCGAGTGAGCGTACAGGTCGGTCTTGGTGGGTGTGTCAGAAGACACAATCGAAATGTCACCATCTGCTGTCAACTCAGCGAGGTTCGAGAAGTTATTCAAAGAACCTACTGTCGGTGTGAACTCCACAGAGAAGTCACTTGTCGCGGGACCATCGTTAATCCTGAAGTCTCCCATGGGGGTTGCCAATGCGGTAGACTGTTTGATGAACACATCATCATAACGTGGGCTAGGACCATTAAGCCCTAAGGCGTTACCTGAGAACTCTCCGTTACCAATAGGGCTATGGACTGGGTAACCCCATTGAACCCTGTTGGGGAAGTCAATGAAGTAGAAGAATGTGAACCCTCCTGCACCGTAGACAATACCCGTGTCTATATTACTTGCCACCGCCTGACCATTACAGTAAAGATACGCTTCATTCCCACTGTTGGTGACAATCAACTCAAAGCAGTTCCATGCAGTCGGGTCAAACCATTCAGGGGCATCCGAATAGAATGTGCGCTGGGTGACTGCGGTACTTCCGGGGTTGGTCACGTTGGTGTTAATGTTGCTCGTGATTGCGAACCTTCTGGAACGGTGCAGGTATGTGACAACCAGAATTGGCTTCAGGCTACCATTGCTTGCGGTAGTCATCCCTGTGACAAGATGTGATACAACCTCAGAAGCACTAGACCATGCCGAGGTATCTCGTGAACTGGCATCTTTAAAACTGAAACCCATGTGCAGGTTCCTGCCAATGGCGGTTGGGATAGCCCTACCAAACCCATCGGTGTTATTGCTGGATACGTTCTTTCCGAAGCTACGCTCGTTTAGTCTACCTGAGTAAAACGTCAGCGTACTTCCCAGAATTGCACCGTCAGTGCGGGTACTCTGCCACCCCTCATCACGTAAGTCTTGGTTGACAGCAAAGTTGTCGAAACCCTCAATGTAGACGAAACTCATAATTACACCACCGAAATTCTACGGGTACGAAGGACCACGCCCATGCCTCGAAAGTTCAGGGGCACAAGAGCGGGGGACACAATATCAAGGCGGTCACCCACTGCGAACACCACCTCTGTTGGAACCGAGAAGACACCCACTGTTGAACCTGCAAGATACGTCAGGGTCCCTATCTGCACACCGTTGCGTTGAATACTGAACACGGCGTTTGAGCCGAGAGCAGGGATACGAACGTATGATGTAGACCCGCCAGCGTTCACACCAAGGCGCACGTTGGTTGTCATTACGAGGTTCAGCAAGACTTCCTCGTTTTCTGGGGCGTAGGGTACGCTCATGGCGATGTCATAGTTAAACGCTGCGTTGTTCAACAACTCACCGTCACCCTCTCCCAACACTACGTCAGCATCCAGTTCATCCCGGAGTTCCTGCACAACGTACAGGTTATACAACACGGCTCGGTCCAAGTCCTTCTCTGCCAGTACTGAACCATCATTGTAATCAACAGGGGCTTGGTCAATCGGTGTTCTGCGGCGAATAAGTACCGTTGCGCCATCGGCAGGCGGCGTTGCCAGTCGTACAGTTGAGGGATTCAGAAATGCGAACTGCGCCGCGAGTCCATTCACTGTAACCTTTACATGGTCCTCATCAAGATACGGGAAGTCAAACTGGAAGTCTACCCGACCTGCTGAACCAATATAAGTTTGAAAGCTAAAAGCCATCTTGTTCTCCAAAAAATAGGGACACCCGAAGGTGCCCCAGTTGTTTACTCAAGTTCCACATCAGCAGCCAAGTCAGCCGCAATGTTATTCAACACCGAAGAGATTCCGATAGCGTTACTCATTGGGAGCATCTTCAGGGCAGCACGATAGTCTGCCTCAGTCATTGCTTCTTCACCTACCGCTGCCTTCCCGATTCGCTTGGCTGTCGCCATGGCGGTGGAGATAAGGTCAGTCGTTGGGTTAGCCAACAAGTCTGTCTTCTCGGTTGTCGTCCGCATACCACTGAAGAGTGGGACAGGGGACAGGGTGTCAATGAATGAAGGAATCAATGAAGCCTGAGCGATTCGGCCTACAGACCGAAGGACAACCTTATCTAGTGTAAGGTTTTCTTCAAGGAACTTCTGCTTCTCTTCTTCACTTCGACCCTGCGCCTGTTGATAGGTGCGGAAGGTATATGTCATTGCGGACAGCATCGTACCCCACAACATGGTTTGTACAGTCTCGATGTCACGGTAGTTTGCCGCGAACATCATCTGCTTGTTCCAAGCCTGAACCACAAAGTTCATGAACTGGAAGAAGGTCTGACCCAATGTGGTTCCCATGAAGGGTACCATTGAGGCCAAGTCGTTCTCCTGCACTGTTCTCCGTGCTTCCCGTTGGAAGGCGGTCATGAACTTACTGAATGAGTCAGGGTCTTCAGACTGCCACTTTGTGAAGTCCACTGTGTCTACACGACCATTGGCTTTCTGCTTGGTGTAAGTCTTCAGACTACCTAGTATCTTACCTGAGTCCTCCGGTGTCAATCCCATCCATGCAAGACGGTCAGAACTGAAGGCCAGCTTCTTCTTGCCCAATGCTGCGGCATGGAAGTGGTTGATAAAGGCAATCGCGTGGATACGCTTCTGCTGTGACATCAGGCCAGTCATCCCGGTTACCTTCAGGACACCATCGGCCATGAACCTTGAGACTGTGTCGGCCTTGTCCAACCACTGGTTTACAGTTGAGTCCCCGAAGGTTCTCACCCAGTCATTGTTGGGTGCCCACTGGATTCGATTGATAAGGTCATTACCTGCACCGTCAATCATTTCCTCAAGCTGGTTGAGCATGTCGTTGTCCAGCTTACCTGTCTTCGCATCCCGCATGAACTTACGTAGTTCTGGGACAGCGGACAGTACCGCCTTCAGCCCCATCGTACCCAGAATCTGGGACAGTTCTTGAATCTGGTTCAGCACAGCCATGGACATTTTGGTAGCCACGTTGTAGTTGCGGAACATTTCGGCAGACTTACTGAACTTCGTCAGGTCTTCCATGGGGCGGTTCATGATACGGTCAAAGGCAAACTTCAGGTCCTTCTCCATGCGGCGCTTCAAACCGTCATCAATGGAAGTTCCTAGTTCGCGCTCAAGCGCCTTGGCAATCTCGTTGGCCTCACCTGCTCCATCATAAATATCCAGCTTGTTTGCCAGAGAGATAGAACCAGCCATGCGGCTGAAGTAGCGGTCACCGAGGTTCATCACGTTGGTATCGAAGAAGTCTTCAAAGCTGATAGTACGTCCATCAGGCCCTGTCACTTCCAGAGTCTCATCCAACAGTGAGCGGAACTTCAAGTTGCTGTTGTTGACAGCGCCTTTGGTTGCCGGGTTCAGGTCATTCAACAATTGCTTGATGATGTCCTCGTCAATCTTCACCTCACGGAGAGACTGAGCCAACCACTGCATATCCTGTCCAGCCAATGCTGCATCCAAAAGGTCTTCATTCTGGTTCAGCTTGGCTTTCTCCACCGCCTGTACGTACCACTTGCCCAGAAGGTCAGCACGCTCGTCAGTCATATCAGGACGTGCACGCTTGAAGGATTGTGCGAAGAAGTCGTCCATGAACTCCCGTCCGAACTCGTTTGCCATCTGGTGCCACTTCTGCATGTCGATGACTCGGGGAATGTAGTTGTCGTTGTAGTCGAGAGGGTCACTCAACACATCGTTACCGTTCTCATCCTTGGTTACCCGTTGGGTCATACCACGCTTCTGTCCGCCAGTGGCCTTGGCTGGGTTGTTAATGTTGTCCACCACATCACGCATGGTTGCACGCCATTCTTTCACCGCCTCGACAACACCGGGGTGTACATCAGCTTCTGTCACTCGACCATGGAGTAGTCGGTACATATCACGCTGGAAATCTTCCTTGGCCTTGAACTCTTCGTGGAGTTTGTAGCCGCCATCCATCTTGAACTTGTTGAAGCCAGCATACCCAGCCTTGTTCACTTTCGTGCGCCAGCCGTTCTGCAACTTCAACTTCAGGTCCCAGACAGACTCACCTACAGCGATGGCCTTGTCCTTGTAGCCCTTGGTGGTACCGAACAGTTTACCTGCCAGAACCCTAACAGCCTTGGGAATGTTCTTGTTCATCAGCCTGTCTTCCATGCCCATACCGAAGCCGAACACGGAGTCACCAACCTCAGGGTTGTTCTGAGCGAACAGTTCAACCTCAGGGAGTGGTTGTGCAGCATCAACACCTTTGGACTTCCCGCGACCACTGCGCTTCTCGAACTTTGCAATTTCAGCATTGTCGTCAGCGATACGCTCGAAGATACTTACCAGTTCCTTGAAGGCGTTGGACTGTCCCTTGGTGATACCTAGAAGGTTACTCAGCTTTTCCACAAAGGCGTTCCACACGGTTTTCTTAGTGGTACCAAACTTCATGGACTTCAAGGCTTCTTGGAACTCACGGTTGGTAAGGCCCATGGTCATGAACTCGTGGGGGTCAGATAGACCGTACTTGAAGTCCGCGCTGTTGGATGTACCACCGAGTTGCTTCCGGGCTTCACGCCACAGGTCAATCAGTTCTTCACCCACTTTAACCTTGGCTGGGTCCAGCTTGTCCAACAAGTCCTGAGGCAAGTCAACCATGAAACCAATGTTGGACGACTGTACACCACGCTTGGACATCGCTGCCCAGATATGCCAGCCAGTAACGTAGTGAATCAACTCGTGGGTCAGGATCTCTTCGTTGAAACCAGCTTCTCCACGCTTGAGCTTGAACACACGCTCCCACTGTTTGGAAGCACTATTGGCACCGCGCCACGCAACAGCCCCGGCAGCACCATAACCATCACCCATAATCTCAGCGCGGATACCCTTGAGGTTTGTTACCTTCCCGATTTTCTTCAGGATTTCCTTCATGGCATCGTTCTGGGAGAACTTCATGACGTACTCAACCAAGTCACCAACCTTATCCAGTTCAGGCAAACGAAGCATACGCTTGTTCCCGATGGATGTCAGCCGTGCGTTCATACCTGTAGTGAACCGGGGAGTGTTCCACTCAGGTTTCCATGGGTCAGCCTTGGGCTTCTTAGGAGCGGCCACAGGTTCTTCTTTTGGTGGGGGTGGTAGCACACCCTTCTCTGGTACAACGGTAGGCTCTACGGCTTCCTCAGGTACCTCCTTGCGGGGTTCCTTGATACCCAGTGGGTCAGTCATTCCTGCTGGTTCAGTGTCACGGGCCGGGGCGGGGCGACCACGGGGACCTTCGATTCCATCAGCAGCATCATCAATAAACCTACCTTCACCTTCCACCATGTCAAACGGCAAGGCACGCTTACCGGGTAAACCAGTGGGTTCCAGTGGTGGAAGAACCTCGCCTTCGATTGCTGCATCGCGTGGGCGCACAACCAACTCACGGCGTGGAGCCGGGGGGATTACTTCCTCACCAAGTTCACGGTTCGCTTGGCGGCGAATGGTGTCCTTCAGGGCATCAGCTTCAGGGGCAACCACAGGGGATAACTTGGCAAAGCCACCACCAATACCGCCGAACACACCACTTGCAATGGAAGCGAACATGATGTCTTCTTTGGTTTGCAGTGGGCGATACGCGCCAGCCACCGCCTCAGCTACACCACCCGCAGCGGCAGCAGCCACAGCGTTCACACCAGCGTTCACCAGTCGTGAGCCACGGGCAACCGTTGCTGTTTGACCGAACAGTGGAATAAAACCTACCAGTGTGGGGATGTCGATACCTGCACCCAGAAGGGTACCTGTAAGGGCTGGGCCTGCTCCCAGCTTGTAGAGTTCCTGACGGTCCTTGTCAGCAGCAAGGTAACGCTCACGGCGTGCCTGAATCGCTTTTAACGAACCGCCTGATAGAACGTACTCGCGGTTGTCTTCTGGGATGTCAGCAGCATATTGCTTGGCAATCTCAGGGGTAAGCACAAAGTCAAGGTCAATATCGCTTTCTTCAGGGGTACGAGTAAGGAAGGCATAAGCAGAGTTCTCCGTTTTGACACCAAGCACGACTGCATCAGCCAGCCGCTCAGGTAGGTTCGTCCAAGTTTTACCAGCAGCATCAATGTTAGAAGCACGGGTAATACTAAAAGGGTCGGCGTTACGTGTTGGGCTGTCGGCACTGTACACGTTTCCACCAGTGATGGACCTTGTAGCACCAGCACTTGGCACTTCAACTGTAGGCGCTGCATTTCTAAGCGACCCCCTTACGGTCTCATCACCCAGAATCTTTTGGGTGTAGCCGATGGACTCCGCAAAGCCGTTACCTTTTGAATACGCCTTGACAGCGCGTGGGCCACCGTTGTAGTCCACAAGGGACAACTCGTAGTCACCGTTGTACTTCTTCAGATTGTCTGCCATGTACTTTGCAGCACCTTGGGCAGCTTGAGTCAAATCCGTTGGGTCATCCACACCATAGCTCTTGGCGGTGGCAGGCATGAACTGGAACCAACCCTGTGCCCCTTTCGGGGACACGGCGTTAGCCTTGAAGTTGGATTCCACAGCAGCCATCTTGTAGAGGACTTCTGGGTTTACTCCGTGTTCCTCTGCCGCAGCAGTGATAACTTCACGGATTTGTTGTTTACTCATTTGCATAGTTCACCTCATGAGGGCAACACCCCTCAGGGTGTCACCTTTAGTTTAGTCGGTTTCGTACTTGGTTTCGTACTCGTTCGGCTTCTTGTAGTGTTCCTTTACTACCAACATTATCAACAAAGCCAGCAGCGTCCTCAGCTTCTCTCTTCAGGATGTCCTTTTCGAGTAGGCTGATTGGGTAAACCAATGGGCGACCATCTGGTCGGGTAGCCGGGAAGCCCCGGTAGAACACTTGGATATTCGCACCAACCTTCCGCATTTCCATACGGTCAGCTTCAACATCCTCATCGCTAGACAAGGACTGCTTTACTGCTGTCAGTAATGCGTTGTGCATACGCTCCAAATAGCGTGGACGTGCGCTGTCTAAAATTTCCTCACCAGTGTATGGGTTGACACCCTTGAACTGTGGCATGTCCGTATTCAGGTAGGCGTAACTTCCCACCTTAACTGTATTCGCTGAGAGCATAGTCTTCAAGTTTTCTGAGGTATCTGCGGCGGTGGCACCAAGGCCCTGTACCGAGAAGTCAATCAACTTGTTAATCCGTGCACTCAATGCCGGGGAATACTTAGCCCCATCAGTGAAGAAGTCCATGAACCAGTTTGGTTGTAGAACCTCAGAACGTACAGCACCTGCTACAGCATCACGCTCTTTACGAGTCAACGGGTCCAACTGGTCGTACTGCTTCATGGTTGCAGCAGCTTGAGCAGCAGCTTCCGTGGTCAGTCCGAACTGGCTGATACCGAAGTCGATTGCTTCAAATAGGTCCTTGTTGGGACCAGCGATACGGTCAGCGTAGGTTGGGGACTGGGCACGTACTTGACGATATAGTTCAATACCCTGCTTGATTTGCTCAGGCATCTGCCCACCCTGCTCACCACGGGTAAACTTGTAGGAGTCGATAGCACTGGCAGTCTGTGACAGGGATGACTTCCATGGTTTGAAGTCTTGGTCAAGGATAGCCAACTCTGCGGTTGCCTGCCCCACACTCAGTTTACCAGAACTCAGCCGTTGGGCCATGGTGGTGTTCACCATTTCCTCCCGTACCTTCTGCAAGTCAAACGTCTTGGAACCTACGGTAATCTTCTCGTTGTTCAGAAGAACTGGTTGGCCGCTCTGCGCTGCACGCATGGCATCCATGGCAGCAGTCTGGGCAAAGTACTCACCCTGCGCTTCCTGCCGCTGCTTCTCGAAGTCCGCGATTGAACGCCTGCGCTGGTCAATAGCCACCTCGTTCATCCGAATGATACTCGCGTACCGCTCAGTCGTGAAGTAGCGTTCCTTGGCTTTCTTCAGGGCATCTAAACCTTTACGGTCCAGTTCACCTTCCATGGCCTGCAAGTAGTATGGCTCTACGTCAGTGTCCAACTGGATTCGTTGGTTCTTGTCGTTCGCGTTCTCAGCGATTGACAGTAACTGGCGTGCCGTGTCCATACCAATCAGGGTTGCCCCAGTCTGACCACTCGGTTGCTTTACCTTCAGGGCCTCATTGAGTAGGTCGAACTCACCACGAGCGGCCAAGTCATTGAACACACCCTTGAGTACACCCTTCTGTACCTTCGGGGGCAGCGGTGCCATGTCACGAAGGTTCTTGTCGAGGTTCATCAAGTGCTGGGCAATCTGAGCAGGGGTTGCATCAGGGTTGTCCTTGCGGAATGTGTCAACGTCATTGAGCATGAACTGGGTTGCTTCGCTCGACATACGCTCAACAGTAGCACTGGCTGTGATTTTACCTTGGGCATCAAGAAGACCTTGGCGCATCTGGTTGAACTTAGCGTCAAACCCTTTGACAGCGTTCGGGTCTGTCTCAGTCAGGTAAGACCCACGAGCCTCGGTGATGTACTTGTCGAGTTCTTCAGGGGTGTTGAACTGTAGCTCACCTGTCTCCATCTTCTCGATGGTGTCACGTTCCAGCTTGGCCCTGAGGTTTTCCCCGTAGAGTCCATTCAAAGTAGCCATGAAAAGCGGTGACTGGTTTGGTGCCAGTTCACCAGACTTGAGCTTCTTGCCCAGTTCATCAATGGTCATCGAATTGAGAACCTTCCGGGCATCAGCATCGGCTGACTCCACGGCTTTCTGCTGGGCGAAGTTTGCTCCTACACCAAGGGCCTCTGCAAGTTGGGCCGCTTGAGTTCCTGCTGTACGGTCCTGTCTTTGCTGAACCATCTGCAAACTTGGACTCAATGTGGTGCGTAGTGCTTCGGGTGCGCTCACGCCCCCAACTTGTACTCGTGCCATTATTTCACCTTTGGATTGTAGTAACCGTCAACAGCAGAACCAATCTTCAGGGCAGTACCAATGAGGTCGGGACGTGCTACAGACTGAAGGTTGTTGATTGTGCTTGACGCTTGATTGTTGATATTACTTTGTTGCAGTCGGATACCCTGCTGTCCCCGCAAGTAGTTCGTAATTGTGGCGGTGGAAGCATCACCTGCATCACCACTCAACTCGGACAACAATGCGTTGACGGATAGGCCACTCACCCCGGCTTCACCAGCGGATACCCGCGCGGTTGCCATGCGTGCCTGCCGTTCCTGTTCGATTGCATCCAGACGGTCTGCTGCACCTTGACGTTCCTGCTCCGCCTCAGCGTTGCTGTATGCTAGGTTATCATTCCGGTTCTGGACTGCGGCTTCATACTGCCGCTGGTTGAATTGTTCCTGTGCCTTGGCCTGCTGCCGCTGCGATTGAAAACTAGCAAGCGCGGAGCCTATCGCTAGGGCCGCTGATACTGGTTCACACATGCTTTCTCCATATAGAACCTCACCCAGTCACCATGGACTCGCGTCTGGTACCCGAGTGATTTGATTATTGACACATGCATCGGGTTGTGAACCCATGCGGTATTGTACAAACGCTCATAGTGGCGAATCCACCGGGCGTTCAATCGCTTCATCAACTTGACGAGCGACAGCTTGTGTTTCTCAGCGGTAACCGAGCAGAGCATCCACGGTATACCCACTTGGTTTTCCATATTCCAAACAACCCCGCCCATGGCGAGGATGTCCTGTCGGTTGTTCCTTGCGGTCCAACACTCTTGTGAATTCAATAGCCCATCCATGAGGGATTCAACAGGGGACCGCCCTGAGGCGGCAGCAATCTCTGCTGCATCCTCTGGACGAATCACTGCTGCCAAGTCCCAGATGTCAGAATACCCCGCCTTCTTCAAGGTGAGATTCTTTATATTTGCGAACTGCATCTTCTGCTTCCTCCTGTGTTGCAAAGGAGCCGAGCGACACCTTCTTCCTGTTTACGTGGGTGTATGCCCGGTACTTGTTACTGTGCCGTTCCCAGCACTTGCTTTTGATGTTGAGTAGGTTACTTCGTTGTGTGATGCACCGGAGGTTTTCCAAACGATTGTCGTACCGGACACCGTTTATGTGGTCAATCACCATTCCGTCCGGGATAGGCCCGTAGGCTTTCTCCCAGACTATCCGGTGTACCAGAACCCTCACACCTTTCACGGTTGTAGTTCGGTACGTGTTCTTCATACGCCTCGTGTCCTCTTTACGAAAGTTGCCTCCCAATCGGCACTGGTAAACACTGAAGGTAATGGTGTGTCGTTTTCCAACACGATGTCGGTATTCAAGTTCTTGGTCCCAATGGGGAACTTGAAGGAACCATCGACAAGGTTGACCTGCCCGATGATATTGCTCGACACTCCAAGTGTCTTACCTGAGAACACGTACTCGTAGGTATCCCGTGCTTCAGGGGTGACTAAGGCTTTGAACCAGCCAGTCTCGTTGAAGTTCACCACCATGTTGCGTAGCATGAGCTTAACCAGTTGGTCAGCCTGCCGTGCCCCATTGCTTGGCTTGGGAGCGAAGATGGTTGAGAACTTGTAGCGGAACTTGTATCGACAACCAATCACCATGGTAACACCTGAGTAGTCCCCTTCAGCGAACAATAGGTTTGTACCAGTAACCTGAAGGTTCACGATAAGGCCAGCGTCTGGTTGACCAGCAGCTACCACACCGAAGTACTCCTGCAACCCATTGACTGGGTATGGCGCAGTGAACAAAGTGATTGGGGACTGGAAGACCCCGGCACTGGTTGTGAACTTGGAATCCAGTAACACACGGTAAGGTTCACTCGGTGACACTGACTCTTCTCGCAAGTCCATCTTTTCGAGGACCATGCGGTTGTCCCTCTGGGTCACGATGTACAACTCGGATGAGTAGAAGTTTGCACCCAGAAGTTTCTCCTGAGGTTTGAACTCCCAGACTGACCAAGAGGATTGCAACTTCTCGGTACCCTGAAGGTAGAACTTGTAGACGTACATTTCGTTTGGCCTGTCGTTTGTCAACAGAGCCATGAAGTCTTCATTGGAAGCCTCAGCGATTGCGTGCACGTTTGGTGGGATGTACCTGTCCACGTGGGCGGTAACATCAGCAGCATCAGCCACCTCGTCAGCGTCAATGTAGAACTCACGCACCTTGGTGAACCCACTTGCCTCATACGGGAAGTACAGGTTACGTCCAAGAATCTTCGGCTGGCACCGGATGGAACAATCGAACTCCGTCAGGACCTTCGCGTTGGCTGTCTTCGGGGTCAACAACTCGTTACCGTCAATGGCGAACTGTGTCTGTGAAGACAGCAGCAGCAATCGGCGTGACAGCGGAACCGCCCACTTGATGTCACTTACCCGACTGTGCGCCACGGCAATGTCAATCGGGTCACTGTCCAGTAACTGCCGAACTGTGCTTCGGTAGAAGTTGAAGTACTCGCTGGCCTCACTCATTACCACCTGTTCGTTCGCAACGTAGCCCAGTCGGTTCTTGAAGAAGAACAGGTTGGCAATCTTCTTGCCCACAAAGGATGGGGCCGGGTTGCTCTCTTTGTTACCTGTCACACGCTGTCCGTATTCAGCACGTTTGAAAGTGAATGTCCCATCAGCTTCTCGAACAAGGATGTGAGGCATTGTGGATTCATCAAGGCCAATCACGGTGTTAGGTTCTACTGTCTCCCTCCACACGCCTGTGTTTACGGAACTCTTGAACGGTACCCAAGTCAGGTGGAAGTCATCGTCCTCGGTCACTGAGTCGCCAACAACTTTGATTGTGAAACCCTCGGCACCACCATTCGCTGGAAGTTCCTCGAAGTTCTGAATCTCGCCCTTGTAGGCTTGCATTGCGTTGTTGTTGAAGTCGTCAGTCGCCTCAATCGTGAAGTCGTTGTCCTGAGAAATGTAAATGGTTGAACCGAATAGTTTCAACTCACGGGCCTGTGTTGTTACGTTACCCGAACCATCGTTGGTTGAGTTCACCCCCACCAGAGAAAGTGTTGGTGGTGTAGGTAGACCGGGGTGCGCCACCCAGACAGTCTTGAAGTTGGGTGGAGGATTGAACGGGTCGAACCCACCATTCTGTGAAACGAACGGGGAACCCTCAACGTATGGCCTTGAGAAGAAAGTCTTGAGTACGTCACCGTTAAAGAAACGGAAGGCGGCGATGAACGGGTTGTCAGCAACCGTGTACCTGTAGTTTCCTACGGTAGCAGCTATGGTCTCCGAGCGAACGCCCACAGGAACCTGAATTGCGGACACGTAGTAACTGTTTGACGAGTTACTATTACCAGCGGCACGGTCCGTACCGGGTTCCCGGAAGTAAACCCTTGTGGGGAATGGTCCCAAGCTGGCGATGTTCTGGGTTGCAACCAAGTCGTTATACAACTGCTGGGCGATGAAGTCCGTACCAATCTGTGCAGCATGAGAACCTGCTGTGCCATCAGGAGTTGTGAAGCTGGCGAGTACGTTACCGTCAATCTTTACTTCGTACTTCTTCCCGTAGTTACCGCCCTTGACCGACACGATTGCCTCGTAGGGCCTCTTGGGTGACAACTCTACAGACTCACGAACCTCGCGGTTACTGTTCACGATAAACGTAAAGTCAGCAATTGTCAATGCCCGGATGGAATCCTGAGGGAAATCCTCGGTGATGTACGCTTTCCCATCAGGGAAGTTTACTGTCTGCTCGACACCATTCAGGTCGAACACCCGCAGGTTGTTTGCTTGGAAGACCACTACGTACTTCTCGTTACCGTCCCGGTTAATCCAATGAATCTTAACTTGGCGGGGGTCTGTAATTGCCACCGGGAAGAGTGAGGCCACGAAGTTTGTCTCGGCCCTCTTCCTCAATCCAGATGATGTGGAAGAGAAACCGTTGACCTGTTCATCTGCCTGTGAGGGCAGTCGCAGCACTTGGGGCTGTTGCGATACCCCATTCACCATGTTGGGGATTGAAGAAGAAATGAAAGCCATTAGAACCTCACGATACGGTTGTTGTATGGGCGGCGAGTGATTACGCGCTGCACCGCATTGCTACCAGTCAGTATGTTGTAGTCGCCCTGTCGTCCCTCTACCTTGAGGAACATTCGCCATGCGTCCTGCTCATCACGTTGTGTGAAGGCAGCTTGGAGTTCACCCCCAAGGAAACCCTCGCAGAATTGCCGAGTGGCCTTCACGCAGATATACCACCGGGCATACTGGGGGAGTTGGTCATAAGGTAAGCCCAGTGTCATGTCACATAGAACTTCCTTGTCGAACTGGAATGTACGGTCACGCCTGTTGTACAAACGCTGACCCCGTTGAACCACATCCCAGTCTTCGTACTTACTGGCATCCACTGACAACACGTTCACACCAATAGGGATTTCCTTGTCGATGTTTGGTTGTAGTGGGAAGCGTTCTTCAGTGTTGAAGTGCCACCCATGGGATTGCACCTCAAGGTTAATGTTGCGGAGTACATTCAGGGCCTGCACTGCTTCCAGCACGGACCCATCAAGAGTGTTCACTGGGGATTCCCCGATAGAGAACAGCATCTTGTTTACTACTTCAAGTTCCGTCAAAGGGACGGTTGTGGGTAAAGAACTCATGAGTCCTCCTAGAATAATGTGAAGGGGCGGCGAACGCCAGTTCCTGTTGCACCTGTAAGGTCAATACCTAAGGCCACGTAGTCAGCTATTACCCGTGCCTCGGTACTGTTTGCGTTACCATCAGCAAATATACCGAATCTGAACGGCAGATGAGTTACCACGTTGCTTGTTATGAGTCCTTGAATCTGGGACGCGCTGTAGGTGCTTGCATAGGACACTGCTGTACCGTTGATTACAGCGGATACCGTCTGTGTTGAGTCGTTGAATGAAAGCTCAATTTCCTGTATTGCAGCGGTCTGGTCAATAGGAATACCTGTGTCAATAACTTGCGGGGTGTGCCCAGCGTCTGTTGTTGCGATGGTGATTGTCCAGTTATTTACTCCCACGAGGTTTGCAGCAAGACGAATCATGGCTGTACCTGCAACGGTACCTGTTGCGGATTCACCATAGAGTATTAAACCAAGCGTTGCGTTCAAGTTAGGTAGCTGCTCTATGTAAAACCTCGCTGCTCCTGATACTTTACCTCCCGGGCTGAATGTACTCTGCGTTGCATCATCGTTAGAACGTATTTGCCCCCAACCAGTCGAAGTGGTCCCTGACTCCATCAGGACGTGTCCTGTGAGACCTCTCACGTTGTAAGAGTGATTATTGGTCTGGGTTGTGGTCGCGCCAGTACCGTTTGAGTTGGGTATGAAGAACCTGTTGGAAGTTGCTGAAGTGTCCCAACCCACAAAGTCCTCAAACTCTGACCATTTAAGATTCTTTGATGTTCCTGCGCCCCCACCACCAGAGGCACTAATGGTTACCTCGTTGGCATCCTGCGTGATTGTCACCCCTGAGCCAGCCCTCAAGGTCCTGAACTGGACCTCATCGAGAAGGACTTGTTTGAATACCTGTCCTTGCCCTGTGCCAAGGTTTACAAAAGTTCCTGCCCCACCAGACCCTCCTGCAAGTGGGGGCCTATCATTGTTATCTTTTACACCACTCAGATTCGAGAAGAATCCGGGCTTGAAGGGTTTAGCCATGTGTCACCTATTAGAGTACTTCAATCCAAAATCCCAATTCATCGTCAGCTTTGACGTAGATTGAGTAGCTGAATATACCAAGTGTTGAAGGAACATTGACACCTGCGAAGTTCAACTGCTCACCCAGAGGCGGGTAAATGTCGAGGGCGTGGCCTGTGCTATTACGAACGATGAAGATTGAACCCTTCTCGGCAACCGGAAGAATCAAACCTTTGTTGAACACATCAGCAGTGTCCACCCGGAAGGTGTGCGCTGTGATTGGTGCGGCAGTGGCCTGTGTGGTACCAAGTGCATCAGCGTTGTAGACAATACTTGTCACGAGGTCCTTGAAGGAATCGTACTGGGCACCAATTGTGAATTCCACATATACACCCTCAGCGGCACCAACTGCCAGTGTTACCAGTTGACGTGTCTTGTTGAATGTAAAAGCTACTGGTGCACCAGCGATTGTTACTGCCAGAACTGTACCACTTGCCGGGACACGAAACTCTGTCTGACCAGCGGTACTCACGTACTTCTGCACTTTGAAAACTTGTTGACCCATTATGGTCTCCTATCAGCAAAAAAATGGGCCACCCCGAAGGATGACCCATGTGTTAATCTTTAACCGAGATTAGGCGGGTGCACCAGTGCGTACCTCGAAGGCACAGCCGGGACGCAGAATACCGTGACCAACAGCGTACTTGGCAACCATCAGGGTACCTTGGCGGCGAATGTCGTATTCCATTTCCATTGCCAAGTCCATCAGCTTGACGGTACCAACAGCCTGCTTCTGCAAGGCCAAGCCTACAGTCACAGAGAAGTCACCAGCGTACTTGTTGTCAGTACCAGCCAACAGAGAACCGGCAGCTACTACAGCACCGGGCAAGTGGTTGGCTTTCACGATTTCAAAGCCAGCAATCTTCAGTACATTGCCATCAGCGATAGAACCAGTACCGCCGATTTCTTTGTACAGAACCTTGGTGTTCTGAGCCAGCAAGTAGTACTGCTGAGGACGAACGAAGAAGTAACGCTCGTCTTGTGGTACATCCTTCTCATCGAACTCTTCAGCAGCGGCGTAGATAGCAGCTACCAATTTGTCGGAGTCGGTACCAACAGTTGCGTCAGTGAAGTTACCACCGCCGATGTCACCAGTGAAAGAGCCAGAGCCACGAGCAGCCAACACACCAGTTTGCAGAACGTGCTTGTCCATGGTGTAGGCCAACTGACGACCAATCTCAGTCGAGTAGATTGAGCGAACGTCATAATGGTTCTTCGCTTCATCAATGTTGGAAATGAAAGCGTGAGAAATCAGCAGGTCATCAATAGTGATGACGCGCTCACCATGGCGCAGAGTCAGGCCAGTGATTTCGTTACCGGGAACGTGGTACTCAGCACCAATCTTACCAGAGGTAGGGAACTGAGCAGACTTACCAGACGAAATGGTACGGACGTTGTGACGGTTCATGGTCACGTTGGTTTCTTCAAAGCTGGTCAATACTTCACCAGAGAATACTTTCAGGAACAGAGCCTGAGTGTCACCCGCAGCGTTGATTTGACCAATGCGGGATACGGAAGCGTTTGCCATTTTGATTTTCCTTAAAGGAGTTTATGAAAGATAAAGGTTTGCGTTGACTGAATGTTACTTGCAGTGTTTCTTCAGGGTTATCCTCCGCAGAGGGCCAAGATTACTTGACTACTTTCGATTAAAGTTCAACATCATACGTTCACCAATAATGAACGAAAGGGTCATACCAGCGAGTGACAACATCATTTCGATTACATCAGGGGATGCGCCTGCCATTATGCAGATTCCCGTGAAGAACCAGATGAGTGTCACAGCGAAGTATCGGAAGATAGCCCTGTAGTCAATCACCCATTGCGAGGGGGTGCCGACTGGGGTATCCAGTTTCGCAATAGCTTCAAGGCGGCGAACATCAATGTCTGCCAGCTTTGCTACATCATCAATGGACTTCGGCTGTACACCACCTGTCCACTTGACAACGAGGGACTTGAAGCCCTCCATCAGTGCTGGTGCCATAAAGCCCAACACGGTTTCGAGACCACCAAGCATCATGGTGAAATTCTCCTATTCCTAGTATCATACCTCAAGGGGGATTGCTCCCCCATGGGTAATCAGAACACGCTGGAACGAGCCAGCTTATCCTGCACAGCCTTGCGGAAGGCAGGGTCGGTCTTGTAACGCTTGTCGCGCATCGCTTCGGTAACCTGTCGAGTTGACTCGAAGACATCGCCTTTGCCATCGCTGTTCGCACCATTCACCAGAGAAGGGTCCTTACCGTTAGCGGCAACGAACTTCTGGTAAACACCAGCCACCGCCAGCTTTGCGATGTCTGCATCGCCTGAGTCAACAGCTTTGTTGTAAGCAGTCAATTCAGCGGGGGTCAGGTTGGTAGCAGCCCAAGCAGCCATGGTGTCGAACTGACCTTCAGCAACTGCCTTTACACTTTCGGTGTACTGGTTGGCAACAGCCTTCTGGCCCTCGATGTAGCCCTTCACGACTTCTTCAGGGATACCAGCAGCTTTGAACTTCTCGTATGTCTCAGGCTTGAGGTCACCAGTTTCGGCAAACTCGGCACGCAGAGAATCCATGTTGAGCCCCGCTTGGGCAACAGCTTTGGTTGCGTCAGCTTCAGAAGCAGCAGTAGCTTGAGCAGCATCGGCTGCGGCATTTGCTTTCGTAGCATCTGGATTACCCAGTTTGCTTGACAACTCAGCGTAGGCTTTCGCCATGTCTTCAGGTGTTGCGAACTTCTCAGGCAACCAGCTTGGTCGCTCTGCTGGGGTACCTTCTTGGATACCAGCGGCCTCAGCAACTTGCTTGTTCTTCTCGTCAACCTTTGCGAGTGCGGCTTTGTCAGCCTCATTCAGGTTTGCACTTTGGTCTTGTGGGGGCACATTCACAGTCAGTGTCATATTATTTGCTCACGATGAGAGTTTCGATTACACCAGCATTGTCAGAGTATTTGACTTTTGTGGCACCATCAATAGCAGCAGCCAGTGTCGGATTGGCTGTACCAAAAGCTGCGATGAAAGCATCGAAGGGTGGAAACACCGTAACAAAGGTTTGATAGTCACGGTCTGGTACACCTTGAACGATGTCGCTCACGGGTACCTTTGGGTTTGCATTAGTTTTGCGGGGCATTTGTGGCTCCTTGTTCCATCATACGTCCTGCTGCATTAGCCATGGGGCCAGCCGCTTGCAGGGCCATTTGTTGTTGCATTGCTTGTTGCTGTTCAGCTTGAAGCTGTTCGGCAGTCTTGACGATACCCTTCATATCAATACCGAGTGCGGTACCAATACGCTTGATGATGTCGTCCTTGTTGAGTTCAGGCGGTAGGTTCGCAAGTTGGGAAACCAGTTGTACAAACTGGGTGAGCTTGCTCAAGTCCTGTCCTCGGCCCAGTGATGCAAAGCCAGCCACGATAACGGGTCTGACAACACCTTTGGGTAGAGCAGGAAGCCTACGAGAATTCTGCATCTGCAACATGATTCGAGAGACCATGGGAAGCTGAAGTTCCTGCGAGAGAATCGAGTAGATTCCACCTAGGGCATCCTCAAGTTCCTGAGCCATGAACCGAATCTCTTCGGCTGTCACTCGGTCACCATTGCGCTGCACTGCTGAGTTCAACAAGAAGGCGAACGACAAACGCTCAGTCAACGTGTTTGCTTGTTCCAGAGCTACCCGGAAGTCACCGAACTTGTTGGCCTGTAGGGTTGTCACATCGGCTGCGTTACCATCCACAACGGCACCGTTCTCTGCTTTAGCGATGTCTTCCTTATTGGTTGTCCCGTTGGGGTTCACCATAAACAACAACTTTGCCATAGCAGCGGAACCTTCGAGGATAGCCTGCGAGAGTCCTTCAAGACTCTTCAGGTCACCGAGGTATTCCTCAATGTAGCCACGCCCATAATGTTCACCATCAATCTTGGTCCAGCGAAGAACAATCCATGGGGACTTACCTTCAGGGTATGTACCCTTGCTGGATTCAATCACCACGTTCTTTGCTTCTTGCCAAACCTTCCAGCTACCATTTGCTTCCCGCTTGACGCAGGTGTACAAATCAATGTTGGATGTAAGGGCTTTCTCAACTTCTTCATCACTCATCGTGGTAATCAGTTCAGCACGGGTTGCTTCTGGGAGTGAACCCATTGCCACTGACTCTTTGACGATGAGCTTGAGTACCCGGCCCATGTTGTCTCTCTGTACCACAAAGCGTCCGAGGTGGAACACTTTGAGTTCACCTGAAGGGGCGATGAATAGAACCACGTTGCCCACCACAATGGCGTGCTTCAAGGCTTCAAACAGGGATACACTCATGGCACGAGCTTCATACTCGGACTGAACCGCACGTTCAATACGGTTGAGACCTTCTTCTACTTGCGCACGCATACCTTCTTGCTGGGTCAACTCTTCCAATGTGAAGTCGTCAACTGCCAGCTTGAAGAACGGGGTGTTGGGTGGGAACAAAGCAAGCAGCAACTTGGCTGCAAGGTTATTCACACCACGGGCACCCAGAGATTGGTACGGAGTAGGAAGGTCGGAGGCACCTGTGTGGCCCTCACGAGGTAGTAACGAGGGAATGGTCAACTCGCTACACTCATACGCACGCTCCAAGAATGGTGCACGGTCTGTGTGAAGTTTGTCGTACCAACTCGCTACAGTGTTATTTCCTTCCATGTGTCTTACCTCACACTGCGATGTTAAGGCCAGAGCCTGCGCTGCCCGTATTCAAACCTGCTCGGTCAATACGTAGGGCAGAAGTACCACGGGCCTTGCGCTGCACCTGAGTGTTTACACCTGAGTTCAACGGAGCTTCAATCCGTGCGGGTGCCATCACTGGGGGTGGTGGAGCAGGAGGCGGTGGTGGGGGTGGGGATGATGGTTTACTACCGCACATCGGGAATCACCTTTCCTTGATATTGTTTGTCGTGTAATTGCCTCAGGTGTTGAACCAGTTGCAATCGGCCTCGGTTGTAGTTTACCTGTGCAATGTCTTCAGGGGTGCTGACAATTGAACATTCTTTCTGACAGGGGGCTACCAGTTTTTCTAGGTAATCTACCAACTCTTTTGAAATAGCGGGGACATTATTCATCGGAGTTTCCTAGTATCATACTTCAGGTGGGTTCCAGAGGATTACTTCCTTCTTCTCGAAGTCATAGTCCTTGGCGTGGCAGATACGGGCAACACGAGCTTGGATAAGTGCGGCAGCTTCGCTGAGACCCTTAGCCTTGAAGCAGCCCACTACGGTTTCCCATGTGGCACCATGCTCCAATACCTTCTCGGCTGTCTTCGGACCAATACCGGGACAACCTGCGTATCCATCCGTAGCATCACCCATTAGGGTCTGGTAGAAGTGCCACCACTGGGCTTGCTCTTCGTCAATCTCAAAGGACTTGTCATCCTTCCAGTTGTAGTGCTTACCGGGGATTGTTTTGAAGTCCTTGTCGATGGACACCAGCACCTTTTCACCGGGGATAATCTTCGGGTGAGTCAGTAGGATACCCAGCACATCATCAGCCTCAAGGCGTGGTCGTGTGTAGGTCTTGTACTTTTCCTCACAGTACGCACGTAGGGGCTTCAGCAACATTGGCTTGCGCTTGTCCTTACGGTTGTCCTTGTAGGTGGGCAGGATGTCCTTGCGCCAGTTCACACCATCGGTGAAAGCAATGATGACATCGGTGGCACCCACCTTCTGCTTCAAAGTTTCAATCATGGAGTCCACTGCTGCACGAGCAGGTTCCTCAAAGGCGTGGAGTGTCCACAGGTCATCATCCCATTTTGTTTCCACTTCAGCAAGCATGGCCTGCTGGTAACACACGATGTCACCATCGAGTAGCATGGTTCGTTTCTTAGCCATTATTCGCTTCCCTCACCAATCGTTGGAAGTACCGGAGTACCTCAGGGTTGTCGGTGAATATCGCAGCAAGGCCAGCACCGAACCTGTCCACCACCGCCTCTTCTGCCTCAACACTTGGGAAGGCGATACGCATACCACGAACCAAGGCGTGCAGTGTCTCGTGAATGAATGTGTCCAGTTCCTCAGCGGGGGTCTGGTTGTCATCAATCGCAATGTGCTGCTCTGCCATGGTGCAGATACCGAGAGCATCTTCCATGTCCTCTGTTGGGCAGTAGTCAATGGTGTATGTCTTGCCGATGACTCGCATGAAGTCCGGCCTGTTTCTTTTGCTCACAGGATGTTTTCCTTTTCCAATGTTCTGAGGCCCAGTTCGGTGATGCGCCATGTGCGCCCGTACTGTTGGTAACCCTCGCGTGTTGATAGGTACCCCAGAGAGGCCAGCATTGCAACCTCTTGGGAATGTTGTCGGGCAAAGTCCGATTGAACCTTGAACCCATCACGGTATGCTTTGAGCAGGATTTCGTTGGCATTTTCCATCAGTGACAATCCTTCCAGTTACCACCAATCTTCCCTTCAGTGTCCAGTGGACACCTGAACTTGAAGAAGGCTTCGGTATCTTTCATGGCAAGCTGTGCCTCACGGACAACCACCTCGGCAATCTCGTGGGTACGGCAGGCCACCTGTACTTCATCGTGAACCCAAGCAAGGTAGGCGAAGTCACCATCCCAGCCGTGTTTGTATCCCAAATCAATCAGGCGCTCTTCAAGGCGAACAATCCACTTCTTGCAGATGAGTGCACCAGCGGATTGCAACAAGGTATTCAAGGCTGAGTGTTCAGAACGAACGTGTAGCTTGCGACCATCGAGTCCCTTGAGGAACCCTTGCTTGCGTGCTGTTGCCTTCACGGTATCCACAAGACTGCCCAGAGCAGGTAGGGATTGCATGAACTTGCGCTTGAGCTTACCACCTTCGGTCTTACCACCGCCCACAATCGAACCAATTTTCTCATCCCCGGCACCGTAAAGGAAAGCATAGATGAAAGTCTTGGCGTTGTTACGTGTGGGTAGACCAGCGGCCTTCTGGTTCTCAGTGTGGATGTCACCGTTCAGTATGACCTGACCGTATGCACCATCATCCCAGCGGCCCATAAAATGTGCAAGGCAACGTAGTTCCAATCCTGAGGCATCAATGCCTGCTTGAACCCATCCAACGTGTTCTGCACCGAAGAGTTCACGGCATTGAGAGCCATAGGGTGCAGCGCATGATGGGACTTGAGCCACGTTTGGATATGCGTGGGTAGCACGGCCCGTGACCGCGCCATTCGGATTAACCGAGCCATGGATTTTTCCTTCCTTAGAAACCTTGAGCCACGCTTGGTTGCCCTCGGCAAGTTGTGCAATGCGCTTGTCTACCAGCAGGTACTCTGTCAGTAGCGGAGCTTCGGGGTAATTCAGTTTGCCCAGCACCTCATCGTCCACCTTGGGCTTACCACTCTCTGTGAAGTCCGTGGGGACCCAGCCGTAAAGGGCAGTCAGTCGGTTGGCAATGTGGTCCCGGCTTGAGGGGTTGAACTCAATGACCTTCGAGCGGGGCACTGGTACGCCAGTCTTGTAGCCCAGCTTCTTGTTGTCACGCTTGGGTACAAAGTCAGGGAGCTTCACAGTCCACGAACCAAAGGTTTCCTTCAGCTTGCGTTCAAGTTCCTCACGCTTCTCCAACAGTTCCACGTACAGGTCAGCAGCCTTCTGTTCATTGAAGGGGAACCCGTTGCGTTCCTGCTGGGCCATGAGGCGTGCAGCTTGGTGTTCGAGGTCAATGGCGGTGGGGGAGTAATTCTTTTCGATGAGTTTGGCGAGTAGCTTGCAGGTAACCAGTACGTCTTGGCTACAGTACGTTCCCATTTCTGGTGTGTACTTGGCCCATGCGTCCTCTGTCTCAGCAGCGTAGTTACCTTTCAGTTCACCTAGTCGGTAGCCCCATGCCTTCAGGCTGTGTTGTCCGAAGAGTTTACCGGGTAGGATACCGCGCTTCAACAGGTTGGAGTCCACCAAGTCTAGGCTTGAGTAGATTAGGCGGGACATCACCATGGTGTCAATCACACGCTCAACAGGGAAAGCCAAGTCGGGATGTAGTTTCTTCAGTACAGGGAGGTCGTACTTAATACCGTTGTGGAATACCACATTACCGCCGAAGTGTGCATGGTTCCAGAGTACCACGAGTCCATCACGCACAGTCCCCTCATCGGTGTTGTAGTCTCCTACCTTTTCAAACTGTAGGTTCTCAGGGTAAAACTTGTAGATGGTCAAGCAGTGAATCTTTGTCACTGTGTCCAGCAGACCATCGGTCTCGAAGTCTGAGACCAGCCAGTATGGTAATTGTTTCATCACTTTCTCCATGGAATTGCGAATGGGGCCGAAGCCCCGTGGGTCAGGCGAAGTCGTTGGCTAAATCATCAGGTAGGTCCGGGATGTTATCTTCCGGGCCATCACATTCAGAAAGCCTTCCGCTCCATTTGTCATACATCAGGTATCCTGCAATACCTGTCTCACCACTGTGGCGGTTCTTCAGGACACGCAGGGTTGTCACGTTGGGGGTATCACCCTGTTGGTCACGCTCAAGACCAATCACCAAGTCGGCAAGTTGGGCAATCGAGTGGGAACCTCGCAGTTGTGAGAGCGAAGTCTCGGCACCGTTCTCATGGCCCTTGTCACCGCTGGGCCTCTTCAGGTGGGAAATGAGGAACAGTGTACATCCCAGTTCTTCCACCAGTGTACGTAGTGCAGTCATCGCGTTGTCGATGAGGCGGCGTTCGTCCCCCTCTCCCATGCCAGATACCACGATGGAAATGTGGTCGAGTACAATGTACTTGCACCCGCATCCTTTGACAAGGAAGCGGATTCGGTTAAGCAGGTTCTCGATTTCAGTAGAGCCGAAGTGATTGTAAAGAAAGACTTTACCGCTTCCCACAGTTGCATCAAAGGCTTCTTTCTTTTGCTCATCAGTAATGCCCTCATCGTTAATGTGGATTGGTTTGTTCAGGTACATGCCCATGAATCCCAGCGCGGTGCGCTTGGTGGATTCTTCCAGCATAATCATGCCGATGTTCTGTCCTGCACCCATCAGGATGTGGTACATAATCTCACGGACAACTGCGGACTTACCCATGCCTGAGCCTGAAGTCAACACAATCAGGCTGGCCTCGCGGATACCATGAGTGATGGCGTTCAGTTTCATCCATGGGTAACCAATGGTTGACTCGTTGACTGGGGCTATGACTTCTTCCCACAGTTCGTTACCATTCAGGATACCATCAGGGCGGTACTCCTTGGCGTTCCAGATAGCCTTGACAATCTCAGCACCCTTTCCCTCAACCAGACACTCGTTGGCATCCTTCAGGGGCAGGCTGGCAATCTTGCACTTGCCCGGTGAGAACAGTTGTGCCACCTCAGCGGCGGCTTCTCGCCCCGGCGCATCCATGTCAAACATCAGGATGACTTCTTCAAACTTGTCGAAGTATTGCAGGTTGGCAGCAACCTTCTTCTTGGCAGCATCAGCCCCGTTGGGGATTGAGACCACGGGCCACTTGTGGTCCTGTACTTGGGACACTGACATGGCATCAATCTCACCCTCGGTAATGACAATCTTCTTGCCACCGTTCCACAGGTGTGAGCCAAAGAATGAGTAGGCTTTCTTGTCGCCAATCATTCGGAAGTCCTTGTTGGGGAAGCGTACCTTCTGGGCCACCACCTGTCCATCGCTGTTGCAATAGTTGGCAATCTGCACCCACTGTCCATCACTCCACTTGCCTACCGTGTACCCCCACTTGCGGCAGGTCTCTTCGGTCAGGCCACGCTTGGTCAACGCACGATACTCTCCATCTGTAATCAAATCTTGGTTCACGTATTTGCGTCCTGTATGTTGTACTTCACCGTCACCCTTGTGGGTCTTCCCACATGAGAAACAGTGGGTATGTCCATCCGAGTACAATGCGCAGGCATCACTCGAACCGCAATCGTCACATGGTCCCTTTCGTATCAGAACACTCTCTTCGTATTCCATCTTGGTTCCTTTGAGAAAAGTTTTGTTCACCAAGTGTCATACCTCACCAAGAAAAAAAAACCCCACAAGCCGTAGCCTATGGGGTTCTCATTACAGTTTATTCATCTTGGCCCAGCCCTTCGCATCGAACGAGGGGCACGCCTTCTTTGTACCGGGCACATCACGGTGTCCGATAATCTGGGCGTTGGGGTATTTCTTCTTGAGTGTTGACAGGACTTCTTTCAGTGTGGTAAACTGGGCGGGGGTGAAGTTGTCTTCAGGCTGTAGCTTGTCGTCAACGCCACCGACCATGCAGATACCTACGCTGTTGTGGTTTGCACCTACAGCATGTGCGCCTACCACATCATCTGGTCGTCCGGGGTCTACCCCACCGGAACGCTTGATGACGTAGTGGTAGCCTACTGCAATGAAACCTCGCTCACGGTGCCAGCGTTCGATATCCTTGACACCTATGTTCTGGGAGGGGCGGGTGGCTGAAGAGTGTACCACCAGCCAGTCAGTTGATTTTCTTTTAGTGAATGTCGTCATGTTAAATACCTTTTGCCTCATTCAGCCACGCCTGAGGGATTACCTTGTCGGCGTACTTGAACCCATACTTCTCGCACCAGTCGGCGTATGAAGTCTTGGAACCCTTGCTGATTTTCTGGCGGGAGTTTGAGAATACAAATCGAATGTCCTTGTCGGGGTGTTGCTTCTTGACCAGCAGGTGTTTCTGCCTGTCAGCCGTGACGAAGCGGCCCTTGGATTCAATGATGATTCCGTTGGGTAGGATGAAGTCGGGAGTGTACTTGTGGTTTGATGCAGGCTTCTGGTAGGCAATCTTTTCAGTCTCAAAAGTAAAAGGGACCCCAGCCCTTTCGAGTTGGAGTCCCAATGTTTCTTCAAGTCCTGAGCGATAACCTTCCCGTAGCCCTACATCAGAAGTCCGGGTTGTCGTCAGTCGGGGCATCTTCTGCTCCTGCTGATTCATCACCGAACTCGCTACCTTCCGAGCCTTCAATCTCATCGCCTTCTTCTTCTTCCTCGAAGCCGTAAGCAGAACCGTTGCCAGCACTGCCCCATTCCTTCAGGTTGATTACCTGCACGGCCTTCAGTCGCAGGCTTACACCAGCACCAACCAGTGCGGTGAAGAAAGGTACAATCTCAAACGAGACCTTGGCGATGGTACCGCTACCAATCTTTACGGTATCTGGCAGGGGCTTGCCCTTGGCATCGAACAGGGCAGGCTTCTGTGTGAACGCCTCGCCAGTCTTCTTCTTGCCAGTGGCTTTCAATTTGAATGACAAGCGAACTTCTGTCTCATCTTCGTTCCACTGAATCGGCAGGTCAGCTTCCTTAATCTTCTTGCCCTTGTTCTTTGGGTCAGCCTTCGCGTTGGCTACTGCCTTGGCTACGCCCTCGTTCAGCTTCTCAATCAGACCCTCTGCATCAGAAGCGGACAGGAACAAGTGAGTCTTGTACTCACCCTCGCTGTTGAACTTGGTATCCGGTTTGGTCAGGACTGGGTAACCCAGTCGGCCTTTCGGGGATACTACACGTACTGGTTTGTCACTCATGGTCATTCCTTTTGGTTGAGTGGTTAATAATCGGTTTCGGATTCAATGATGTAGCCCTTCGACATGAGTCGGACTGCTGCATCAATAGGTACACGGGCACTGTCGTACTCATGTTGCGTGGATTGGAACATCAACTCGTCATCCTCATGGTTGAGTTCAGCTTCGGGAGCTTCGTCATCCAATTCGAGTTCCAGTTCGTACATCAGGTCTTCAATAGTTTTCATCATGTTTCCTTTACCAAGTGTCATACCTCAGGAGAAGGCGTACTTGCTTTCCAAGATACCCTTCACATCAAGTGTTCCCTTCAACGGAAGGGGGCGTAGTTTCTTCAGGCGCTTGTCGCTCAACTGCTCGGCCACTTCCTCACGGAAATTTTCCAGCACGTCAATCTCATCGTATATCTCAACGAAGGACTCGCGGACAGTCGTGAACATTTCCTCAGTTCGGCCTGCTGTCGTACCGAATGAGTCGTGAATCATGGCGAACTGGTTGATACCCTGCTGGGTACAGCGCACCACGGTCAGCATCAAGTGTGCCGCATCGCACGAGTGTACGAAGTTTGGTGACACAGCTTGAGACTGGGCACGCTTGTCAATCCCATCCACTTCCCTGTGAAGGGTAGTCAGGAAGGTCTTGCCGTACAGTGCAGTCTTCACGTTCTTTCTTTCGGTGTTGTAGTAAGCCTGCATCACAGGGAAACCAACCACCGTGGTCCATCGTACTGGGAGACCCTCTTGGCCTAGGAGTTTCGCTGCATCCTGTAACCATTCCATGGCCTCACCTGCCTTCACAAGTACCCGGTTCACTGCAATCCAAATCAGCTTGCTCATGTACAGGGCAGCGCCGTAACCATCACCAGAGAAGGGGAACTTCTCGGTGTCAGTGGTACCATCCGGGCGCATCGCTGCGGTCTTGGCTGGTCCAATGATGTCGGTCATCAACTGGTCACGGAACCCGTACTCCTTGGAACCGTAGGCCAGCGTCATGACTGAACGCTTGGTCACCTTGCGGGTGATACCAAACTTCAACCACGCTTGGGCAGCACTCTTGGAACCGTCACGCACCCACTCATACACCTCGCCAGTGGCCTCATCGGTCCTGCTCATAGGTTCATCAGGGGTACCACTCACGGCATCCACCTCGGCCATCTTGATGACTTCCTCGGCTACCATCCGGTACACATCCTGAGGTAACTTGGCAGGAGTCAGGTTCACTGCTGCACCACCCCGCTCATCCTTGAGCATGGCAGAGAAGTGTTGAATACCTGAGCACGACCCATCCAGCGCCACCGGGATGCGAGACTCATACGCCTCACCTTCACGGCGGTACCCGGCCCACTCAAAGCAGAAGGCCAAGAACTGGAACGGCTTGTCAATCTCAACGCCACCCAGTGTGGTTGTCCACTCAAGGTTGTCCAGAGGGTTCTCTGCACAGGCCAAGATTGCTTCCTCGTTTTCCAGCACCCACTGTACTCGCTCATCAATGCTGCATTTGTCATTACCTGCCACGTTTGCGCCATGGAAAGCCAACCACTTCGCACCGTCCTTACCCAGCGGGGTGCCCTTGGCGAACTGCAACAGACCCTTCATGTTGTCGGGACCTTGCGGGTTCAGGTGGGGCACCGCATAGATGCGACCACGGAAGTCCAACTGGTACGGGAAGTACAACTCAGGGTACGCCTCAAACCTACGGGCTTGGCGCACAGTGTAGTTGAACCCGATACGCTGCCCCATGTGGGACAGGTTCAGCATGTGAATCTTCGCGGCTGCACTACGGTAGTCACGCTGGGCCATCTTGTTGGTGTCAATGTCGTGTGGCTTGGTCGGCATGGGCAGGCCGTTACGCAGGGGTAGACAGGGCAGGTTTGCCCCCGCTTCCCACAATGTCTGCATCACATCCAGCACCTTGCTGTTGATTGACCATGCTGTGTTCTGCAAGGCGTTGACTGCCTCGTAGACCACTGGCATTTCCACTGAGCCCAACTGCTCGATGTACTCTTTGCTCACCCGAGAGAACTTCACCAGACACAACGGCTTGATGAACGAGGTCAGGTAACCACCATCACGAACATTGGTCCATGGCTTGGGCGGTACAACCATTGGCTCGAACACCGGGCGGAAGTACTGGGCGACCTCAACACGTTTCTCAATCCACTCCACTGTCTCGGCGGTGGCACGGATATACTTGGCACCAGTTGTGGCGCTGTGCTTCTGCATGAACACCTCGACCAAACCCACGGTCTGCATCATAATGTCCAGCAGGCGCATCCCAATATGCAGCCTGTCCTGCTTACCCCACTCTTCCCAGTCGTCCACCTCACGTGCGGCACGGACTGCGTAGTAGTGCTTGTTGTTATCGCTGGCACGCTCACTGGCCTTCTCAACGATACGGTTGAAGGACTTCTTCTCGGTGTCCCGGATAGCAGCCAGTCGCTTCTCATCCTCAACGGTGGTCCCAATGGAAATGGTTACCATTTGCAAGGTGCGCGGCTTGGTGATACCTGCAAGTACAGCCTTCAGGGTCAGGTAGGCCAGTACCTTGTTGTCCATGTCATGGATGTAGCGGTAGGCAATACCTCGGTGACTGGCGTGCCCTGCTGCCATGGCCTGCTTCCATTCCTCAATGGCGTTTGCAAGGGCCTCAGTCTTGGCACCAATGATGCGCTTGCTGTAGTCCAGCTTGTCTTCCATCCCACGCTCACGGTTACGGTTCACGTTACGCATGTAGCGGTCAGCACCATCCAGAACCATCTGCTCTTCCAACTTCACTTGCTCTGCCAACAGTGCTTCAGGTGTCCACATAATGTCATCCTTATGGTTACTTAATGATTATCTTAATGTTCTTTCTTATAGGTATTATCTTTTATATATACTCTATAAGAAAGAAAACTATAAGGTGTACCTATAAGATAATCTATAAGAGTATCTCTCTGGGTACACCCTAGTATCATACCTCAGTTGAGTGCCTTCGGCGGGAGACCCAAGTCCGTAGGGAAGGGTACCTCTTTCACTCTCATACTTTTGTTGTTAATTGCAGGGCGTAGTACCTGAAAGTAAACCTGCTGGGCAATCATGTAGGCTAGACTCTCGGTGTATCCAGCAGGGTTCTTCTCGCCGGGTACAATCTTACAACTCACACCCACACCAGTTGTGGTATCTTCAATTACCAGAGTTATCTTCATACATCACCTCATCTTGTGGTATCATGGCAATCACTGTGACCACGAAGGTCACAACAGTTGTCACAAAAAATAGGAAGCCTATGTTCATGCCATACCGTCCATGTCGTCATCGTCATCGCGTTCCAGACAGTCAACCATCATGGCCCCAATGAACAGGCAGCAGAAGGTTACTATCAGAACCACGTTCACCGGGGTAGCCGTAGCCACCACGCTCTCGAATCCAAGTGTCATACCTCACCTCGTTTGTTAAGTTCTTCCTCAGCCCAATTGATAATATCGTTGTAATCACGGTACTTAAACCCTTTGGGTATTTCAATCACCTGTTGTTCACTCGCAGGCCACAGTCCATGTCCTCAATCTTGTTGTTACCCAACAGGTCCACAAAGTTCAAGACTTTCATAGCTCACCTCATTCGTAGAAGCAGTACATCAGGTCAACCACTTGGTTCTTCAAGTCCTGCTCGGCCTTGTCGTTCAACACAAAGTGGTCAACAAACTTGTCGGGGATACCTCGCTCACTCACGTGGGTGGATTCCACAATCTCAACACCGGGGCGAATCACCTTGATGATTGCACCACCAGCCTTGATAATGGCCTCCGCCTCGTTCTGAAAGCGAATGTCCGGGACCACCATCCGAAGGCCAGTCGAGCGGCGAATCAAGAAGTTAATCCACAGGTCCTCAGCCAGCATCTTACGACCCCACTCTGTGCCGAGGGTCTGCATGGCGAAGCGAGGGGTATGTCCGCCCAGTGCATCCGAGGGGAAGTCCTTCACCACTTCCAGTTGTTCCAGAGTGATACCAAGGATGTTCGCCACAAAGGTACGCAGCGGTGCAGCGAAGCTGTCCTTCTGGTAACCAAACTTGTCAACCAGCACTGAGGCAATCGTGTCCTTACCAGCACGGGCAGGACCGCAGATACCAACAATGCTCGGGAGCTTGCTCACAACATTCATAATCAACTACCTCCTATTCTTTCACGAAACAAACACGCCTTGCCAGAGGGCAGGAACACCCAATGGACAACCTCATCGTACCGGGTGTAGGTAACCAGTGCCCACTCCCTGTCGAAGTCAATACGGACCATCCTGAACTGTTCCTCGGCCATGGTGGTTCTCACCACGTCAGTAGGTAAACAGTGTGGTTTGTCCACCGAGTCACTTGAGTTGGCCTTGCCCGATAGTGCAAGTAGAAGTGCCACCATAATCGTGACGAACAGCCACAGTTCCTTTAATGCTTTCATAGTAAGCCACCTTTGAGTACAGTACACTCAGTTCTCGTTTCAGTTCGTCAATGGTAGACCGGGCGTTGTCCAGTCGTACCTTCAGGATGTCTACCTCAGTCACGTGGCAGGCCCTCTTTGAAACCACGGGCGATTGGGCGGTACACTGAACGGAACTCGTAGCTCAGGTCGTCAGCACACTCAACGAAGAAGTTCAGCATGTGTGTTATGAAGGCAACGCCCAGAAGCATTGTAACCACTACCACTACAGGCACCGCCATAATCAGAAGGGACACCAGTAGGTGCAGCCTGAACAGGTTAATGTTCTTGCGGTACACCGCACGGATGTACTGGTTCTCAACCTTGAATGGTGATACCAGCTTGCCCAGCTTGACCACACCCTTGCCGGGTGCCATCACGATTGTATCCCATACTTTACACACAACTTTCTTGAAGTTCTTGTTCATAATCAATCCTTTAGAATGGAGCATCAGGTAGGTCCGAGTGGTCAACCACAGGGACCGGGACTTTCACACGGTCATAGAGACCCCCGTTGTTGTACCAACCGAGGGCCTCCCACTTTGTCTTCACAATCCGTATCACCTCCCCGAAGTCATCGAGAAGGTGGTACTCAATGTGGTACTTCATCAGAACGATAAGAAGTCATCCTTCTTGTCAGGCGCAGGCATCAACTCAGGTGGAGCCAGCTTTGCTTCTAACAGGGCCTTCAGGCTTGTACGGTTGGGGTACGGTGCAGGCTCAGACTTGCGTCCGAAGTATTCCAGCTTACCCAGTCGGTTCTCCCGGATGTCAGCCTCAGGATAACGGGCGGTGGCAAGTTGAAGACGTTCGGCACCAGTAAGGTAGGTGGTGTCATTCAGTTTCTTCAACAGGCCAGTCACGTTCTTGTAGAACAGGTCCTGCTTGGCACGCTCGGCAGCACGCTCACGGTCCAGACGTTCCTTGTTCACAAGTTCCTCATTGAACTTGGCAAGTTGCGGCTTCACAATTTCAACAAGGCGGTAGCAGGCATTGTCGATTTCGGTTTGTGAAGTTGCGGAAAACACACGGCTGAAGCCGGGGAACTGCTTCTTTACAGCTTCCAGATTCTTCCGGGTCATAGTTGAGGCACCGGGGCCAGTCAGCAACAACAGGGCAACAGCTTCAACACGGGTCAATTGGATACGGTCCATTTTCATTTCCTCATTTACGTTAGTTAAAAACAACAGGGCACTACAGAAACTACAGCTTACAGGTTCGGGAACAGTTTGTCAACTATCTCACGCTTCAGGTTCTCAATCGCTCGGCGTTCCAACGCCCGAAGGAACCCATCGTCACGGGCCATCATGGTTCTCGTCATACTCACAAACTGTTGGGACCCAAAGCTGGCATTACCTACCCGGACCCGCAGTTCGTACACTTGGCCTCCCCGTAGGAAGTCCTCACGCCAACCCATGCTGGTCACCTTGCAGTCAAACCCAAAGTCAATACGCTGTCCACTCATCTTACTTTCCTCCTGCATACAACCCCTATTGGGTTCACAATTAAAACGCTTGTACCACTCCGCTTGTGCGTCCGCAAATCTATCGTAGTATGTCCCGACTACGTAGTGTATGTTGAGAGACCCCCTCCTACGCCCTAGTCCCTGCTCAACTGTACGCCACTGCTCATTGTCCCATCCCAACAAGGTCACTTCCTTACTCATCCTCATCACATCACCCCTTACGGTTAAAAGAAAAAGTTTCCAACCAGTCAACCCAGTCGGCGTAATCATTGGGACTCATACGCGCCCCGTTGCTGCATCAAGGCCAGCCTTGTAGTCATACATCCGGGCCACCAGTTCAGGGCGGCGTAGTTCCTCGAAGTCATCCTTCACCACCACCTCAGAATCCCAGTTGGTTACCTTGAAGATAACCTGCTCGAACGTCTCGTCCTCAGGCCACTCGCACAGGAACCGTGCCAGTGTTGCTCTCTCATTTCCAGTCATGCTAAATTCCCCGCAGGTTGTAAGGCGTATCCCACCTTGTCTTCAATAAAACCAATCACACCACCATCCAGCACAGCAGACAGGTCGGTGTCGTTCTCATACCCGCTGATACAGGTAATGTACCCACGGGCAGGCTCGTTGGACCAGTAACGGATTCGGACCAACAGGGAAACCCCATTGACTTTCACCATCACACGCTTGGTGCTAGGTGCACCGCCACGCAGCTTGATAACTCCCATTTCAATTCCCCTTCAGAACGGAACAAATAACAAGGCCCACTATACAGCAGGCCACCACAAAAGTCAAACTCATACTTTATCCAGTTGAATCGCTTCCACCCAATACCAGTGGTCAATGATGAGGGCCAGAACCTTCATGGTTTCCGGGGTTACCCCATCGGGTTGCAGAAGACCCGCCCTTGCACGTGCCCCGGCAGACTCGCCCATGTACAACAGGCGGTCCCAGATAGCGTGCCCACAGCCCCGGCCCTTGTCCATCCACTTCCACAAATCCGTTTCAATCATGGGCATATCAGCCCGGTTGTTCTCAATCAGCCACTGGTTGGTTGTCTTCATGCTCCACCCCACACGGCAATCCCTTGGTGACTCACATGGGCCATCGTTGCGGTAGAAACAGGCGAAAAGTCATCATTGAAAACAAACGATGAGAACCTGTAGGGGTTGTACCCTACCCAAGCCTTACGGAGTGTGTTGCTGTAGCTAACAATCCGGGAATGAATAACCACTGAATTTTGCAGCCACTCACCTACAACACCTGCATGGACGTTCTTACGTTGCTCACGAAGGACCCTAGCGCGTCCCGCTTGGGACACCTTGAAGGTTACCCCAGTAAGGTACACTTCATCGACCCAAGCCACCACACGGCCCTTTTGGGGGCCTTCTAGGGCCTTCACGCTCAGGCACTTTTTGTGCAGATTACGGTAAACAAAAACTCTCATGGATTTCTCCTATCTAAACCGGGCAACACGCCCACCCATGGGAACCTCAGGCCCCCATGAATTGGAGCATTACGCTACTTGTTTCATTTTGACACTATCAGGAATGTCCTTGTACCCACCCTCTTTGTCAGGCGTGCAGTATGGACGTGCGTCACAATCCAGTTGGTAACGAACCCGGTTATAACGGGCCAGTCGGATACCCTGCTTTGTGACAAAATTCTCGGACACAATCAGGAACCCCTTCTTGCGGAGTTTTTCCACGTGAGCAGCCAGTCGGGTTGTGCCACACAGGACCATACCCTCAAGGTTTGTCATGCTGTCCTGCTTCAGTGTGTCCAGAACGGTGTCAATGATGTGAGAATCGCGCTTTGCCATGGTGTTTCTCCTATAATGGCGGTTTTAAAATCGGCCTGAATTGACCGTTAAGTGAGACTCTACACGAATCCCACTTGGCTGTCAACCCCTCAGTGATACGGATAAGCAACATTATCCACGGTTTTATCCCAGCATGCACGGCATGAACCGCACTTGCCATCCTGTTTTGACGCTGGACACAGGTGCCCTACAACATCATGACCCGGTTTGACCACAGTCGAAGTGTGAGGGAACCCAGCAGGCGGCTCCCCACCAATCATTGCGGCAGATACCCGCACTGTCAGGTTATCCGGGAAGGCCCCGAATGTCCTCAGGTACTCGTTTACAATGCCCTTCTCACGGGTAGGCATCCAGAAGGCCACCTCAGGCAAAGCCTCAGCCACCGCCACAATTTGGAACAGGTGCTGTAGACTTTGCAGGTCCCCGCTGTCATGCCACCGGAAGTGTGACTCGTGCAGCTTGCGGATTTTATCCACCATGGCAAGGACCCATTGGGCCTCATCGAGTGAATTCAAGCGCAAAGCCTGAGCTTTTTTCACGTTGGCGAACAAATAGTTGCCCCTTGTGGCGTAGCACTTGTTGCAGGTAGACCCCTCAACCTCACGGAGTTTGGCCCCCACTTTGCAGTCGAAGGCACTCAGGCCGTAAGTGTGACCGGGCATTTTGCTGGGTTTCCCCAGTGTACCCACCTCAGGTGCACGCTTGTGAAATTTAATGATTGATTCCATTTCTCTTACCTCACATAATCGGTCAAATCGACCACTGTAGGGAACTGTAACACAGAACCCTACGATTGTCAATCTGTTACGCTTCAGCTTGCAGGCCATGGTAGGCCATGTCAACCCACAATTCCAGCTTTGCCCCACGTGATAGGGCATTGAAGACAAACTCCCGCTGGTCCTCAGGGAAATTCCCCATCATAGCATGGTATGCTGATTGTCCCACGGTATCCCAGCCCATAATCCGAGCTTCAAGGGACCCCTTACCGAATTCCTTCTCAACAGCTTGCACGTGCAACCACCCCAGCTTCACCTCATCCTCAAACGTGGTGTCGCTCATGTGGATTACGTGCAGGATGTCATGCCAAAAACGGAAGGCCCAATTACCCTCAGGTGACAGGTAAACGGTCTTATCGCTTGCCCCAGCATACACCGGGAACGCTTGGCGGTCCTTGCGTGCCTTCAGGAAAGCCTCCCGGATACCTTGTAGGGTGTCAGGTGCCTCCAATGATTCACCATAACCAAAGCCCACAGAACGGGCCACATTACGGGCAGTCTTCAGGACGAAATGGTGCAGGTTAGCACGGGCACGGTCAAATTCAAATTGCGTAGTCATGATGTTATCCTCACAGGTTACAGTAGTTCTTCACTACGTTCAGGTCAAAATCGACCACAGGTGCCCACTGTAGCACAGCAGGCAGCTATTGTCAACCTCAGACACTTAGGCCCCGGTACAGGACCAGCTTGCCACGCCTACGGGCCACAACATCAGCCCCCAGCGGATAGCAGCGGACCCACCCTAAGGTATCCTTCAGGGTCCAAGCCTTGTGGGTGTACACCTCACGACCCCAGTAAACTCGGACCGTAAACGGTGCAAACCGGGCAAACCACCGGGCAATCATAGGGACACCAGCTTGTAAGCGGCATACAATCCTGCCACGGTCCAGAGACCCACGAATAGTTGTAAATCAGTCATTTTTTCACCTCATCAGGTTGGTTACAAACCCTGAAAAGCCTCATCGAAGCCCCTCAGGGTTTGCCCCACAGTTACCTGTAGGACTCCCCCTTGTGAGAGAAAATCGCATCATTATCCAAAATTTTAAAGAACGTAGGGCCTATGGCTTTCCTAGTACCACCGTTTGGTCATTTACTGAATCACTTCAGCATGGTGCCCATTATACACGTTTAATCCGGTTTGTCAACCCCCCACAGTACTTACCCAAAAAGGGAATTTTCCACGTGGCCTTCAGGTGCGGGAATAATCGGCCTGTCCCCGTACCTAGTCCTGAGAGCTTATCCTCGCGGATAAACCCACCTGAAGGTGGTTATATCGGATTAAACTTTTAATGAGCGGCTGAGTGTTTTCTTCAGCATGGTTCCCATTGTGTCACACTTTGAGAACCTTGTCAACCCCTTGTGGTTTCCTGCTGGGTTTTCCCTGCTGGGTCACCTTGTCGGCGTGTTGATGGTGCCCATTGTGCACACTTCTGGGCTACTTGTCAACCCCCACCAGAAAAAAAATTGATAAGCCTTGTGGGTTACCTTGTGGGTTACCTTGTGGGTTACCTTGTGGGGACCACTATATCTTGTGGTTGAGTAGGGTGCCTACCACTATATCTTGTGGGTTACTTGTGGGTACAGATAATGTAAGGCATAAGCCCCTAGTATCCCTTCAGGTATCCCCAGTTGTTCCCCTTCAGGTATCCCCAGCAGTATATCCCGGCCTTGTGTTCCCTTGTGGTGTCCCTTCAGGGTGTCCAGTAGGTCCCAGTAGTCCCCTATCGTAGCCCGTGCACGCCTGCGCGGTACCCTATAGGGGGAACCAGTGGGTGCCCAGTGGGTGGATTGGGGGCCAGAGGGGGGTCCAGTGCGCTCGGTTATTGTCGATTACTGTCTCAGATTTTTTACTATAAACATTTCACCCCCATGGGGACTCTTGTGGATACCCTTGTGGGATACCCAGTGGTGAGTCATGGGGTTGTCTATAGGGGTAGCCTATGTACATTGTATCAATGATGGTCATTACCTACTAGGTACACTAGAGGGTATCTTAAAGAGTCCTTATAAGGTTACTCTATATTAGGACACAATAAGAAACCTATGAGGTGCCCCCCTACCCCCCAGTGGTTACCCCAATAGTCTATCTGAAGGGAAGGCTACTAGACCATGAGAAGTGTTCCTCATAGTGGTTCAGCTTACAATCATTTCCATCAAAGGAAGATAAACGTAGGTTACCAGTTCAGGTGAGTAGGTTCCCACAGGTTTCTTATTGAGTCCAATGTCATCTACATTAGTCCAGCAATGAAGTTCCCCTGAGCCACTACCAGACAACAAGCGGTCTGTATCATGGACCCCATCGCTAGACGATGAAGCGTGCCCCAGTAGCTTTATACTACCAAGTATCATACCTCATCGTCTACCTTTAACGGAACCCTCGGTTACCCTTGAACCAACCACCAGTGGATTGCTTCTTGAGACCGAAGACTTGGGTCTTGAACTTCTTCAACTCTGCATCCAGCAGCTTTGCCTTGTGAGCTTCCAATGCCTTGTCGTTATCACGAGCCATGGATTCGGACCAGTAGGCCACCGCCATTGCCAATGCGTCCAGACGGTCATCATGCTTCAAGGCACCACGGTCAGCAGTGATGCGTGTCATCTGGTAGAACAGGGAGTAGCAGGGGTCAACCTGTGTGTCCTTGTAGTCCTTCTCAATGACTGCCTTATCGACAACCAGCCTGTGGGTATTCATCACAGGTTCCAGTGTGTCAATGATACGGCGTTCCTTCTGGGTGTGGTGTTTCACCTCTTCAACTGAGCATGGGTAGATTCTTCCCAGCACAGGTTTGATGAGTTCTGAGTACATACCATCACCGAAGTTTGCTTCAATGATTACCTGCTTGGCCTTGTAGTTCTTGGCGATGTTTGCCAGTGCCTCAAGGTTCTCCATGGAATAACCCCCACGGAGGCCACCAGAAGCCCTCAGGAAGAGTTGCCCACCGAGTTGGGATACCACAGCATACCCAGTCTCATCGGAGCCTCTACCGCTTGGGTCAATGGCTAATACGGTACCTTCCCACTCCTTCATGTTCTCCCGGTCAACCCAGAAGGGGGAATAGAAACGGTCACCTGTCAGGCCCATGGCTTCAAGGTCGTTGTGGGCCAAGTCCTTGTCAGCAGCCCAAGCCAACTTCAAGGGTCCCCTGTCGAGGGCCAAGGACTGTACAATCAAGTCCTTCAGCTTCAGTGGGTACTTCTCGGTATCGCTCAGGGTTGTATCCAACATGAACTGCATAGCAAAGCCTGCGGCTCCGTAAGAGACCCGGCGTTCCATCAAGTCTTCGTGGGTGAATCGTACAGGGTCAGTGGGGTCCCCTGCTTGGGCACCAGCTTCCAAATCCTTCTGGATGATTGGGGCCAGTCGTCCCTTGTAGTTTGCCACTTTGTTGTCAGCGGGGTACTGGGCAGGCCATACACGAACTTCGTATCCACGCTCAGGCAGGGCGTTGTACAATGACATTTCACACTGCGGGGTACCCAAGTAGATAATCCTTGAGGATTCCAGTGGCTTCAGAATCGCATCGAATTCCTTTACCAGTTCACTCAGCTTGTCGCGCATGGCCTGAGTAGCGGAGTTGTTCAGAACCTCAACGTCATCGGCAATGATAATGTCAGCACGGGAACCAGTAAGTTGCCCGGTGATACCCACGGACTTAACCGAGGGGGATTGGTCAGGGGTGGCTGGGCCAACATCGAAACTAATCATGGAGTCCCGTTGACCAGCTTTGGTCCTCAGGTGTTCACAAATAGGTAGCTCGTTAATGATACGCTTCACGAATGTCGAGAAGGCATCTGCACGGTCCTTTGAGGCCGACACTACCATAATCTTCAACTGGGGATTGCGAAGCAACAGCCACACGACAAAGGCGGCTGTAAGCCATGACTTACCAACACCCCGGAAAGCCTCAATGATTGAACGCTTTGGGCCGTGCTGAAGGTAGAGGGCAATGTCATTTTGCATACGGGTAGGTTTGGGCAGATTCAAACTGCGCCATACCAGAAAGATAAACACCCGGAAGTCTTTCAACATCCGTGCGTATTCCTGCTGTTGTGGGGTCATAGGAGCCTCTTGGTTGCATCGGTAGGGGCAAGGGGATACTCACCCCTTACCGTGTTACTTGGAAGCCCTGAAGGGCACCACATTCTCGTCATCATCGAAGACTGGCAGGTCAGCCAGAGAGCCGATTGCTGATTCGCTGTTGGTCAGACCTGCTTCAATCTTGTTGTCTTTGAGGAACTGTCGGGCTACGTTCAGGATAGCAGCGTTAGGAGGCAGCTTGTCGCCAGTCTCCGGGTCGTGTTTATCCTGCAAGGCATCCTTCAGGACCTCTGCAAGTTTAGTGTGAAGGTCATTGAGGACCTTTTCTGAGGCTTTACTCATAGAATCAATCCTATAATCTTGCCTGCCCATGGGGAACCTGCTAGGAATAGCGAGGCGATACCCCCAATGGCAATCCATTTAATCTGAGAAAGTTGCTGTACTACGTTACCCAGTGCTTTGTCCACCGCCGAGACAGTGGTTGTGAGTTCCGAAGTCGCTTTCTCTTGGAGTTCCATACGGAATTCAAGCAGGGTCACCCGCTTGTCCGTAACGTCTGCATGGTTCATGGTTCTAAATCCGTTTCAAGTTCTGGTGGGACATCCAAGTCTGGATTCCACCCGTGTTGAATCAAGGTTACTGAAGGTAGCTTGGCTGGTGAAGCTGATAGGAGTACCTCAACCGGGACCTGCGTTACTCGAACGAGGTTGTCCAGACCAGCAGCTACGCTGGCGAGGACTTGTAGGTTGGTTGAGGTAACCCTTACGTCAACAACTGAGGTGTCCACCGAGAATCCGATGGCGATGTTCTGCTTTGTGACTACAGGGTTGCTCATGTTACACCTCGATACGTGGGCCGAAGATTAAGGCATCAACCTTTGGCTTTGACCACTCGATGTTTCCATCAGGGTCCACCTCAAGAACCTCGTTGGTGCGCTGGTATTCAGTACCCAAGGAAACTCCGGGGAAGGTAACCACTGTACCGCCAGCGGATTGTACTCGGATACCTGAGCGGCGCAAACCTGCATCGGACTTCCGGGCAACCACACCGACTTGAACGGCGTGAATCTTCTGGGGGTTGTAGGGAAGGGGGGTTGTTGAGCGGTACGCATCGAAGTCACCAGTGTTGGCTGCACTCACGAATGTTGCATCGCCATCCTGCTCACGCTCATCCACGTTCTCGTAGTTGGTTGCGCCTGCCGAGGGTACGAACTGTGTTGTCACATCCTCTTCAGGAACCTTCACATCAACCCGGCAGTCACCCAAAGGCAACGTGTCTGTGTTGTAGATTCCACCAGCAACCTTCACGTACAGGTCGGTGACCCGGTTCCGTTGGCTTGCTGTGTCCTGAAATACGGGGTCGTAACCAAATCCAAAAGAGAACAGGGGTACAGAATCAGGCAAGGTACCTCCGAAGTCAAGTACCCCATTCACGAACACTTGGAAACTTGTATTGTCAAACACACGGAACTCGATGTAATTCCAAGCACCAACGGTGTTGACCACAGCGTTACCAGTACCCAGACTTAAAGTTTCCAAAGTAATCTGGTTACTTGAAAGGTTGTTGTTGTACAGAACCTCAAGGACACCTTCAGGAAGAATCCTAAGGATATACCGAGCGATTGTCTGACCAAACAGGCTGAGAACCCGGATTGAGTCAGAACCTGATGAGTTCACCCGGTGGGCGAACCCAATACAGTACTCAGTGACAGCACCCTGTCCAAAGCTACGGCGAACACCGCGAGAAAGACCATCAAAGGTAATGGCTGAAGAACCAGCAAATCTACCAGTAGTGAGAGCAGCAGGGTTTGAACCTGTCGGTGTCCACCCGTTCTGGTAAACTTTGTCGATTGCTCCGTAAGTAGAGAAGCCATCAATAAAAGTGATTGACATAAGAACTCCTATGGTTTATGTGTGAAGCCGAACAGCGTGGCCTCGGCGGTGGCTTTTGTCCATGGGTCACCGTTCGCATCAGTGTTGTAGGTCAGGGAGTGGTACCCATAGGTTGTCCCAATAAGGTAAGCACCACCTTCTACGGTGACCAGACCGTCTGAGATTACCCCAGCGAATACCACGGGTGCGATTACAGCGTTCTTCGCCACAACACGTGTCTTTACAGTTACACTGTTTGGTACCACCACAGGGGAAAGCTGAACCGAGTGAGCGTACAGGTCGGTCTTGGTGGGTGTGTCAGAAGACACAATCGAAATGTCACCATCTGCTGTCAACTCAGCGAGGTTCGAGAAGTTATTCAAAGAACCTACTGTCGGTGTGAACTCCACAGAGAAGTCACTTGTCGCGGGACCATCGTTAATCCTGAAGTCTCCCATGGGGGTTGCCAATGCGGTAGACTGTTTGATGAACACATCATCATAACGTGGGCTAGGACCATTAAGCCCTAAGGCGTTACCTGAGAACTCTCCGTTACCAATAGGGCTATGGACTGGGTAACCCCATTGAACCCTGTTGGGGAAGTCAATGAAGTAGAAGAATGTGAACCCTCCTGCACCGTAGACAATACCCGTGTCTATATTACTTGCCACCGCCTGACCATTACAGTAAAGATACGCTTCATTCCCACTGTTGGTGACAATCAACTCAAAGCAGTTCCATGCAGTCGGGTCAAACCATTCAGGGGCATCCGAATAGAATGTGCGCTGGGTGACTGCGGTACTTCCGGGGTTGGTCACGTTGGTGTTAATGTTGCTCGTGATTGCGAACCTTCTGGAACGGTGCAGGTATGTGACAACCAGAATTGGCTTCAGGCTACCATTGCTTGCGGTAGTCATCCCTGTGACAAGATGTGATACAACCTCAGAAGCACTAGACCATGCCGAGGTATCTCGTGAACTGGCATCTTTAAAACTGAAACCCATGTGCAGGTTCCTGCCAATGGCGGTTGGGATAGCCCTACCAAACCCATCGGTGTTATTGCTGGATACGTTCTTTCCGAAGCTACGCTCGTTTAGTCTACCTGAGTAAAACGTCAGCGTACTTCCCAGAATTGCACCGTCAGTGCGGGTACTCTGCCACCCCTCATCACGTAAGTCTTGGTTGACAGCAAAGTTGTCGAAACCCTCAATGTAGACGAAACTCATAATTACACCACCGAAATTCTACGGGTACGAAGGACCACGCCCATGCCTCGAAAGTTCAGGGGCACAAGAGCGGGGGACACAATATCAAGGCGGTCACCCACTGCGAACACCACCTCTGTTGGAACCGAGAAGACACCCACTGTTGAACCTGCAAGATACGTCAGGGTCCCTATCTGCACACCGTTGCGTTGAATACTGAACACGGCGTTTGAGCCGAGAGCAGGGATACGAACGTATGATGTAGACCCGCCAGCGTTCACACCAAGGCGCACGTTGGTTGTCATTACGAGGTTCAGCAAGACTTCCTCGTTTTCTGGGGCGTAGGGTACGCTCATGGCGATGTCATAGTTAAACGCTGCGTTGTTCAACAACTCACCGTCACCCTCTCCCAACACTACGTCAGCATCCAGTTCATCCCGGAGTTCCTGCACAACGTACAGGTTATACAACACGGCTCGGTCCAAGTCCTTCTCTGCCAGTACTGAACCATCATTGTAATCAACAGGGGCTTGGTCAATCGGTGTTCTGCGGCGAATAAGTACCGTTGCGCCATCGGCAGGCGGCGTTGCCAGTCGTACAGTTGAGGGATTCAGAAATGCGAACTGCGCCGCGAGTCCATTCACTGTAACCTTTACATGGTCCTCATCAAGATACGGGAAGTCAAACTGGAAGTCTACCCGACCTGCTGAACCAATATAAGTTTGAAAGCTAAAAGCCATCTTGTTCTCCAAAAAATAGGGACACCCGAAGGTGCCCCAGTTGTTTACTCAAGTTCCACATCAGCAGCCAAGTCAGCCGCAATGTTATTCAACACCGAAGAGATTCCGATAGCGTTACTCATTGGGAGCATCTTCAGGGCAGCACGATAGTCTGCCTCAGTCATTGCTTCTTCACCTACCGCTGCCTTCCCGATTCGCTTGGCTGTCGCCATGGCGGTGGAGATAAGGTCAGTCGTTGGGTTAGCCAACAAGTCTGTCTTCTCGGTTGTCGTCCGCATACCACTGAAGAGTGGGACAGGGGACAGGGTGTCAATGAATGAAGGAATCAATGAAGCCTGAGCGATTCGGCCTACAGACCGAAGGACAACCTTATCTAGTGTAAGGTTTTCTTCAAGGAACTTCTGCTTCTCTTCTTCACTTCGACCCTGCGCCTGTTGATAGGTGCGGAAGGTATATGTCATTGCGGACAGCATCGTACCCCACAACATGGTTTGTACAGTCTCGATGTCACGGTAGTTTGCCGCGAACATCATCTGCTTGTTCCAAGCCTGAACCACAAAGTTCATGAACTGGAAGAAGGTCTGACCCAATGTGGTTCCCATGAAGGGTACCATTGAGGCCAAGTCGTTCTCCTGCACTGTTCTCCGTGCTTCCCGTTGGAAGGCGGTCATGAACTTACTGAATGAGTCAGGGTCTTCAGACTGCCACTTTGTGAAGTCCACTGTGTCTACACGACCATTGGCTTTCTGCTTGGTGTAAGTCTTCAGACTACCTAGTATCTTACCTGAGTCCTCCGGTGTCAATCCCATCCATGCAAGACGGTCAGAACTGAAGGCCAGCTTCTTCTTGCCCAATGCTGCGGCATGGAAGTGGTTGATAAAGGCAATCGCGTGGATACGCTTCTGCTGTGACATCAGGCCAGTCATCCCGGTTACCTTCAGGACACCATCGGCCATGAACCTTGAGACTGTGTCGGCCTTGTCCAACCACTGGTTTACAGTTGAGTCCCCGAAGGTTCTCACCCAGTCATTGTTGGGTGCCCACTGGATTCGATTGATAAGGTCATTACCTGCACCGTCAATCATTTCCTCAAGCTGGTTGAGCATGTCGTTGTCCAGCTTACCTGTCTTCGCATCCCGCATGAACTTACGTAGTTCTGGGACAGCGGACAGTACCGCCTTCAGCCCCATCGTACCCAGAATCTGGGACAGTTCTTGAATCTGGTTCAGCACAGCCATGGACATTTTGGTAGCCACGTTGTAGTTGCGGAACATTTCGGCAGACTTACTGAACTTCGTCAGGTCTTCCATGGGGCGGTTCATGATACGGTCAAAGGCAAACTTCAGGTCCTTCTCCATGCGGCGCTTCAAACCGTCATCAATGGAAGTTCCTAGTTCGCGCTCAAGCGCCTTGGCAATCTCGTTGGCCTCACCTGCTCCATCATAAATATCCAGCTTGTTTGCCAGAGAGATAGAACCAGCCATGCGGCTGAAGTAGCGGTCACCGAGGTTCATCACGTTGGTATCGAAGAAGTCTTCAAAGCTGATAGTACGTCCATCAGGCCCTGTCACTTCCAGAGTCTCATCCAACAGTGAGCGGAACTTCAAGTTGCTGTTGTTGACAGCGCCTTTGGTTGCCGGGTTCAGGTCATTCAACAATTGCTTGATGATGTCCTCGTCAATCTTCACCTCACGGAGAGACTGAGCCAACCACTGCATATCCTGTCCAGCCAATGCTGCATCCAAAAGGTCTTCATTCTGGTTCAGCTTGGCTTTCTCCACCGCCTGTACGTACCACTTGCCCAGAAGGTCAGCACGCTCGTCAGTCATATCAGGACGTGCACGCTTGAAGGATTGTGCGAAGAAGTCGTCCATGAACTCCCGTCCGAACTCGTTTGCCATCTGGTGCCACTTCTGCATGTCGATGACTCGGGGAATGTAGTTGTCGTTGTAGTCGAGAGGGTCACTCAACACATCGTTACCGTTCTCATCCTTGGTTACCCGTTGGGTCATACCACGCTTCTGTCCGCCAGTGGCCTTGGCTGGGTTGTTAATGTTGTCCACCACATCACGCATGGTTGCACGCCATTCTTTCACCGCCTCGACAACACCGGGGTGTACATCAGCTTCTGTCACTCGACCATGGAGTAGTCGGTACATATCACGCTGGAAATCTTCCTTGGCCTTGAACTCTTCGTGGAGTTTGTAGCCGCCATCCATCTTGAACTTGTTGAAGCCAGCATACCCAGCCTTGTTCACTTTCGTGCGCCAGCCGTTCTGCAACTTCAACTTCAGGTCCCAGACAGACTCACCTACAGCGATGGCCTTGTCCTTGTAGCCCTTGGTGGTACCGAACAGTTTACCTGCCAGAACCCTAACAGCCTTGGGAATGTTCTTGTTCATCAGCCTGTCTTCCATGCCCATACCGAAGCCGAACACGGAGTCACCAACCTCAGGGTTGTTCTGAGCGAACAGTTCAACCTCAGGGAGTGGTTGTGCAGCATCAACACCTTTGGACTTCCCGCGACCACTGCGCTTCTCGAACTTTGCAATTTCAGCATTGTCGTCAGCGATACGCTCGAAGATACTTACCAGTTCCTTGAAGGCGTTGGACTGTCCCTTGGTGATACCTAGAAGGTTACTCAGCTTTTCCACAAAGGCGTTCCACACGGTTTTCTTAGTGGTACCAAACTTCATGGACTTCAAGGCTTCTTGGAACTCACGGTTGGTAAGGCCCATGGTCATGAACTCGTGGGGGTCAGATAGACCGTACTTGAAGTCCGCGCTGTTGGATGTACCACCGAGTTGCTTCCGGGCTTCACGCCACAGGTCAATCAGTTCTTCACCCACTTTAACCTTGGCTGGGTCCAGCTTGTCCAACAAGTCCTGAGGCAAGTCAACCATGAAACCAATGTTGGACGACTGTACACCACGCTTGGACATCGCTGCCCAGATATGCCAGCCAGTAACGTAGTGAATCAACTCGTGGGTCAGGATCTCTTCGTTGAAACCAGCTTCTCCACGCTTGAGCTTGAACACACGCTCCCACTGTTTGGAAGCACTATTGGCACCGCGCCACGCAACAGCCCCGGCAGCACCATAACCATCACCCATAATCTCAGCGCGGATACCCTTGAGGTTTGTTACCTTCCCGATTTTCTTCAGGATTTCCTTCATGGCATCGTTCTGGGAGAACTTCATGACGTACTCAACCAAGTCACCAACCTTATCCAGTTCAGGCAAACGAAGCATACGCTTGTTCCCGATGGATGTCAGCCGTGCGTTCATACCTGTAGTGAACCGGGGAGTGTTCCACTCAGGTTTCCATGGGTCAGCCTTGGGCTTCTTAGGAGCGGCCACAGGTTCTTCTTTTGGTGGGGGTGGTAGCACACCCTTCTCTGGTACAACGGTAGGCTCTACGGCTTCCTCAGGTACCTCCTTGCGGGGTTCCTTGATACCCAGTGGGTCAGTCATTCCTGCTGGTTCAGTGTCACGGGCCGGGGCGGGGCGACCACGGGGACCTTCGATTCCATCAGCAGCATCATCAATAAACCTACCTTCACCTTCCACCATGTCAAACGGCAAGGCACGCTTACCGGGTAAACCAGTGGGTTCCAGTGGTGGAAGAACCTCGCCTTCGATTGCTGCATCGCGTGGGCGCACAACCAACTCACGGCGTGGAGCCGGGGGGATTACTTCCTCACCAAGTTCACGGTTCGCTTGGCGGCGAATGGTGTCCTTCAGGGCATCAGCTTCAGGGGCAACCACAGGGGATAACTTGGCAAAGCCACCACCAATACCGCCGAACACACCACTTGCAATGGAAGCGAACATGATGTCTTCTTTGGTTTGCAGTGGGCGATACGCGCCAGCCACCGCCTCAGCTACACCACCCGCAGCGGCAGCAGCCACAGCGTTCACACCAGCGTTCACCAGTCGTGAGCCACGGGCAACCGTTGCTGTTTGACCGAACAGTGGAATAAAACCTACCAGTGTGGGGATGTCGATACCTGCACCCAGAAGGGTACCTGTAAGGGCTGGGCCTGCTCCCAGCTTGTAGAGTTCCTGACGGTCCTTGTCAGCAGCAAGGTAACGCTCACGGCGTGCCTGAATCGCTTTTAACGAACCGCCTGATAGAACGTACTCGCGGTTGTCTTCTGGGATGTCAGCAGCATATTGCTTGGCAATCTCAGGGGTAAGCACAAAGTCAAGGTCAATATCGCTTTCTTCAGGGGTACGAGTAAGGAAGGCATAAGCAGAGTTCTCCGTTTTGACACCAAGCACGACTGCATCAGCCAGCCGCTCAGGTAGGTTCGTCCAAGTTTTACCAGCAGCATCAATGTTAGAAGCACGGGTAATACTAAAAGGGTCGGCGTTACGTGTTGGGCTGTCGGCACTGTACACGTTTCCACCAGTGATGGACCTTGTAGCACCAGCACTTGGCACTTCAACTGTAGGCGCTGCATTTCTAAGCGACCCCCTTACGGTCTCATCACCCAGAATCTTTTGGGTGTAGCCGATGGACTCCGCAAAGCCGTTACCTTTTGAATACGCCTTGACAGCGCGTGGGCCACCGTTGTAGTCCACAAGGGACAACTCGTAGTCACCGTTGTACTTCTTCAGATTGTCTGCCATGTACTTTGCAGCACCTTGGGCAGCTTGAGTCAAATCCGTTGGGTCATCCACACCATAGCTCTTGGCGGTGGCAGGCATGAACTGGAACCAACCCTGTGCCCCTTTCGGGGACACGGCGTTAGCCTTGAAGTTGGATTCCACAGCAGCCATCTTGTAGAGGACTTCTGGGTTTACTCCGTGTTCCTCTGCCGCAGCAGTGATAACTTCACGGATTTGTTGTTTACTCATTTGCATAGTTCACCTCATGAGGGCAACACCCCTCAGGGTGTCACCTTTAGTTTAGTCGGTTTCGTACTTGGTTTCGTACTCGTTCGGCTTCTTGTAGTGTTCCTTTACTACCAACATTATCAACAAAGCCAGCAGCGTCCTCAGCTTCTCTCTTCAGGATGTCCTTTTCGAGTAGGCTGATTGGGTAAACCAATGGGCGACCATCTGGTCGGGTAGCCGGGAAGCCCCGGTAGAACACTTGGATATTCGCACCAACCTTCCGCATTTCCATACGGTCAGCTTCAACATCCTCATCGCTAGACAAGGACTGCTTTACTGCTGTCAGTAATGCGTTGTGCATACGCTCCAAATAGCGTGGACGTGCGCTGTCTAAAATTTCCTCACCAGTGTATGGGTTGACACCCTTGAACTGTGGCATGTCCGTATTCAGGTAGGCGTAACTTCCCACCTTAACTGTATTCGCTGAGAGCATAGTCTTCAAGTTTTCTGAGGTATCTGCGGCGGTGGCACCAAGGCCCTGTACCGAGAAGTCAATCAACTTGTTAATCCGTGCACTCAATGCCGGGGAATACTTAGCCCCATCAGTGAAGAAGTCCATGAACCAGTTTGGTTGTAGAACCTCAGAACGTACAGCACCTGCTACAGCATCACGCTCTTTACGAGTCAACGGGTCCAACTGGTCGTACTGCTTCATGGTTGCAGCAGCTTGAGCAGCAGCTTCCGTGGTCAGTCCGAACTGGCTGATACCGAAGTCGATTGCTTCAAATAGGTCCTTGTTGGGACCAGCGATACGGTCAGCGTAGGTTGGGGACTGGGCACGTACTTGACGATATAGTTCAATACCCTGCTTGATTTGCTCAGGCATCTGCCCACCCTGCTCACCACGGGTAAACTTGTAGGAGTCGATAGCACTGGCAGTCTGTGACAGGGATGACTTCCATGGTTTGAAGTCTTGGTCAAGGATAGCCAACTCTGCGGTTGCCTGCCCCACACTCAGTTTACCAGAACTCAGCCGTTGGGCCATGGTGGTGTTCACCATTTCCTCCCGTACCTTCTGCAAGTCAAACGTCTTGGAACCTACGGTAATCTTCTCGTTGTTCAGAAGAACTGGTTGGCCGCTCTGCGCTGCACGCATGGCATCCATGGCAGCAGTCTGGGCAAAGTACTCACCCTGCGCTTCCTGCCGCTGCTTCTCGAAGTCCGCGATTGAACGCCTGCGCTGGTCAATAGCCACCTCGTTCATCCGAATGATACTCGCGTACCGCTCAGTCGTGAAGTAGCGTTCCTTGGCTTTCTTCAGGGCATCTAAACCTTTACGGTCCAGTTCACCTTCCATGGCCTGCAAGTAGTATGGCTCTACGTCAGTGTCCAACTGGATTCGTTGGTTCTTGTCGTTCGCGTTCTCAGCGATTGACAGTAACTGGCGTGCCGTGTCCATACCAATCAGGGTTGCCCCAGTCTGACCACTCGGTTGCTTTACCTTCAGGGCCTCATTGAGTAGGTCGAACTCACCACGAGCGGCCAAGTCATTGAACACACCCTTGAGTACACCCTTCTGTACCTTCGGGGGCAGCGGTGCCATGTCACGAAGGTTCTTGTCGAGGTTCATCAAGTGCTGGGCAATCTGAGCAGGGGTTGCATCAGGGTTGTCCTTGCGGAATGTGTCAACGTCATTGAGCATGAACTGGGTTGCTTCGCTCGACATACGCTCAACAGTAGCACTGGCTGTGATTTTACCTTGGGCATCAAGAAGACCTTGGCGCATCTGGTTGAACTTAGCGTCAAACCCTTTGACAGCGTTCGGGTCTGTCTCAGTCAGGTAAGACCCACGAGCCTCGGTGATGTACTTGTCGAGTTCTTCAGGGGTGTTGAACTGTAGCTCACCTGTCTCCATCTTCTCGATGGTGTCACGTTCCAGCTTGGCCCTGAGGTTTTCCCCGTAGAGTCCATTCAAAGTAGCCATGAAAAGCGGTGACTGGTTTGGTGCCAGTTCACCAGACTTGAGCTTCTTGCCCAGTTCATCAATGGTCATCGAATTGAGAACCTTCCGGGCATCAGCATCGGCTGACTCCACGGCTTTCTGCTGGGCGAAGTTTGCTCCTACACCAAGGGCCTCTGCAAGTTGGGCCGCTTGAGTTCCTGCTGTACGGTCCTGTCTTTGCTGAACCATCTGCAAACTTGGACTCAATGTGGTGCGTAGTGCTTCGGGTGCGCTCACGCCCCCAACTTGTACTCGTGCCATTATTTCACCTTTGGATTGTAGTAACCGTCAACAGCAGAACCAATCTTCAGGGCAGTACCAATGAGGTCGGGACGTGCTACAGACTGAAGGTTGTTGATTGTGCTTGACGCTTGATTGTTGATATTACTTTGTTGCAGTCGGATACCCTGCTGTCCCCGCAAGTAGTTCGTAATTGTGGCGGTGGAAGCATCACCTGCATCACCACTCAACTCGGACAACAATGCGTTGACGGATAGGCCACTCACCCCGGCTTCACCAGCGGATACCCGCGCGGTTGCCATGCGTGCCTGCCGTTCCTGTTCGATTGCATCCAGACGGTCTGCTGCACCTTGACGTTCCTGCTCCGCCTCAGCGTTGCTGTATGCTAGGTTATCATTCCGGTTCTGGACTGCGGCTTCATACTGCCGCTGGTTGAATTGTTCCTGTGCCTTGGCCTGCTGCCGCTGCGATTGAAAACTAGCAAGCGCGGAGCCTATCGCTAGGGCCGCTGATACTGGTTCACACATGCTTTCTCCATATAGAACCTCACCCAGTCACCATGGACTCGCGTCTGGTACCCGAGTGATTTGATTATTGACACATGCATCGGGTTGTGAACCCATGCGGTATTGTACAAACGCTCATAGTGGCGAATCCACCGGGCGTTCAATCGCTTCATCAACTTGACGAGCGACAGCTTGTGTTTCTCAGCGGTAACCGAGCAGAGCATCCACGGTATACCCACTTGGTTTTCCATATTCCAAACAACCCCGCCCATGGCGAGGATGTCCTGTCGGTTGTTCCTTGCGGTCCAACACTCTTGTGAATTCAATAGCCCATCCATGAGGGATTCAACAGGGGACCGCCCTGAGGCGGCAGCAATCTCTGCTGCATCCTCTGGACGAATCACTGCTGCCAAGTCCCAGATGTCAGAATACCCCGCCTTCTTCAAGGTGAGATTCTTTATATTTGCGAACTGCATCTTCTGCTTCCTCCTGTGTTGCAAAGGAGCCGAGCGACACCTTCTTCCTGTTTACGTGGGTGTATGCCCGGTACTTGTTACTGTGCCGTTCCCAGCACTTGCTTTTGATGTTGAGTAGGTTACTTCGTTGTGTGATGCACCGGAGGTTTTCCAAACGATTGTCGTACCGGACACCGTTTATGTGGTCAATCACCATTCCGTCCGGGATAGGCCCGTAGGCTTTCTCCCAGACTATCCGGTGTACCAGAACCCTCACACCTTTCACGGTTGTAGTTCGGTACGTGTTCTTCATACGCCTCGTGTCCTCTTTACGAAAGTTGCCTCCCAATCGGCACTGGTAAACACTGAAGGTAATGGTGTGTCGTTTTCCAACACGATGTCGGTATTCAAGTTCTTGGTCCCAATGGGGAACTTGAAGGAACCATCGACAAGGTTGACCTGCCCGATGATATTGCTCGACACTCCAAGTGTCTTACCTGAGAACACGTACTCGTAGGTATCCCGTGCTTCAGGGGTGACTAAGGCTTTGAACCAGCCAGTCTCGTTGAAGTTCACCACCATGTTGCGTAGCATGAGCTTAACCAGTTGGTCAGCCTGCCGTGCCCCATTGCTTGGCTTGGGAGCGAAGATGGTTGAGAACTTGTAGCGGAACTTGTATCGACAACCAATCACCATGGTAACACCTGAGTAGTCCCCTTCAGCGAACAATAGGTTTGTACCAGTAACCTGAAGGTTCACGATAAGGCCAGCGTCTGGTTGACCAGCAGCTACCACACCGAAGTACTCCTGCAACCCATTGACTGGGTATGGCGCAGTGAACAAAGTGATTGGGGACTGGAAGACCCCGGCACTGGTTGTGAACTTGGAATCCAGTAACACACGGTAAGGTTCACTCGGTGACACTGACTCTTCTCGCAAGTCCATCTTTTCGAGGACCATGCGGTTGTCCCTCTGGGTCACGATGTACAACTCGGATGAGTAGAAGTTTGCACCCAGAAGTTTCTCCTGAGGTTTGAACTCCCAGACTGACCAAGAGGATTGCAACTTCTCGGTACCCTGAAGGTAGAACTTGTAGACGTACATTTCGTTTGGCCTGTCGTTTGTCAACAGAGCCATGAAGTCTTCATTGGAAGCCTCAGCGATTGCGTGCACGTTTGGTGGGATGTACCTGTCCACGTGGGCGGTAACATCAGCAGCATCAGCCACCTCGTCAGCGTCAATGTAGAACTCACGCACCTTGGTGAACCCACTTGCCTCATACGGGAAGTACAGGTTACGTCCAAGAATCTTCGGCTGGCACCGGATGGAACAATCGAACTCCGTCAGGACCTTCGCGTTGGCTGTCTTCGGGGTCAACAACTCGTTACCGTCAATGGCGAACTGTGTCTGTGAAGACAGCAGCAGCAATCGGCGTGACAGCGGAACCGCCCACTTGATGTCACTTACCCGACTGTGCGCCACGGCAATGTCAATCGGGTCACTGTCCAGTAACTGCCGAACTGTGCTTCGGTAGAAGTTGAAGTACTCGCTGGCCTCACTCATTACCACCTGTTCGTTCGCAACGTAGCCCAGTCGGTTCTTGAAGAAGAACAGGTTGGCAATCTTCTTGCCCACAAAGGATGGGGCCGGGTTGCTCTCTTTGTTACCTGTCACACGCTGTCCGTATTCAGCACGTTTGAAAGTGAATGTCCCATCAGCTTCTCGAACAAGGATGTGAGGCATTGTGGATTCATCAAGGCCAATCACGGTGTTAGGTTCTACTGTCTCCCTCCACACGCCTGTGTTTACGGAACTCTTGAACGGTACCCAAGTCAGGTGGAAGTCATCGTCCTCGGTCACTGAGTCGCCAACAACTTTGATTGTGAAACCCTCGGCACCACCATTCGCTGGAAGTTCCTCGAAGTTCTGAATCTCGCCCTTGTAGGCTTGCATTGCGTTGTTGTTGAAGTCGTCAGTCGCCTCAATCGTGAAGTCGTTGTCCTGAGAAATGTAAATGGTTGAACCGAATAGTTTCAACTCACGGGCCTGTGTTGTTACGTTACCCGAACCATCGTTGGTTGAGTTCACCCCCACCAGAGAAAGTGTTGGTGGTGTAGGTAGACCGGGGTGCGCCACCCAGACAGTCTTGAAGTTGGGTGGAGGATTGAACGGGTCGAACCCACCATTCTGTGAAACGAACGGGGAACCCTCAACGTATGGCCTTGAGAAGAAAGTCTTGAGTACGTCACCGTTAAAGAAACGGAAGGCGGCGATGAACGGGTTGTCAGCAACCGTGTACCTGTAGTTTCCTACGGTAGCAGCTATGGTCTCCGAGCGAACGCCCACAGGAACCTGAATTGCGGACACGTAGTAACTGTTTGACGAGTTACTATTACCAGCGGCACGGTCCGTACCGGGTTCCCGGAAGTAAACCCTTGTGGGGAATGGTCCCAAGCTGGCGATGTTCTGGGTTGCAACCAAGTCGTTATACAACTGCTGGGCGATGAAGTCCGTACCAATCTGTGCAGCATGAGAACCTGCTGTGCCATCAGGAGTTGTGAAGCTGGCGAGTACGTTACCGTCAATCTTTACTTCGTACTTCTTCCCGTAGTTACCGCCCTTGACCGACACGATTGCCTCGTAGGGCCTCTTGGGTGACAACTCTACAGACTCACGAACCTCGCGGTTACTGTTCACGATAAACGTAAAGTCAGCAATTGTCAATGCCCGGATGGAATCCTGAGGGAAATCCTCGGTGATGTACGCTTTCCCATCAGGGAAGTTTACTGTCTGCTCGACACCATTCAGGTCGAACACCCGCAGGTTGTTTGCTTGGAAGACCACTACGTACTTCTCGTTACCGTCCCGGTTAATCCAATGAATCTTAACTTGGCGGGGGTCTGTAATTGCCACCGGGAAGAGTGAGGCCACGAAGTTTGTCTCGGCCCTCTTCCTCAATCCAGATGATGTGGAAGAGAAACCGTTGACCTGTTCATCTGCCTGTGAGGGCAGTCGCAGCACTTGGGGCTGTTGCGATACCCCATTCACCATGTTGGGGATTGAAGAAGAAATGAAAGCCATTAGAACCTCACGATACGGTTGTTGTATGGGCGGCGAGTGATTACGCGCTGCACCGCATTGCTACCAGTCAGTATGTTGTAGTCGCCCTGTCGTCCCTCTACCTTGAGGAACATTCGCCATGCGTCCTGCTCATCACGTTGTGTGAAGGCAGCTTGGAGTTCACCCCCAAGGAAACCCTCGCAGAATTGCCGAGTGGCCTTCACGCAGATATACCACCGGGCATACTGGGGGAGTTGGTCATAAGGTAAGCCCAGTGTCATGTCACATAGAACTTCCTTGTCGAACTGGAATGTACGGTCACGCCTGTTGTACAAACGCTGACCCCGTTGAACCACATCCCAGTCTTCGTACTTACTGGCATCCACTGACAACACGTTCACACCAATAGGGATTTCCTTGTCGATGTTTGGTTGTAGTGGGAAGCGTTCTTCAGTGTTGAAGTGCCACCCATGGGATTGCACCTCAAGGTTAATGTTGCGGAGTACATTCAGGGCCTGCACTGCTTCCAGCACGGACCCATCAAGAGTGTTCACTGGGGATTCCCCGATAGAGAACAGCATCTTGTTTACTACTTCAAGTTCCGTCAAAGGGACGGTTGTGGGTAAAGAACTCATGAGTCCTCCTAGAATAATGTGAAGGGGCGGCGAACGCCAGTTCCTGTTGCACCTGTAAGGTCAATACCTAAGGCCACGTAGTCAGCTATTACCCGTGCCTCGGTACTGTTTGCGTTACCATCAGCAAATATACCGAATCTGAACGGCAGATGAGTTACCACGTTGCTTGTTATGAGTCCTTGAATCTGGGACGCGCTGTAGGTGCTTGCATAGGACACTGCTGTACCGTTGATTACAGCGGATACCGTCTGTGTTGAGTCGTTGAATGAAAGCTCAATTTCCTGTATTGCAGCGGTCTGGTCAATAGGAATACCTGTGTCAATAACTTGCGGGGTGTGCCCAGCGTCTGTTGTTGCGATGGTGATTGTCCAGTTATTTACTCCCACGAGGTTTGCAGCAAGACGAATCATGGCTGTACCTGCAACGGTACCTGTTGCGGATTCACCATAGAGTATTAAACCAAGCGTTGCGTTCAAGTTAGGTAGCTGCTCTATGTAAAACCTCGCTGCTCCTGATACTTTACCTCCCGGGCTGAATGTACTCTGCGTTGCATCATCGTTAGAACGTATTTGCCCCCAACCAGTCGAAGTGGTCCCTGACTCCATCAGGACGTGTCCTGTGAGACCTCTCACGTTGTAAGAGTGATTATTGGTCTGGGTTGTGGTCGCGCCAGTACCGTTTGAGTTGGGTATGAAGAACCTGTTGGAAGTTGCTGAAGTGTCCCAACCCACAAAGTCCTCAAACTCTGACCATTTAAGATTCTTTGATGTTCCTGCGCCCCCACCACCAGAGGCACTAATGGTTACCTCGTTGGCATCCTGCGTGATTGTCACCCCTGAGCCAGCCCTCAAGGTCCTGAACTGGACCTCATCGAGAAGGACTTGTTTGAATACCTGTCCTTGCCCTGTGCCAAGGTTTACAAAAGTTCCTGCCCCACCAGACCCTCCTGCAAGTGGGGGCCTATCATTGTTATCTTTTACACCACTCAGATTCGAGAAGAATCCGGGCTTGAAGGGTTTAGCCATGTGTCACCTATTAGAGTACTTCAATCCAAAATCCCAATTCATCGTCAGCTTTGACGTAGATTGAGTAGCTGAATATACCAAGTGTTGAAGGAACATTGACACCTGCGAAGTTCAACTGCTCACCCAGAGGCGGGTAAATGTCGAGGGCGTGGCCTGTGCTATTACGAACGATGAAGATTGAACCCTTCTCGGCAACCGGAAGAATCAAACCTTTGTTGAACACATCAGCAGTGTCCACCCGGAAGGTGTGCGCTGTGATTGGTGCGGCAGTGGCCTGTGTGGTACCAAGTGCATCAGCGTTGTAGACAATACTTGTCACGAGGTCCTTGAAGGAATCGTACTGGGCACCAATTGTGAATTCCACATATACACCCTCAGCGGCACCAACTGCCAGTGTTACCAGTTGACGTGTCTTGTTGAATGTAAAAGCTACTGGTGCACCAGCGATTGTTACTGCCAGAACTGTACCACTTGCCGGGACACGAAACTCTGTCTGACCAGCGGTACTCACGTACTTCTGCACTTTGAAAACTTGTTGACCCATTATGGTCTCCTATCAGCAAAAAAATGGGCCACCCCGAAGGATGACCCATGTGTTAATCTTTAACCGAGATTAGGCGGGTGCACCAGTGCGTACCTCGAAGGCACAGCCGGGACGCAGAATACCGTGACCAACAGCGTACTTGGCAACCATCAGGGTACCTTGGCGGCGAATGTCGTATTCCATTTCCATTGCCAAGTCCATCAGCTTGACGGTACCAACAGCCTGCTTCTGCAAGGCCAAGCCTACAGTCACAGAGAAGTCACCAGCGTACTTGTTGTCAGTACCAGCCAACAGAGAACCGGCAGCTACTACAGCACCGGGCAAGTGGTTGGCTTTCACGATTTCAAAGCCAGCAATCTTCAGTACATTGCCATCAGCGATAGAACCAGTACCGCCGATTTCTTTGTACAGAACCTTGGTGTTCTGAGCCAGCAAGTAGTACTGCTGAGGACGAACGAAGAAGTAACGCTCGTCTTGTGGTACATCCTTCTCATCGAACTCTTCAGCAGCGGCGTAGATAGCAGCTACCAATTTGTCGGAGTCGGTACCAACAGTTGCGTCAGTGAAGTTACCACCGCCGATGTCACCAGTGAAAGAGCCAGAGCCACGAGCAGCCAACACACCAGTTTGCAGAACGTGCTTGTCCATGGTGTAGGCCAACTGACGACCAATCTCAGTCGAGTAGATTGAGCGAACGTCATAATGGTTCTTCGCTTCATCAATGTTGGAAATGAAAGCGTGAGAAATCAGCAGGTCATCAATAGTGATGACGCGCTCACCATGGCGCAGAGTCAGGCCAGTGATTTCGTTACCGGGAACGTGGTACTCAGCACCAATCTTACCAGAGGTAGGGAACTGAGCAGACTTACCAGACGAAATGGTACGGACGTTGTGACGGTTCATGGTCACGTTGGTTTCTTCAAAGCTGGTCAATACTTCACCAGAGAATACTTTCAGGAACAGAGCCTGAGTGTCACCCGCAGCGTTGATTTGACCAATGCGGGATACGGAAGCGTTTGCCATTTTGATTTTCCTTAAAGGAGTTTATGAAAGATAAAGGTTTGCGTTGACTGAATGTTACTTGCAGTGTTTCTTCAGGGTTATCCTCCGCAGAGGGCCAAGATTACTTGACTACTTTCGATTAAAGTTCAACATCATACGTTCACCAATAATGAACGAAAGGGTCATACCAGCGAGTGACAACATCATTTCGATTACATCAGGGGATGCGCCTGCCATTATGCAGATTCCCGTGAAGAACCAGATGAGTGTCACAGCGAAGTATCGGAAGATAGCCCTGTAGTCAATCACCCATTGCGAGGGGGTGCCGACTGGGGTATCCAGTTTCGCAATAGCTTCAAGGCGGCGAACATCAATGTCTGCCAGCTTTGCTACATCATCAATGGACTTCGGCTGTACACCACCTGTCCACTTGACAACGAGGGACTTGAAGCCCTCCATCAGTGCTGGTGCCATAAAGCCCAACACGGTTTCGAGACCACCAAGCATCATGGTGAAATTCTCCTATTCCTAGTATCATACCTCAAGGGGGATTGCTCCCCCATGGGTAATCAGAACACGCTGGAACGAGCCAGCTTATCCTGCACAGCCTTGCGGAAGGCAGGGTCGGTCTTGTAACGCTTGTCGCGCATCGCTTCGGTAACCTGTCGAGTTGACTCGAAGACATCGCCTTTGCCATCGCTGTTCGCACCATTCACCAGAGAAGGGTCCTTACCGTTAGCGGCAACGAACTTCTGGTAAACACCAGCCACCGCCAGCTTTGCGATGTCTGCATCGCCTGAGTCAACAGCTTTGTTGTAAGCAGTCAATTCAGCGGGGGTCAGGTTGGTAGCAGCCCAAGCAGCCATGGTGTCGAACTGACCTTCAGCAACTGCCTTTACACTTTCGGTGTACTGGTTGGCAACAGCCTTCTGGCCCTCGATGTAGCCCTTCACGACTTCTTCAGGGATACCAGCAGCTTTGAACTTCTCGTATGTCTCAGGCTTGAGGTCACCAGTTTCGGCAAACTCGGCACGCAGAGAATCCATGTTGAGCCCCGCTTGGGCAACAGCTTTGGTTGCGTCAGCTTCAGAAGCAGCAGTAGCTTGAGCAGCATCGGCTGCGGCATTTGCTTTCGTAGCATCTGGATTACCCAGTTTGCTTGACAACTCAGCGTAGGCTTTCGCCATGTCTTCAGGTGTTGCGAACTTCTCAGGCAACCAGCTTGGTCGCTCTGCTGGGGTACCTTCTTGGATACCAGCGGCCTCAGCAACTTGCTTGTTCTTCTCGTCAACCTTTGCGAGTGCGGCTTTGTCAGCCTCATTCAGGTTTGCACTTTGGTCTTGTGGGGGCACATTCACAGTCAGTGTCATATTATTTGCTCACGATGAGAGTTTCGATTACACCAGCATTGTCAGAGTATTTGACTTTTGTGGCACCATCAATAGCAGCAGCCAGTGTCGGATTGGCTGTACCAAAAGCTGCGATGAAAGCATCGAAGGGTGGAAACACCGTAACAAAGGTTTGATAGTCACGGTCTGGTACACCTTGAACGATGTCGCTCACGGGTACCTTTGGGTTTGCATTAGTTTTGCGGGGCATTTGTGGCTCCTTGTTCCATCATACGTCCTGCTGCATTAGCCATGGGGCCAGCCGCTTGCAGGGCCATTTGTTGTTGCATTGCTTGTTGCTGTTCAGCTTGAAGCTGTTCGGCAGTCTTGACGATACCCTTCATATCAATACCGAGTGCGGTACCAATACGCTTGATGATGTCGTCCTTGTTGAGTTCAGGCGGTAGGTTCGCAAGTTGGGAAACCAGTTGTACAAACTGGGTGAGCTTGCTCAAGTCCTGTCCTCGGCCCAGTGATGCAAAGCCAGCCACGATAACGGGTCTGACAACACCTTTGGGTAGAGCAGGAAGCCTACGAGAATTCTGCATCTGCAACATGATTCGAGAGACCATGGGAAGCTGAAGTTCCTGCGAGAGAATCGAGTAGATTCCACCTAGGGCATCCTCAAGTTCCTGAGCCATGAACCGAATCTCTTCGGCTGTCACTCGGTCACCATTGCGCTGCACTGCTGAGTTCAACAAGAAGGCGAACGACAAACGCTCAGTCAACGTGTTTGCTTGTTCCAGAGCTACCCGGAAGTCACCGAACTTGTTGGCCTGTAGGGTTGTCACATCGGCTGCGTTACCATCCACAACGGCACCGTTCTCTGCTTTAGCGATGTCTTCCTTATTGGTTGTCCCGTTGGGGTTCACCATAAACAACAACTTTGCCATAGCAGCGGAACCTTCGAGGATAGCCTGCGAGAGTCCTTCAAGACTCTTCAGGTCACCGAGGTATTCCTCAATGTAGCCACGCCCATAATGTTCACCATCAATCTTGGTCCAGCGAAGAACAATCCATGGGGACTTACCTTCAGGGTATGTACCCTTGCTGGATTCAATCACCACGTTCTTTGCTTCTTGCCAAACCTTCCAGCTACCATTTGCTTCCCGCTTGACGCAGGTGTACAAATCAATGTTGGATGTAAGGGCTTTCTCAACTTCTTCATCACTCATCGTGGTAATCAGTTCAGCACGGGTTGCTTCTGGGAGTGAACCCATTGCCACTGACTCTTTGACGATGAGCTTGAGTACCCGGCCCATGTTGTCTCTCTGTACCACAAAGCGTCCGAGGTGGAACACTTTGAGTTCACCTGAAGGGGCGATGAATAGAACCACGTTGCCCACCACAATGGCGTGCTTCAAGGCTTCAAACAGGGATACACTCATGGCACGAGCTTCATACTCGGACTGAACCGCACGTTCAATACGGTTGAGACCTTCTTCTACTTGCGCACGCATACCTTCTTGCTGGGTCAACTCTTCCAATGTGAAGTCGTCAACTGCCAGCTTGAAGAACGGGGTGTTGGGTGGGAACAAAGCAAGCAGCAACTTGGCTGCAAGGTTATTCACACCACGGGCACCCAGAGATTGGTACGGAGTAGGAAGGTCGGAGGCACCTGTGTGGCCCTCACGAGGTAGTAACGAGGGAATGGTCAACTCGCTACACTCATACGCACGCTCCAAGAATGGTGCACGGTCTGTGTGAAGTTTGTCGTACCAACTCGCTACAGTGTTATTTCCTTCCATGTGTCTTACCTCACACTGCGATGTTAAGGCCAGAGCCTGCGCTGCCCGTATTCAAACCTGCTCGGTCAATACGTAGGGCAGAAGTACCACGGGCCTTGCGCTGCACCTGAGTGTTTACACCTGAGTTCAACGGAGCTTCAATCCGTGCGGGTGCCATCACTGGGGGTGGTGGAGCAGGAGGCGGTGGTGGGGGTGGGGATGATGGTTTACTACCGCACATCGGGAATCACCTTTCCTTGATATTGTTTGTCGTGTAATTGCCTCAGGTGTTGAACCAGTTGCAATCGGCCTCGGTTGTAGTTTACCTGTGCAATGTCTTCAGGGGTGCTGACAATTGAACATTCTTTCTGACAGGGGGCTACCAGTTTTTCTAGGTAATCTACCAACTCTTTTGAAATAGCGGGGACATTATTCATCGGAGTTTCCTAGTATCATACTTCAGGTGGGTTCCAGAGGATTACTTCCTTCTTCTCGAAGTCATAGTCCTTGGCGTGGCAGATACGGGCAACACGAGCTTGGATAAGTGCGGCAGCTTCGCTGAGACCCTTAGCCTTGAAGCAGCCCACTACGGTTTCCCATGTGGCACCATGCTCCAATACCTTCTCGGCTGTCTTCGGACCAATACCGGGACAACCTGCGTATCCATCCGTAGCATCACCCATTAGGGTCTGGTAGAAGTGCCACCACTGGGCTTGCTCTTCGTCAATCTCAAAGGACTTGTCATCCTTCCAGTTGTAGTGCTTACCGGGGATTGTTTTGAAGTCCTTGTCGATGGACACCAGCACCTTTTCACCGGGGATAATCTTCGGGTGAGTCAGTAGGATACCCAGCACATCATCAGCCTCAAGGCGTGGTCGTGTGTAGGTCTTGTACTTTTCCTCACAGTACGCACGTAGGGGCTTCAGCAACATTGGCTTGCGCTTGTCCTTACGGTTGTCCTTGTAGGTGGGCAGGATGTCCTTGCGCCAGTTCACACCATCGGTGAAAGCAATGATGACATCGGTGGCACCCACCTTCTGCTTCAAAGTTTCAATCATGGAGTCCACTGCTGCACGAGCAGGTTCCTCAAAGGCGTGGAGTGTCCACAGGTCATCATCCCATTTTGTTTCCACTTCAGCAAGCATGGCCTGCTGGTAACACACGATGTCACCATCGAGTAGCATGGTTCGTTTCTTAGCCATTATTCGCTTCCCTCACCAATCGTTGGAAGTACCGGAGTACCTCAGGGTTGTCGGTGAATATCGCAGCAAGGCCAGCACCGAACCTGTCCACCACCGCCTCTTCTGCCTCAACACTTGGGAAGGCGATACGCATACCACGAACCAAGGCGTGCAGTGTCTCGTGAATGAATGTGTCCAGTTCCTCAGCGGGGGTCTGGTTGTCATCAATCGCAATGTGCTGCTCTGCCATGGTGCAGATACCGAGAGCATCTTCCATGTCCTCTGTTGGGCAGTAGTCAATGGTGTATGTCTTGCCGATGACTCGCATGAAGTCCGGCCTGTTTCTTTTGCTCACAGGATGTTTTCCTTTTCCAATGTTCTGAGGCCCAGTTCGGTGATGCGCCATGTGCGCCCGTACTGTTGGTAACCCTCGCGTGTTGATAGGTACCCCAGAGAGGCCAGCATTGCAACCTCTTGGGAATGTTGTCGGGCAAAGTCCGATTGAACCTTGAACCCATCACGGTATGCTTTGAGCAGGATTTCGTTGGCATTTTCCATCAGTGACAATCCTTCCAGTTACCACCAATCTTCCCTTCAGTGTCCAGTGGACACCTGAACTTGAAGAAGGCTTCGGTATCTTTCATGGCAAGCTGTGCCTCACGGACAACCACCTCGGCAATCTCGTGGGTACGGCAGGCCACCTGTACTTCATCGTGAACCCAAGCAAGGTAGGCGAAGTCACCATCCCAGCCGTGTTTGTATCCCAAATCAATCAGGCGCTCTTCAAGGCGAACAATCCACTTCTTGCAGATGAGTGCACCAGCGGATTGCAACAAGGTATTCAAGGCTGAGTGTTCAGAACGAACGTGTAGCTTGCGACCATCGAGTCCCTTGAGGAACCCTTGCTTGCGTGCTGTTGCCTTCACGGTATCCACAAGACTGCCCAGAGCAGGTAGGGATTGCATGAACTTGCGCTTGAGCTTACCACCTTCGGTCTTACCACCGCCCACAATCGAACCAATTTTCTCATCCCCGGCACCGTAAAGGAAAGCATAGATGAAAGTCTTGGCGTTGTTACGTGTGGGTAGACCAGCGGCCTTCTGGTTCTCAGTGTGGATGTCACCGTTCAGTATGACCTGACCGTATGCACCATCATCCCAGCGGCCCATAAAATGTGCAAGGCAACGTAGTTCCAATCCTGAGGCATCAATGCCTGCTTGAACCCATCCAACGTGTTCTGCACCGAAGAGTTCACGGCATTGAGAGCCATAGGGTGCAGCGCATGATGGGACTTGAGCCACGTTTGGATATGCGTGGGTAGCACGGCCCGTGACCGCGCCATTCGGATTAACCGAGCCATGGATTTTTCCTTCCTTAGAAACCTTGAGCCACGCTTGGTTGCCCTCGGCAAGTTGTGCAATGCGCTTGTCTACCAGCAGGTACTCTGTCAGTAGCGGAGCTTCGGGGTAATTCAGTTTGCCCAGCACCTCATCGTCCACCTTGGGCTTACCACTCTCTGTGAAGTCCGTGGGGACCCAGCCGTAAAGGGCAGTCAGTCGGTTGGCAATGTGGTCCCGGCTTGAGGGGTTGAACTCAATGACCTTCGAGCGGGGCACTGGTACGCCAGTCTTGTAGCCCAGCTTCTTGTTGTCACGCTTGGGTACAAAGTCAGGGAGCTTCACAGTCCACGAACCAAAGGTTTCCTTCAGCTTGCGTTCAAGTTCCTCACGCTTCTCCAACAGTTCCACGTACAGGTCAGCAGCCTTCTGTTCATTGAAGGGGAACCCGTTGCGTTCCTGCTGGGCCATGAGGCGTGCAGCTTGGTGTTCGAGGTCAATGGCGGTGGGGGAGTAATTCTTTTCGATGAGTTTGGCGAGTAGCTTGCAGGTAACCAGTACGTCTTGGCTACAGTACGTTCCCATTTCTGGTGTGTACTTGGCCCATGCGTCCTCTGTCTCAGCAGCGTAGTTACCTTTCAGTTCACCTAGTCGGTAGCCCCATGCCTTCAGGCTGTGTTGTCCGAAGAGTTTACCGGGTAGGATACCGCGCTTCAACAGGTTGGAGTCCACCAAGTCTAGGCTTGAGTAGATTAGGCGGGACATCACCATGGTGTCAATCACACGCTCAACAGGGAAAGCCAAGTCGGGATGTAGTTTCTTCAGTACAGGGAGGTCGTACTTAATACCGTTGTGGAATACCACATTACCGCCGAAGTGTGCATGGTTCCAGAGTACCACGAGTCCATCACGCACAGTCCCCTCATCGGTGTTGTAGTCTCCTACCTTTTCAAACTGTAGGTTCTCAGGGTAAAACTTGTAGATGGTCAAGCAGTGAATCTTTGTCACTGTGTCCAGCAGACCATCGGTCTCGAAGTCTGAGACCAGCCAGTATGGTAATTGTTTCATCACTTTCTCCATGGAATTGCGAATGGGGCCGAAGCCCCGTGGGTCAGGCGAAGTCGTTGGCTAAATCATCAGGTAGGTCCGGGATGTTATCTTCCGGGCCATCACATTCAGAAAGCCTTCCGCTCCATTTGTCATACATCAGGTATCCTGCAATACCTGTCTCACCACTGTGGCGGTTCTTCAGGACACGCAGGGTTGTCACGTTGGGGGTATCACCCTGTTGGTCACGCTCAAGACCAATCACCAAGTCGGCAAGTTGGGCAATCGAGTGGGAACCTCGCAGTTGTGAGAGCGAAGTCTCGGCACCGTTCTCATGGCCCTTGTCACCGCTGGGCCTCTTCAGGTGGGAAATGAGGAACAGTGTACATCCCAGTTCTTCCACCAGTGTACGTAGTGCAGTCATCGCGTTGTCGATGAGGCGGCGTTCGTCCCCCTCTCCCATGCCAGATACCACGATGGAAATGTGGTCGAGTACAATGTACTTGCACCCGCATCCTTTGACAAGGAAGCGGATTCGGTTAAGCAGGTTCTCGATTTCAGTAGAGCCGAAGTGATTGTAAAGAAAGACTTTACCGCTTCCCACAGTTGCATCAAAGGCTTCTTTCTTTTGCTCATCAGTAATGCCCTCATCGTTAATGTGGATTGGTTTGTTCAGGTACATGCCCATGAATCCCAGCGCGGTGCGCTTGGTGGATTCTTCCAGCATAATCATGCCGATGTTCTGTCCTGCACCCATCAGGATGTGGTACATAATCTCACGGACAACTGCGGACTTACCCATGCCTGAGCCTGAAGTCAACACAATCAGGCTGGCCTCGCGGATACCATGAGTGATGGCGTTCAGTTTCATCCATGGGTAACCAATGGTTGACTCGTTGACTGGGGCTATGACTTCTTCCCACAGTTCGTTACCATTCAGGATACCATCAGGGCGGTACTCCTTGGCGTTCCAGATAGCCTTGACAATCTCAGCACCCTTTCCCTCAACCAGACACTCGTTGGCATCCTTCAGGGGCAGGCTGGCAATCTTGCACTTGCCCGGTGAGAACAGTTGTGCCACCTCAGCGGCGGCTTCTCGCCCCGGCGCATCCATGTCAAACATCAGGATGACTTCTTCAAACTTGTCGAAGTATTGCAGGTTGGCAGCAACCTTCTTCTTGGCAGCATCAGCCCCGTTGGGGATTGAGACCACGGGCCACTTGTGGTCCTGTACTTGGGACACTGACATGGCATCAATCTCACCCTCGGTAATGACAATCTTCTTGCCACCGTTCCACAGGTGTGAGCCAAAGAATGAGTAGGCTTTCTTGTCGCCAATCATTCGGAAGTCCTTGTTGGGGAAGCGTACCTTCTGGGCCACCACCTGTCCATCGCTGTTGCAATAGTTGGCAATCTGCACCCACTGTCCATCACTCCACTTGCCTACCGTGTACCCCCACTTGCGGCAGGTCTCTTCGGTCAGGCCACGCTTGGTCAACGCACGATACTCTCCATCTGTAATCAAATCTTGGTTCACGTATTTGCGTCCTGTATGTTGTACTTCACCGTCACCCTTGTGGGTCTTCCCACATGAGAAACAGTGGGTATGTCCATCCGAGTACAATGCGCAGGCATCACTCGAACCGCAATCGTCACATGGTCCCTTTCGTATCAGAACACTCTCTTCGTATTCCATCTTGGTTCCTTTGAGAAAAGTTTTGTTCACCAAGTGTCATACCTCACCAAGAAAAAAAAACCCCACAAGCCGTAGCCTATGGGGTTCTCATTACAGTTTATTCATCTTGGCCCAGCCCTTCGCATCGAACGAGGGGCACGCCTTCTTTGTACCGGGCACATCACGGTGTCCGATAATCTGGGCGTTGGGGTATTTCTTCTTGAGTGTTGACAGGACTTCTTTCAGTGTGGTAAACTGGGCGGGGGTGAAGTTGTCTTCAGGCTGTAGCTTGTCGTCAACGCCACCGACCATGCAGATACCTACGCTGTTGTGGTTTGCACCTACAGCATGTGCGCCTACCACATCATCTGGTCGTCCGGGGTCTACCCCACCGGAACGCTTGATGACGTAGTGGTAGCCTACTGCAATGAAACCTCGCTCACGGTGCCAGCGTTCGATATCCTTGACACCTATGTTCTGGGAGGGGCGGGTGGCTGAAGAGTGTACCACCAGCCAGTCAGTTGATTTTCTTTTAGTGAATGTCGTCATGTTAAATACCTTTTGCCTCATTCAGCCACGCCTGAGGGATTACCTTGTCGGCGTACTTGAACCCATACTTCTCGCACCAGTCGGCGTATGAAGTCTTGGAACCCTTGCTGATTTTCTGGCGGGAGTTTGAGAATACAAATCGAATGTCCTTGTCGGGGTGTTGCTTCTTGACCAGCAGGTGTTTCTGCCTGTCAGCCGTGACGAAGCGGCCCTTGGATTCAATGATGATTCCGTTGGGTAGGATGAAGTCGGGAGTGTACTTGTGGTTTGATGCAGGCTTCTGGTAGGCAATCTTTTCAGTCTCAAAAGTAAAAGGGACCCCAGCCCTTTCGAGTTGGAGTCCCAATGTTTCTTCAAGTCCTGAGCGATAACCTTCCCGTAGCCCTACATCAGAAGTCCGGGTTGTCGTCAGTCGGGGCATCTTCTGCTCCTGCTGATTCATCACCGAACTCGCTACCTTCCGAGCCTTCAATCTCATCGCCTTCTTCTTCTTCCTCGAAGCCGTAAGCAGAACCGTTGCCAGCACTGCCCCATTCCTTCAGGTTGATTACCTGCACGGCCTTCAGTCGCAGGCTTACACCAGCACCAACCAGTGCGGTGAAGAAAGGTACAATCTCAAACGAGACCTTGGCGATGGTACCGCTACCAATCTTTACGGTATCTGGCAGGGGCTTGCCCTTGGCATCGAACAGGGCAGGCTTCTGTGTGAACGCCTCGCCAGTCTTCTTCTTGCCAGTGGCTTTCAATTTGAATGACAAGCGAACTTCTGTCTCATCTTCGTTCCACTGAATCGGCAGGTCAGCTTCCTTAATCTTCTTGCCCTTGTTCTTTGGGTCAGCCTTCGCGTTGGCTACTGCCTTGGCTACGCCCTCGTTCAGCTTCTCAATCAGACCCTCTGCATCAGAAGCGGACAGGAACAAGTGAGTCTTGTACTCACCCTCGCTGTTGAACTTGGTATCCGGTTTGGTCAGGACTGGGTAACCCAGTCGGCCTTTCGGGGATACTACACGTACTGGTTTGTCACTCATGGTCATTCCTTTTGGTTGAGTGGTTAATAATCGGTTTCGGATTCAATGATGTAGCCCTTCGACATGAGTCGGACTGCTGCATCAATAGGTACACGGGCACTGTCGTACTCATGTTGCGTGGATTGGAACATCAACTCGTCATCCTCATGGTTGAGTTCAGCTTCGGGAGCTTCGTCATCCAATTCGAGTTCCAGTTCGTACATCAGGTCTTCAATAGTTTTCATCATGTTTCCTTTACCAAGTGTCATACCTCAGGAGAAGGCGTACTTGCTTTCCAAGATACCCTTCACATCAAGTGTTCCCTTCAACGGAAGGGGGCGTAGTTTCTTCAGGCGCTTGTCGCTCAACTGCTCGGCCACTTCCTCACGGAAATTTTCCAGCACGTCAATCTCATCGTATATCTCAACGAAGGACTCGCGGACAGTCGTGAACATTTCCTCAGTTCGGCCTGCTGTCGTACCGAATGAGTCGTGAATCATGGCGAACTGGTTGATACCCTGCTGGGTACAGCGCACCACGGTCAGCATCAAGTGTGCCGCATCGCACGAGTGTACGAAGTTTGGTGACACAGCTTGAGACTGGGCACGCTTGTCAATCCCATCCACTTCCCTGTGAAGGGTAGTCAGGAAGGTCTTGCCGTACAGTGCAGTCTTCACGTTCTTTCTTTCGGTGTTGTAGTAAGCCTGCATCACAGGGAAACCAACCACCGTGGTCCATCGTACTGGGAGACCCTCTTGGCCTAGGAGTTTCGCTGCATCCTGTAACCATTCCATGGCCTCACCTGCCTTCACAAGTACCCGGTTCACTGCAATCCAAATCAGCTTGCTCATGTACAGGGCAGCGCCGTAACCATCACCAGAGAAGGGGAACTTCTCGGTGTCAGTGGTACCATCCGGGCGCATCGCTGCGGTCTTGGCTGGTCCAATGATGTCGGTCATCAACTGGTCACGGAACCCGTACTCCTTGGAACCGTAGGCCAGCGTCATGACTGAACGCTTGGTCACCTTGCGGGTGATACCAAACTTCAACCACGCTTGGGCAGCACTCTTGGAACCGTCACGCACCCACTCATACACCTCGCCAGTGGCCTCATCGGTCCTGCTCATAGGTTCATCAGGGGTACCACTCACGGCATCCACCTCGGCCATCTTGATGACTTCCTCGGCTACCATCCGGTACACATCCTGAGGTAACTTGGCAGGAGTCAGGTTCACTGCTGCACCACCCCGCTCATCCTTGAGCATGGCAGAGAAGTGTTGAATACCTGAGCACGACCCATCCAGCGCCACCGGGATGCGAGACTCATACGCCTCACCTTCACGGCGGTACCCGGCCCACTCAAAGCAGAAGGCCAAGAACTGGAACGGCTTGTCAATCTCAACGCCACCCAGTGTGGTTGTCCACTCAAGGTTGTCCAGAGGGTTCTCTGCACAGGCCAAGATTGCTTCCTCGTTTTCCAGCACCCACTGTACTCGCTCATCAATGCTGCATTTGTCATTACCTGCCACGTTTGCGCCATGGAAAGCCAACCACTTCGCACCGTCCTTACCCAGCGGGGTGCCCTTGGCGAACTGCAACAGACCCTTCATGTTGTCGGGACCTTGCGGGTTCAGGTGGGGCACCGCATAGATGCGACCACGGAAGTCCAACTGGTACGGGAAGTACAACTCAGGGTACGCCTCAAACCTACGGGCTTGGCGCACAGTGTAGTTGAACCCGATACGCTGCCCCATGTGGGACAGGTTCAGCATGTGAATCTTCGCGGCTGCACTACGGTAGTCACGCTGGGCCATCTTGTTGGTGTCAATGTCGTGTGGCTTGGTCGGCATGGGCAGGCCGTTACGCAGGGGTAGACAGGGCAGGTTTGCCCCCGCTTCCCACAATGTCTGCATCACATCCAGCACCTTGCTGTTGATTGACCATGCTGTGTTCTGCAAGGCGTTGACTGCCTCGTAGACCACTGGCATTTCCACTGAGCCCAACTGCTCGATGTACTCTTTGCTCACCCGAGAGAACTTCACCAGACACAACGGCTTGATGAACGAGGTCAGGTAACCACCATCACGAACATTGGTCCATGGCTTGGGCGGTACAACCATTGGCTCGAACACCGGGCGGAAGTACTGGGCGACCTCAACACGTTTCTCAATCCACTCCACTGTCTCGGCGGTGGCACGGATATACTTGGCACCAGTTGTGGCGCTGTGCTTCTGCATGAACACCTCGACCAAACCCACGGTCTGCATCATAATGTCCAGCAGGCGCATCCCAATATGCAGCCTGTCCTGCTTACCCCACTCTTCCCAGTCGTCCACCTCACGTGCGGCACGGACTGCGTAGTAGTGCTTGTTGTTATCGCTGGCACGCTCACTGGCCTTCTCAACGATACGGTTGAAGGACTTCTTCTCGGTGTCCCGGATAGCAGCCAGTCGCTTCTCATCCTCAACGGTGGTCCCAATGGAAATGGTTACCATTTGCAAGGTGCGCGGCTTGGTGATACCTGCAAGTACAGCCTTCAGGGTCAGGTAGGCCAGTACCTTGTTGTCCATGTCATGGATGTAGCGGTAGGCAATACCTCGGTGACTGGCGTGCCCTGCTGCCATGGCCTGCTTCCATTCCTCAATGGCGTTTGCAAGGGCCTCAGTCTTGGCACCAATGATGCGCTTGCTGTAGTCCAGCTTGTCTTCCATCCCACGCTCACGGTTACGGTTCACGTTACGCATGTAGCGGTCAGCACCATCCAGAACCATCTGCTCTTCCAACTTCACTTGCTCTGCCAACAGTGCTTCAGGTGTCCACATAATGTCATCCTTATGGTTACTTAATGATTATCTTAATGTTCTTTCTTATAGGTATTATCTTTTATATATACTCTATAAGAAAGAAAACTATAAGGTGTACCTATAAGATAATCTATAAGAGTATCTCTCTGGGTACACCCTAGTATCATACCTCAGTTGAGTGCCTTCGGCGGGAGACCCAAGTCCGTAGGGAAGGGTACCTCTTTCACTCTCATACTTTTGTTGTTAATTGCAGGGCGTAGTACCTGAAAGTAAACCTGCTGGGCAATCATGTAGGCTAGACTCTCGGTGTATCCAGCAGGGTTCTTCTCGCCGGGTACAATCTTACAACTCACACCCACACCAGTTGTGGTATCTTCAATTACCAGAGTTATCTTCATACATCACCTCATCTTGTGGTATCATGGCAATCACTGTGACCACGAAGGTCACAACAGTTGTCACAAAAAATAGGAAGCCTATGTTCATGCCATACCGTCCATGTCGTCATCGTCATCGCGTTCCAGACAGTCAACCATCATGGCCCCAATGAACAGGCAGCAGAAGGTTACTATCAGAACCACGTTCACCGGGGTAGCCGTAGCCACCACGCTCTCGAATCCAAGTGTCATACCTCACCTCGTTTGTTAAGTTCTTCCTCAGCCCAATTGATAATATCGTTGTAATCACGGTACTTAAACCCTTTGGGTATTTCAATCACCTGTTGTTCACTCGCAGGCCACAGTCCATGTCCTCAATCTTGTTGTTACCCAACAGGTCCACAAAGTTCAAGACTTTCATAGCTCACCTCATTCGTAGAAGCAGTACATCAGGTCAACCACTTGGTTCTTCAAGTCCTGCTCGGCCTTGTCGTTCAACACAAAGTGGTCAACAAACTTGTCGGGGATACCTCGCTCACTCACGTGGGTGGATTCCACAATCTCAACACCGGGGCGAATCACCTTGATGATTGCACCACCAGCCTTGATAATGGCCTCCGCCTCGTTCTGAAAGCGAATGTCCGGGACCACCATCCGAAGGCCAGTCGAGCGGCGAATCAAGAAGTTAATCCACAGGTCCTCAGCCAGCATCTTACGACCCCACTCTGTGCCGAGGGTCTGCATGGCGAAGCGAGGGGTATGTCCGCCCAGTGCATCCGAGGGGAAGTCCTTCACCACTTCCAGTTGTTCCAGAGTGATACCAAGGATGTTCGCCACAAAGGTACGCAGCGGTGCAGCGAAGCTGTCCTTCTGGTAACCAAACTTGTCAACCAGCACTGAGGCAATCGTGTCCTTACCAGCACGGGCAGGACCGCAGATACCAACAATGCTCGGGAGCTTGCTCACAACATTCATAATCAACTACCTCCTATTCTTTCACGAAACAAACACGCCTTGCCAGAGGGCAGGAACACCCAATGGACAACCTCATCGTACCGGGTGTAGGTAACCAGTGCCCACTCCCTGTCGAAGTCAATACGGACCATCCTGAACTGTTCCTCGGCCATGGTGGTTCTCACCACGTCAGTAGGTAAACAGTGTGGTTTGTCCACCGAGTCACTTGAGTTGGCCTTGCCCGATAGTGCAAGTAGAAGTGCCACCATAATCGTGACGAACAGCCACAGTTCCTTTAATGCTTTCATAGTAAGCCACCTTTGAGTACAGTACACTCAGTTCTCGTTTCAGTTCGTCAATGGTAGACCGGGCGTTGTCCAGTCGTACCTTCAGGATGTCTACCTCAGTCACGTGGCAGGCCCTCTTTGAAACCACGGGCGATTGGGCGGTACACTGAACGGAACTCGTAGCTCAGGTCGTCAGCACACTCAACGAAGAAGTTCAGCATGTGTGTTATGAAGGCAACGCCCAGAAGCATTGTAACCACTACCACTACAGGCACCGCCATAATCAGAAGGGACACCAGTAGGTGCAGCCTGAACAGGTTAATGTTCTTGCGGTACACCGCACGGATGTACTGGTTCTCAACCTTGAATGGTGATACCAGCTTGCCCAGCTTGACCACACCCTTGCCGGGTGCCATCACGATTGTATCCCATACTTTACACACAACTTTCTTGAAGTTCTTGTTCATAATCAATCCTTTAGAATGGAGCATCAGGTAGGTCCGAGTGGTCAACCACAGGGACCGGGACTTTCACACGGTCATAGAGACCCCCGTTGTTGTACCAACCGAGGGCCTCCCACTTTGTCTTCACAATCCGTATCACCTCCCCGAAGTCATCGAGAAGGTGGTACTCAATGTGGTACTTCATCAGAACGATAAGAAGTCATCCTTCTTGTCAGGCGCAGGCATCAACTCAGGTGGAGCCAGCTTTGCTTCTAACAGGGCCTTCAGGCTTGTACGGTTGGGGTACGGTGCAGGCTCAGACTTGCGTCCGAAGTATTCCAGCTTACCCAGTCGGTTCTCCCGGATGTCAGCCTCAGGATAACGGGCGGTGGCAAGTTGAAGACGTTCGGCACCAGTAAGGTAGGTGGTGTCATTCAGTTTCTTCAACAGGCCAGTCACGTTCTTGTAGAACAGGTCCTGCTTGGCACGCTCGGCAGCACGCTCACGGTCCAGACGTTCCTTGTTCACAAGTTCCTCATTGAACTTGGCAAGTTGCGGCTTCACAATTTCAACAAGGCGGTAGCAGGCATTGTCGATTTCGGTTTGTGAAGTTGCGGAAAACACACGGCTGAAGCCGGGGAACTGCTTCTTTACAGCTTCCAGATTCTTCCGGGTCATAGTTGAGGCACCGGGGCCAGTCAGCAACAACAGGGCAACAGCTTCAACACGGGTCAATTGGATACGGTCCATTTTCATTTCCTCATTTACGTTAGTTAAAAACAACAGGGCACTACAGAAACTACAGCTTACAGGTTCGGGAACAGTTTGTCAACTATCTCACGCTTCAGGTTCTCAATCGCTCGGCGTTCCAACGCCCGAAGGAACCCATCGTCACGGGCCATCATGGTTCTCGTCATACTCACAAACTGTTGGGACCCAAAGCTGGCATTACCTACCCGGACCCGCAGTTCGTACACTTGGCCTCCCCGTAGGAAGTCCTCACGCCAACCCATGCTGGTCACCTTGCAGTCAAACCCAAAGTCAATACGCTGTCCACTCATCTTACTTTCCTCCTGCATACAACCCCTATTGGGTTCACAATTAAAACGCTTGTACCACTCCGCTTGTGCGTCCGCAAATCTATCGTAGTATGTCCCGACTACGTAGTGTATGTTGAGAGACCCCCTCCTACGCCCTAGTCCCTGCTCAACTGTACGCCACTGCTCATTGTCCCATCCCAACAAGGTCACTTCCTTACTCATCCTCATCACATCACCCCTTACGGTTAAAAGAAAAAGTTTCCAACCAGTCAACCCAGTCGGCGTAATCATTGGGACTCATACGCGCCCCGTTGCTGCATCAAGGCCAGCCTTGTAGTCATACATCCGGGCCACCAGTTCAGGGCGGCGTAGTTCCTCGAAGTCATCCTTCACCACCACCTCAGAATCCCAGTTGGTTACCTTGAAGATAACCTGCTCGAACGTCTCGTCCTCAGGCCACTCGCACAGGAACCGTGCCAGTGTTGCTCTCTCATTTCCAGTCATGCTAAATTCCCCGCAGGTTGTAAGGCGTATCCCACCTTGTCTTCAATAAAACCAATCACACCACCATCCAGCACAGCAGACAGGTCGGTGTCGTTCTCATACCCGCTGATACAGGTAATGTACCCACGGGCAGGCTCGTTGGACCAGTAACGGATTCGGACCAACAGGGAAACCCCATTGACTTTCACCATCACACGCTTGGTGCTAGGTGCACCGCCACGCAGCTTGATAACTCCCATTTCAATTCCCCTTCAGAACGGAACAAATAACAAGGCCCACTATACAGCAGGCCACCACAAAAGTCAAACTCATACTTTATCCAGTTGAATCGCTTCCACCCAATACCAGTGGTCAATGATGAGGGCCAGAACCTTCATGGTTTCCGGGGTTACCCCATCGGGTTGCAGAAGACCCGCCCTTGCACGTGCCCCGGCAGACTCGCCCATGTACAACAGGCGGTCCCAGATAGCGTGCCCACAGCCCCGGCCCTTGTCCATCCACTTCCACAAATCCGTTTCAATCATGGGCATATCAGCCCGGTTGTTCTCAATCAGCCACTGGTTGGTTGTCTTCATGCTCCACCCCACACGGCAATCCCTTGGTGACTCACATGGGCCATCGTTGCGGTAGAAACAGGCGAAAAGTCATCATTGAAAACAAACGATGAGAACCTGTAGGGGTTGTACCCTACCCAAGCCTTACGGAGTGTGTTGCTGTAGCTAACAATCCGGGAATGAATAACCACTGAATTTTGCAGCCACTCACCTACAACACCTGCATGGACGTTCTTACGTTGCTCACGAAGGACCCTAGCGCGTCCCGCTTGGGACACCTTGAAGGTTACCCCAGTAAGGTACACTTCATCGACCCAAGCCACCACACGGCCCTTTTGGGGGCCTTCTAGGGCCTTCACGCTCAGGCACTTTTTGTGCAGATTACGGTAAACAAAAACTCTCATGGATTTCTCCTATCTAAACCGGGCAACACGCCCACCCATGGGAACCTCAGGCCCCCATGAATTGGAGCATTACGCTACTTGTTTCATTTTGACACTATCAGGAATGTCCTTGTACCCACCCTCTTTGTCAGGCGTGCAGTATGGACGTGCGTCACAATCCAGTTGGTAACGAACCCGGTTATAACGGGCCAGTCGGATACCCTGCTTTGTGACAAAATTCTCGGACACAATCAGGAACCCCTTCTTGCGGAGTTTTTCCACGTGAGCAGCCAGTCGGGTTGTGCCACACAGGACCATACCCTCAAGGTTTGTCATGCTGTCCTGCTTCAGTGTGTCCAGAACGGTGTCAATGATGTGAGAATCGCGCTTTGCCATGGTGTTTCTCCTATAATGGCGGTTTTAAAATCGGCCTGAATTGACCGTTAAGTGAGACTCTACACGAATCCCACTTGGCTGTCAACCCCTCAGTGATACGGATAAGCAACATTATCCACGGTTTTATCCCAGCATGCACGGCATGAACCGCACTTGCCATCCTGTTTTGACGCTGGACACAGGTGCCCTACAACATCATGACCCGGTTTGACCACAGTCGAAGTGTGAGGGAACCCAGCAGGCGGCTCCCCACCAATCATTGCGGCAGATACCCGCACTGTCAGGTTATCCGGGAAGGCCCCGAATGTCCTCAGGTACTCGTTTACAATGCCCTTCTCACGGGTAGGCATCCAGAAGGCCACCTCAGGCAAAGCCTCAGCCACCGCCACAATTTGGAACAGGTGCTGTAGACTTTGCAGGTCCCCGCTGTCATGCCACCGGAAGTGTGACTCGTGCAGCTTGCGGATTTTATCCACCATGGCAAGGACCCATTGGGCCTCATCGAGTGAATTCAAGCGCAAAGCCTGAGCTTTTTTCACGTTGGCGAACAAATAGTTGCCCCTTGTGGCGTAGCACTTGTTGCAGGTAGACCCCTCAACCTCACGGAGTTTGGCCCCCACTTTGCAGTCGAAGGCACTCAGGCCGTAAGTGTGACCGGGCATTTTGCTGGGTTTCCCCAGTGTACCCACCTCAGGTGCACGCTTGTGAAATTTAATGATTGATTCCATTTCTCTTACCTCACATAATCGGTCAAATCGACCACTGTAGGGAACTGTAACACAGAACCCTACGATTGTCAATCTGTTACGCTTCAGCTTGCAGGCCATGGTAGGCCATGTCAACCCACAATTCCAGCTTTGCCCCACGTGATAGGGCATTGAAGACAAACTCCCGCTGGTCCTCAGGGAAATTCCCCATCATAGCATGGTATGCTGATTGTCCCACGGTATCCCAGCCCATAATCCGAGCTTCAAGGGACCCCTTACCGAATTCCTTCTCAACAGCTTGCACGTGCAACCACCCCAGCTTCACCTCATCCTCAAACGTGGTGTCGCTCATGTGGATTACGTGCAGGATGTCATGCCAAAAACGGAAGGCCCAATTACCCTCAGGTGACAGGTAAACGGTCTTATCGCTTGCCCCAGCATACACCGGGAACGCTTGGCGGTCCTTGCGTGCCTTCAGGAAAGCCTCCCGGATACCTTGTAGGGTGTCAGGTGCCTCCAATGATTCACCATAACCAAAGCCCACAGAACGGGCCACATTACGGGCAGTCTTCAGGACGAAATGGTGCAGGTTAGCACGGGCACGGTCAAATTCAAATTGCGTAGTCATGATGTTATCCTCACAGGTTACAGTAGTTCTTCACTACGTTCAGGTCAAAATCGACCACAGGTGCCCACTGTAGCACAGCAGGCAGCTATTGTCAACCTCAGACACTTAGGCCCCGGTACAGGACCAGCTTGCCACGCCTACGGGCCACAACATCAGCCCCCAGCGGATAGCAGCGGACCCACCCTAAGGTATCCTTCAGGGTCCAAGCCTTGTGGGTGTACACCTCACGACCCCAGTAAACTCGGACCGTAAACGGTGCAAACCGGGCAAACCACCGGGCAATCATAGGGACACCAGCTTGTAAGCGGCATACAATCCTGCCACGGTCCAGAGACCCACGAATAGTTGTAAATCAGTCATTTTTTCACCTCATCAGGTTGGTTACAAACCCTGAAAAGCCTCATCGAAGCCCCTCAGGGTTTGCCCCACAGTTACCTGTAGGACTCCCCCTTGTGAGAGAAAATCGCATCATTATCCAAAATTTTAAAGAACGTAGGGCCTATGGCTTTCCTAGTACCACCGTTTGGTCATTTACTGAATCACTTCAGCATGGTGCCCATTATACACGTTTAATCCGGTTTGTCAACCCCCCACAGTACTTACCCAAAAAGGGAATTTTCCACGTGGCCTTCAGGTGCGGGAATAATCGGCCTGTCCCCGTACCTAGTCCTGAGAGCTTATCCTCGCGGATAAACCCACCTGAAGGTGGTTATATCGGATTAAACTTTTAATGAGCGGCTGAGTGTTTTCTTCAGCATGGTTCCCATTGTGTCACACTTTGAGAACCTTGTCAACCCCTTGTGGTTTCCTGCTGGGTTTTCCCTGCTGGGTCACCTTGTCGGCGTGTTGATGGTGCCCATTGTGCACACTTCTGGGCTACTTGTCAACCCCCACCAGAAAAAAAATTGATAAGCCTTGTGGGTTACCTTGTGGGTTACCTTGTGGGTTACCTTGTGGG
>VFQO010000173.1_pt1 | contig 81336 bp, 77 predicted proteins | sample 3512331 | NCBI WGS metagenome assembly VFQO01 (sample SAMN10412371, study PRJNA504923) | tailings metagenome | isolation source: Replicate 3 from Balatoc abandoned mine | place: Philippines: Itogon, Benguet | collected 2017-08-28 | reverse complement strand
GATCCGTTACAAAATTGACCTCGTCCTCAGCAAATCCCGTACTGGTAGTGAGCGTGAAAGTGCTGCCCGTCGTGCCCGACGAACCGCCCGACGAACCCGAACCATCAAACGCAGCCGACGAATCGGTAGTGCCCAGGCCCGAATCATTGACTTCGACGAATTTCTTGCTCAGCTTCTGCGTGCCCAGCATTGCGGTCTTGCCGCTGAAGGTCGCGGTCAGGTCACCGTCCAGGAAACGGATCGATGCCGAGCCGTTGGTGTTCGACAGCTGGAAAACGATGGTCTGGGTGTCCGACTTCAGGGTCACGGTGCGGCCCGCAGCGCGCACGGTGTACTCGGAAGCCAGGCCTTCGAGGTTGATGACGTCGCCGGAAACCAGCTTGCCAGCGATGGTCACACGGGTTGCGTCGCCCGTGATGTTGTAGGTGTCGGCGCCCGTAGCGTCTTTGAACGTCTTACGGCCGGTCGAAACGGTATATGTAGCCATTGTGGAATTGCTCCTGTAAGTAGGCAACGTATGAGCCGGCACCGTGTTCCGGTGCTCGGCAGCTTACTGCGACTTGGGTCGAAACCTTTTCCCGCAGTTACGGCATTACTTTAAGTTCACAGAAGAAACGCTCCTGTGAACACCGTCACAATTTTTAAAATCGTTATTAAAGCCGGTAGTTCAGGCCGAGCAGGAACTGAGTGACATCGAGGGTGGAGAGGCCGATGTTGGAGCGGTCGCGGATGCTTTCAATTTCAATAACTACCGCCCACGGGCTTCGGGGGTTGGGACCCGGCACCCAGATGGCCTCGAGCTTGCCGGCGACGCGGTTGACCCAGCGGCGCTCGCCGCCGGCGAGAATCGGGCTGTAGGCGTCTTGGTCGCGGGTGTGCGCGGCAACCAGCAGGGCGCCGAGCTGCAGGTTGGGCTGCGCCTGCCAGCGGCCAAAGGCCAGGGTTTCGGCGCGCAGGCTGTCGCCGCCCGGGCGGTCGTTGAGGGCGAGGTCGCGCCCCAGCCGTATTTGCCCGCCCCACTGCAGGCCGGTGCGTCCGCATTCGGCGCCTGCGCCCAGCCAGGGAATGACGGCGTCGTAAGCGCTTGCTCCGGAAAAGCGCCGGTGGTCGAGGTCGGCGCGGGCGCTGAGGATGCACTGGTCGAACGGCACGCGCAGGCCGCCGCTGGCCTGCAGCTGGCTTACGCCCCGGTCGTCGAAGCGCAGTTCGCGTACGGAGGCGGCGGCAAACAGCGCGGCGCCCTCCCGGCCCTGCCAGGCCACGGGCCGGCGCCAGCTGCCGGTGGCGCTGGCGTCCCACTGGTCTTGCGCGGACTGGCTGGCGTGCGCGCGGTGGCGCAGGGCAAAGCTGGCGTCGGCCTGCTCGCCGCCGCTGAGCTCGAAGCGGCGGCTGGCGCTGGCACGCAGTTCGCCGAAGCTGTCGGCGCGCGGCCGGTAGCCGGGGTCGAGCAGCAGGGTGGCGGGGACGCCGTCGAGCGTGAGTCGCAGCGCGGAGACCGACAGGCCGTAGTTGGCGTTGCTGGTGTGGCCGATGAAGCCGCCGATGTCGGCCTGCCAGCCGCGCCAGCGGCGTGCGCTGTCGATGTTGCGGCGGACGGCGGCGATGTCGGCGCGCAGTGCGGCCGGCGGGTCGAAGTTTTGCTCGACGTGGGCGAGCATGCGGTCGGCGGTGTCGAGTTCGTTGAGCCGGTAGTGGGCAATCGCGAGGTCCAGCCACGCGCCGGCGAAAGCGGGCTGCACGAGCACGGCGCGCTCGAGCGCATGCACGGCGGCGGCGTGGCGGCCGGCCGCGAGTGCGGTGGTGCCGAGCAGGTAGTCGTAGTCGGGGTCGCCGACGCCGGCGGCTTCGTGCGCGGCGACGAGCTGGAATGCTTCCTCCGGACGGCCGGCGGCAATCAGGGCCTGTGCCTGCGCGCGCAGGGTGGCGAGGTAGCCGGGCTGGGCGGCTGGGTGGGCGGCGTCGGTGCCGCCCTGCTCATTGTCTTGGCGGCGGGTGTCGATGCTGTCGGCGCTGGCGGGCACGACAAACGCGGCGAAGCTCAGCGGCAAGGCCAGGGCAACGCAGCCAAGCAATCGAACCAATGCCTGCAGGCGCGGTCGTGCCGCGCCGCCGTTTGCCGGGGACCTTGGGTTATTCAATCTGCCGTGTATGCTTTTCAGCGAGCCCAGCGCAGGACGCCGTAGGCTTTCAAGTCGCTGCTGATGTTCCTGAAATAGATGTAGGCGGCTTCGTCGCCGTTGGCGCTCAGTGCGCCGGAGAGCGCAACGTTGGATTTGCTGCGCTCGGGCGCGAGCCGTCCGGTGTCGCTGATGTCGCCCTTGCTGTACATGACGTGGTCTTTGCCTTCGAACTCCCAGCGGAAGCTGGTGGCGTAGCGCATTTTGTCGAAGTTGACGGAAAAGCTGGCGCCGGACACGTTCGCCGGCTCATAGCCGCCGCTGCTGCGACCGTAGGCTTCGCTCTGCTGCAGCTCGAAGGACACGAAGCCGGTGGTGGGCAGGCTGGCGGTTTCGACCGAGCGGAACAGCACGAGCGCGTCGTTCTGGCCGATGAGCTCATAGCCGGCCGGCGCAGAGGCGCGCCCGGACCAGCGGCCCCACATCAGGTTGGGGCTGCCGCTCATGCCGTCGGGCAGTGCGGCCGTGTTCTCGCCGCTGAGGTTGACCTTGGGTTCTTCGGGGCGCGGCAGTTCGAACGGCAGGCGGCCGTTGGTCGGCGCAATGAGCTGCGGCGCGCTGCTGCCCTTGATTTCCAGGTAGTTGCCAGTGAGCGAGCCGGCCAGTTCGCGCGCGGCCGCACCGCCGCAGGCGCCGAGCGCGCCACGGCTGCAGGCATCGCCGAACGGCGACACCACCACGGCGCCCTGCTGGACAGCCACGCGGGTGAGCGAATCTTTGGCCTGCACAAGGAAATCGGTGCCGCGAATGCCGATGGCCGCCACCGGCGTATTCACGCGGAAGTTGTCTTTGGCAGATTGCCACGCCTTGCCGCTGATCAGGCGCGCCACGCCCTGGGCAAGCTCGAAGCGCACGCGGTTGGCGGACGGGTCGTTCTGGTTGTAGGTGTATTGCGCGATGCTGAGCGAAGAATTCGGCCGCACGCTGACGAAGGCATCATCCACGAAGCGGATATGCACATGGCCGTTGGGTCCGGTGACGATGGTCTGGCCGGCAGCGACGCTGTCGTTCTTCTTCAGCGCCGGGCCGTTGGCGAGCTTCGCATCGCCAATCGCAAACAGCACCCGCCCCACCGCCTCCGACGCGCCCGCCATCGGCGCCAATAGCCCCCCCGCGATCAGCAAGATCGCCAGCATCATGGCTCGGATCAGAACGGTGGTGCGTGTCATCGACAGTTTTTCCCGGTAGCACGACTCGGACAGACACGCATGCCGTCCGCACGTTTTTGGCGGGCGGCAAACGGACACGTTGTCCATAATCAAAGTATGACTACTCTACGTTACATAACTGTGATGCAGCTAACAATTTTCGGCGCAAACCTCAGACTTCCCTGAATGAGCGCCAGTTATATATTTGATTGATAGTTCTATTAAAACAACTCATTCGTTAATTACATTATTAGTAACCACTCGGATGTAGGAAATGTGAAAGAAATCTCCACAAAGGGACACTCACTCTGTTCGTCTGGTAATCGCACCGCTGCATTTTTCAGCGTGCCGGCGGAAAGGTAACGGAGGCCGGCATGGGCTATGTCGGCTGGCATGGGATTGATGCCAATCCGCTAAGGCCCACGGCTGTCGGCACGCGACGAAAGACGCTGGATCCCGGCCTGCGCCGGGATGACGATTTAAACGCCGACGGCTTTCAATCGATCATTCCGGCAGGACGACAATGGATCCCAGCTTGCGCTGGGATGACGATTTAAATGAGCCATGAAGGGACACTCACTCTGTTCGTCTGATAATCGCCCCGCGGCCCCGCAAGCAAGGGCCGGCATTCACAGGTCGGCAGGTTAACCAGCGACCGTCCCCGCATTCGACCCGGCGATCACATCATCCGCCTGGTCAGCATGCACGGTATACACGCGCACCTTCTCCGACAACGAGTCGACCGCATAGTCGCCCACCTTGCTAGCGCGACCGGGCTCCAGCAAGCGGGCGGTGGCGGCACCCATGAGCAGATGAATGCCGACGCTGCGCGTGAGCCTTTCGATGCGCGACGCGACGTTGAAGGCCTGGCCCTGGGCGGACCATGCGTAGTGGCTGTGGCTGCCATAGACGCCGACGGACATCGGCCCGGTGTTGAGGCCGATGCTGAGCTTGGGCGCGCCGTAGTCGCGCTCGGTGAACCAGGCCTCGAGTTCGCGAATGCCCTGCTGCATGGCGATGGCTGCACTGACGGCGGCGGCGGCCCAGGGGGCGTGCTCGTACACGGGGTCCGCACCGCTGGCCGGTCGCACGCGCAGGCGTTGCGACGCCATGCCCGGCCCCTCGGCGGGGCTGCCGTCAGCCGCGGATACCGGCGCCACGCCCCACAGCGCCACCAGGCCGTCACCGGTGTATTTCTCGATGATGCCGCCGTAGCGCGCGACTTCGGCGGACAGCACTTCAAAGCACTTCTGGGCAAATTCGGCGACCTGCGCGGGGCTCTTGTTTTCGGACGCGCGCGTGAAGCCGCGGATGTCGGCAATGAGCACGGTCATCATGCGCACTTCGGTTTCGGGTCCGATGGTCTGCGCATCGAGCACGCGGCCGACGAGCATGGTCGGCAGGAATTCGCTGAAGCGCGAGCCGATGCCGCGCAGGCGATCGGCGAGGGCTAGGTTCTGCTGCAGCAGGTGAATGGTGGCGATGGCAACCACCAGCACCGGCAGCGGCGACGCCGGCAGCCACAGGTCGCGCGCCAGCAGCAGCCATGCCTGCACAGCGGCCAGCGAGAGCAGCGCCGCGACCGGCCACAGCAGCGTTGCGTAGCGAATGCGATGCGGCCACAGCAGCCAGGACAGCAGCATGGCCGCCGCCAGCAGCAGGAAGGGCGCGGCGCTGGCCGGCAGGGGCTGGATCAGGCGCTGGTCGAGCAGCGCCGAGATCAGCTGCGCATGCACCTCGACCCCGGGCGTCAGTTTGTCGAGCGGCGTGGCGACGCGGTCGCCGATGCCGAGCGCCGAGCTGCCGACGAGCGCGATCGCGTTGTCGAGCGCGGGCAGCGGGATGCGCGGATCGAGCACGTCGGCGGCAGAGACGACCGGAAAGCCGCCGGCGGCGACGCGGTAGGGCACCATCAGCGCGCGGGTGCGGTCGAGCGGCAGGTCGAGGGAGCCGGCATCGCCGAGGTCGATGCGCAGCTGCTGGCCGCGGCCGGTGTATTCGGCACGCAGCGCGTCGGGCTGGCCGGCCAATTGGGTGTACATGCGCAGCGCGAGCGACAGACTGCAGACTTCGCCGACGCAGGCCAGCGGATACAGGCGGCGCACACGGCCGTCTTCGTCGATCAGCGGGCTGATGTGGCCGATGCCCGCATGGCTCGGCAGCAGGTGGCGCGCGTTGGCGACGAAGCCGGCCGCCTCGGGCGCCAGTTCGCGGCCGCTGACGAACACGCTGCCGGACAGCGCGCCCACGCGGTTGGCCGATTGCGGCGAGAAGTCGAGTGTCTGGCTCAAGACGACGTTCGGATGTTCCAGCGCGGCGCGCAGCTGGCTGTCGCCCGGGCGGCTAAGCGGGAACACGATGTCGAGGCCGAGCAGTGCCACGCGGCGGCGCCCGGTCAGCTCGGTGACCAGCGCGGCCACCGTGGCACGCGGCCACGGCCACTCGCCGACGGCGGCGAGGCTTTTTTCGTCGATGTCGACGATGACGATGCGCGGCTCGTCGTGCACCGGCGGCGCGATGCTGACGAGCCCGTCGTAGAGGAAGTGTTCGACGCGGTCCTGCAGCAGGTCGGGGCGGGCCGTGTACGCCCAGAGCAGCAGCAGCCCGAGGCCGGCAGCGATCAGGCGGCCGCGGAGAGCAGACAGGAAGTTCACCGTGCCCGCCTCGCGGTTGCGGCCATGCAGGCTGCTACTGATGCTCGCGCATCAGGTTCTGCAGCAGCTGCGGCTCGCGGATGATGGCGCGCCGCCCGTCCTTCTCGATGACGCCCTGCTCGTACAGCACCTGCAGTGCGCGGGTGACGGTCTCGCGGCTGGTGTTGCTCATCAGGCCGATCTGCTCGTGGGTGGGCATGTTCTCGATGGTGAGCAGCTTGCCCGGATCGGGCTTGGCGAGCATGTGGATCAGGCTGTACACGCGGCAGAAGGCGTTGGGTATGCCGAGCAGCACGCGGTATTCGGTCGAGGCGCGCAGCTTGAGCGCGATATGGCGCAGCATGCGCTCGGCGACGATCGGATTGCCGAAAATGAGCTTGCGCGCGGCCTGCATCGGCAGCACGCCGACCACCGACGGCGCGGCAGCCACGACCGTCGCCGAACGGGGCAGTCCGTCGATGGAGGCAAGCTCGCCGAAGAATTCGCCGGGGGACACGAAGTTCAGGCCGGTCTGCCGCCCCTCGGGCGTGATGTCGTACACCATCAGGCGGCCTTCGAGCAGGAACAGCAGGTCGATGTTGCGGTCGCCCTTGTGGATCACGAACTCGCGCTTGCTGTAGCGAACGCGACGCACCACCGATGCCAATTCGCTCAGCACCTCTTCCGGCAGACCGGACAGCAACGCAATCTTCGCGAGCGCCGACGCGCCGATGGGCTCGCCATCGTGGGGAGCATGGGTCGGTTCGGCAGGAGGCGGCACGGTGGCGCTGAGCAAGTTGGATCTCCAAGACTGCCGGGCCGACACCAAGCGTCAGTGGGAGGCGCCTATCGGCACCGCAAACACCCACCCATTCCGCTACCGTCAACCCTTCCTCACCAGCATTGTTTCAAAACGACCAAGAATCGGCAGGGCATGAACCTTGGTCAGCGGAAATATTAACCGAAGTTAACTTTGTTGATTCAATACAAATGTGCGCACCATCACATTTTTTGGACTGCACAAAGCCTGGCTCTTAAAAAGCCTTTATTAAATTGGCATCCACACTTTTGGTGCATCCCTTCAAAGGCATCCCTTCAAAGGGACACTCACTCTGTTCGACCGATAAACGACCCAACAAACTCGCACAGGGCGGCCGCCATTTGCTGCAAGTGTCCTCAGAATAAATTGATCGCCTCAATTGGCCCAGCGAGGGGGCGGCTATTCAAGGTCGGTTCAGTAGAATGGTCGGTAATCGATTAAACAGAGTGAGTGTCCCTTAGCGGGGGGACTTAGCAGGGGGAGAACCGGGAGTGGGTACCGATTCAAGAACAAAGTAAGCGTTGGTCTGTGTGTTGCCGCTGTACTAGCCGGGACGCGCGACCATGAGCCAGAAGATGATGACGAGGGACAGGAAGGCGGGGATGCCGAGCAGGATCCAGTAGCTGAAATAGCGCCAATAGAGCGCGGGCAGTTCGATATCGCCGGTGGCGGCGGCGCGCATGGCCATGTCGCGCATGCGCATCTGCATCCACACGACTGGCAGCCAGCAGGCGACGGCAAGGACGTAGAGAATCACGGAGCCGACCACCCAGCGGCTGCCGAAGGACATGCCGGCGATGTGCAGCATCGCAAAACCCGTGACCGGCTGGATGATGATGGCCGGCGTGGTGAACAGCCAGTCGGCGATGACGACATGGCGCGAGACGACGGCGATGGCACGCACGTCGCGCGTGAGGCTGGCGACGAGCATGTAGAACGCGGAGCCGATGCCGGTGCCGAACAGGAAGGTGGAAGAGAGAATGTGCAGCCACTTCAGCAGCAGATAATCCATGGCGCCCTCAGCGTCTCTCGAAAGCCAGCAGCACCGCGATGGCGGCCAGCATCGGCAGGTTTTTCAGCAGCGGCCCGTACGGATGCAGCCAGAACTCGGGCAGCCGCAGGCTGATGATGGCGGTGTACCCGAGGATGAGCAGAATCTGCGCGTACCACAGCCAGCGCCGCCTGAGGCATAGCGTGAGCACGCCCAGCAGCAGGTCGAGAGCGGCCGCGCCATAGAGCATCACGGGCGCGAGTGCACCGTGGATGCCGGTGCGCGCGAGCAGCACGTAGCTGTCGGCGACCGGATACACGCCGAAGGACAGGATGCCGGTGACGATCCACACGAGCGCCACCGACCATCGCAACAGCGGCAGCAGCCACGACAGCAGCGCACGCTCTCGCAATGCCTGCTGCTCGATACCGGGCGCAATGAATCGGGACGGCGCTCGCGGCGCGCGTCCGAGCAGCTGCGCGAAGGCGCTGCAGTCGGCGTGGTTGCCGCGCTCGAGCATCGCCAGCGTTTCGCGATCGAGCAGCGCGCCGGGCCATCGCTCGCCGATGGCGGCCGCGGCGCGCACCAGCGGCATCGGCACTGCAATGCGCGATGCGGGCGGCAAGCCGAGGCCGATGCGCAGCGCGGCAAGGAAGTCGCGCAGCATGAGCGGCGACGGGCCGGTGAACGCGAGTTGCTGCGGCACCTGCCGCGCCTCGATCAATGCACACAGCCCATCGACGACGTCGTCAATGTGCACCGGCTGCACGATTTGCGTGCCGCCGCCGGGCAGCGGCTGCAGCGGCAGCACGGCCAGCCGGCAGAACAGCGCGGCGCTCGCGCCATCGGCCCCGAAGATCAGCGACGGCTGCACGATGACGGACGACAGCCCGAGGCTGTGCAAGTGGTCGTCGGCCGCCTTCTTGCTCAGGTGGTAGCGGCTCTGCGCGCGCGCATCCGCCCCCAGCGCGGATACCTGTACCACGCGTGCGATGCGACGCTGTGCGCAGGCGTCGAACAGCGCAATCGGCGCGCGGGTGTGAAGTGCGTCGAAACGCTGGGTCGGGGTCTCGCGCAGAATGCCGGCCGCGTTCACGACGGCATCGACGCCATCGAGCCGCGGCAGCCAGGCGTCGGCATGCAGGTCGCGGGTCAGATCAACGGGCACATGCTGCAGCGAGGGATGCTGCAGCGACGGGTGGGCCGGCGAGCGCGCAGCCCACATCACCTGATGCCGCGGCAGCAAGGCCATAGCTAAGTGATGCCCGATGAAGCCGCTGGCACCTACCAGCAGAATGCGCATGCTGCCCTCCCCGGAGTGGCGCGGACCGGCGCGAACCTGCGCGGACTTGCGCGTACACCGTGTGCGGAAACTTCGCCAAGACCTGCCGATCAGAATGCGGTGACCGAGAACAGCAGATGCGATCGCACACAGCCGGATCCGTGTCTGATCCGCAGCCGCGGATACGGTTCATCGGCATTTTTTGAGGAGCTTCCATGAAAGACTGGAAAACTGCCATCCAGGATGGGGCTGTGTCCGGCGCGGCCGCCAGCGTGCTGTCGACCGCCATCCTGTCGGAAATGGGCCGGCGCGAGGCGGGCTCCCCGTATGCGCCGACCAATGCCACCAGCCACTGGGTATGGGGCGACCGCGCGGCGGTGCAGGACACGCCGAGCTGGCGCTATACCGGACTCGGCTACCTGATTCATCACGCTTCGGCGACGTTCTGGGCAGTGATTTACGAAAAGTGGTTCAACGCCAGCGGCCACCGCGAGCCGCTGCTGCCGGCCATCGCAAAAGGCGCGGCCATCGCCGGCCTCGCGGCATTCGTCGACTACCAGCTCACGCCGCGACGTCTGCAGCCCGGCTACGAAATGCGGCTGTCGCGGAAAGCGCTGCTGGCGGTGTATGCAGGATTCGGTCTGGCGATGGCACTGAGGAGCGCAGTGATCAAGCGGTAGTGCAAGCCCCCCTTCAATGGGACACTCACTTTGTTCAGTCGTTAATCGGTCGAACAAAGTGAGTGTCCCATGGTAGAAGCGAGCAGAGTGAGCGATCCTTTTCGAAGGGACACTCACTCTGTTTGAACTATCACCGCCCATAACCGCTGATCGATTGAACAGAGTGAGTGTCCCTTTGCAGGACCCCTCCGATCAAACAGAGTGAGTGTCCCTTCGTAGAAGCTGTAGAAGCTGAAGCTGGATGGGATCATCGCCGGTTATCGATCAAACAGAGTGAGTGTCCCTTCGTAGAAGCTATCGATCAAACAGAGTGAGTTTCCCTTCGTAGAAGCTCTTCGTAGAAACTATCCTGGCGCAGGTCGGGAAGCGGTGTCTTCATGTCCTTGCTGCCCCGGCGGCTTGCCGAGCCCGAACGGTGGTTCGTCGATTGGCGCCAGGGCGCTGACTGCCGGGCCGTGCAGTACTTGGCCGTCGGTGCCGAAGCGCGAGCCGTGGCAGGGGCAGTCCCAGGAACGTTCGGCGGCGTTCCAGTGGACGACGCAGCCGAGGTGGGTGCAGGCGGCGGATACGGCATGCAGTGCGCCATAGGCATCGCGGTATACGGCCAGCTTGCGCATGCCATCGCGCAGGATGGCGCCCTCGCCGTGCGGGATCTCTGCGGCACTGTCCACCTCGCCGCTACTGACCCAGTTCGCATATTGCGCGAGGGTGTTGACCTGCTCGCTGACGAATTCCCCAATGCCGCGCAATACCGGGCGCGCGGGATTATAGAGTTCGCGCCAGCGCACCGGTCGCCCCATGATGGCGTGGGTCGCCATGATCGCGCCGATGGTGCAGTGGGTCATGCCGTTGCCGGAATCGCCGGTGATCACTTGCACATGCGGCTCGCCGCCGGCATCGGCGCCGAGGTAGGCGAGTCCGTCGGCCGGTTCCATGATCTCGCCGGACCAGCGCCACGCGAGTTCGGTCGCCATCGGGAAGCGCTCGCGGGTCCACCGTTCGATCTGGTCATAGCGATGATCCGGATGTTCGTCCTGCCCGTTCTTGTGGTCGGCGCCGCCGACGATCAGGACCTCGTACTGGTCGTCGGCATCGATCGTGTGCAGCCGCACGTAGTAGTAGGGGTCGCCGGTGTCCCACAACAGTATGCGCGGCACTGAGCCGCGCGGCACGCGCAGTCCGATCACGTAGGTCCGGTAGGCCGCCTGTTTGGTGTGCATGACGACACGGTCGTTGAACGGCGTATGGGTGGCGACCACCACGTCGCGCGCAATGACGGTGCCCGACGCCGTGCGCACGCGCTTGATGCCGCCATGGTCGTCGATGGCAGTGGCCAGCGTATGGCCATGGATGCGTCCGCCATGGCGCACGATCGCATGCGCGAGCCCGGACAGGTAGTTCAGCGGATGGAATTGCGCCTGCTGCCGGTAGCGCACGCAGGGCCCGGTATCGAATGACAGACCGGGCACGCGCTCGAGCACTTCGGCCTGCACGCCGGCGCGCTGCGCGGCCTCGGCTTCCTGCTCGGGATGCGGGAAGCTGCTGCCGGGCCGCATGAACAGGTAGCCATCCAGCCGTTCGAACTGGCAGTCGATGTGCTCGAGCCGCGCGACGGTCTCGATCAGCGCAGTCGCGATGGCATAGCTGTCGGCCACCTCGCGCGCGCCTTCGGCACCGAAGCGCTGCTCGATGCCGGCGTACCACTCGTCGGGCGGAAAGCAATGCGCAGTGGTGCGGCCGGTCTCGCCTGCACCGATGCCGATGGCGTCGATCACGATCACGCGCCGGCCCTCGCGCGCGAGCAGGTAGGCCGTGGTGAGGCCGGCGATGCCGGCGCCGATCACGCAGACGTCGGCCTGCGCATCATGCGGCAGCGGCGGGTACTGCGGTACGTCGGCGGTGTCCATCCACACGGATTGCGACCAGCCATTGGTGTTTTCCAGCATCGCGGCTCCTTCGCCCGGCCCGTACAGACACGCAGGCACAGAGAAACGACCCGGACCGGGATCGAAAAATCCGGCAAAGCCCTGAAACCCGTCAAGCGCCTGCGCCGCAACTGACGGCGCGCAAACGATAAAACCAAACGGTTTTTAAATTATCCGATGCGTACAGATTGTTAACTGACAGTCTGCCTCGTGCTGCCTGCCCCGCCGCGCTGCCGGCGGGGCGTTTTGCCGATCCATTTTTCCCCGGGAGGATGCAATGCTTGTCTGGCTCACCCGCGTGCTGCTGATCAGTACGCCGATGTTCCTTGTCGCCTGCGGCGACAGCAATAATTCGCCGTCGAGCCTGTCGAACTCGATTTCCGAGCAGGCGACGGCGGCCAACTACACTGCGTTCGGCGCGGCCGCCGAGAAGGCCGGGCTGACGGACACGCTGAATGACCCGAACGCCAGCCTGACGGTGTTCATTCCGACCGATGCGGCGTTCACATCGACCGCCAGCAGCCTCGGCTTCGCGTCGGCCACCGCGATGGTGGAGGCACTGCCGGCCGCGGCGCTGCGCAACATCCTGCTGTATCACGTGCTGCCCGGCCGTCTGCTGGCCGCCGACCTGCAGACCGGCGGCGCCAGCCAGCCGACGCAATTCCTGCTGAACGGGCAGCCGGCCCGGCTGGCGCTGGACTTCGGCAATGACGTGCGCGTCACCGATGCGGTGCTCACGCAGGCCCGGGTGACCCGGGCCAACACGCGCACGCGCAACGGCATCATCCATGAGGTCGACAAGGTGCTGGTGCCGCCGGGCGTGCTGAACCTGGTGCAGATGGCGCAGCTGAATCCGAATTTCAGCTCGCTGGTGAATGCGGTGGTGCAGACAGATCTGGCCGGCACGCTGTCGGGCGCCGGTCCGCTGACGGTGTTTGCGCCGACCAATACCGCATTCGCGGCCGCCCCGACCGGCCTCAGCACCGACCAGTTGCGGCAAGTGCTGCTGTATCACGTGGTGAGCGGCCGCGTTCTGGCGGCCGACCTGCCGTCCGCGGGCAGTGCGGTGCCGACGGCGCAGGGACAGTCGCTGACAGTAGGCGCCGGACCGAGCCTGATCGACACCACCAGCACGCCGGCGGCGATTCCGGCGACCGATGTCATTGCCAGCAATGGCGTGATCCATGTGATCGACAAGGTGCTGGTGCCGGCGCTGTAAGCCCTGCCACAGGCGTTCCGGAGGAAAGCCCGGTGGTCCTCCTCCGGTCAGCGACTGTCCCGGCCTGCGCTGCCGGCTTCAATGCGCTTTTCCGGAACCGGGGCTGGCGACCTGCGCGCGGGGGCGCTAAGCTCGCGGCATCGCCTACCGAGGAGAAAAGCCATGGCCACTGTCCGTTTGCTGTCGCATGCCGAAGCCAGCCCCGACGCGCAGCGCGTCTTCGATGACATCAAGCGCGTGCGCGCGGTAGATGACGTCAACAATTTCTGGAAAGCGCTGGCCAACTCGCCCGCGCTGCTGCAGGGCGTCTGGTCGCAGGCGCAGCAGGTGATGAAGCCGGGCGCGCTGGATGCGCTGACCAAGGAGCTGATCTACATCGCGGTATCGACCGCGAACGGCTGCGAGTACTGCATTCATTCGCACACCGCCGCAGCGCGCGCCAAGGGCATGAGCGACGAACAGCATGCGGAGCTGCTGGCCGTGATCGCGCTGGCCAGCCAGACGAATGCGCTGGCCAACAGCATGCAGGTGCCGGTGGACGAGGCGTTCAAAAAATAGCTGCCCCGCGCACCGGCGCGCGGGTGATCACACGATGACGATGTGGGCCGCACCCAGCACCGGCTGGTTCTGCAGCACGGCGATCAGTACGGCAGCATCGGTTCCGCTGCCGTCGGCATCGAAGTAGAGGCTGCCGGTGCCGGTGTCGTAGACGAAGCGCTGCTCTGCCGTTTGTGCCGCGGCACCGGGACCGGCGATGAACGCGGATGCCGCGAGCTTGCCCACAGGCTGTCCGAACGCCGTGCCGGACAAGAGCAGGCGGTCGGACGTGCGCGAGAAATCGGCGATGGTGTCGCCCAGTTCGTCCAGCGTGTTGAAGACAAAGCTGTCGCGACCGCTGCCGCCGGTCAGGGTGTCCGCCCCGCTGCCGCCGACCAGCGTGTCGTTGCCCGCCTCACCGCCAAGGACATCGTCGCCGTCGCCGCCGTCAAGACGGTTCGCCCCGCTGTTCCCGGTCAGCAGGTCATCGAAGGCGCTGCCGGTCAGGTGCTCGATACTGCGCAGGGTGTCGATGCCGTCGCCCTGCGTGTCCTGCGACCTGTGGCAATTGATCAGTGCCGGCGCCAGGCTGACGCGAACGCCGGCCGCGGCGTGTTCGTAGCTGGCCGTATCGCGACCGGCACCGCCGTCGAGCCTGTCGTCGCCGCTGCCGCCGTGCAGCGTATCGTTGCCGCTGCCGCCGTGCACATAGTCATCGCCATCATCACCGTACAGGCGGTCATTGCCGCTGCGCGAGCCGATCTCGTCATTGCCTCCGCCGCCATGCAGTTCATCGTCCATCGCACCCATCACGATGACCTGCGCGGCATCGTCGGCCCACACGGCATTGCTGCCTGCGCCGCCGGTGATTTTTACGGCGCCGGTAATTGCGGCGTAGTCCACGCCGTCGAGCCTGATGTGCGTTCCCGCCGGAACGCCGGTGCCGTCGATGATGACCGCGGCCGGCGTCCCGGCCGTGCCTGCCGGCTGCAGAACAATGGGTTGCCCGGGACTGAACGACGGCGGCAGGGCAAGCGTGAAATGATGCAGCACGAGATTATCCGCCGCCGGCAGCCTGGGCAGGAAGGTCGAATGGATGAAGCGTTCAGCCGAGGGCGCGTCGTCGATGATGGTGACCGTCTCCAGCGCCTGCAGGCTGACGGGCCGGAAGGTGTTCGCCGTGAGCTGCACGCCGGTCGGGATCGTGGCCGACATCGGTATTGAGCCGTTGATCGGCTCGCCGAGCGACAGGACAACGGCACTGTTGACTGCACGGGTCGCCGCCCTGACGATCTCGGGCGTGATTTCCGGCACGGTCAATGACACGGTCGGCACGCCCTCAATGTCGCGCACGGTCCGGGTCAGGCTCACGCCGCCGACCGTAGTGCCGCTGATGCTAGGCACCGAGGTTCTGGAGACGGTGGCATTGCTGCTGTCGGCGACTGTTGTCGAATGGCCGGTATTGTCGGTGGCAGTGACCGATACGTTTCGCGCGCTGCCTGCTGCGCCGGAACCGGTGAGCTGGAAGCTCGCGATCCATCGGCCGTTGACCTCGGTGGCGGCCACTGCGCTGCCACCGCCGAACTGGCTGAAGTTGACCGTGACGCTGCTGATGGTGTCGGTGTTGTTGTCGCCGGCAGGGCTGTTGTCCCAGATGGCCGTCACGGTATCGCCGATCAGGAAGGCGCCGCGCGCCCCGGTCGCGCCGCTCAGGCTGACATTTGCATCCGTCACGCGGGGCGCGAGGTTGGATACGGTGACCGGGTTGCCCGTGAGATCGGCAATGACCACGGCAGCATCAGCGCCCGCAGCCCAGTCCTCGGCTGCCGCGAGATTGTAGCTCGCGCCTCCGGCCGAATTGCTGCCGTTCTTGTTCAGCAGCAGGCCGAGGGCGGCGCGATCCGCCGCGTTGAGAGTGACTGAAAACGAGCTTGCACTCGTGACATCGACGTCGGCACTGGTCAGGGTGTAGGAGGTTCCGCCTTCGCCGATGATGACCAGCTTGCCGATATTGATGTCGTTGTTGCCGCCGGCACGCGCCGCAAAGTGGGTGCCGGTGACGGCTAGTACATGCGTGCCGGCGTCATAGGTGGCCGACGTGATCGCCGGTGCAGGCACATTGCTGACGGTGATCGGGTTCGAAGCATCGGCGCCCGCTGCCGCAGTGATGTCCCAGTTTGCAGCAGCGGAGAGATAAAACGGTTGGCCGTCTGTGGATGCCTGACCCGCCTTGTTCAGCAAACCGCTGACGGCCAATCTGTCAGCGGCGTTGAGTGCGACAGCAAATGCGGTGGAACTGGCAGCCGTCACGTTGGATGACGTGAGGGTATAGACCTCGCTTCCGACGCCCACGGTCAGCTTGCTGACATCGATCGTGCCCCCGCTGGTGACATCCGAACCGGTCACGGTGAGTATCCCGGCGCTCGCATCGTAGGCGGCCGAAGCAATGGCCGGGCTCGCACCCGATCCGCTGTAGCTGATCGATAGGTTGTCGACACCGAAGTCGATCGTGTATCCGCCCGTTATCTGCACGTAGCTGATGTCGGTGAAGATGGCGCTGTTCCGGAGATCCAGGATTTGGGGGCTCTGCCACGCCGAGACCTCGATCGATCCCTTGTCTGTCTGCAGGATGACGCTGACCGCATAGTTGTACCAGGTAATCCAGCCGTCTCCCACATCGATACTGCGGGCGGACTGTGTCTGCGCGAGGGTCAGTCCGTTCAGGGTGAACCGGCCGGAATCAGGCAGGGATAGCGTCACCCCTGAAATCTCCGTTCCCATGAGGCCGCCGTAAAGTGCATTCCCGCTGTTCAGCGTCCAGTCATCCGCGTAAACATACGCGCCCGCGCTCCGGTTGCTGGCAAGCGTGTAGCGAAGGCCATCCAGTACGAACGTGCCCGGCTGGGTGTATTGGAAGCCAGAATTATTTTCAAAATCTTCAAAAATCGTTGCCACCTGCCGACCTCGTTCTTTTTTATGGGGAAAATGGGTGCTGCGGGTCTCAACCGACGCCGGTCGATGAATTCGCTCGTTGAGTTGGTGTGCTGCGCGGGGGAAGCCCGACTAGGGCGCCTTGCAAGGCCGCTTCCGAATTGCTCTCCTGATGGGTTTCACAGAGCAGTTCCTGAGATCAGCCAGGCCGCCGCATGCAGCTCGGCGAAAGCAACCGGTCTGGATTTGCCGTGATACGTGTCACAAAATCAGATATTTACCATGAGAAATATTATATTTCTATGGAAAATTCAGCGGCGAGGAAGTTATTTAACAAAATGGATCTTAAAAATGGCCAAATGCCGATCTGGCTTTCGTTTTTAATTCTTGTTTGGCAACCGCCCAAAGCAGGCAAGCCATGCCCCTCGCCAGGAGCCTCTGATGCGGGCTCTTCCGCGATTTCTTTCCTTTGGTCACTATCCCGCGTATAAAGGGATTCACCGTTCCCCACTGCCGGTCCCGCGATGTCCCAATTGCGCGCCATCCTCTTGCAACTGCTCTACGATGGCCCCGCTGTTCGTGCGCCGTATGTTGATGTGGTGCGCTCCCTGATCGAACGCGAATGCGTCGCCGCCAGTTGCTACGAATTCTTTGACAGTGAGCGCCGGCGCGAAGGCATCGTCTACCCGATCGGTCACTGCGAAGTCTTCTGGCTGTGGCCCACTGCAGTCCATCCGCAACAACTGCTCGTCCCTGATGCTCGCTTGCGCGAGAACCTACTTGACTTGCTCGCCGTGCATCCGCTGTACGCCAAGTGGTTCGGTCATTGAGCGTTCAGCGTCAAATACGTCATCCATAGCAATGCTCTCCGCATGCAGAGTGGACCATCGCAACGTTCAATCTGCTGCTCTATTGGAATTGTTTGCCGGCACGCATAGGTCGAGCATGCGTATTCCTGCATGGCGAGCAGCCCCGGGCAAGCTGCGTCAGCTCCGCTGCGATGAGCGACCTGGTCCTGTCCATGGTGTTGGCGCGATGGGCTGGCCAACCCGCGACGGCCTGTTGAAACCCGTTTGACCTTTCGCCCAGAGGAGAAATTCGCATGGCAACAGATTGTGCGGATGAAGCCAGCTGCCTCGTTAACGGACTTACCCGCAACTGCAACAGCAGCGGTTTTCTGGCACGCGGCGCCGCAATGGCCGACGGGCTTCGCAGGAGCACTTATTCCGACCGATAACTGCCCATCAGGCCAGCAGCACAAAAATCCCGTCGGCTCAAGCCCTATCAAGACAGCGGTGAATAACGGCTGCTGAACAAAGACAAAGCCTGTGCGGCAGCGGCGCGAAAACAAACAAGGCCTTCTTGCGATGGCCTTTTGTTTTTGCCAGGCGCTTGTCCCGGTATTGCCATTGCCACGCACGCCAGCAGCCCGTTTTCTTTCACATACGGAAAGGAAAACCCGGCATACCCCAAAGGGCAAGGCCTTCATCTGGCCGATCTCATCCGAGACAGTTTTAAAGCCGTTGCATCTGTGCCGAGGAGCCATTTTTGGAACCTCTCAGGCGACTTCTTCATAAAAACGCACGCTCCAAACTACTCTCCAATTTGACGATCATTAGTTTAAACATTACGATTACTTCAGAGTAACAAATGTGACCATGCAGATTTTTTCCAGATACAACCGATGGTGACTGCACGGCAAGTTGGCCGACCGGTTCCCTATCCGCTGCATCAAAAGTGTTCAAGCGCCACGAAGCCCCTGCTTTTGCTTAAAGGCTGTTAGCCGGCTGGCAAGCTTTTCGGCTACCGCAGGAAAATCAACAGGACCAAACTAGGGGAAGCCCCATGGCCGAACAGCATCTATTCGTACCTCCAAGTACAGAACAAACCCAAACGGGCGGGCAATTCATCACAAGTGTGCAATTCCTCTGGACCGGGGGGCGCAGTGCCATCTACAGCCAAGCCTTGTCATTAATAAACGGCGGAAACGGTATTGGCGTCTACGGCAGCGGCAACTGGTCAGAGGAGAAAACCTTCACATGGCCCGGCGGCGGTGGATGGGATCTCACATGGACCTCTGACGACGGCGGCACGACTGTGCGCAGCAAGCAGACGGAATCGGTGTTCAACAAGACCCAATGGAAAGACGGCGGCACACACGAAATCAACGCCGCCAACGGAGACACCTACAAATCTGTTTTTTCTTACAACAGCGAGCACAACCTGCTACCGGGCGATATTTACGTAGGAGGCAGGTACAGCGGAGGCCATACCATCGAATTTACTGGCCTTTCAGGCACTCCGCAGAACGCTTCGGATGACGAGAAAGCTACCGAGCGCGTTGAATGGACCTCCAATGTGACGTACAGCGCAGACGGGGTGCGCAACGATCAAGTCAAAACCCCACATTCCGACCTCAGCTACGAAAACAGTAAATACAAGCTGAGCTTCGATACCTCCGTCGAGTACAACCTGGGCCTTGAGGAGCAAGCCAATCCGAAACACGTGAAAAAAAACCAGTCCGGGGATCTGGTGTTTAAAAACGCAAACCAGGTTTTTAATTCCTACTCCTTCGAGGACAAATCAACAGGATTTCGATTTGAATGCCAGTTGTCAAATACAGTGGATTTCATCAACGACACCGCGAATATGGCGTTCTCCAACATTGTGCTCACCAGAGACGGGGTTGAATACAGGACGCCTTCGATGAAGCTATCCATGACTGCCGCGGAGATAGACCAAATCAGCCTGGGCGAGGAGATCGGTGACGACCTGGGGGGAATTGAAGGAAACATCGCCAACCGAATCCTGCCGTTTGTCAGTTGGGTGACGGAGGACGCCCTCGCGCAAGGCAATGTCATCACCACAAAAACTTCATCCAGCGTGACGATTGACGCTGGCGACGGCGACGACAAGGTGGCTGGTGGAGCCGGTAACGACACCGTGGTTGCCGGAAACGGTAACGACAACGTGAATGCTGGCGACGGTGCCGACCTGATCATTGGCGGCGACGGCGCCGGCAATGACAGCTACGACGGTGGCAAAGGCATCGACACCGTCAAATACACCAGCGCGCTGGCCGCCATCACCGTCAACCTGACCCGGGGCAGTGCCACCTCGACTGCAGGCAATGACGCTGCCGGCATTGGCACCGACAGGCTCAGAGGCATCGAGAACCTGATTGCCGGCGACTTTGCCGACACGCTCATCGGCAGCAAGGATGCGAACGCGATTGACGCCGGCGCTGGCGACGACACGATCGATGGCGGCCTCGGCAAGGACACGCTGACCGGCGGCATGGGCGCCGACCGGTTCGTGTTCAGCACGCGCGCCGGGGCGACGAATGTCGATACGGTGAGCGACTTCGCCTCCGGCACCGACAAACTGGTGCTGAGCGCACGGGTCTTTTCCAAGCTCAAGGGCCTGTCGGACCTGTCCGCGCATTTTGCGGTGGGCGCGCCGACGGATGCGAATGACTTTCTGGTCTTTGACATCGCCAGCGGCCGGCTCAGCTATGACGCCGATGGCAACGGCAAGGGCAAGGCGGTCGATGTGGCCATCATCGGCGGCGGCATCCAGCTGCAGGCGACGGATTTTTCCATCAGCTGACACGCCTCTGGCATTTCTGATTTCTCCTGTCACGAAATTTTTTTAAGGGCACCTGCCAATGGCTGCGATTACCATTCAGGATACAGAGCGCGACCTGAAGAAACTGTACGACATCGTCACTTACGATCAGTACAAGCTTTTTCATGACGAGGCGACCATCAAGCTGGACGAACTGTTTCGCAAGATCGAGACCAATAGCGACACGTCGACTAACGTGGTCGATACGACGACGATTAAAAGCCTGCGCTGGACCACGGGCGAGACGATCGAGGCGCGCGGCCAGTTTTCGGCGAGTGACCCGGCGAAATGGACAATCGACACGGTAACTTTCACAAGTATCGATGGCACCGTCGTTCGCCTGACAGGCAGTTTCAAGCTCAAGGCCGATCAGGCCGCGTTTGCAGCAGGAACGGTTATTACAGACCTGGAGTTTAGCTCCGCGAACAACCTGAGCAGCTTTTTCGGTGTGCCCAATGTGGTGACCAGCCTGCGCTCGAAAGGCAGCATGGTCTATGACGGCACCGGCAAATTTTCCGGTACCGTCACGACGGAAGACAGGATGTTCGAGGATGGCTGGCGGATGAACGTAGTTTTCCAGAAGAATTTTACGTATGCCGACGGCGACTACAACAACAGCGGTTTTGGCAAAACGCTCGAACTGATTGACCCGACCGGTATCCGCGTCCTGATGTTCGATATCTCGGACTACGATCTTGGCGCAGAAAACTCGGACGCGTATGACGAAGCCTATCGTGAGCGTTTCTTCTCAGGTGCCAACAAAATCCTCGGCACCGCCCTTGGCGATAACATCAGTAGCTACGCAGGCAATGACACGATCAATAGCGGGACGGGCGATGACACGCTGGCCGGCGGCGATGGCAACGATAGCGTCAGCGGCGGGGATGGCGCTGACCTGATCGTCGGCGGCGACGGCGCCGGCAATGACAGCTATGACGGCGGCAAAGGCATCGACACCGTCAAATACACCAGTGCCACGGCCGCCATCACCGTCAACCTGACCCGGGGCAGTGCCACCTCGACTGCAGGCAATGACGCTGCCGGCATTGGCACCGACAGGCTCAGAGGCATCGAGAACCTGATTGCCGGCGACTTTGCCGACACGCTCATCGGCAGCAAGGATGCGAACGCGATTGACGCCGGCGCTGGCGACGACACGATCGATGGCGGCCTCGGCAAGGACACGCTGACCGGCGGCATGGGCGCCGACCGGTTCGTGTTCAGCACGAAACCGGCCGCCAACAATGTCGACACGATCAGCGATTTCGAGGTCGGTGTCGACCAGCTGGTGCTGAGCAAGAAGGTGTTCGCAAAACTCGCCGGTGCTGCCGATTACCTCGCGTTGGGTGCAACCTCCGATTCGGCCTCTCGCTTCCTGGCCTATGACAGCGCGACCGGGGCGCTCAGTTACGACGCCGATGGGAGCGGCACGAAATCGAAACCGTTGATCATCGCCTTCATTGGTTCAGGCTTGGCGATGACGACATCGGACTTCCTGATTGTTTAACTGGCGCATCAGCCTCTGGCAGGCCAATCCTCCAATGACAGGTCGAGGCCGTGAGTTAAAAGCCTCAGCCGCTTCACGTTGCTACAGATTTTATGCCGCCGGTTGGCCGGCCCGTTCGCTCCCTGCATCATGCTCCGCGCCTTCGCTGCTGACAGCGCCTTGCTCCTCGATGACGTGAAGGCCATGCCGTGCCCGGAGAACGCTCTGTGCGCCTATTCGGCGCTCATCAGCAGCCGGACGTCGACATCTTCCGCACCGGTCGGCCATTGACGCTGGAGACAATCAGGAATGTGCGGCGACGCTTGTTGGCGCGCACCGCAAAATCGCACAGCACCCGATCCCGCAGGATGCATCCATCGCTGGCCGTCAGCCGTTCAAGCAGCGGTTCGGTGAGCGTTATAATCACGAGCTTTCAGGACAAAACGAGGACAAAAGCCTGCACTTGCGTGCAGCGCCGCCCCGTTGACCGTTTTACCACCCGACCGCCCCAGGGCGCGGGTTGCGCACTTCGACGATGCCGGCATCCGGCGCGAAGTGCCTTACCAATCAAGGATTTCCATGAGCCTCAAATGCGGCATCGTCGGCCTGCCCAACGTCGGCAAGTCGACCCTCTTCAATGCACTGACCAAGGCCGGCATCCCAGCCGAGAACTATCCCTTCTGCACGATCGAACCGAACGTCGGCATCGTGGAAGTGCCGGACCAGCGACTGAAGCAGCTGGCCGAGATCGTGAAACCGGAGCGAATCGTTGCGGCGACCGTCGAGTTTGTTGACATCGCGGGCCTGGTCGCAGGCGCGTCGAAGGGCGAAGGCCTGGGCAACCAGTTCCTCGCGCACATCCGCGAGACGGATGCGATCGTGAACGTGGTGCGCTGCTTTGAGGACGCGAACGTGGTGCACGTGGCCGGCAAGGTCAGCCCGCTGGACGATATTGCAGTGATCCAGGCCGAACTCGCGCTGGCCGACCTCGGTACGGTGGAGAAGGCGATCCAGCGCGAGATCAAGAAGGCGCGCTCGGGCGACAAGGAAGCGGCCGCGCTGGTCGCGCTGCTGGAGAAGGTGCAGGCGCAGCTGAATGACGCGAAGCCGGTGCGCGCGATGGGGCTCGACAAGGAACAGCTGGCGATGATCAAGCCGCTGTGCCTGATCACGGCGAAGCCGGCAATGTATGTGGCGAACGTGTCCGATACCGGCTTCACCAACAATCCGCTGCTGGACCAGCTGGCGGCGTATGCGACATCGCAGAATGCGCCGATCGTCGCCATTTGCGCAGCGATCGAAGCCGAGATCGCCGACCTCGACGACGAGGACAAGGACGCCTTCCTCGCCGACATGGGCATGGACGAGCCGGGACTGAACCGCCTGATCCGCGCGGCATTCAGCCTGCTTGGGCTGCAGACCTATTTCACCGCGGGCGTGAAGGAAGTGCGCGCATGGACCATCCACAAGGGGGACACCGCACCGCAGGCCGCCGGCGTGATCCACACCGACTTCGAGCGCGGCTTCATCCGAGCGCAGACCATCGCCTTCGATGATTACATCGCCTGCAAGGGTGAGGCCGGCGCGAAGGAGGCCGGCAAGATGCGCGCGGAAGGCAAGGAGTATGTGGTGAAGGATGGCGATGTGCTGAACTTCCTGTTCAACGTCTGACGCATAGCCAACTTCTGGCGATCCGTCGCGAAGAAAAAACCCCGACCGCTCGGCGCTGTCGGGGTTTTTTGTTTCGGACTCCCGCCCTGGTGTGCTACCGCTCGGGGCGATCCTGATCGGACGCAAGTCCGTTCCGCCGGTCGGAATGAAGCACGTGTCCTTCTTTTTGGATGCTGAACGATCAGGGGATGATAGTAACGTCGGTTTCGATATTCACCGTGCCGCCCTGGATGCCGACAAGAGCAACAGGATCCGACCCGCCCGCGCCATCGGCATCGTGGAACAGATAAGTCTTCCCGTCCTGACCGAGGCCGAATGACAGGCTGGTCTTCGCGGTAACGCCGAATGCAGCACCCGACAGTTCGATCTTGTCGCTGCCGCTCTGGAAGCCGACGATCGTGTCTACTGCGTCCGCATGGGCGATCACGAAGGTGTCGCTGCCGCCCTGTCCGTAGAGCGTGTCTTGCCCGGCGCCGCCGTCGAGTCGGTCATTGCCTCCCTCGCCTCGCAGTACATCGTTGCCGTCACCGCCGGACAGCTGGTCATTACCGCCTCCGCCGGACAACCGGTCGTTTCCTTCACCGCCGGCCATCAGGTCGTCGCCGCCATCGCCCTTGAGCACATCGTCGCCTTGCCCACCGTCCATCTGGTCATTTCCGCCGCCGCCAGTCAGCTGGTCATTGCCGAGGTCGCCTGTCAGCACGTCATTGCCGTTGCCGCCGGAGAGCCGGTCGTCATCATCGCCCCCGGAGACGGTGTCATTGCCGTTACTGCCGGAGAGCCTGTCATTGCCGATGCCTCCTGTGATCTGATCATTGCCGTTGCCGCCGTCGAGCACGTCATCGCCCTCGTCGCCGGAAAGGCTGTCGTCGCCGTTCTCGCCGCGCAGCTGGTCGTTGCCAAGGGCGCCCGTCATCGTGTCGTTGCCGTTTCCGCCGCGGGCATTGTCATCACCGACACTGCCGTAAAACACATCATTGCCAGCCGAGCCTTTGTATTTGCTCTTGCGGTCAGCGCCCCATTTGAGCAAGTCCTCGAGATCATCGGCCGCGGCCAGTTGCAGCAGGGTGGGCATGCTGAGCTGCAGACCGCTTACGGTAAAGAGCAGAACGTTGTCTACGTTGTAGGCCGACACGCTGCTGACCTGGTGCTGGCCGGGATTGGCACTGCTGAAGTCCCCATTGATCAATAGCGTGGCGCCCGCGAGGCTGGGCGCATCGTCGGTATCGCCAGTCAGTGTCCAGCGGACGGAGGTGGGCCCTTCACTACCAACGACGGGGGCGACATTGGTAATTTCATCCAGCCATTTTTTGATGAAGCCCAGGGTGGCGCCAGAGGTTGTGGCCATGGGAATCTCCTTTTCGTGTCGTTGCCAAAAGAAAAAATAGATTAGCAACAAGCCCTATTGCTTGAACACTTGGAACAGAGGGTTGAATTGGGGAACTTTACGAGTGTCTGATGCGGATCAATATGTGGTAGGCGAGGGGGACGCCGGACGCAGAGAACCCAGACGAAATTTCCCTGAGACAAGTGAGTCTGCTTCAGCGCAGTCTGACCGGTGCTTGCGGGTCGATCTGCTACCGCAGGGTATTTCGATTAGCAGGTGTGCGGCAATCGGGCGAACAAAGTGAGTGTCCCTTTGGAGAGAATTGCTTCAGATCAAGGAAATGGAATGGTTGCCGGCAAAATACTTGGGTATTCATGCTGTTGATTTTTTCCAAGGAGATTTCATGCATCGCGTTACCCCGCTGCTTTTCCTTGCCGCTGCCCTTGCAGCGGCTCCTGCCCATGCCGAGAAGATCCGCTATATCTGCAGCGGTACGCATGTCGAATACGATGGCTGGGGCAAGCGGGTGGAGCAGATGAGCAGCCTCAAGGAAGACCCGATCGATCTGCTGGTCGATACCGATGCGCGCAAGGTCAGTTTTTCCACGCTGTATGGCGGCCCTGTGGTGGCGGAACTGAAGGAGAGCGCGCAGTGGTACGAGGGCGAGGTGGCGCTGGACAAGCCGGTGATGAACGGCCGGCTGGCGGCGGTCAGCGTGAAGGTGAGCCGCATCATCTGGGGCGCGTCGACGATCTATACGCTGGCCAATGGCGAGAACCACCTCGGCTATGCGGGCGTCTGCACGCCCAAGAACGTGCCCTGACGCAGGCGGCCGCCGGGGACTCAGTGCAGGGGGGCGGCGTGGACCCGGCGCCAGTCGGCGAACTGCGCGGCCGGCAGCGGCTGGCTGAACAGGTGGCCCTGCGCGGTATGGCAGCCGTGCAGGCGCAGGTAGTCGAGGGCCTGCGGCGTCTCTATGCCTTCGCCGATGACGTCCGCGCCGAGTGTCCGGCCCATGGCAATGATGGCCTCGGTGACCGCACGGCTGCCGCGGTCGTGCGCGAGCCGCTGCACAAAGCTCTGGTCGACCTTGAGCTTGTCGAGCGGCAGCCCGGCCAGGGCCGACAGGCTCGAGCAACCGGTGCCGAAATCGTCGAGGATGATGCGTATGCCCGCGCGGTGCAGCTCGCCCAGCACCGCCGCTGCCTCGTCGGTGCGCTCGGCCAGCGCCCCTTCGGTCACTTCCACCTGCAGCAATGACGGATCAAGACCCTGATCGCGGACGATGCCCAGCAGCCGCTGCGCAAAGCCGCGCTGGCGGAACTGCAGCGGCGAGATGTTCATCGCCACCGGCACCGGCAACAGGCCCTCGCCGGCCCACGCGGCCTGCTGCCGGCAGATCTCGCGCACGACCCAGTCGCCCAGCGGCCCGATGATCCCGCTGGCCTCGGCAATCGGTATGAAGCGGTCGGGGCCGACGGCATCGCCACCGGGCAGGCGCAGCAAGGCTTCGGCGGCGACGAGGCGGCCGGTCGATACGTCGATGACAGGCTGGTAGTGCAGCATGAAGCTGCCCTGCGCCAGGCTGTCCCTAATGCGCGCCTCGATGTTCTGCGACGCATCGGCCCGGCTGTGCAGTTCGGGCGTGAACACCCGGTAGCAGGCTCGCCCGGTTTCTTTCGCGCGGTACATCGCAAGGTCGGCGCGATGCAGCAGGATCTCGAAGTCGCTTCCGTGCAGCGGATAGAAGCTGATGCCGATCGATGCGGAGATGCTGAGCTCGAGGCCCGCGAAGGCAAACGGCCGGCTCATGGCATCGAGCACATGGCGGGCGACCGTGGGTGCCGTGTAGCCCCGGCCGAGGTACGGCAGCATGATCACAAATTCGTCGCCGCCCAGCCGACCGACCAGGTCTTCGTGGCGCACACAGGATGTCAGCCGCTGCGCGACTTCCTTGAGCAGCCGATCGCCGGCTTCATGCCCGTAAAGGTCGTTGACCGGCTTGAAGCGGTCGAGGTCGATGAAGAGCAGCGCGCCGCGGCTGTGGCTGCGGCCGGCTGCGGCCAGCAGGTGGCCTGCGTATTCAAAGATGAGCGCGCGGTTGGGCAGCCCCGTCAGCGAATCATGCTGGGCCGCCTCCTTCACGCGCAGTTCGGCCAGCTTCTGCTGGGTGACGTCGAGCATGGTGCCGATCAGGCGCCGTACCTTGCCCTCGGCGTCGAGATCGGCGATTGCGCGCGAGACCATCCAGCGATAGTCGCCGTCGCGATGGCGCATCCGGTACTCGGACTGCAGCGTGCCGCCGTGCGCTGCCAGCAGCGAGCGCAGCGCGGACTGCGCCGCATCGCGATCATCGGGGTGCAGCCGGGATAGCCAGGTATCGAACTGATTGGGCAGTTCATTGTCGGCATAGCCGAGCAGTCGCTTCCATTGCGGTGACAGGTAGACGCGGTCATCGGCGAGCGACCATTCCCATGCGCCCAGATTGGCGATCTCGACCGCCAGTCGCAAGCGCGCTTCGCTGTCGCGCAGCGCCTGCTCGCCGGCGCGGTGCGCGCTGATGTCAGTGAAAATGGCGGTGCACTCGTCACGACCGGTCTGGTATGCATACACATGCAGCCATTTGCCGGACAACGGAAAGTAGGTCTCGAAATTCGCCTCGCCGCCATCGCGCGCGATGCGGCCGTAGATGGTCAGGTAGTCGGCATCCGGCACGCGGGTATCGCCGAACACGTCGGTGAACAGCCGCCCCTCGACGCTGCTGCGCGACAGGCCGACGATCTGCACATAGCCGTCGTTGATCTTGTCGATCCGCACATTGACCGGACGGCCGTCATCGTCGTACAGGACACCCAGGCGCGCCACGCCTACCGCGCGGTTCTGTTCTGGCGGTTCGTAAATCAACATGAAGGCCTAGCTTTATTGTTGGCAGCAGAAGAATGAAGACAGGGAAATGCCGCCAAGGTTCAGCCATGCCGGCAATCATCATGCCGAATGTAACCAAGCGTCGGTGCTGCGTTGTTGTCGCGGCTCAGGCCGATGACCGGGAGGAAGAGACGCCGGGCATGCCTGCTTGCAGGCGCTCATAACGGGCCTGCAGCTGCTCGCGCGTTTCGATGCGGGAGGGATCGATCGGAATGCACGACACCGGACAGACCTGCTGGCATTGCGGCTCGTTGAAGTGACCGACGCATTCGGTGCACTTGTCCGGATCGATCTGGTAGATCTGCGGGCCGAGGAAGATCGCGCCGTTCGGGCACTCGGGCTCGCAGACGTCGCAGTTGATGCAATCGTCGGTGATCATCAGCGCCATCGCCGCACCTCCGTCACGAACTCGAAGCAGGACTCAGGACTGGCCGGCAGCGATCTTTTTCTGCAGCCACTGCTCGACCGACGGGAAGACGAACTTCGATACGTCGCCGCCGAGCAGCGCAATCTCTCGCACGATGGTGCCGGAGATGAACTGGTACTGGTCGGAAGGCGTCAGGAAAAGGGTTTCGACATCGGGCAGCAGGTAGCGGTTCATGCCGGCCATCTGGAATTCGTATTCGAAGTCCGACACCGCGCGCAGGCCGCGCACGATCACGCGCGCGTCCTGCTGGCGCACGAAATCTTTCAGGAGGCCGGAGAAACTCTCGACGCTGACGTTCGGATAGTGCCCGAGCACTTCGCGCGCGATGTCGAGCCGCTCTTCCAGCGAGAAGAAGGGCCGCTTGGCCTTGCTGTCGGCCACGCCGACGACGAGCTTGTCGAACAGGCCGGAGGCGCGCCTGACCAGGTCTTCGTGTCCGCGGGTGAGCGGATCAAAGGTTCCGGGATATACGGCTGTAACCATGGGCTTGTCCTGTGGGTGGGCTCTCGCGGAGCGATGTTGCCCACGCGTACAAAAGGAAGGCGAATTATGCCCTAATTCCCCTCGCTGTCAGCCATTGCAAGCACGGCAAAAAACACTTGTCCGGCCTTGTCCGCGCGAACGACGGTCCAGCCCCGGAGCCATTCGGCCGCCGGATCGGCGAAGGGCTGGTCCGACTCAGCATAGACCAGCCCGTCCGGCCCCAGCAAGCGCCGGCAGGCCGGCAATAGCCGGGGCAGCCACTGCAGCCGATACGGCGGATCGAGGAAGATGAGGTCGAACGGCGGCGCCAGCGCATCGAGCTGGGCAAGCGCATCGCCGCGCCGCACAGTGACCTGCTGCGCGTCGAGCCTGTCGCGGATCGCCTGCAATTGCCGCAGTGCCGCCGGATGCGATTCGACCATCACGACCTCGGTGGCGCCGCGGCTTGCCGCCTCGAGCCCGAGTGCGCCGGTGCCGGCGAAGAGGTCGAGCACGCGCCGGCCTTCCCAGCGGCGATGCTGCAGGTGGTCGAGCCAGTTGAATAGGGTTTCCCGCACGCGGTCAGGCGTCGGGCGCAGGCCGTCGACGTCGGCCACGGCCAGCGGGGTGCGCTTCCAGTCGCCGCCGATGATGCGGACCTGGCGCGGGGGAGGATTGCTGTGTTTTTTCAAGGGATGCTTTGGTTGTCGGGGATGCCGGGAACACCGGCTCCCCCTGCTGCCGATGGCTTACGGCCGTACCGGCTCCGCACCGACGATCACCGTCACCATTCTGTCCATCGCGAGCTTGCGCCGGAACGCGGCGCGGATGTCGGCGCTGCTGACTTTCGCGACCTTGTCGGTCCAGGTGTCCAGATAGTCGAGCGGCAGTCCGTAGAAGCCGATGGTGGCGATGTTGTCGAGGATCTTGCGGTTGTTGTCGATGCGCAGTGCAAAGCCGCCGATCAGGTTGTCCTTGGCGGCCTTGAGCTCGACCTCGGTCGGGCCATCGCGCAGGTAGGCGGCCAGCGTGTTGCGCACCACCGCCAGCGCCTCGTCGGACTGATCCTTGCGGGTCTGCAGGCCGGCCATGAACAGCCCCTCCTGCGCCATCGGGCTGAAGTAGCTGTACGCGCTGTAGGCCAGTCCGCGCTTTTCCCGCACCTCGCGCGTCAGGCGCGAGACAAAGCCGCCGCCGCCGAGCACGTAGTTGCCGACGGTCAGCGCGAAGAAGTCCGGATCGTTGCGCGCCAGCGCCGGCATGCCGAGCGTGATGTGCGACTGGGATGCCGGATGCGGTATGCGCTCCTCGGTCGCGAGCGGCGGGATGACCGCCGGCAGCGGCGGCAGCGGCTCGCCCTGCGGCAGGCGCCGGGTCAACTCGCGCGCGATGGCGTCGGCCTCGGCGCGGCTGAGGTCGCCGATGATGGCGACCACGGCCTGGTTTGCGACATAGTGGCGCTGATGGAACTGCACGAGATCGTCGCGCACGAGGCCGGACACTGATTCCACCGTGGATTCCGCACCATACGGATGCGAACCGTAGGCGAGCCGCCAGAAGGCTTTCGAGCCGATCGCCGCGGGCTGGGTCAGCGACTCGCGGATGGCGGCCACGGTGCGCGCCTTGTCCCGCTGCAGCAGGTCATCGGGAAAGCTCGGCTGGGCAATCAGCCGCGCCAGCATGTGCAGCGCGCGCTCGCGCTCTTCCTTCGAGGACAGCGTGCGCATCGACAGGCCGGCGCGGTCGTAACCGGCGCCGCCGCCGCGCTGCGCGGCCACGTCGGCGATGGCATTCGACACCTCGGCTTCGCTCATCGCCGGCTCGCTGCTGCCGTCGGCCAGCGTCGCCGCCCGCAGGCCGCGCGCCAGCAAGACATTGGTCAGCGACGCGAGGCCCGCCTTGCCGGCCGGATCGCGCCGGTGGCCGGCGTCGAAATCGACGTTCACGTCAATCATCGGAATGCTGCGGCTCTCGACGAAATAGACGCGCGCGCCGTTGTCGAGCGTCCAGTGCCGGATGTCGATGCCGGCCTGCGCGGCGCCGGCCGCGGTGAACAGCAGGAAAACGATCAGTCGCTTGAACATGGAGGATCCTTAGTGACGCAGCCCGGGCGGCGCCTGGCGGCTCTCGGCCTGCGCCGTCAGCGGCAGCGGCTCGAGCACGGCCACGGTCAGCTGGCTGTCGGAGAAGTATTTGCGTGCGACCGCCTGCACCTGGGCCGGCGTGACGGCCGCGAGCCGCTCGATGATGCGGTCGATCTGCCGGAAAGAGAGGCCGGCCATTTCCATCGAGCCGATCTCCATCGCCTGCCCGAACACCGAGTCGCGCTTGAAGACCTGGCTGGCGATCAGCTGGGCTTTCACGCGCTTGAGCTCGTCGGCCGACACGCCGTCGTTCGCCACCCGCTCGAGCTCGGCGCGCAGCACGGCCTCCAGCTTCTCGACGCTGGTGTCCTTGGTCGGCTCGCCCGACAGCGTGAACATCACCGGCCCGCGCGAAATGATGTCGTAACCGGCGTCGACCGAATTCGCGAGCCGCTCCGTGCGCACCAGCTTCGCCGGCAGTCGCGCATTGTCGTAGCCGTCCAGCACGGCGGCCAGCACCTGCAGCGCGAAGGCATCGTCGTCTTTCTCCACGTCCTGGAGCCGCGGCACTTTCCACGCCATTACCAGATGCGCATTCTCGGCCGGCGCCTTGACGGTCACGCGCTTGATGCCGCGCTGCGGCGGCTCGTCCTGCGGCTTGGCGGCGGGCAGGGTCTTTGACGGTATCTTGCCGAAGTGCTTTTCCGCCAGCCGCTTCACCTGCTGCGCGTCGACATCGCCGACGATCACGATGGTGGCATTGTTCGGCGCATACCACTGCTCGTACCAGCGGCGCGCGTCTGCCACGGTCATGCTCTGCAGGTCGCTCATCCAGCCGACCACCGGATTGCGGGTCGGATGCGATACATAGGCGGTCGCGTTCAGGGTCTCGTACAGCAGCGACATCGGCTGGTCTTCGGTGCGCAGCCGGCGCTCTTCCATCACCACCCGGATTTCCTTGGCGAACTCGGCCGCGTCGAGCACCAGGTGCTGCATGCGCTCGGCCTCGAGCGCCATCACCTGCTCCAGCCGGGACTTCTCGACCTGCTGGTGGTAGCCGGTGTAGTCACGGCTGGTGAACGCATTGTCGCGGCCGCCGAGCTGCGCGACCTTCTCGCTGAACTCGCCCGGCTTCAGGCGCTTCGTGCCCTTGAACATCATGTGCTCGAGCACATGCGCGACGCCGGTGGCGCCGCTCTGTTCGTCCAGGCTGCCGGCGCGATACCACACCATGTTGACTACCGTGGGCGCGCGCCGGTCTTCCTGCACGATGACCCTCAGGCCGTTGGCGAGGCGGAATTCCTGCGCATTGGTGCCGGCCTGGGCGCCGGAAGGCAGCAAGCCGAGGCCGAGCACGCCGGCAAGCAACAGCGATCCGAGTCGGAAAATCATGGTCTCTGCTCTGTTAGAATGTGGCCCGTCGGCCGGAGGGCCGACGCCGAGCGCCTGATTGTATAGTCAGCCGCTTTCCCCCGCAGCGCACACCCATTTCCGTCCCGGATGTTCAGCTTTTTCAAGAAGAAACCGCCCGCTCCCGCGCCGGTACCCGCTCCCGAATCTCGGCCTGATGACGCAGCTCCGGCAGCCCCTGCGGTAACGACACCCGCTGCGCCCGCGGCCGTGCCACTGCCGCCTGCGCCGTCGCCCGAACCTCAGATGGAAGCTGCACCTCCGCCGGCCCCGGAGGCCAAGAAGTCATGGCTGGGTCGGCTCAAAGCCGGGCTGTCGCGCACGTCGTCGAACATCGCTACCCTGTTCACCGGCACGAAAATCGATGACGACCTGTACGAGGAACTCGAGTCGGCCTTGCTGATGGCCGATGCCGGCGTGGACGCGACCTCGCAGTTGCTGGAAGCGCTGAAGCAACAGGTCAAGGCCGACCGCCTGACCGACGCCGCGCAGGTAAAGGCGGCGCTGCGCGAACTGATGATCGACTTGCTGCGTCCGCTGGAAAAGCCGCTGGTGCTCGGCCGCGAGCAGCCGCTGGTGATGATGATCGCGGGCGTGAACGGCGCCGGCAAGACGACCACCATCGGCAAGCTCGCGAAGCACATGCAGCTGCACGGACAGAAGGTGCTGCTGGCCGCCGGCGATACCTTCCGCGCCGCCGCGCGCGAGCAGCTGACGGTCTGGGGCGAGCGCAACGGCATTGCAGTAATTGCGCAGGAATCCGGCGACCCGGCAGCCGTCGCTTTCGATGCAGTGCAGGCCGGCCGCGCGCGCGGCATGGACGTGGTGATGGTCGATACCGCGGGCCGCCTGCCGACCCAGCTGCACCTGATGGATGAGCTGAAGAAGGTCAAGCGCGTGATCGGCAAGGGCTGCGAAGGCGCACCGCACGAGGTGCTGCTGGTGATCGACGGCAACACCGGCCAGAACGCGCTTGCGCAGGTTAGGGCCTTCGACGACGCGCTGGAACTGACCGGCCTGGTGGTCACCAAGCTCGACGGCACAGCCAAGGGCGGCGTGCTGGCCGCGATTGCGAAGCAGCGGCCGGTGCCGGTCTATTTCATCGGCGTGGGCGAGGGCATCGACGACCTGCAGCCCTTCGTCGCCGCCGAATTCGTCGATGCTCTGCTGGGCTGATACCGGTACGCCATGTCGATCATTTCCTTTTCCCATGTGTCGAAACAATACCCCGGCGAGGTTACTGCGCTGACCGATGTGTCGATGGAAATCGGCGAGGGCGAGCTGGTGTACCTGGCCGGGCCGTCGGGCGCCGGCAAATCCACGCTGCTGAAGCTGATCGCCGGCATCGAGCGTCCGAGCGGCGGCCTGCTGCTGGTGAGTGGTCAGGACATGCGCAAACTGAACCGCGCCACCCTGCCCTGGCTGCGGCGCAAGCTCGGCCTGATCCTGCAGCAGCACCGCCTGCTGCAGGACCGCAGCGTGCAGCAGAACGTGATGCTGCCGCTGCTGGTCAGCGGCGCAGGCGAGAAGGAAGCTGCGCAGCGCGCCCGCATCGCGCTCGACCGCGTGGGCCTTGGCAACAAGGCCAGCCTGCTGCCGCAGGCGCTGTCCGGCGGCGAGCAGCAGCGTGTGTCGATTGCACGCGCGATCGTTCACAAGCCGCGCATCATCCTGGCCGACGAGCCAACCGCGAATCTCGACCGCGCGAGCGGCAAGCTGGTGATCGACATGCTGCAGGCCTTCAATTCCGCAGGCGTGACCTGCATCATTTCCACTCACGACGAGCGGCTGCTGCAGGGCGCGGACCGCGTGGTGCAACTCGAGCGCGGCCGCGTGATCGCGATGCGCGAGGCCGGCAGCGAGGTGGGCGCATGAGCTGGCTGCGTGAACACTGGCTGGCGCTGAAGTCGGCGCTGGCGCAAGTCCGCAAGGGACCGGGCGGCTTCGGCTTCAATGTGCTGGTCATCGCGCTGGCGCTGGTGCTGCCGCTGGCCGGCCTGACGATGCTGGACAACCTGCGGCCGGTGGCGCGCGATCTCGCGGTGGAACCCGAGATCAGCATGTTCATGGCGACCGATGCGCCGCGCGAGCGCGCGAGAGCGCTGGCGCCCGACATCAAGGCGGCTGCGCAGCGCCATGGCGTGCCGGTAAAACTCGAGTTCATCGACCGCGACGACGCGCTGAAGGCATTGAAGGCGCGCGCCGGACTGTCAGATGTGGTGGCGGCGCTCGGCAGCAATCCGCTGCCGGATGCCTATGTGGTGCGGATCGTCAACGGCGATCAGCCGGCCAGCCCGGCAAGGGTCGACCAGCTGGCAACGGATCTGCAGAAACTGCCCGGGGTCGAGACAGTGCAACTGGACTCGACCTGGGTGAAGCGGCTGGCCGCCCTGCTGGAACTGGCCACCACTGTGCTGGTGCTGCTGGCCGCCACGCTGTGCGGCGTGGTGCTGGCCGTGGTGTTCAACACCATCCGGCTGCAAATCCTGACCCGGCAGGAGGAAATCAGCGTGGCGCGACTGGTCGGCGCGACCGATGCCTATGTGTCTCGCCCGTTCTATTACCTCGGCGCGCTGCTCGGCCTGTGCGCGGGTGCGCTGGCGCTGCTGGCGGTCAGCGGCGGTCTGGCGCTGATTAATAGGTCAGTTGGCGAACTGGCAAAGCTGTACGGTTCGGGTTTCCTGCTGGCGCCGCCGGATCCGGCATCTGCGCTGGCATTGCTGGGTGCCAGCATGGCGCTCGGCATCATCGGCGCAATGCTGTCGGTGCGCCGGGCACTTCGGATGGCAATCTGAGGCACCTGCGCGCGAGGAGCAGCCTGCCCCGACCAGAATTTCAATGCTGATATCTTTTTTAGCGACGGTTTGATGCGCCAGGCGTTAGCACTCAACACCCGAGAGTGCTAATATAGTTGTCGTTCGGGTCAGTCCACCCCGTGGACAGCGCCCTTCGATGTCCAACCCAGGAGAAACAATGACAGCTATGTCCGCATCGTCTGCCCTCGTGCCGGCCGGTCGCCAGGCACTGGCCCTTGGTTTTCCCGTCAGTCTGGGTAACCTCGATGCCTATATCTCCGCCGTCAATCGCCTGCCCATGCTGTCGCCTGACGAGGAGAGTTCGCTGGCGCGCAAGCTGCGCGACGAGGGCGACCTCGCTGCCGCGCAGCGACTGGTCATGTCGCACCTGCGTCTGGTGGTGTCGATCGCCCGCGGCTACCTCGGCTACGGCCTGCCGCACGCCGACCTGATCCAGGAAGGCAACATCGGCCTGATGAAGGCGGTGAAGCGCTTCGATCCCGAGCAGGGCGTGCGCCTGGTTTCCTATGCGATCCACTGGATCAAGGCCGAGATCCATGAATACATCCTGCGCAACTGGCGGATGGTGAAGCTGGCTACGACCAAGGCGCAGCGCAAGCTGTTCTTCAACCTGCGCAGCCACAAGACCGGCCTCGACGCCATGACGCCGGAGCAGGTGGACGACCTCGCGCAGACGCTGAACGTCAAGCGCGAGGAAGTGATCGAGATGGAGACGCGGATGTCCGGACGCGACGTGGCGCTCGAGACGCAGGCCGACGATGACGAGGACGCCAGGTTTTCGCCGATCTCCTATCTGTCGGCCGAGCACTCCGAGCCGCTGAAGATGCTGGAAGCGAAGCAGTACGACCGCCTGCAGTCGGAAGGCCTCGAGCAGGCCCTGGCCCTGCTCGACGCACGCTCGCGCCGCATCGTCGAGGCCCGCTGGCTAGCAAATGACGACGGCAGCGGCGCGACGCTGCATGAACTGGCGGCCGAATTCGGCGTATCGGCCGAGCGCATCCGCCAGATCGAGGCGGCGGCGATGAAGAAAATGAAGGCGAAGCTGGCGGAATACGCATAAACGACTGCGATATCCAAGAAAAAAGCGTCCCTCGGGACGCTTTTTCTTTTTGCGCATCCAGTACTTACGCGCCGGCCATCAACAACTTAATATCCTGCAGCAGCGAAGCTGCCTGCCCATGCCTGACGAACAGCCGCAGCCGGCCGTTCGAATCGAACAGGTAGCTGCCGGCGGTATGGTCGATGCTGTAGGACTTGCCATTGGCGGTCGGCACTTTCTGCACGAAGATCTTGAAGTCCTTTGCCACCTGCGCGGTCTGCGCGCTGTCGCCGCGCAGCGCGACGAAGCTCGGGTCGAATGCCGGCACGAAGCCAGCCAGGACGTCCTGCGTGTCACGTTCCGGATCGACGGTCACGAACAGTACCTGCAGCTTGTCGCCGTCAGCGCCAAGCTGCTTTTTCATTTCCGCCATCTCTTGCAGCGTGGTCGGGCATACGTCCGGGCACTGGGTGAAACCGAAGAACACCAGCACCACCTTGCCTTTGTAGTCGGCCAGTGTGCGCGCCTGACCGGTGTGGTCGGTGAGGCGGAAGTTCTTCGCATAGTCGAGGCCGGTGATGTCGGTGTTCGCAAAAGCGGCCCTCGGCTCGGGTGGCTTGCCGTCACAGGCAGCGAGCATCAGCACACAAGCGAAAACGGCCAGCAGTTGGCGCAGCGTGTTCATGCGTACGGAATGTAGTGGTCGATCAGCAGTGCCGCAAACAGCAGCGACAGGTACACGATCGAGTAGGTGAATGCCTTGCGCGCGACGAGGTCGTCATAGCGGCGCCAGATCAGCCACGCGTGCCGCAGGAAGATCGCACCCAGCACCACGGCCGCCGCCAGATACAGCGGGCCGCTCATGCGTACTGCGAACGGCAGCATCGAGGTGGCGAACAGGATGATGGTATAGAGCCACACGTGGAAGCGCGTGAATTCCATACCGTGCGTGATCGGCAGCATCGGCAGGCCGGAGCGCGCGTAGTCATCGCGGCGGTACAGTGCCAACGCCCAGAAGTGCGGCGGCGTCCAGACAAAGATGATCAGTACCAGTATCCAGGCCTGCATCGGCACGTCGTTGGCGACGGCCGCCCAGCCGAGCGCGGGCGGCATCGCGCCCGACAGTCCGCCGATGACGATGTTCTGCGGCGTGGCCGGCTTCAGGACGATGGTGTAGATGACCGCGTAGCCGACGAAGGTCGCGAACGTGAGCCACATTGTCAGCGGATTGACCAGGTTGTACAGCACCCACATGCCGGCACCGCCAATCACGCCGGAGAACGCGAGCGTCTGCAGCACGGTAATCTCGCCGCGCGCCATCGGCCGGCGCGCGGTGCGGGCCATGCGCGCGTCGATCTCGCGCTCGACGAGGCAGTTGACCGCGAAGGCTGCGCCGGCGAGCAACCAGATGCCGATGGTGGCCGCGACCAGCACTTGCCAGTCTGGCAGGCCGGGCTCGGCAAGGAACATGCCGATCACGGCGCAGAAGACTGCGAGTTGGGTCACGCGGGGCTTGGTCAGCGCCCAGTACTGCGCGATCCGGTTCGGCTGGATGGTAAGGGTGTTCATGAACGAATGTCAGGCGGGATGAAGGGTAGCGCGAAGGGTTTCGCCGCTGTCTGCCGACCGCCCGGCGAGCCGGCAGTTTAGCATGGTGAGCAGGGCCACCGAGAGGGCGGCGCCCGCATTGTGAAGCACGGCGATCGTCAGCGGCCAGTCGAGCTGGACGGTCGCGATGCCCGTAAGGAATTGCAGCACGATCACCAGCAGCAGGCCTTTGCCGAGGCGCTCGGTGCCGGCGACTTTCGAAGCGCGCCATGCAATCGATGCGACCACGGCGACGACCACGAAAGCGAATGCGCGATGCACCCAGTGTACGGCGACCAGTGCGTCGAAGGGCAGGTAGTCTCCGCCGCCGGTCATGCCGAGTTCACGCCACAAGGTAAAGCCGTGCGCGAAGTCCATCGCCGGCATGAGTTCGCCCTTGCACAGGGGGAAACCGCCGCAGGCGAGTGCCGCATAGTTGGTGCTGACCCAGCCACCGAGGGCCACTTGCATGAACAGCACGGCCAGTGCCATGGCCGCCGGGATGCGCAGTGCGCCGGCGCCCTGGCCGACCTGCGGTTGCGGCGTCTGTCGCATCGCATGCCAGATCAGCAAGGCCAGCAAACCCAGTCCGAGCAACAGGTGCGTAGTGACGATGACGGGCTGCAGCTTCAGCGTGACCGTCCACGCGCCGAACGCGCCCTGCACGCACACACACAACAGCAGCAGCGCGGGCAGTGCGGGAGCAAAACGCTGCTCTCGCGTGCGTCGCCACAGACGCCAGGCAACGCCGAGCAGCACGATAATCATCACGCCCACCCCCATCGCGAGATAGCGATGGATCATCTCGATCCATGCCTTCGCCACGGTCACCGGGCCGGTCGGCAGCGCTGCCTGTGCAGCGCTGATGTCGGCATGCGCGAGGAAGGGGTTGGCCTCGCCGTAGCAACCGGGCCAGTCCGGACAGCCGAGACCGGAGTCGGTCAGTCGCGTGAAGCCGCCGAACACGATCAGGTCGAAGGTGAGGAAAGCAGTGACCCACGCCAGCTTGCGATAGCGATCGCTTCCGCGCGCAAGGTAGACGAGGATCAGTGGTACGCAGGCGATCAGCAGCGCCTTGAGGGCCAGTCCGAGCAGCATGGCGTCACCCGATGCGCGAGGCCTTGAGCAGCTTGGTGATGTCCCGCTTGATCTTGTTGGGGTCCGGATCTTTCGGGAATCGCATCATCAGGTTGCCGAGCGGGTCGATGACATAGATGTGGTCGGCGACTGACGTGTCCTGGTCGGCAGGCAGCCACGCGGAGAGCTTCTTCGGATCGACGCGCAGGATGTGCGTGCCGTCGTATTCTTTCATCAACACGGTCTCCAGCGGCGCGTCGTCGGTGACCAGCCATACGCGCTCGATGCGCTCCATGTCCTTGCCCTGGGTCAGGCGCACCTGGCGTTGCCAGTACAGCTTGTCCTTGCAGGCTTTCTGGCAGTCTGCCGAATCGGCCTGCAGCAGGATCCACTTGCCCGCGTAGTCCTGCAATGCGGCCGGCTTGCCGTCGAGCGCTGCCGTGCCGAGATCAGGGATCGGGTATGCACGCGGATCGATCAGTGCGCCGTAATTGGTGCGGCCCTCGGGCTTGATCACGTAATAAGTAAGGTAGGACAGCACCATCGGCGCTGCGCAAACGGCCAGCACCAGGAACAGTGTCCAGTGCGTGCGCTTGCGTACTTCCGGTGCTGCCGGCTTAGCTGCTTGGCTTGCTTCCACTTCTGAATCCAGTCACGAGAAAAAATAGGAGGGCCGCGGCTGCCAGCGCGTACCACTGAAATGCGTAGCCACGATGCTTGTCGATGCCGGCGGCAGGTGTAGGCCAGTCGCGCACCAGTCCGTCGCCGGTATCGCTGGTCTGCTCGATTATAAAAGTTTGCAGCGGTAACCCGCTGGCCGCTGCAACTTCGCCGACCGCGAGATTCTGCACGATCGCGCGCGGCTGCGGCGCCACCGGCTCCCCCATCTGCAGGGTGCGGCTGATACCGCTGCGCACCCGTCCCTCGATGCGCACGGTACCCTGCGGCACCGGAATGTCCGGAATGCGAGCCCGATCCCGGACATCGCGCGGGAACCAGCCTCGCAGCACCAGCACCGCCTGCTCGCTGCCGGCGACGCGCATCGGCATGACGAGGTGGAAGCCGGCTTTCCCGTCCTGCGGTCGGTTTTCCAGGTACAGCGGCCAGCCGGCGACGAATTCCCCTTCGACCACGATGCGCCGGAATTCTTCCGGCACGGCTGCTCGCGGCAGGGCACTTGCGGCCAGCGGCGGCATCTCAGAACGTGCAGCGATCTGTTCTTCGATGCCTTGTTTTTCTGCAGCACGCCGTTGCTGCCAGTTGCCGAGTGAAACGCCGATCGCGACCACCGCCAGCGTGGCGATGAAAGGTATCCAGCGGAAACGAATCGACAATCGCATTACAATCGCACTTTATTTTTCAGTAACCGACGGTATTGCCGGCTGGCTGGTGGCACCGCAGGACATCATTCATGAAAATCCTCGTCGCCATCGCCTTCATCCTGATCCTCGGCAGCCTCGGTTCGGCGCTTGTTTTCCTGATGAGGGACAAGGGTCGCAGCAACCGTACCGTGCAGGCACTCGCGCTGCGGGTGGGCTTCTCGGTCCTGCTGTTCATTTTGCTGCTGGTAGCGTATCGCCTGGGCTGGATCCAGCCGACCGGCATCATCTACTGATACCCGCGCGGCGATCCCGCCCGAGAGTCTGCCATCAAAACAAAAAAGCCGCACCGAAGTGCGGCTTTTTGTTTGGCGGTCAGATTACAGCCAATACACGACAACGTAGAGGCCCAGCCAGACGACGTCGACGAAGTGCCAGTACCATGCAGCGCCTTCGAACGCGAAGTGGTTCTCAGCGGTAAAGTGACCCTTCAGCAAGCGATACAGCACGACCGACAGCATGATGGCGCCCATGGTCACATGGAAGCCGTGGAAGCCGGTCAGCATGAAGAAGGTCGAACCGTAGATGCCCGAGGTGAGCTTCAGGTTCAGTTCGCTGTAGGCGTGCATGTATTCATACGCCTGGAAGCCCATGAAGATCGCGCCGAGCAGGATCGTCATGAACAGCCAGAAAGCTGCCTTGCCGCGCAGGTTGTCACGTAGTGCATGATGCGAGATCGTCAGCGTCACGCCGGAAGCGAGCAGCAGCGCGGTGTTGATGGTCGGGATCGGGAACGGGCCCATGGTGTCGAACTTCTCGATCACACCGGCCGGGCCGACATTGCCCCATACGCCGGCGAAGTCAGGCCACAGCAGCTTGTGGTCGAGATCGGCCAGCCACGGCATGGTGATGGCACGGGCGTAGAAGAGTGCGCCGAAGAACGCGCCGAAGAACATCACTTCGGAGAAGATGAACCAGCTCATGCTCCAGCGATACGAGGTATCGATGCGCGCGTTGTACAGCCCGCCCTCGGACTCGGAGATCGCGTCACCGAACCAGTAGTACAGCACGACCAGTGCGGCCAGGATGCCGACGATGTTGACCGGCATGCCCCAGCTGACACCGTTCACCCATGCGGATGCGCCGGCCATGACGACCAGCAGGGCAGCGCCCATCAGTACAGGCCACTTCGACGGGCCGGGCACGAAATAATACGGCGCATTGCCTTGTTGAGTACTCATCTACTTCCCCTGATTACGATGTAAAAATTATCCTGCGACTACCAGCTTTACCACCATCAACAGGCCAATGACGAAGACCACGGCGGCAATGATGCCCGCAATGATCACGTGCAGCGGGTTCAGCTTTTCAGTATCTTCCTCGTACGAACTTTTCTTGCGTACGCCGAAGAAGGACCACAGCACCGCCTTCACGGTCGCCCCAAACGACATCTTCCGCCTGGCGGCTTGCTTCAAATCTTCCACGCCTGACCTCAGCTTCCCTTGGCTTTCAGCCCTACCTCGAAGAACGTGTACGACAGCGTAATTGTCGTCACGTTTTTGGGCAGCGCCGGGTCGATGGTGAAGGTCACTGGCATTTGCCGTGCCTCCTTCGGCCCAAGGGTCTGCTGCTTGAAGCAGAAGCATTCCATCTTCCGGAAGAACTGCCCCGCTTCCTGAGGCGCATAGCTCGGAATCGCCTGCGCCTCCATGCTCTGGTCCTGCGTGTTGATCACTTCGTACACCACTTGCGCCATCTCGCCCGGGTGAACCTGCAAGCTGGCCACCGCGGGCTTGAAGCGCCACGGTCCGGTGGTGTTCGCATCGAACTCCACCGTGACCAGCCGGCTGGTGTCGACCTGCGTATTGGCCTTTTTCGTGTTCAGGTTTTCCTGAACGGCCAAGACGTTGATGCCGGTGATTTCACAAATCTTCTTGTAAAGCGGAATCAGCGAATAACCAAAACCGAACATCAGCACGGCAATCATCACCAGCTTGCCCAGCATGCGGACGTTGCGGCGAGACTTGCGCTGCTGAGCCGATGGCGGAGCGATATTGCTCATTCCTGTTTGCTCACTTCAGCAGGACATGCTTGATGATCACGCCGATGAAGAAGGCGACGGCCACCGAAAGCAGGATCAGCGCGGTGCGGCGGTTTCCGGGTTTGTTCTGGTCAGACATTGATTCGATTCCGCCGGCGGCCTCGGCCGCCGGCATTGGGTATTGCCTTACTTGACAGTCGGCGGCACTTCGAATGTGTGGAACGGTGCCGGGCTCGGCACGGTCCATTCGAGGCCCTCAGCACCTTCCCAGGGCTTCGCTGCTGCCGCCTTGCCACCGCGGATGGAGGGCAGCACGACGAAGAACAGGAAGTACACCTGGCACAGGCCGAAGCCGAAGGCGCCGATGGTCGCGATCATGTTGAAGTCCGTGAACTGCGCTGCATAGTCAGCGTAGCGACGCGGCATACCTGCCAGCCCGAGGAAGTGCATCGGGAAGAAGGTGATGTTGAACGTGATAATCGATGCCCAGAAGTGGAACTTGCCGCGGCCTTCGTCGTACATGAAGCCGGTCCACTTCGGAGCCCAGTAGTAGAAGCCCGCGAACAGCGCGAACAGCGAGCCGGCCACCAGCACGTAGTGGAAGTGCGCCACGACGTAGTAGGTGTCCTGCATCTGGATGTCGATCGGGGTCACGGCCAGGATCAGGCCGGTGAAGCCGCCCATGGTGAACACGAAGATGAAGCCGACGGCGAACAGCATCGGGGTCTCGAAGGTCATCGAGCCCTTCCACATCGTCGCGATCCAGTTGAACACCTTCACGCCGGTCGGGACGGCGATCAGCATCGTCGCGTACATGAAGAACAGCTGCGACGTAACCGGCATGCCGGTGGCGAACATGTGGTGTGCCCAGACGATGAACGACAGGATTGCGATCGACGCAGTTGCGTACACCATCGATGCATAGCCGAACAGCGGCTTGCGTGCGAAGGCCGGGATGATCTGCGACACGATACCGAAGGCCGGCAGAATCATGATGTAGACCTCGGGGTGGCCGAAGAACCAGAAGATGTGCTGGTACATCACCGGGTCACCGCCGCCGGCCGCGTTGAAGAACGAGGTGCCGAAGTGACGGTCGGTCAGGGTCATGGTGATCGCGCCTGCGAGCACCGGCATCACCGCGATCAGCAGGTAGGCCGTGATCAGCCAGGTCCATGCGAACATCGGCATCTTCATCAGGGTCATGCCGGGAGCGCGCATGTTCAGGATGGTGGTGACGATGTTGATCGAGCCCATGATCGACGAGGCGCCCATGATGTGCATCGCGAAAATGCCCATGTCCATGCCGATGCCCATCTGCGTGGTCAGCGGCGCGTACAGGGTCCAGCCCGCAGCGGTTGCGCCACCCGGCACCAGGAAGGAAGCGACCAGCAGGATCGCGGCCGGCGGCAGCAGCCAGAACGAGAAGTTGTTCATCCGCGCAAACGCCATGTCGGACGCACCGATCTGCAGCGGGATCATCCAGTTCGCGAAGCCGACAAAGGCCGGCATGATCGCGCCGAACACCATGATCAGGCCGTGCATGGTGGTCAGCTGGTTGAAGAATTCCGGCGCGAACAGCTGCAGGCCCGGCTTGAACAGCTCGGCACGAATGCCGAGGGCCAGAACGCCGCCGGTCAGCAGCATGATGAACGAGAACCACAGGTACAGCGTGCCGATGTCCTTGTGGTTGGTCGCGTACAGCCAGCGGCGCCAGCCGTGCGGGTGATGGTCGTCGTGCGCGTGGTCGCCGTGACCGTGTGCGTGATCGATAGTTGTGCTCATTTACCTCTCCCTGATTTCTGTGTTACTTGCGCGCAGCCAGCACTTCGGCGGGTTGAACGAGATTGTCTTCAGGCTTGTTACCCCAGGTGTTGCGGGTATACGTGATGACAGCGGCGATCTCGGTGTCGGACAGCGTCGCCTTCCAGGCGGGCATGCCGCCCTTGCCGTTCAGCAGGATGCCAATGTTGGGGTCCTGCGGACCATTGACCACTTGCGAACCGGCCAGTGCAGGGAACGCGCCCGGCACGCCCTGGCCGCCGGCCTGATGGCAGGCGACGCAGTTGGCTGCGTACACTTTCTCGCCGCGTGCCGACAGTTCGGCCGCAGTCCAGACCTTGTTCGGGTCTTCGGCCTTGGCGGCCATGGCCTTCTTCTGCTCGCCGACCCACTTTGCGTAGTCTTCTTCGCTGACGACGTTCACGACGATCGGCATGAACGCGTGCTCCTTGCCGCACAGCTCATAGCAATTGCCGCGGTAGACGCCGACCTTTTCCGCCTTGAACCAGGTGTCGCGCACGAAGCCCGGGATAGCATCCTGCTTCACGCCGAACGCCGGCACGCCCCACGCGTGGATCACGTCATTGGCGGTGGTCACGATGCGAATCTTCTTGTTGACCGGAACCACGACCGGGTTGTCCACTTCCAGCAGGTAGTTGTCGCCCTTGCCGGCGGCTTCATGGATCTGCTCGCGCGGAGTGGACAACGCGGACAGGAAGGAGATGCCTTCGCCGTCGCCCTTCAGGTAGTCATAGCCCCACTTCCACTGCATGCCGGTCGCCTTGATGGTGATGTCGGCATTGGAGGTGTCCTTCATCGCAACCACGGTCTTGGTGGCGGGCAGCGCCATCAGCACGACGATCAGGAAGGGCACGATCGTCCATGCGATCTCGACGGCGGTGCTCTCGTGGAAGCTGGCGGCCTTGTGGCCCTGCGATTTCCGGTGCTTGAGGATCGAGTAGAACATCACGCCGAACACCCCGAGGAAGATCACGAGGCAGATGCCCATCATCCAGTTGTGCAGCTGATAAATGTCTGCAGCGATCGACGTGACCGGATCATGGAAGTTCAGCTGGCGTACAGCCGGGCCTCCGACCGAATCATTGACCGCCAGGGCCGAGCCGGATCCGACCAGGCCGGCGGCGACCATCAGCGAGTGGTACAGGCGCTTCGCGTAGTTCATGTTGTCCTCAAATGCCTCAATAGATTTCCAAAATCTTCTGCCTTACAGGCCGGCCCGGTAGCCGACCAGCTCCCGACTCAACTCCTGCGCGAATTCCTTGCGCTTTCTCTCCGTCAGGAAACGCCCCACCTCGACCCGGTCGCCATTGGCTTCCAGACCGATCAGCCCGTGGCGCAGGGCTGGCAGCAGCACCCGGGTCCGCAATGGATCCATGCGATGCTGCAGCACTTTCTCCGCCTGCACGAGCTCGACCAGCAGACCGGATTCATTCAATGCGATGTGTTCCCTGTCGGTGGCATGCCGTCCGAAATACAGGAAAGCCGCCGCGACTGCGGACATTTCGAGGATCGCAAAGACCAGCACGAACCACGCACCGTGCATGACGAAATAACTGGCAACCAGGAATGATGCGGCACACAGCGCGCAGTACGCTTTCGCGAGCTGCCGCGGCGAAATCGAGCAATTTTTTTTCAAAATCCACTCACGCGTCGCCATCGCATTCACACTCAGGATGGAATTCGTCTTGCAATCGCAGGGCACAAAACCCGCGGAGTATAAGTCAAAAAAATATCTGCCGCCAAGTGAAAACCATAACGCGAGCGCGCCGGAAAACCCTTTCGGTCACGAATCAAAAGAGTCATTCATTTTTGCCTACGGGCGTTTGCGCTCAAATCGAACAATGGCCTCGCCCTGACTGTTCATTTTTGACGCAGCCCGGAACGCGTGGCCATAGATCACCTCGACCGTCAGTCGCAATCCGCCCGGCGCTTCGCGCTTGTCCTCGAGCACTTGCAGGAAACGCGCCCACTCCCGACGACCCTGCAGTCCTCGCAATCGCTGCAAGGAAGGATTGCCGCCGAATGCGCGCACATCGTCAAGCAATTTCGCCACTGATGAATAACTGATATTCAGCTTCTCCATATCCATGACGGGCGCAGCGAACCCGGCCTGCACCAGCATGTCGCCGTAATCATGCAAATCGACGAATGGCAATACCCGCTGGACCGCGAGTGGCGCTGAGCGCTCGGGCTCGACGGCATCGAATGCCTCGCGCAATTCGCCAAAGGTATCCGGCCCGAAGCAGCTGAACATCAGCAAGCCGTCGACCTGCATGACGCGTGCCCATTCGCCGATGACCTGGTGCGGGCGCGGATGCCAGTGCAGCGCAAGATTGGACCACAGCAGGTCGACGGAGGAACGCGATAGCGGCAGTGCTCCGAAATCGGCACAGGCCAGCTGCGCCGCATGTATGCCGGCCGGCCGGCTGCCAAAGAAGCGCGCCACCAGCTTTTGCATGCCCGATCGTGATTGCTCGCCGGCACGCGCCGCCGACAGCAGCATCGGCAATGCGGCATCGATGCCGAGCAGTTGCGCCTCGGGGAACGCCTGTTGCAGGCCGAGCAGGTCGCTGCCTTCGCCGCAACCGGCATCGACCACGCGCTGCGGATGCGCGCGGATCAGTTGCAGCCGCTCGAACATGCGGGCAGAAATTTCGCGTCGCAGGAACTGCGAGTCCGCGCAGCGCGCTGGACGCGCGAAGAGTTGACGCACGGTCGCAACAGATATCGGCGCAATGCGCGGATCGGAGTCGGAATGCTCGGGCATCGGTGAACGGGTGGCGCCGCCACGCCGGGGTAACAGGAGAATGCCCGGCAGTGTACTGCAGCGAGTCCCTATGCATTTCCTGTCCCGCTTTCATCTCCGTCTCCTGGGCGCTCGCTTCAGCCACCTGCTGCTGTCGGGCAGCTGCGCGCTGTGCGGCAGCGACGTGGACGGCGTGATATGCGCCGCCTGCCGCAATCGGTTCCTGGCAGACACCGGCCCGCGATGCCGGCGCTGCGCAATCCGGCTCAGCACTCCCCAATCGGTGTGCGGCCGCTGCCTGACCGATCCGCCGGCATTCGATGCCAGTTGCGCAGCCGCATGCTATGCCGCGCCGCTTGACCTGCTCGTGCAGCGGCTGAAGTTCCGCGCGCAACTGCCGCTGGCACTCGCGTTCGCCGAGCAGATGCAGCTCAGCCTTCAAGCGTGCGCGACGGAAAGTATCGACCTCGTGCTGCCGGTGCCACTGTCGGCCGAGCGGCTTGCGGCACGCGGCTTTAACCAGGCGCTCGAGATCGCGCGGCCGCTGGCGCAGGCATTGCAGCTTCCGCTGCGGAGCGATGTCTGTATGCGGGTGCGCGATACCGCGCCGCAATCGACGCTGGCGCTGGCCGACAGGCAGGGTAATATGCGCGGCGCGTTCGCCGTCGGCGAGCGCGACGCAGTGCGCGGCCGGCACCTGATGGTGGTCGATGACGTGATGACGACCGGCCACACGCTGGATGCACTGGCAGCCTGCCTGAAGCGGCATGGTGCGGCCAGCGTGACCAATTGCGTGTTCGCGCGTACGCCGCTGCGCTGAACCCATGGAGAAGAATGTGTTTCACGTCGTACTGGTCGAACCCGAGATTCCGCCGAACACGGGCAATGTGATCCGCTTGTGCGCGAACACCGGCGCGCAATTGCATCTGGTCGAGCCGCTCGGCTTCCCGCTCGATGATGCACGCATGCGCCGCGCAGGGCTCGATTACCACGAGTACGCGCAGATGCGCGTGCACAAGCACTGGGAGGCGCTGGTCGCCGACCTGCAGCCCGACCCCGCGCGGGTGTTTGCGTTCACTACCCACGGTTCGTCAGTCTTTTCGACGCTCAGTTTTCGCCCGGGCGATGTGTTCGTATTCGGTTCCGAGACCCGCGGACTGGCGCCGGCACTGCGCGACAGCTTTCCGCCGGCCCAGCGCATCCGCCTGCCGATGCGACCCGGCAATCGGAGCATGAACCTGTCGAATGCCGTTGCGATCACGGTGTTCGAGGCATGGCGCCAGCAGGGCTTCGACGGCGGCACCTGACCCGAGCCGCCGGCCTATAATCCGCGCATCTGCCATCACGCTTCGGAACATGCCATGCGCCTCTTAAATCTCATTGCCGCCGCCCTGTTGTTCGCCGCTCCCGGCAGCCACGCCCAGGATGGCAAGTCCATCGTGGTCAGCCAAGCCTTCGCTCGGGCGACCGTCGGCACGCAGCCCAACGGCGCTGCCTTTCTGACGATCGAGAACCGCAGCAAGTCGGATGATGCGCTGGTGGGGGCCAGTTCGCCGGCAGCCGCGGTGGTGGAAATCCACACCATGCAGATGGAAGGCGACGTGATGAAGATGCGCGCGCTGGAGCAACTGCCGCTGAAGGCCGGCCAGACGGCACAGATGAAGCCGGGGCAGGGTGCCCACCTGATGCTGATCGATCTGGCGCAGCCGCTGAAGGTCGGTCAGAAATTCCCGGTCACGCTCGAATTCCGCAAGGCCGGCAAACTGCCGGTGACGGTCGAAGTGACGGCAACTGGCACCGCCGGCAAACACAACGGCAAGGACGGCGGCGCGCAAGCGCATCGCCACGATTGAGCGGCGGGCTAGACGTCGGTCATCGGCGCCGCAACCGTCGGCAGGGTGCCCGTCCTGCCTAGCCGCCGCCAGCCTATCCAGCCTTCCGCCCGCCCGAGGCTCTCCAGCAAACCCACCCTCAGATCGGCATGCGCACCCGGGCGGCACAGCGCCAGCAGCTGGCGCGCGACCGGCGCCAGCAAACCGCGACAACAGACATCCAGCGGCAGGGAATGCAGCGCATACAGCGCGCCGGTCCCGCGCTCCCGCCGCCGCAATGACGCGCGCTGTGCCGGCGTTGCGGCCGCAGGCGGCTTCAGCGGATGATGCACGACCGCAGGCACGCAGAATTCCGCACGCTCGCCGGCACGCAAGAGCCGCAGCATCAGGTCGGTTTCTTCCGCCGCACCGAACCACTGGCCCACGCCGAGCAGCGGGTCGAACCCGCCGAACTGATCGAATATCCGTCGCTCGAAAAACAGCATGAACGACGCCACCAGCCTGTCGCGGAAGCGGCGCGAGCGCGACCACTGCAGCTGCCAGGGCAAGCCCGGCCGGTCCGCAAATTCAGCCCAGCGCGCCACCGACACCGCACAGGACGAGGCCTCGAAATGCGCAACCACATGCTGCAGCAACTCGGGGTCGTACCAGCAGTCGTCATCCGGAAAGCCGATCCATCGGCCCCGTGCGTGGCGCAGACCGAGATTGCGCGCGGCCGACAGGTTGGGCTGCGCTGCGCGCAGATGAGTCATGCACAATCCGCGGCTGTGCGCCTGCTCAATCAGGTGCAGCAGGCGATCGTCCCCGTTCTGGTCGACCACCAGCACCTCGAAATCGCGAAAGCGCTGCTCGACCAGCGAATCCAGCAGCGGCTCCAGTTCGCGCTCGCGGCCATAGGTGCACAGCACCAGCGACATCGCACACCCGCTCATTCGGCGAGCCCCGTCGGACGCGACTTGCTGCGCCGGTGCCAGGCCTCATAGATCTGCACCCACGCAGGCGACATTGGCGTATCCAGCAGCGGCTCACGCAAATGCTCCGGCACGCCATGGCCCTCGCGGAAATGTCCGCAGAGGCGGCACAACCGACTGGCAAGGTCGGCCATCGCGTCCTGGTCAGGCGGCAGCGACGGGCGACCGCCCTTCTCGCCGAGCACGCGGTCGATGCCGGCGGCCACCGCGCACGGGTAGTAGCCGCCGATGCCCAGTCCCATGCCGCAGTCAGTCATGATCGAGCAGCCGTTCACATAGTCGGCATGCCGAAAAACCGGGTCATCGACAGGTGCGAGATTGAAGGCGCCGAACGAAGGCTGGACATTGCCGCGCTTGCCCGAGTTCTCGATCTCGATCCCTGCCGGCAGTTGCGCGAGGCGCGCACGCACATGCGGGCCGTGGCCATTGCTGACGACCTGGATCCGGCACGACGGAACCTGAACGCGATAGTCCAGCAGGATGCCAACGATCTCCGCGAACTGAGGGTGCAGCGTCGGCTCGCCGCCCAGCACGCGTATGCGCCGCCAGCGTTTTCCCGCGGCGAGCGACTCGTCGACGAATTGTCTGACGCGCGCTGCATCGAGATGTGCCTTTTCCGGCGCCTGGGTCACCGAACGGTTGCAGTTGGTGCAGCGCAGGTTGCAGGCATAGGTGATGTCGATCTCGATTGCATCGCGACTGCGCTCGTATTGCGGCCCGAGCAGCGCGGTCAGGCGACGGTGAATACGCAGCCCGCGCCACGCTGCGCGTCCGTGCCATGCCATTCGCTGCAGCGGCAAGACAGCCGCCGCAGCCTGCCGCACTATCGTTCCTGCCAACGACTTCATGCTTTCCCCCCTCTGATCGCGCGTGTACCGGCCTACTGAGGTCTGGCGAGAGTCTGCGAGCAGCATGCCTTTTCGGCGACGGGATCGCACAATCGGGAGCACGCGCTCCCCTGCGCGCGCTCAACGGAAGCGCGCGGGGCGGAGTGGGGAAGGATCAGGAGCGCGCCGCGTAGCGCTGGTAGACCTTGCGGCTGCCGTCGTCGGCGAACAGCAGCACGCTGAACGCATCGCGCCGGCTGCCCTCGACTTCCATGCCGGGGCTGCCGACCGGCATGCCGGGCACCGCCAGCCCGCGCGCGCGCGGCCGCTCGGCCAGCAGGCGCCGGATGTCGCTGGCCGGCACATGGCCTTCCAGCGCGTACCCTTCAATCACGCCGGTGTGGCACGACGCAAGCGCCGGCGGCACGCCGTACTTTGCGCGATAGGGCGCCGTGTCGGGCACATCGTGAGCGACGACCCGGAAGCCATGCTGCTCGAGGTGGGCGATCCAGTCCTTGCAGCAGCCGCAGGTCGGCGTCTTGTATACGGTAACCTGCGGCTGCGGCGCAGCCCGGGCCGTCAGCGGCAACAGGGCGGCGGCCAGGGCGCCGCCGAGGAAATTGCGTCGGTTCATGCTTTTTGCCTTTGCATCAATTGTCTCGGTTCCGGCGCGGCCGCGCAGATGCGCTCGGCCAGCACCGTGGTGGACAGGTAGTGTACGACGGGGATCGCCACCGCGCGCGCACCCAGCGCCAAGGCCGCCAGTCCCTCGGGAATGGATGTCATTCGGTAATCTCCGCCCTTGACATAAATGTCCGGCCGCAGCCGCCGGACGAGACTGCTGGCATCGGTATCCGAGAACCAGGTGACGAGGCTGGTGGAGTCCAGCGCCGCCAGCACGGCGACACGATCTTCGTAGCCGTTGAAAGGGCGGCCGGGCCCTTTGTGCAACCGGCGGGCCGATTCATCATCATTGACCGCCACCAGCAAGGATGCACCCATCTCGCGCGCACGGGCCAGGTAATCGACGTGGCCCCGGTGCAGCAGGTCGAACACGCCATTGGTCAGCACCAGCGGGCGCGGCAGCGCGGCGGTACGGCGAAGCAGTTCGGATGGTGGACAGCGCTTGATTTCGTAGAGCGGCATGGGCGGTCTCCGCGGTAGCGGGGAGCGGGACCGGCGCTCGAGGCAGCTGGTGGGGACAGAGACCTGCCGACAGCAGTGCATGTACGCGGGGCCCGCCCTCCCGATGGCTCATCGGGATGAAGCGGCCACCGGGAGATCATCCCGGGGAAAGCCGGAATCCAGTGTCCTTAATTTTTCGCCAGAGGACAACGGCGCCGAACGCGAAATCGTGCACCTGTGGCCAGCGTTTTGCCGGCGTCAAAGCCGGCAGGCGAGGATCAGGCGGAGGCCGGCGCGAGTTTCGCGGCCGCTTCCTTGCGATAGCGGTTCAGCTCCTGCACGGTGGCAAAGCTGCGCTCGAACAGCAGAGAGAGGTTATGCAGGATGCGATCGACGACTTTCTTTTCCCATGCATCGTCGAAGCGGATCTGGCGATCCAGCCAGGCCTCGAGCCAGTCCGGATCGGGCAGGCGGCTCTGCACGGTGTCGTTGGGGAACAGCGTCTGGTTCACGTGCAGGTTGGTCGGATGCAGCGGCTTGTCGGTGCGACGTGCAGACGCCATCAGCACGCCGATTTTCGCGAAAGCGGCGCGCGCGGTATCGCCGAATTCGGTCAGCGCCTTCTTCATGTAGCGCAGGTAGGCGCCACCATGGCGCGCCTCATCCTGGCTGATGGTGCGGTAGATATGCTTGATCACTGGCTCGGTGTGCCAGTCGGCCGCGCAGCGATACCAGTGGTTGAGCCGGACCTCGCCGCAGAAATGCAGCATCAGGGTCTCCAGCGGCGGCGCGGGATCGAATTCGAAGCGCACGTTGTGCAGTTCTTGTTCGGTAGGCACCAGCTCGGGTCGGAAGCGGCGCAGGTATTCCATGAGCACCAGCGAATGCTTCTGTTCCTCGAAGAACCAGACCGACATGAAAGCGGAGAAATCGCTGTCATTCCGGTTGTCGCGCAAGAACATCTCGGTGGCCGGCAGCGCCGCCCACTCGGTGATCGCGTTCATCTTGATCGTTTGCGCCTGTTCGTCGGTCAGCTTACTTGCGTCGAACTGGTCCCATGGAATGTCGGTTTCCATGTTCCAGCGCACTTGCTCCAGCGAGCGAAAGAGTTCGGGATACAGCATCGGAGATCCAGCCAGAAATATTGCAGTGCCGCGATTCTAACAATAAAGGATGACAGTTCGATGGCCGAACTTTGAACACAGACCGACTTTGCACCAAAAAGTTGCCATCACAGCATGTCCAGCCCGTCCAGCATCGCCGCGGCACGCGAACGCACGGCCGCTAGTTCGCCCTCGCCTAGTTTCTGCAGGTTTTTCGCCATCAGCGCGGTGCGCGGGTTGGCGGCCAGCGACTGCCGGTGGCGGTCGACGAAGTTCCAGTACAGCGTAGTGAACGGGCACGCGGATTCGCCGGTGCGCGCGGCCGGGTCGTAGCGACAGCCCTGGCAGTAATTACTCTGGCGCTGAATGTAGGCACCGCTGGCGACGTAGGGCTTGCTGGTAAAGCGCGGTCCGCATGCATGCAGCGCCATGCCGGCTGTGTTCGGCAGTTCGACCCACTCGATGGCATCCACATAAACGGCGAGATACCAGTCGCAGACCTCGGGCGGCGACAGCTCGGCCAGCAGTGCGAAATTGCCGGTGACCATCAAGCGCTGAATGTGGTGCGCATAACCGAGCGCAAGCGTCTGCTTCAGGCTGTCGCGCATGCAGGCCATGCGCGTGTCGCCGGTCCAGAACCACGCCGGCAGGGCACGGGTGTGCGCATAGTGGTTTGCGTCCTTCATCGCCGGCATGTCCAGCCAATAGACGCCACGAATGAATTCACGCCAGCCGAGCACCTGGCGGATGAAGCCCTCGGCACTTTCCAGCGGCACCCGGCCGCGCCGCCACGCCTGCTCGGCGGCGGCAACCACCTCGCGCGGATCCAGCAGGTGCAGGTTGAGCGCGGCCGACAGCAGCGAGTGCCAGCCGGTCGGGGTATCGGTCCACATGGCGTCCTGGTACTTGCCGAACTGCGGCAGCCGCTGCCCAATGAAAACCTCGAGCGCCTGCAGCGCCTGCTCGCGGTTGACCGGCCATGCAAATTGCGCGAGCTCGCCGGGGTGTGCGGGAAAATGGCGCTCGACCAGGGCGATCACTTCGCGGGTGACGTCATCCGGCGCAAAGCCGGCCGGCGCAGGAATGACGCCGGGGCCGGTGCGCCTGGGATACGAGCTGCGGTTGTCGGCATCGAAATTCCATTGGCCACCGACCGGCTGCCCGCCGTCCATCAGCACGCCGCTCTTGCGACGCATTTCGCGATAGAAGAACTCGAGCCGCAACTCCTTCCTGCCGCGCGCCCAGCGCGCAAAATCGGCACGGCTGCAAATGAAATGGGCGTCGTCCAGCCAGCGCAGCGGCACCCCCTCCTGTGCGCACGCCTGCTCAACGATCTGCTGCATCCGCCATTCGCCGGCCTCGACGACGCGCAGCGCCTGCGGACGATGCCGCTGCAAGGCCTGCTGCAGGCGCTGGCCGAAATCGGCCGGCCCCGCGGAATCCAGCTGCACATAGTCGAGGGGCCAACCGCGCTCGGCCACTCCATTGGCGAAATGCCGCATGGCCGACAGAAACAGGGCGATACGTGCCTTGTGCGACCAGACCGCCGTGGATTCCCCCGCTGCCTCGATCATCAGCACGGCGTCCTGCGCCGGGTCGAACTCGGCGAGCGCCGGGCTGGTGAAGCTCAGTTGGTCGCCGAGCACGAGAATCAGATTGCGCATGCCTGTTTTTTCAATGGTTAAAGAACCAGTGTGTGCTCACACCGTATAGTTCAGGAAATTTCTTCAAAGACGCCGGATGCGGGGTCACAAAATCTCCGCAAATGCGCTAGAATGACTTTGCAGTTTAAATTAAAACCTATTGGTATTCCTGTGATGAAGACGACAGCGATTCATGCTTCTGGGAAACGTCTGACAGGTCGACGGATCATGATGGCCGCCGTGCTCGCGCTGGCGGGTGCGCTGACCCTGCTGCCGCGTGCGGGCGCTGCTGCGGAATGCCCCGCTTTGCTGAACCACCAGTTTCCGCGCCTGCAGGACGAAACGCCGCAGAATCTCTGCCAGTACAGCGGCAAGGTCACCGTGGTGGTCAATACCGCGAGCTATTGCGGCTTCACCTCGCAGTACGAAGGATTGGAAAAGCTGTACGCGAAGTACAAGGACAAAGGGCTGGTCGTGCTCGGATTCCCGTCCAACGATTTCTCTCAGGAACCCGACAACAACAAGAAGATCGCGGACTTCTGCTTTAACACCTACGGCGTGAAGTTTCCGATGTTTGCAAAAAGTTCGGTGTCGGGCCGCGAGGCTAACCCGCTGTTCTCCGCGCTGATGAAAGCGGGCGCCAAGGAACCGGGCTGGAATTTCTACAAGTATGTGATCGGACGCGACGGCAAGCTGGTTGGCAGCTTCAACAGCCTGACCCGTCCGGACAGCAAGAGCTTTGTCGCTGCGGTAGAGCAGGCATTGGCCGCTTCTGCACAGTAAATGACAAGCGGGCGACGGAAACGTCAGCCCGCAGACAATTAGGTTTCAGCTGCGGCGCCTCCCGGCATGCATTGCCGGCGGCCAGTCGGGGCGATCTTCCCCCAACCCGTATTTCTCTCCGACGGGCGCCGCAGCCCTTTTATTCGACACGGGAGTCCACGCCAGGACCATCAATGAAAATTGCAGTAATCGGCGCCGGAATTTCCGGGCTATCCGCCGCCTGGGAACTGGCGCGCTCCGGCCACGAGGTGTCACTGTACGAAGCAGGCACCTATTTCGGCGGCCACACAAACACGGTGGACGTCGAGATCGATGGCCAGCGTTTTGGGGTGGACACCGGCTTCCTCGTTTTCAACCATCGCACCTATCCCAACCTGGTACGAGTTTTCGACGAACTCGAGGTCCACACCACCGCAAGCGATATGTCATTCGCGGTCAAGCTGCCGCTATCCGATCGTCCGGGCGCACCCGTGCTGGAGTGGGCAGGCAGCAACCTCGATACCGTGTTTGCTCAGCGCCGCAACCTGCTGCGCCCGCGTTTCCTGCGCATGCTGCGAGACATTCTCCGCTTCAACCGCGAAACCACGCAGATGGCGCTACAGCCCGGTGCGATGGAAGAGACGCCGCTCGGCGACTTCCTCGCGCGACGCGGCTATGGTGCGGAATTCCGCGACTGGTACCTGCTGCCGATGGCGGGCTGCATCTGGTCCTGTCCGACCGAACAGATGCTGGCCTTCCCGCTCGCTACCTTCGTACGCTTCTGCCACAACCACGGGCTGATCCAGGTTACCGACCGGCCCCAGTGGTACACCGTGACCGGCGGCGCGCGCCACTATGTGCAAAAGATGCTTGCGACGATCACGCACAAGTACCTGGCGACACCGGTGAAGGCGATCACGCGCATGGACGTCGGCGCGCTGCGCCAGGTGCGCGTGGAGTCGGCGCTGGGCGGGCTGATGTACGACCAGGTCGTGCTGGCGACCCACAGCGACCAGGCACTCGCGCTGCTGGCGGATGCGAGCGCCGACGAGCGGCGCATCCTGTCGGCCGTGCCATACCAGCCAAACCATGCCGTGCTGCACACCGATGCACGCTGCCTTCCGCAGCGCAGGAAAGCATGGTCTGCGTGGAATTACGAAAGCGCCGGCAGCGCGGAGCCGCAGGTCTGCGTGCATTACCTGCTGAACAAGCTGCAGCCGCTGCCGGTGGCTACGCCGGTCATTGTGTCGCTCAACCCGATCAGCGAGCCCGACCCGGCGACCGTGCTCGGCCGCTTCGACTATGCACACCCGGTGTTCGATGGACCGGCGATCGCCGCGCAGCGCGCGCTGCCGCAGATCCAGGGCGAACGCAGCACCTGGTTCGCCGGCGCGTGGACCGGCTATGGCTTCCATGAAGACGGACTCAAGTCCGGGCTGTCGGTCGCGGCTGCGATCGACCGCCTGGCGGCGGCGCAGCCGCGCCGCGCGGCCTGAGGAGAGCACGATGCCCTACGCGACGGCAAAACCGCTGATCAGCACCGGCACCGTCCGCCACAGCCGCCTGCGGCCGGCGGCCAATACCTTCAGCTATGGGGTATTCACGCTAATGCTGCCGCTGCGTACGCTGGGCGATGCCGGCCTCGGCAGCCGGCTGTGCTCGCGCAACCGCTTGAACCTGATGTCCTTCCATGACCGGGACCATGGCGACGGCCAGACGCCGCTGCTCGAGTGGATCGACCGCCTGCTGCAGTCGGAAGGCATTGCGGACGCCGACGGCGAAATCTGGCTGCAGACTTTCCCGCGCGTGCTCGGCTACGTATTCAATCCGGTCTCGTTCTGGTTCTGCCACCGGCGCGACGGCGTGCTGCGTGCAATCGTCTGCGAAGTGAACAACACCTTCGGCGAGCGCCACTGCTACCTGCTCGATACCGGCGTGCCGCTCGCGTGGGGGCAGACGCTGGACGCGCGCAAGGTGTTCCATGTGTCGCCTTTCTGCGCGGTCGAAGGAAATTACCGCTTCCGTTTCATGCGCACCATCCAGCGTGTCGGCGAGGCCGATATCGAGCGCATCGTCGCGCGCATTGACTATCACGATGCGCAGGGCCCGCTGCTGCTGACCAGCGTATCCGGCACGCTTGAGCCGCTGCGCGACGCCATCGCCGCCCGCGCTTTCCTCCGTCATCCGATGATGACGCTGGGCGTGATCGCCCGCATCCACTGGCAGGCGCTGAAGCTGTTCGCCAAGCGCGTGCCGTTTTTCAGCAAACCCTTGCCACCGACCCATACCGTGAGCCGATGAACAAGCCCCTGACAGCCAACGTACAGCTCGACCACCAGGTCGCCGACAGTTACCTGAGCTCGGCGCCGATGCCCGCGCAGGCGCGCCTCGTGCTGCAGATGCTGCGCCGACTGGAGCACGGCCTGCTGCGCATCACCTGCCCGGACGGCACCACACTGGTGTTCGGCCACGCCGGCGCCAGCCCCGCCGCTTCGCTGGTGCTGAAGAACTGGGAACCGTGCAGTGCCGCGCTGAAATCCGGCGACATCGGCTTTGCCGAGAGCTACATCGCCGGCCACTGGCAGACCGATGACCTGGCCGCACTGCTGCAGGTATTCATCCGGAACAGGAATGCGCTCGAACAGGCCATCTACGGCAGCTGGTGGGGCAGCCTGCTGTACCGGCTGCGTCACCTGTTCAACCGGAATTCGAAGGCGGGCAGCCGCCGCAACATCCACGCGCACTACGACATTGGCAACCGCTTCTACCGGCTGTGGCTGGATCCGTCGATGACGTATTCGAGCGCGCTGTTCACCGATCCGAGCCTGTCACTGCAACAGGCGCAGCGGGCGAAGTACGCGCGCATCCTCGACCAGCTTCAACTCGCCCCCGGCAGCCGCATCCTCGAAATCGGCTGCGGATGGGGCGGCTTTGCCGAGCTGGCCGCACAGCAGGGCATGCAGCTGACCGGCCTGACGCTGTCGACCGAACAGCTGGATTTCGCACGGCAGCGGCTGCTGATAGCCGGACTGGACCGGCAGGCCGACCTGCGGCTGCAGGACTACCGCGATGTGCGCGGCGAATTCGACGGCATCGCGTCGATCGAAATGTTCGAGGCGGTCGGCGAGGAATACTGGGACAGCTACTTCGCCTGCGTCGCCCAGCGCCTCAGGGCGGGCGGCCGCGCGTGCATCCAGACCATCACGATCGACGATGCACTGTTCGACCGCTACCGCAAGGGCACCGATTTCATCCAGCAGTACATCTTCCCGGGCGGCATGCTGCCGTCGCCTTCGGCATTCCGTGCGCATGCGAAACGCCATGGCCTGGCCGTGGCCGACGAACTGGCGTTCGGCCTCGACTATGCGCGCACGCTGGCCGAATGGCACCGCGAATTCAACCACCGGCTGGACGAAGTGCGCGCGCAGGGCTTCGACGAGGGCTTCGTCCGCACCTGGCAGTTCTACCTTGCCTACTGCGAGGCGGGTTTCCGTGCGGCCAGCATCGACCTGATGCAGTTCACGCTGGTGAAACAGTGAGGAGGACTGGCCATGCTGCTCAGGTGGCTGTTACCTGTCGCATTTCTGTGCATGCTCCTGCCGCCGGCAGCATCGGCGCAGGGCCTGCCGTCCTACATCGGTGCCGTGCTGCGCGATGCGGTCGCGGTGGGCAGCGGCAGCTTCCGCTGGTTCGGCCTGAAGCTCTATGACGCCACGCTCTGGGCCGAGCGCGGCTCGCCCGTCGGCGACGACTGGCGCACTGCGCCGATGGTGCTGGAACTGACTTATGCGCGTTCGCTGGTGGGCAGCAAGATCGCCGATGCCAGCGTCGATGAAATGAAAAAAATCGGCATCGGCACTGCCGCCCGGCACGAGGCATGGCGTGCGGAGATGCGTAACGTATTCCCGGATGTCGAGGAGGGCACGCGGCTTGCCGGGCACTACCGGCCGGGCGAGCCGATGACGTTCTATCGCGACGGCCAGCGCATCGGCGAGGTTGCCGATCCGGAATTCGGCGCGGCATTCTTCGCGATCTGGCTGCACCCGAAAACCAGCGCGCCGAAACTGCGCGCTTCACTGCTGGGCAAACGATGACGCTGTCGCGCCGCCAACTCCTGGCTTACGGACTGTTCGGGCTGCCGCTCGCGCTGGTGGCGCTGCCGGTCTACGTGCAGGTGCCGCAGTTGTATTCGGCCGGCCTCGGCATGCCACTGACGCTGGTCGGCACCATCCTGCTCGGGGCGAGAGTGCTGGATGCATTCATCGACCCGCTGATCGGGCGCTGGATGGATGCCAGCCGCGATCTGCGCAGCTATGCCGGCTTCGTGCTGCTGTCGCTTCCGCTGCTGCTGTTCGGCTACCTCGCGCTGATGCATCCGCCGGCGATCGGTCCGGTGGCGACCGGTGTCTGGTTCGGCGCCAGCCTGGTGCTGGTCTATCTGGGGTTTTCACTGGCGACGATCGCGCACCAGAGTTGGGGCGCCAACCTTGCGCCGCAGCGCGGCGAGCGGGCGCGACTGACGGCGACGCGCGAGGGCTTTGCGCTGGCCGGTGTAGTGCTGGCGGCAGCGCTGCCAATGGCTATTGGCCTGACAGGACTGTCGCTGGCTTTCGTAGTGATGCTGGTGGCGGCCGCGATGGTGCTGGTGCGGCATGCACCGCGGCCGCAACGGGCGGCATCGGTACTGCCCGACATGCACTGGCTGCTGCCGCTGCGCGACGTGCGCTTCCGCCGGCTGCTGCTGGTGTATGCGGTCAATGGCACTGCTGCCGCGATACCGGCCACGCTGTTCCTGTTCTTTGCGTCGGACCGACTGCAGCTGCCGCTGTATGCGCCGCTGTTCCTCGTGCTGTATTTCGTGGCCGCTGCGGCCGCGCTGCCGCTGTGGTCGCGGCTGGCTTCACGCATCGGCGAGGCCAGCGCATGGCTGGCGGGCATGCTGCTGGCGGTCGCGACCTTCGTCTGGACCACGCAGCTGGAAGCCGGCGCGCTGGCGGGCTTCGCGCTGATTTGCGTGCTGTCCGGCATCGCGCTCGGCGCCGACCTCGCACTGCCGCCGGCGCTGCTGGCCGGCGTGATCGCAGCCGCCGGCCACCATGGCGAGCGCGAGGGCTCGTACTTCGGGCTGTGGAGCTGGATGACCAAGATGAATCTCGCGCTGGCGGCAGGCATTGCGCTGCCGCTGCTCGAGGCGCTGGGCTACACGCCCGGCAGCCGCGACGGTGAAGGGCTGCAGGCGCTGACGCTTGCCTACGCGGCGCTGCCCTGCGCGCTGAAGCTCGTCGCGGCGGTCTTGCTGTGGCGGTCGCGACTGAACGATGTATAGGAAAAAAAGGATGAACCGACATGAAACGATGGCTGAAGCGTGCGCTGCTGCTGACCACTGCGCTGCTGCTGGGCGCCTGCGGGACGACGATGCGGCCCGCTGACTACGCGGCCGAGCAGCCGAAGCTCGACCTGAAGACCTATTTCGACGGCACCGTTGACGCCTGGGGCATGTTCCAGGACCGGTCGGGCAAGGTGGTCAAGCGCTTCACGGTGGTCATGAACTGCCGCTGGGACGGCGACACCGGCGTGCTGGACGAGGATTTCACCTACTCCGACGGCAGCAAGCAGAAGCGGATATGGACGCTGAGGAAAATCGGCGAGAACCGCTACGTGGGCACCGCCGGTGACGTGGTCGGCGAGGCCAGCGGCGAGACTGGCGGCAACGCATTCAACTGGAAATACGTGTTGTCGCTGCCGGTGGACGGCAAGGTTTATCAGGTCAACTTCGATGACTGGATGTTCCTGATGGACGACGAAGTGATGCTCAACCGCGCGGTCATGAGCAAATTCGGCTTCCGCCTCGGCGAAGTGACGCTGTTCTTCCGCAAGAGGGCTGGCGGATGATGTACTTGCAGTCCCCGTCTGGCCAGCGCGCACCGGACGCGCGGAACCGCGCTCGCCGACGGACAATGAATCCGCCGATCCGCGACTGGCGCGGGCTGCGGGTCTGGGTGATCGGCGCATCGACCGGCATCGGCGCGGAAACCGCGAAGCTGCTGCTCGAGCGCGGCGCATCGGTCGCGCTGTCTGCGCGCAAGGCAGCACTGCTGGAAGAGGTCGCCAACGGGAACGCAAACGCGCTCGTGCTGCCGCTCGATATCACCGTGCACGCGCAGGTGCAGCAGGCACGCGACCGGCTGCTGGACGCATGGCAGGGCGTCGATCTCGTGTTGGTGGTGGCCGGCGCCTATGCGGAAATGCGCGTCGACAGCTTTGACATGGCCGTAGTCAACCAGACACTGGACGTGAACCTGCGCGGCGTGTTCCATTGCCTCGAAGCGGTGCTCCCGACCCTGCTCCGGCAGGGCCATGGCGGTGTGGGTGTCGTTTCGTCGGTCGCCGGCTTTTCCGGCCTGCCAAAGGCGCTGGTGTACGGCCCGACCAAGGCGGCGCTGATCAACCTCTGCGAATCGCTTTATTTCGACCTGAGCCCGCGCAACATCGGCGTATACCTGATCAACCCCGGCTTCGTGGAGACCCCTGCGACCGCGCAGAACAATTTCGCGATGCCCGGACTGATCAGCGCCGGCCGTGCTGCACAGGAAATCCTGCAGGGCATCGAAAGCGGGCGCTTCCACATCCACTTCCCGAAGCGATTTACCAACTGGCTGCGGCTGGCGCGCCTGCTGCCCTATCGCTGGTATTTCTCGCTAATCCACAAAGTGACCGGCCTATGACCCATGACGCAAGCCTTGCGCGGGTAATCGAATTTTTCCACAGCATCGACCCCGAGAATGTCGGCCGGCTGCACGAGGTCTACACCGGGGATGCGTATTTCAAGGATCCATTCAACGAAGTGCGCGGCATCGATCCGATCGTCCGCATCTTCCGGCACATGTTCACCCAGGTCGATGCGCCGCGCTTCGTGGTCACCGGCAGCGTGCTGCAGGGCGAGCAGGCGTTCCTGACCTGGGACTTCATTTTCCGGATGAAACGCTTCTCGCGCGAAGAGCAATGCATCCGCGGCGCGTCCCACCTGCGTTTTGCGCCGGATGGCCGGGTGAACTTTCACCGCGACTACTGGGACGCGGCAGAGGAGCTGTACGAAAAACTGCCTTTGCTCGGCAGCCTGATGCGCGGCCTGAAACGCGCCGCACGCAGCTGACCTGCAGCCGGCGTGCCGGCCTCAGATTTTGCCGGAGCGCTTGCGGGCAGTGGCCGACTTGGCCGCCGTCGTTTTGCGTGTGCCGGTCTTGCTCGCACCGGTCGCGCTCCGCTTGCCGGTTTTGCGCGCCGCCTTTTTCGGCGGCTGCATTGCCTGTCCGACGGCGTTCGAGAACTGTTCCTGCACCGCATTCCACCAGACTGCCGGATTGGCGAACTGAGCGGCCAGCGCGGCCGCTTCCGGAATGGCCGAGACTGCGCCGGCAGCATCGTCTTCCTGCTGCGCATCTTTGCTGGCAAACGGCGATTCGAACGGCGGCCGCTCGTCGGCGGGCTGGGCCGGCTGAGCCTGCGGCGCAGCGGCCTGCGCAAAGCTCTGGCCCATCGAGCGCAGCGCCGACAGCGTGGCACTCTGCACCTCGAGCGCCTGGATCGAACCGCGCAGCATGTTCATGTTCATCTGCAGCCAGGACTCGACTGCCTTCAGGTCGGTGATCTGGCGGTCGATTTCCTCGGGCGACATCGACGGCATGGTCATGCCGGGAATCTTCATCGCACTCCACAGGTTTTTCACAAACTCCAGTGTGTCGCCCATCGCATTCGCGCCGGGCAGGCCGCCGTTGCCGTTCATGCCGTTGCTGGACATTGCCTCTCTCCGTAGGAAAGCGCAGGCCTTGCGCGGCGATCGGCCACTGCCTGCATGCAGCGCTAGGGTAGCAGATCGATTATAAGGAACAAGGAGATTCGGGCGCCCCGCCGATGCCCGTCAAGCGCGGAGGTTTTCATTACACTACCGGGATGCCGATCGCGCCTTTTTTCGTCCGTCCCAGAAAGCCGTCGCGGCGCCGGCTGGCCGGTGTCCTGTTGATGCTGCTGCTGGTGGCAACAGTCCACCTGAGCGTCATTGAATGGCTGAAGCGGGAGCTGCAGCTGATGGTTCCCCTGGAAGACGAGGAAGAGCACAGCATCAGCGTCAGCCTGCAGGCAGCCCCCGACGAGCCTGCCGCACCAGCGCCCGCGCCGCCACCGCCCCCTGACATCGACCGCGCGGTCCCGGTCGCAGCCGTGCCGGTGGCCGAGCCGTCCGACACACCCCCGCCGCAAGCCGCAATCGAGCCGGCGCCCGAGCCGCCTTCGGCCGCGGCAACGGAAGAGCCGGCGCCAGGCGAGATGATCGCCGACCGCGGTGCGCCCCCTGTTCCTGCAACGGAAAGCCGGCCGGCGGCCGATGCGCCCGCCGACGGCGACCCGAGTCTGGCTGATGCCGACTCGCAGCCGCGGCCCGGCGCACCTGCGCTGTTCGAGCGCGCCAGTCCGCCGCCGGCCGCGGTACTGTCATTCAGCGTGACCGGCGTGCGCAAGGGCCGGCGCACCGAGGGCAGCGGCAGCATGTCGTGGCAGCCGGAAGGAGGACGCTATCGACTGACCACCGAGATCGGCGTGCTGTTCTTCACCTTGCTGACCTCGCGCAGTCAGGGGGAACTGGGAGCGCTCGGCATCGCCCCTGAACTGTATGCGGAGAAACGGGTGGGACGCTCCGAAACCAATACGCATTTCCACCGCGAACGGCAGCAGATCAGCTTCTCTGCCTCCACCGCGACTACCCCGGTGGAAGGCGGCGAGCAGGATCGCGGCACCTGGGTCTGGCAGCTGGCCTCGCTCGGGCGCGGCGATCCCGACAAATTCGAGGCGGGACTGGTGATGGAGATGACGGTCGCCGGCACGCGGGCGGCCGACCGCTGGCGGGTTTATGTGAACGGACGTGACAGACTCGACCTGCCGGACGGTCCTGTGTCAGCATGGCGGCTGTCGGTGATACCCGGGCCGGACAGCTTCGAGCGCCAGTTCGACCTGTGGCTGGCGCCGGAGCGCGACTGGTATCCGGTGCGACTGCGGCATGAAGACCGCAACGGCAACAGCATCGACATGCAGCTGAAGAAAATCACGAAGTAACAGGCAGCGAGCCATAGCAAGGAATAACGTTGACATCCCTCCCGACACGCCGGCGATTCGGCGCACTCCTGTCCGTCGCCGTGCTGGCGCTGCACTTTGTTTGCGCAGGGGCCGCGGCCGCAGACAAGGCCGCGACCAACCCGCCTCCGCCCGTGCAGCTCATCTACAAAGCGAGCGCCGACGTGCGCGGCATGCAGCTGGACGGCCAGAGCCGCATCGAATGGCGCCATGACAACCGGCGCTACCAGCTGACGCTGGAGACGCGCACCGCACTGACCGGTGTGCTGCTAAGGGAAAAGAGCGAAGGCGGCTTCGATCGCCATGGACTCGCGCCCGAGCTGTACTCGGCAAAGCGCTTCCTGAAATCGACGATGGTCACCCGCTTTGACCGGTCGGCCGGCACGATCGATTTCGCAGGCGACGGCACGCTGCATCCGCTGGAGGGCGGCGAGCAGGATCGCGTAAGCGTGCTCTGGCAACTGGTATCGATGATCCGCGCCCAACCGGCGGCATTCACCGCCGGCTCGCGCTGGAAGTTCTTCGTCGCCGGCCAGCGCGACGGCGATCCCTGGACTTTCGAAGTGAAGTCAACGCAGAGACTGCGCTCGTCGCTGGGCGAACTCGAGGCGCTGCATGTTGCCTATCTGCCGGAGGATCCGTCGAACAAGACGCAGGTGGACGTCTGGTTTGCACCATCACAGGAATGGCTGCCGGTGCGCATCCGCTTCTCCGAGCCGAACGGCGATTTCATTGAACAGTCGCTGGAAAGGATCGTCCGTCCATGAACGATTCGGCACTGGTACTGTTCTCCGGCGGCCAGGACTCGGCCACCTGCCTGGCATGGGCGCTGGCGCGCTACAAACGGGTGGAGACGCTCGGCTTCGACTACGGGCAGCGGCATGCGGTCGAGCTCGAGGTTCGCCCGCAACTGCTGGCCGCCATGCGCGCGCTCGATCCGCAATGGGCAGGGCGGCTGGGCGATGACCATCTGCTCGACCTGTCGGTGCTGGGCGCCGTGTCAGACACCGCACTGACCCGCGATGCCGAGATCACGATGCAGGACAACGGCCTGCCGAACACCTTCGTCCCCGGCCGCAACCTGCTGTTCCTGACACTGGCGGCAGCGCTGGCTTACCGGCGCGGTATAGGCGTACTGGTCGGCGGCATGTGCGAAACCGACTACTCGGGCTATCCCGACTGCCGGCACGACACGCTGCAAACGCTGCAGTCGGCACTGCGCCAGGGGATGGCGACCGACGTGACGATAGAAACGCCGCTGATGTGGCTGGACAAGGCCGCAACCTGGCAGCTTGCCGAGGACCTTGGCGGCGCGCCGCTGGTGGAACTCATCCGCACCGGCACCCATACCTGCTACCTCGGCGAGCGCGGCACGCTGCACGACTGGGGGCATGGCTGCGGCACATGCCCCGCGTGCGAGCTGCGGGCGAACGGGTTTCGAGCCTATCGCCGCAAAGGCTGAAGCGACCTGCAGGTTCGAAGGGATGGGGTCCATGGTCATCCGGCAGAGCCGCCCGCCTGTCGACCGGACAAACGCCAGCAGACCGACTCCCGTCGCTGGATTAGTCTCAGCCCACCGCCGCCAGATGCGCCGCCGCATCGCCAGTGCTGAGACCGACCAGCCCGGTCACCTCTCCCGGTTCGTTCGCCGGCAGACTAAGCTCGTCACCCAGAATATGGTCGACCGTGTGTTCATACCTTGTCCAAGCCTGTTGCAGAACTTGTTCAATACGATCGAGCGCCACCGCTTCTTTCCGGATCAGCGGCGAATTGTCCTGAGTTACCTTCAGCTTATTGCCGACGCCACGCAACTCCATGTCGGACAGGCCATGCCTGTGGATTGTCGAGCGGTCGACCTGCAACTCGTTGCCGGTGCCGTACACATCGATCACGTGACCAGTGCCCGTCACCTCCAGCATTGCGTCGCCAGTCAAAGTGATCTTGCTGCCTGAACCGGTCAAATCCAGCTCAGCGCCTTCGGCGAGATTGATCGTTGCCTTGCTTGCTGCCAACTGGTTGCCCTCGCCGAATACATTGATGGAGGAATCCTTCGCGCTCGAAAGCATGACCAGCGTTGCATCCCCCGCGAGCACGACCTGCTGCTTACCGCCTTTGAGCGTCAGCTCCGCGCCCTCGGTGACCGCAATGAAAGCGCCGGTGATCGTGGCCATGTTGCCGTCGCCGGTGACGGTCAGGCTGCCGCCGCTGGCCTTGCCGGACAAGGTGGCATCGCCGGCCATCGCGATGTCATTGTTCTTGCCGTTCAAAGTGACGCTTGCATGCGATTCGATGTGAACTATTGCGTTGCTGGCGTTGACGACGCCATGCGATCCGCTGATCACGATCTCGTTGTCATGAGACTTGGCTGCTGCATTCACCACGTTGCCCGCACCGCCCAGATTCACCTGAGCGCCGCTGCCTATCTTTATCTGGTTATGACTGCCATCCGCGTCAATCACTGCATCGCCCTTGATCGCATTGACCGTGTTCCGGTCGCCATGGATATCAATCCATGAAGAGCCCGTTCCGGTGTTGACCACATTGCCGCTGCCATTGACGATGAAGTGTACGTCTGCCGCACTGCCATTGAGGGTAGCCCGACCATTGCCGATCAGTACGGACTGACCGCCATTGCCTGCGGTGAGCACATCGCCGGCGCCACCGACAAGGACATTGACGCCGGACAGCGTTGCATTGACCTGCTGCCCCGTCTTGTGCGTCAGGACCTCGATGACCTTGCCTTCATCGTTACGTACCGCGGTCGCGTGGTCGGTGATGTAAACACGTGCCGCTGAAACCGGCTCGCCGTAGTTGAACAACACCTCGGCGATCTCTCCGAAACCGGTGGATTGTGATGTGGCAGTGAGATAATCCGCAGCCCGAATAATCAGGTTTCCATTGTCATAGGTATGGCGGACAGTGCCTCCGCGCACATTGAAATATAAGATATTGAATGTTTCAAGCGTGTGAAGTTCTCCATTGTCCGTTTCTCCGTTGGCATTGATATCAGTCCACAGCCGCAATTGCTTGAACGATGAGTCTCTCGCAGTGATTAGACCGTTGCGGTGCGTGTCCAATTCGGCCAGTGCCTCGAACCCTGTCCTGGCGGTCGGCGATGTCAACTCAGAGAACATCTCACGAATATCATCGATTCGTCCGTTGCCGTTTTTGTCTATGACAAGGAAGGCCTGATCGGCCGTTATCCATCCGGTACGCTCCCTTTTGCCGTCTCCGTTCATATCGAACATGACATTGGACCCCAGCAGATTTGTGGTGTGGACGCTGCCGCTGCCCAGCTTGACGACTAGGGGGTCGATATAGCTGTTGAATGGACTGCCGAAATTAGATGTGCCGAAAGCATTGCCCTGACCGGGAGAGCTGGCGCCGAAAATCGTACTGCCTGCAGTGTTGAATGAGGGTGACCAGGCAGTACCGATTTCCTGGCTCGGTATGAAGATCGGCGCGGGCACTGAACTGCTTCCCGACAGGGCGCTCTCGGAAAACACGGGATGCAGGTCAGGGGCAAGCCATTCGCCGGAACCAAAATCCCATCCTGCTTCCTCGAGCGCGCTGCCCAAGTCATAGGCGAGCAGCGTGTCCTCTGTCCCTTTCTGCCAGAAATTTCGCAAGGTCTGATCGACGGTTTCCCACCGATAAGGTTCAAGCACGAGGGCATCAGCCTGCTCGAACCAGTCATCCAGCGTATCCATCCCGCCCCCATTTACCGGCACGTCGAGTGCCGAAAGCATTCCCTTGGCACTTTGCGCCGCGGGCTTATGTTCAAGCGACGATTGGTCGGTCGTACCGGGTAAACCTGCCATCGCCGAACCCAGGTCGGCAAAAGTATCGAGTTTCTCCTGCGTCAGTTTTCCGACCACCACGCCGTCGAATTGAACTTGCTTGCCGTCCGAGTGAGCCAATGTACTGATGGCTGTATCGAAGTCGCTGTGGATGCGTATTTCGTCTTCGACTCCGCCGAAGCCGTCGATATGTTGCTACTTCAGTTCGATGGCATTGTTCTTCGGATCGATACGGATCGCTAGCATCTGCTCACCATCGCTGCGGCTGGCTGAAACGCTTCCATCAGAATTCAGCTGGACCGAGAAAAGCATTTCGCCATCGCTGATCTGAAATGATCCGAGCTCTCCAGACAAATTTTCGGCAGCGGATGTTGATATTGGCAGCTTCACCAGTCCGAGAATGTTTTTGTAGCCGTCGTAGTATGCGAGCTTCGAAGCGAAGGCCGCGATGGCCAATGTCGCATATGGCTGTTCTTCCGGAGTCATATATCCAAGCTGCGTGACAAGTCCTTTCAGCAAAGCGAGATCCGCTTGAGTTATCAAGACTGCTTCATTCGATTTTTTATGTGCGTCAAAGTAAGCAAGATCATGGTCTTTGCATAACTGATCGAGTTTACTCACCACCTTTTCGCCAAGCGGATCAAGAATTTCAGCGGCAAGTTTCTCTTGAATCTCTTTACGCGAAATATTTGGGTCGGAGCGACCAGCGGACCATCCCGGACCACAAAAGTTTCCGTATCTGGGCACGATAGAGTTCAGCGAACTCAGACTAAATTTACTTGCCACAGAGTTTCCAGGCACCATGATTTCTCCTCAGAAATTCAAAAGGGCTGACACTTACTTTTCAGGCATTAAAGGCAAGGCGACTTCCGGCTGCTGAATGGAAATGGGAAACCACCGCTTTTCCTGGAGATCGAACATTCCAATACCGGTAGCGGGACCTGAAGAGCGGAGAGGAACGGAAGGATAGGTGAAGAGAAGGTAGGCTTCTCGGGGAGAACCGAACACGCTGCTTATGCCGTCACGAGTTAAGTAGGGAACCCTCCAGCGTTGCTTTACCCCGTTTTCAGCCATCTCGACGATGGAAATTCCGTGAGGTGGAGGCTCTCCAAGTAGGTAGATGCGGTTTTTATTCGCTATGGCAGCAGCGCGAACGGACTTCACCTCCGCATAAGCTGGCGGAGGTAATTGACGCATTCCTCGCTTCAAAAAATAAACTTGGTTGTAGCCATACTTTGCGTGGTACTCGAAAATGCTCATCGGAATGCTCGTAGGAGAATCCGCATTGACAAGCACTTCATCTGAACTCGTGTACTGAACGCCGTTAGCGAGAAAGAACCGATGCTCGCCAGCGAATAATCGGTTTTCTCCGCTGGCGAGGTCGAACTCCCACAAATCGAAATCCGCCAGCCAGGTTCTAGCGCCGGGAGGCCGTGTCGTCGCAGCACGCCAGTAAGCGACCTTGGTTCCATCCGGCGACATCGCCGGACGCTTCACAAAACCTTTCGGTATTGGGAGCACACGCAGGTCGCTGCCATCGATCGCCATCAGCAGGATTTCGCCATTCGCGTAGACCCGGTGCTTTTCTTCGTGGGTGTTCTGTGTCGGCAGCGGACGACGGATGGCAATGATCGTCTGCCCGCTCGGGGAGAACTGCCCGTCCGCATACATGTACCCGGGATCCAGGGCATAGCGCTGGTAGGTCAGGGTCTTCCGGTTGTAGAGGAACAGATAGCAGCTTCCCAGCTGCTGTCCTAGGCGGTCAGTGCATTCGGTAAGCAGCCATCGCTCGCCATCGGGATGAATGCTCAGCCAGCTGAAGCCGCGCAGCTCCTTTTCCATTTCGAACGCAGGCGCCTGACTGTTGTCGCGAGAGGCTGCCGGAGGCACCCAGAAGAGCCATACACAGAAAAGCAGCAGCATCGCCCGGGCACCAGCCTGCCAGCGTGAACCAAGGAATCGAAGGAAAGTGAGCGAGAACATCGGCCATCCGCGAGCGCTTGTTAAAGGGCTGCTGACTTTGCCGCTGTGAGCTCGTTAATTAAACATCCTTGCGAAATCGCGCTCGGCTTATGCGCATGCCGCATCAAAGCGAGCGGCAATCGCCAGCACGATCAATTCGGGAGGACAGACAGTCAATTACTTCGCGCAGCTGCACGCGGGGCTGCATGCAGTCTCGGAAATTGCCGGAGAGCCCGCAGCACGAATCAGTGCTGCGGGCGGGCAGAAAACGATCAGGCCAATCGTTCGGCCCGAGCAGCAGACGGTGGGTGCTGCCGCTCGGTAGCGTCAGGCAGCGTGCTGTCCGCCGTGCGGCACCGGCCTTGCACCGGATTTCAGCGCTTCCAGCAACCGCGCCTCTTTCTCCTTCGCATTGCGCAGGTGCCGCTCCTTCACGTGGCCATAGCCGCGAATCTCTTCGGGAATGCGCGCCACTTCCACTACCAGCGGCAGGTTCTCCTTGTCCAGCGCAGGCAGCAGTGCAGCGACGGTATCGCGGTACTCCTTGATCAGTGCACGCTCCGTCTTGCGTTCGTCAGTGTGGCCGAACGGATCGAGCATCGTGCCACGCAGGAAGCGGAACTTCGCGAGGATCGGGAAGACTTTGCCGACCCAGCTGCCGAACTGCCGCTTGACGAGATGGCCGTTCGCATCGCGTTTGGACAGCAGCGGCGGCGCAAGGTGGTATTTGACCTGGTAGTCGCCCTCGAACATGGCCGCGATGCGCGCCTTGAATGCCGGGTCGCTGTGCAGCCGCGCGACCTCGTATTCATCCTTGTACGCCATCAGCTTGAACAGATAATGGGCGACCGCTTCGGTGAGCTTCAGCGGCTGCGCATCGCCGACCGTGCGCAACTCCTGCGCGCGCACGCGCTCGACGAATTCGCGATAGCTGTCCGCATAGGCCGCATTCTGGTAGCCGGCGAGGAAGTCGGCACGGCGACGGATGACCTCGTCGAGCGACGGCGTGCGCTTGAACTCGATCACCTTGGCCGGCGCCAGCGCCTTCACTTCCTGTTCGACGACATCGAGGTCATGTGCAGCCAGCCGGCCCCATGCGAATGACTGCAAATTGAAGTCGACCGATACGCCATTGAGCTCGATCGCCTTCAGCAGCGCCGCCTCTGACAGCGGCACCCAGCCGCGCTGCCAAGCATAGCCAAGCATGAACAGATTGGTGGCGATCGAATCGCCCATCAGCGCGGTGGCGATGCGTCCGGCCTGCAGGGCGTCGACCTGGTCGTCGCCGCAGGCTGAACGTATCGCGGCGACCGATTCGGCATCCGGATACGACCAGTCCGGGTTCTTCACGAAGGCGGCGGTCGGCGCGAGCGTAGCATTCACTACCGCATGCGTACGCTGCACGCCCATGCGCGACAGCGCATCCTTGCTGGCGGCCACCAGCACGTCGCAACCGACCACCAGATCGGCCGCACCGGTGCCGACGCGCGTGGAGAAAATATGTTCGTCCGACTCGGCCAGCCGCACATGCGACAGCACCGGTCCGCCCTTCTGCGCGAGGCCGCTCATGTCGAGCACGGTGCAGGCCTTGCCAGCCACGTGCGCGGCCATCGCGAGTATCTGTCCGACAGTGACCACGCCAGTGCCGCCGATCCCTGTCACCAGCACGCCGTACGGCTGCGCCAGCGACGGCAATTGCGGCTGCGGTAGCGACTTTGCACGCTCCAGCGCCGACGGCTTGCCGGCCGCATCCTTGCCGCCGGCCTTCTTCGGCTTCCTCAGTTGCCCGCCCTCTACCGTCACAAAGCTCGGGCAGAAGCCATTCACACAAGAGAAATCCTTGTTGCAGGTGGACTGGTTGATCTGCCGCTTGCGGCCGAACTCGGTCTCGAGCGGCTCAACCGACAGGCAGTTCGATTTCACGCTGCAGTCGCCGCAGCCTTCGCAGACCTGTTCATTGATGACCGCGCGTTTGGCGGGATCGGGATACGCGCCGCGCTTGCGGCGACGGCGCTTTTCCGATGCGCAGGTCTGGTCATAGATGATGGCGGACACGCCTTTCACCTCGCGCAGCTCGCGCTGGACTGCGTCGAGCTCGCTGCGATGGCGGATCGTCACGCCAGGCGCCCAGTCGGTATTGGCCGGGTACTTGTCAGGTTCGTCAGTGACGACAACGATCGGTTTTACGCCTTCCGCCGCAACCTGCCTGGAGATGGTTGCCGGATCGAGCGGGCCGTCGTGCGTCTGGCCGCCCGTCATCGCGACCGCATCATTGAACAGGATCTTGTAGGTCATGTTCACTTTGGACGCAGCAGCCGCACGGATCGCGAGCAGGCCCGAGTGGAAGTAGGTGCCGTCGCCAATATTGGCGAACACATGCTTCTCTTCGGTGAACGGCGCCTCGCCTATCCAGGTCGATCCCTCGGCACCCATGTGGGTGAAGGTCGCGGTCGAGCGGTCCATCCACAGCGCCATGTAGTGGCAGCCAATGCCGGCCAGTGCGCGGCTGCCTTCGGGCACGCGGGTCGACGTGTTGTGCGGGCAGCCGGAGCAGAAATACGGAATGCGATCTTTCTGCGGATCCGATTTCGCGACTCTGAGCACAGCCTCCTTCGACTCGATGTAGGCAATGCGTTCGCGTACGCGCTGCTCGATCGGATGACCGGCGAAGTATTTCGAGATGCGCGCCGCGATCGCGCGCGCCACCTGCGTCGGGTTCAGTTCGTAGGTGGCCGGCAGCAGCCATTCGCCATGGCCGGCGCGGCGCGTGTTGCTCCATTCGCCGGTGTCGTCGAACTTGCCGACCACCCGCGGACGAACGTCGTCGCGCCAGTTGTACAGTTCTTCCTTGAGCTGGTATTCGAGCAGCTGCCGCTTTTCCTCGACCACCAGGATTTCCTCGAGGCCGGTCGCAAATTCGCGCACGCCGGTCGCTTCGAGCGGCCAGTTCATCCCGACCTTGTAGAGCCGCAGGCCGATATCACGCGCGACTTGCTCATCGATGCCGAGATCTTCCAGCGCCTGGCGCGTGTCGAGATAGGCCTTGCCGGCCGTGAGTATGCCAAAGCGCGCATGCGGGCTGTCCCAGACAACGCGGTTGAGCTTGTTTGCACGCGCATAGGCGAGTGCCGCATACCATTTGTAGTTGACCAGCCGCGCTTCCTGGTCGAGCACCGCGTCGGGCCAGCGGATGTTCAGCCCGCCGTCCGGCATGTCGAAATCTTCCGGCAGCACGATCTGCACGCGGTCCGGATCGACGTCGACCGTCGCGCCGGATTCGACGACATCGGTCACGCATTTCATCGCGACCCACAGGCCGGTGTAGCGGCTCATCGCCCAGCCGTGCAGGCCATAGTCGAGATACTCCTGCACCGACGCCGGATACAGCACCGGTATGCCGCAGGCTTTCAGGATGTGCTCGCTCTGGTGCGCGTTGGTGGACGACTTCGCCGCATGATCGTCGCCGGCCAGTACCAGCACGCCGCCATGGCGCGCGCTGCCGGCACCGTTTGCATGCTTGAACACGTCGCCGCTGCGGTCGACGCCCGGCCCCTTGCCGTACCACATCGAGAACACGCCGTCGTATTTCGCGCCGGGGAACAGGTTGACCTGCTGGGTGCCCCAGATGCTGGTGGCGGCAAGGTCTTCGTTCACGCCAGGCTGAAAGCGCACATGATGGGCGTCGAGATACTTCTTCGCCTTCATCGCGGTCTGGTCGACGCTGCCGAGCGGCGAGCCGCGGTAGCCGGAGATGAAGCCGGCGGTGTTGAGCCCGGCCGCCAGGTCGCGCTGTCGCTGCATCATCGGCAGCCGGATCAGTGCCTGCGTGCCGGTCAGGAACACCCGACCGCGCTCGCGCGTGTATTTGTCATCGAGGGAGATGGCCTCGGGCTGCAGCACGTCGTGCGCGCTCAAAGGGGCATTCATGGCGGTCTCCTGCATTTTCTGGGTATGTTCCGCGCAGTATAGGCAGCGCCACAGGTATCGTAAAATCACAAATTAAGAAGCTGTCTATCCGAAAATCAGATACCTTGCCTGCTGCACCGCAGCGAATGGTCGGAGCGCCCATGTCAGCCAACAATGTCACCTTGCGGCAATTGCGGTATTTCGTGGCTGCTGCTCGCAACGGGCAGTTCTCAATGGCGGCCAGCAGCGAGAATGTGTCGCAGTCGGCGATCACGAATGCGGTTCTGGCGCTGGAGAGGGAACTCGGCGTGCGGCTGTTCGACCGACTGGCGCAGGGCGTGTCGCTGACGGCGGACGGGCAAGATTTCTTCCATCACGCCTGCCACATTCTCGACTCGGTACGCGATGCGACACACAAGCCGCGCTTCCGCAGCGCGAAGCTGCGCGGCCGGGTCAGTGTGGCGGCCTCCTACACCGTGCTCGGGTATTTCCTGCCCGATCTGCTAGCCCGTTTCCGCGCCAGCTATCCCGACGTGGACATTGACCTGCGGGACATGGACCGGGAAGCGGTCGAACGTGCTGTGCTGGAGCGCGAAGTCGATCTGGGCGTCGCCATCCTGTCCAACATTCCCCGCCTGCAGCGCTTCGGCCATGCGGTGCTGGTGCGCTCGCGGCGCCAGCTGTGGGTCGCACCCGGACATCCGCTGGCCAAACTGGCCTCGCCGTCGCTGAAGGACATTGCGCCCTATCCCTACATCATGGTGACCGCCGACGAGGCGGAAGCCTCGACGCTCGCCTACTGGAAATCGCGCAGGATGAAGCCGAACATCGTTTTCCGCACGATGTCCATCGAAGCGGTGCGCGGCCTGGTCGCCCATGGCTTCGGGGTGACGGCGCTGTCGGACATGGTGTTCCGGCCATGGTCGCTGGAAGGCAAGCGCATCGAGGCCAGGCCGATACTCGACGTGGTGCCGCCGATGGAAGTCGGCGCGCTGTGGCATCCGCAGGCCGCGATGAGCGCACCCGCAGAAGCGCTGCAGCAATTCCTGTTGCATGCGTATGGTTACTGACGGGCTTTTGCAGCTGTAACAAGCGGTAAAGTCCCGCTGCCGGTGCCGGAATGGCGCGCGAGAATGCGTGCAGACTTTCACGCGGGGAGGCAGACCATGAAACGACTCACCACGGCAATCATTGCGGCAGGCGGCTTGCTTGTCGGCAGCTCGGTGCTGGCAGACCATCACGGCCACCAGATGCGCGATGAAGAGATGCATGGGCATTACGGCAAGGAAGGGCAGATGCCGATGTTCCGCCTGTTCGACCAGAACAAGGATGGCAAGCTGAGCCGGGACGAGGTACGCAAGGGCGTCGACAAGATGTTTGCCGATGCCGACACCAACAAGGACGGCGTACTTTCACAGGAAGAGATGCGCGCGCGCCACAAGGCGATGCACGAGAAGATGCGCGGCCAGATGCAGGAACACTGGAAGGCCGCCGACAAGGACGGCGATGGCGCGCTCAGCCGCGCCGAAGTGGACGCCGCGCAAATGCCGCGCCTGTCGCGCGACTTCGACCAGCTGGACGCGAACAGGGACGGCAAGCTGACGCCCGAGGAAATGCGCAGCGCAATGATGCAGCGACGCCCCGGCGCGGCACCGCCGAAGTAAGCGAACCGCGGCCAGGCCGCATCACGATTTCTCCTCCAGACCCACGCTTTTTTCTGGCGTGTTGCGGATCGGCTCAGTCGGGCGGGTCCGCTTTTTTGTTTGCGGCTTCGACGGCACGGATGCGCGCTGCATGGATCGCCTCGGCAATCCGTTGCGCCGGCTGCTCGGGCCCCCTCGCGATGACCTCTGCCGCAATAGCGCCGGCATTGACCGATTGCGCTGCTGCCAGCGCCTGCAGCAGCAGCGGCTTTTGCGGATACGGGCGGGATTCGAATCCTTCGCGGCCGAGATGGTCGCACTCGCTCGCATCGAGCAGCGCCGTGAACCGCGCGGGCTTCCTGAACGCATCGCAGCGCTCGAGCAGCTTGACGACGGTCGCTGCGCGCAGTTCGCTGGCACGCGACACATTGCCGTGCTCGCGCGCTGCAAGGACCGCGAGCTCGCGCACCTCGTTCTGCACTTTCAGGCGTTGGCAGACCTGCTCTGCCAACGCAACACCGCGCATCTCGTGCGCAATGTGGCGCGGCCAATGGGAGGGATCGGTGCTTCCTTTACCGAGGTCGTGCAGCAGTGCAGCAACGCGGGTGGCCAGCGGCAGTTCGCGCCGTGCGGCCACGTCGACCACCATCATGACATGCACGAAGGTATCGACCTCGGGATGGTGCTGCGCCGGCTGCGGCACGCCGGCCAGTGCATCGAGTTCGGGCAGGATGCGCGCCAGAGCGCCGCAATCGCGCAGCATCTGGAACATGCGCGACGGCTGCTTTTCCATCAGCCCGCGCGCCAGTTCCTGCCACACCCGCTCTGGCACCAGCGCGTCAACCTCGCCCGAATCGACCATCGTGCGCATCAGCGCGAGGGTCTCGGGTGCCAGCGTGAAGTCGGTAAAGCGCGCGGCGAAGCGCGCAACGCGCAGAATGCGCACCGGGTCTTCGGCAAAGGCCTCTGACACATGGCGGAACAGTTTGCGCTCGAGGTCGGCGCGGCCGCCATAGGGATCGATCAGCGTCCCGTCCGCATCCTGCGCGATCGCATTGATGGTCAGGTCACGCCGCTGCAGGTCCTGCTCGAGTGTGACGTCGGGCGCCGCATGGAAAGCAAAGCCCGCATAGCCGGGCGCGGTCTTGCGCTCGGTACGAGCGAGCGCATATTCCTCATGCGTGTGCGGATGCAGGAAGACCGGAAAGTCCTTGCCGACCGCAGTATAGCCGGCGGCGCGCATCTGCCCGGGCGTGGCTCCCACGACCACATGGTCGCGATCCTTTACCGGCAGGCCGAGCAGTGCGTCGCGCACTGCGCCGCCGACCACATAGGTCTTGAAGCCTGCCATGGCTAGCGGCGCAGATAATACGGCGCGACGGCCTCGAGCGGTGTCGGCTTCCAGTGCGGCGGCAACGGATGGCGGCCGCTCGCGATATTGTCGGCTTTCATGGAATCGAGGTTGTCGCGGCTCATCAGCGGTCCGCCCGGCAGGTATTCGAGCATCAGCGCCTGCAGGCGCGCGATCGATGCCGGCAGACCGATGACTTTGCGCGGCTGGCCGCTGTAGACACCGGCCAGCCGCACCAGTTCGCGCAGCGTATACACATGCGGACCGACCAGTTCATAGACCTGGCCGATGCTGGCCGGGTTGTCGAGCGCATCGACGAAGGCTTGCGCGACATCGCCCACATACACCGGCTGGAACTTCGCATCCGCGCCGCCCAGCGGCATCAGGGGCGCGATGGCCTGCAGTTTCGCAAACAGATTCAGAAAACTGTCTTCGGGACCAAACACGACTGACGGACGGAACGCCGTCACCTGCAGCCCGGGTGCTTCCAGCAGGATGCGCTCGCCGGCCGCCTTGGAGCGCTGGTACATCGACGGACCGTCGGGTGCCGCGCCGAGCGCGCTCATGTGCAGCACGCGCGTTACGTGGTGCCGCGTGCACGCGCGCACCAGGAGCCGCGGCAGCGCCACATGCGCATGCTCGAAGCCCGGCCCCCATGGATGGCCGGGCCGGGAGTGCAGCACGCCGACCAGATTGATCACTGCATCGGCTTGCGGCAGCAGGCGGTCAAGCTGCCGCTCGTCGAAGACGTCGGCCTCGAGCACGCGCACGGTCGGCAGCACCGACAAGTGCTTCGCACGCGCAAAGCGCCGGGTCGGCACGACCACCTGCAGGCCACGGTCGGCAAGGCGGGCCGCCACATGCGAGCCGATGAATCCGCTGCCGCCGATCAACAGTACCGATTCATGTTTCATCGCCGGCCTCAAGGCAGCTCTTCGGATTCAACGGACATGCTGTCGCGCGGCGTGACGGTGCCAAGGCGCGCCTTGAGCGACTGCGGACGGTTCTCGAACATCACCGCATACCAGGTCGCATTGGCCAGTACATTCTTCACATAGCCGCGCGTCTCGCTGAACGGAATGGTCTCGGCGAAGATCGCGCCCTCGACCGGCTGCTGCAGCGACGAGCGCCACAGCTTGGGCCGGCCCGGGCCGGCGTTGTAGGCCGCCGTTGCCAGCGTCTGCGAACCGCCGAGGTTGGCCAGCACCATGTTCAGGTACTGGGTACCGAGCGTGATATTGGTCTCGATCTCGTTCAGGCGGGACAGCGTGAAGCTGTTCATGCCGATCTTCTTGGCCACGTAGTTGGCGGTGGCCGGCATGATCTGCATCAGCCCGGACGCGCCGACCACCGAGCGCGCGCTCTTGATGAAGCGCGACTCCTGCCGGATCAGGCCATAGACCCAGGCTTTGTCGAGCCCGATCGGCTGGGTCGCACCCTGCATGATGCTGTCGTGCGGCGTCGGGTAGCGGTGTCCCATGTCGATTTCGGACTTTGCGCGGTCGGCGCTGGCCACCATACGGTCGAGCACGTCGCGCTGCCGCGCGAACTCGGCGGCTGCCAGCAACTGCCGCTCGCCCATGCGGCGCAGCTGCCAGTTCCATTCTCGATTGCCCTCGAAGCGCAGATCGAGCTCATAAAACTTCAGCGCATCGCGAAGGCCGGGATTGGCCGTCGCTTCCGCCAGTTCCGCGGCCGTCGACGATGCGGGCTTGGGCAAAGGCGCCAGCGGCAGTCCGAGCTCTTCACTGGCCAGCATGCCGTAGAAATGCGACTGGCCGGCCAGTTGCCTGAAATGCCGCTGCGCCTCCTCGGCATTGCCCTGCACACTATGCGCGCGCCCGCGCCAGTAAGTCCAGGTCGGATCCTGGCGCAGGTCGCGCGGCATGCTGTCAATTGCCCGCGCCACCATCGCCCAGTCTCCGGCACGCAATGCAGCACGTGCGCGCCACTGGTAGCCGTCATTTGACAAATGCAGATCCCAGGTACGGCGCCAGTACGACACGGCTTCGGTCGACAATGCAAGCGAGGCCGGCAGCGCTATCTGCGACCACGCAATCGACTGCTCTTCCGCACTCAGTCGGGTCCGCACCTTCTCGAACGCATTGAGCGCTTTTGCGTGGTCTTCGCGGGCCATACGGCCGAGCGCAATGAGAAATACCTCGCGCGACGCTCTTCCACCCGCAGGCGCACGGCCCGCGACCGATGCCGGCTTGTCGAGGGCAGGTTGCAGCACCTTGGCGTTGACATCAGTGAATGCAGCAATCCTGCGCGTTACCGCCGGCTGCCCGTATTCGGCGGCCAGGCGCGCCTGGCGCCACACATCGGATTCCGAAAACTGCCTCGACTCGGCCAGCCTGCCGATCAGGTCGGTGCAGGCCTCGCCATAGAATTTCGGCTGCACCAGCAGCTCGCGGGCAGCGTCGGCGACATTTTCCCCTCTGGCATGGCGGGACATCAGCGCATAGCACTTGACCTGGGTATCGTCATTCAGCACGAACAGCGGGTACTGTTCGTCGAACACGCGCCAGTCGCGCGCGCGGCCAAGCAGCAAGAGCCAGTCGTTGCGCAGCCGGTCGGCAATGGCAGTGCCCTCGTACCGGCTCAAGTAGCTGCGGACTTCTCCGCCAGGCGCAGAGGGCAGCCGCGGGTAGAGGCGGTAATACTCGACGTAGGACTGGATCGGGTAATCGACAAGACGAGCAGCAAGGCGGCCCGATTCAGCAATGTCGCCGCGCATCGATGCTTCGCGCAGCGCGATGAAATCGGCGTCGGCCTGGGAGGCCGACTGCTGCGAGCGCTGCGCAATATTGGTTGACGCCGGCAGCGGCAGCACCAGTGCGATGGCGGCGGCAGTGGAAAACAGGCCCGCGAGCCAGAGTGAACGATGCTTCATGGCGGGTCAGAAAGGGAGGATGAAAGGCGGTGTTTAGGATAGCATGCAGGACTGAAATGAATCCTCAGAGCAATGCGGCTTTTCTCTCATGAAAAACGTGACTGACAAGGCAGCGCTGCGGCGCCAGATGATGGCGGCGCGGCGCGCGCTCGCACCCGATGTGAAGTTACAGGCCGACTCCCGGATCGCCCAGCGACTATCGCAATGGCTTGCGGATCATCAGGTGAAGGTGCTGGGCGGCTACCTGCCGATGGCCGGCGAACCTGACCTGTTGCCACTGTATGCTGACCTTGCGGCACGCAACATCGTGCTGACGCTGCCGATCGTGCTGGAAAAGCATCGGCCGCTGCAATACCTGCGCTGGCAACCCGGCGATGCGCTGGAGCGCGATGCCAGCGGAACAATGGCGCCCGCTGCACGCAGCGGCTTTCTGCAACCCGATGCGGTGCTCGCACCCTGCATAGGATTCACCGACGACCGGCTGCGGCTGGGCTTTGGCGGCGGTTATTTCGACCGCACGCTGGCCCAGTCGCCGCGGCCGGTGGCCATCGGCATTGCCTATGCAATCAACCGCGTGTCCTTTCCGGCGGAAGCCCATGACATTCCGCTGGACCTGATGATTACCGACTGATCAGGGCGTCTGCAGCTGCTGGCAGATCGCCAGCGTCGGCGCCGACTGGTTCAGTGTGTAGAAGTGCAGGCCGGGCGCACCGCCGGACAGCAGGCGATCGCACATCTTCGTGACGACCTCGAGGCCGAATGCGCGGATCGACGCAGTGTCGTCAGCGAAGCTGGCCAGCTTGAGCCGAATCCAGCGCGGTATCTCGGCACCGCACATGTCCGAAAACCTGACGAGCTGCGAATAATTCGTGATCGGCATGATGCCGGCCACTACCGGCACGTCGATCCCCATCCGGCGCGCATCGTCGACGAACCGGAAATATGCGTCCGCGTTGTAAAAATACTGGGTGATGGCGGAATTTGCGCCGGCCTTCACCTTGCGCGCGAAATTCTGCAGATCGTCCTGCGGCGATTTTGCCTGCGGATGCATTTCCGGATAGGCGGCCGCCTCGATGTGGAACCAGTCCCCGGTCTCGGCGCGAATGAACTCGATCAGTTCGCTCGCATAGTGCAACTCGCCGAAGGAGCCGCCAAAACCGCTGGGCAGGTCGCCGCGCAAAGCCACCAGCCGGCGAATGCCATGCGCCTTGTATTCGGCAAGGATGGCGCGCAGGTCATTGCGCGTACGGCCCATGCAGGACAGATGGGGAGCGGCACTGAGGCCCTCGCCGTGGATCTCGAGTACGGTGTCGCGCGTGCCGGCCTGCGTGGAGCCGGCCGCACCGAAGGTGACAGAGAAGTATTCGGGTTCGATGACAGCCAGCGCCTTGCGAGCGGCGCGCAGCTTTTCCACGCCTTCGGCAGTCTTGGGCGGGAAAAATTCAATGCTGAAACTGTGATGTGACATTTATTCTCGGATCAGTAGGGCGGAAAGCAGCCAGGAGATCACGCTGTAGACGATCGCCGCCAGCATGGCCGACACGAAGCCGGCCACCTGAAAGCCGGGCACCAGGTCCGCGACCGCCCAGAACATCAGTCCGTTGATCACGAAGATGAACAGGCCGAGCGTCAGCAGGGTGACAGGCAGGGTCAGCACGATCAGTATCGGACGGATCAGGGTATTCACCAGACCCAGTACCAGCGCGGCGTACAACGCCGCCGTCAGGCTGTCGACCTGCACCGAGTCGAGCAGATGAGGCAATGCGAACAGGGCGACCGTATTGATCAGCCAGATGAGCAGAAGGCGCATGATTGGTAGGGGCGGGCGGGTTTCGCCCGCCGCCCTGCCTGTTCCGGGTGCGCATAGCGTACCCGACGTGCAAGGCGCGGGGAAACCCGCGATGGATGCGCCGGATCAGTAACGGTAGTGCTCGGGCTTGAACGGGCCTTCTTTCTTCACGCCGATGTAGGCGGCCTGCTCTTCGCTGAGTTCGGTCAGCTGCGCGTTCAGCTTCTTGAGCTGCAGCCGCGCGACTTTCTCGTCCAAATGCTTGGGCAAGGTGTACACGCCGACCGGGTACTGGCTGGTATTGGTGAAGAGCTCGATCTGCGCAATCGTCTGGTTCGCGAACGACGAGCTCATCACATACGACGGATGGCCGGTGCCGCAGCCAAGGTTCACCAGCCGGCCCTCGGCCAGCAGGA
>VFQO010000172.1_pt1 | contig 81394 bp, 80 predicted proteins | sample 3512331 | NCBI WGS metagenome assembly VFQO01 (sample SAMN10412371, study PRJNA504923) | tailings metagenome | isolation source: Replicate 3 from Balatoc abandoned mine | place: Philippines: Itogon, Benguet | collected 2017-08-28 | reverse complement strand
GCGAGGCGCATATCGTCGCGCAGGCGGGCCGCACCGGCGCGGTCACCATCGCGACCAACATGGCGGGCCGCGGCACCGACATCAAACTCGGCGGCAACGAGGAGTTCCGCATCGACGACGAGCTGAAGGACCTGCCCGAAGGCGCCGAGCGCGACGCCGCGATCGAACGGATCAAGGTCGAGGTCGCGTCCGAGCGCGAGGCGGTGAAGGCCGCCGGCGGGCTGTTCGTGCTCGCCACCGAGCGCCACGAAAGCCGCCGTATCGACAACCAGCTGCGCGGCCGTTCGGGGCGTCAGGGCGACCCCGGCCTGTCGAAATTCTACCTCTGCCTCGACGACGACCTGCTGCGCATCTTCGGCCCCGACACGCTCTTTTCCAAGATGATGAACAAGAATCTGGAGGACGGGGAGGCGATCGGGTCGAAATGGCTGTCCAAGGCGATCGAGACCGCGCAGAAGAAGGTCGAAGCGCGCAACTACGACATCCGCAAGCAGGTCGTCGAGTACGACAACGTCATGAACGACCAGCGCAAGGTGATCTATGAGCAGCGCGGCGACATCATCGACAGCGAGACCGTCGACGAGGTGATGTATGCGATGCGCGCCGAAACGGTGAACGCGATCGTCGCCGATGCGTGCCCGCCGGGCAGCTATCCCGAGCAGTGGAATGTCGATGGCATGAAGGAGCGCGCGCTGAACGTGCTCGACCTCGACCTGCCGATCGACGACTGGATGCAGGAGGATGCGGTCGATCCCGAAGTCTTCGAGGAACGCATTCAGGAACGCGCCGACGCCACCGCGGCCGAAAAGGCGGCGCTGGTCGATGCCGACACCTGGAAGAGCATCGAGAAATCGGTGCTGCTCCAGGCACTCGACCATCATTGGAAAGAGCATCTGTCGACGCTCGACGCGCTGCGCCAGGTCGTCTTCCTGCGCGCCTATGCGCAAAAGACGCCGATCAACGAATATAAGCAGGAAGCCTTCGGCCTGTTCGAACGCATGCTGTCGAATATCCGCGAGGATGTGACGCGCACGATCGCGCGCATCGACCTGCGCTTCGAAGAGCCCGAGCCGATGCCGTTGCCCGACCTGCCCGACTTCCTGACGACGCACATCGACCCGTTCACGGGCGAGGACAACAGCGGCGACATCGACGGCGGATCGCTCGGCGTGATCGCGAACACGCTGCCGCCGATGCAGGCGCCGCGTCCCGACCTGCCCGAGGGCGAAAATCCCTATGCGTCGCTCGAACTCAGCCGCAACGCGCCCTGCCCGTGCGGATCGGGCCGCAAATACAAGCATTGCCACGGCGCGCTGTGATGGCGGATGCCGGCCGGATCGCGCTTCGGCTGCGCATCCGGCTCGGCGATGCGATCGCGATGGGGCCGGGCAAGGCCGATTTGCTGGACGCGATCGATGCGCACGGGTCGATTTCGGCCGCCGCGCGCGCGATCGGCATGAGCTATCGCCGAGCCTGGCTGCTCGTCGAGGAAATGAACGGCTGTTTTGCGGTCCCGCTGGTCGAAACGCGGCCAGGTGCGGGGGCACGGCCGAGCGAGGAGGCGCGGGCGGTGCTGGCGGCCTATCGCAAGGCAGATGCGGCGGCGCAGGATGCAGCGGCGCGCGAGCTGGCGGCGGTTGTCGGGATGCTCAAATCGGGGTGATGGCGGGGCAGCGGCGTCGGCGGACGGTCCAATCCTCTCTGGCGCGAACCCATGGGGAGGATTTGAATATCCGCTAACGACCGAAAGGCGACATCTGAAGCATCGTCATCTCGGACGGAATCCTCGAACTCGCCCTGCGGCGTGGGTGATCTATATTTCACGCAAAGGCGCAAAGGCGCCAAGAGGAAGATCTCACACAAAGACACAAAGAGGCCGGGTCACGCCGCAGGCGGTGCCCGTCGCCGCAGGCGACCGTGTAAAGCGCTGCGCGCGGCGAAGCACACAGCGTGTGGCGGCTCGACCGCCCTCTTTGTGTCTTTGCGCCTTTGCGTGAGACAAAAATAACCAGACCCATCGCACTGCGCCGGCGCAACGGCAGCAACCGACCGATTGCGGGCCTAAAGATCCTCCCCACGCGAAGCGATGGGGAGGTGGCAGCCCGCAGGGCTGACGGAGGGGTGGACGCCGCAGGCGTCGGTGCAAGGCCAGACCCCTCCACCACCGCTTCGCGGCGGTCCCCCTCCCCAACGCTGCGCGATGGGGAGGATCTTTAGGCCCGCTAGCCACCCCAAAGCCGCCGATCCTCTAATCTCAGCCGAACGCCGCGATCTTTTCCGCCGGGCGGGGGTCGCCGCTGCGCCGGATCGCCTGGTCGAGCTGGGTCAGGGTGAAGGGCTTGCGCAGCACGTCATGGTCGCCGAACGCGGCGACCTCGCTTGCGTCGCCGGCGAAGCCGGTGACGAACAGCACCGCGATATCGGGCCAGCGCTCCTTGAGTGCCGCGACCATTTCGGGGCCGGTGAGCTGGGGCATCAGAACGTCGGACAGGATCAGGTCGAAGCCATGGTTTTCGACCAGCGTTTCGGCGTTGCGCGGGTCGTTGCAAGCGACCGCGCGGTGGCCCAGTTCCTCGACCGCTTCGACCGTCGCGGCGAGCACGCGCGGGTCGTCCTCGACGACGAGGATGTCGAGCGCTTCACCCGCGCTTTCGGCGGCGGCGACAGGTGCGGCGGCGGTTTCACTGGGCAGCGCTTCGGGGCGCCGGACGACGGGCAGCAACATTGCGACGCTGGTGCCTTCGCCCTCGGTCGACTGGATCTGCACCTCGCCGTCGGACTGGCGGCAAAAGGCGAAGACCTGGCTCATGCCGAGCCCGGTGCCCTGGCCGGCGGGCTTGGTGGTGTAGAATGGGTCGAAGACGCGTTCGAGCACTTCGGGCGACATGCCGCAGCCGGTGTCGATCACCTGCACCGCGAGCGCCGATGGCTCCTCCTCTTCGTCGCGCAGCGTGCGAATCGTCAGCGAACCATGGCCCTCCATCGCGTCGCGCGCGTTGACCGCGAGGTTGAGCAGCGCGTTTTCGAATTGCTGACGGTCGAGCCATGCGGCGAGGCCCGGCGCCTGCAGGTCGAGCGTCAGCGCGATGCGGTCGCCGATCGTGCGCTCGATCAGCTCGGCAAAGGCCGCGATGCTGTCGTCGACGACCATCATTTCGGGGCGCGCCGGTTCCGCGCGCGCGAAGGCGAGGAGGCGGCGGGTGAGGTCGGCGGCGCGGTTGGCGCCGTCCATTGCATTGCTCAAGTGACGCTGCGCCTTTTCGGGGGCATCGACGACGAGCCGCTGCGCGAGTTCGAGGCCGCCGACGACGACCGCGAGCATATTGTTGAAGTCGTGCGCGATGCCGCCGGTGAGCTGGCCGACGGCTTCCATCTTTTGCGCCTGGCGGAGCTGGTCCTCGGCAACCGCACGTTCGGCCATTTCGTTGCGCAGCGCGCGGTTCGCCTGCGCGAGTTCGGCGGTACGGTCGGCGACTGCGGCCTCGAGCTCGGCGGCGCGCTCGCTTTCGGCGAACTGCTCGCGGCGCGCCAGCCGCCGCTCGCCCTCGGCGCGGATCAGCGAGAAGGTCGCGGCGATGGCGATGATCGCGGCCGCGGCGCCGAGCAGCGAAAAGAGCAATATCGCCTGGCTCAGGCTGTCGCGGTCGGCCGCGGCGAGGCGGTTGCGCTCGGCGAGCAGGGTGCGCTCATTCGCGATCAGCTGGGTCAGCAGCCGGTCGATGCGCGCCAGCGCGGCGTCATGGCCCGCGGCGTTATATTTGGAGATCGCGGCGACGGTCTGGTTGTAATTGGCGCTGAGCGCCGCATCGCCGAGTTGCTCGCCGCGCCGGTCGAGTTCGGTGGTCAGCTGCGCCACCAGCTCGGCGGCCTTCGGGTTGTCGCGGACATTGCGGCGGAGCATCGTCAGATATTGCTGCGCCAGACCCCATTGCTGCTGATAGACGCGGCCGTCCTGCTTCTGAAGGCCGACCGCGAAGCGGCCGAGCGCGGCTTCGGATCGCGCCAGCGCGGCGTCGAGGCTGCGCGTCTGCGAGATGACCTCGAGGCTGTGCGCCTGCCAGCCGAGCGAGCGGTCGTAATTGTCGTTGGCGCGGGTGACGAGCAGGACGAGCGCGACGACCACCCCGACGAGGATCGCGCCGACGCCGATCGTCAGCCAGAAGCGGATACGCTCCCGTCGGCCGTCGCTTTCGCTGTCATAATCCCGCTCGAACACGCCATCCTTGTACCGGACAAGCGCCGAATCGGAAAGCCGCGAACGAGTCGCAAGGCGTCCGCCGAATCAACTCGCCCCGAAAAGGAGTCCGCTGGTCGGCGGGTCCGCTCGGTTCAGCCGATAATGCCGACGCGCTTGCCGCGCGGCTCAGCCGATAATGCCGACGCGCTTGCCGGCGCGTTCAAAGCGGCCGAGGATCTCGACGACCTGGTCGCTGCTATGCTCGGCGCACAGCGAACAGCGCAGCAGCGTCATGCCCGCAGGCGTCGCCGGCGGCCGCGCGAGATTGACGTACAGCCCTTCCTCGAGCAGCGCTTCCCACATCATCGCGCCCTTTTCGAGGTCGGGCATGATGACCGCGATGATCGCCGACTGCGGCTCTTCGGTGCCGAGCGTGAAGCCCAGATCGCGCAGCCCCTTGTGCAGCGACTTGGAATTTTCCCACAGATGCGCGCGCTTGTTCGACCCGTGCATCAGCTTGCGGATGCTCGTCGCGGCGGTCGCGACGACGCTGGGGGGAAGCGAGGCGGTGAACACATAGGGGCGGCAGACGAGCCGCAGGATCTCGAACTTCGGGTGGTTCGAGACGCAGAAGCCGCCGACGGTGCCGACGCTCTTGCTGAAGGTGCCGATGACGAAGTCGACATCGTCGAGGACGCCCTGCGCTTCGGCGACGCCGCGGCCATGCTCGCCGATGAAGCCCATCGAATGCGCCTCGTCGACCAGCACCATCGCGCCGGCTTCCTTCGAAACGCGGATCATCTCTTTCAGCGGCGCGATATCGCCGAGCATCGAATACACGCCCTCGAGCACGACCAGCTTGCCCGCCTCGGGGGGCAGGCGCTTCAGCCGCTTTTCGAGCGCTTCGACGTCGTTGTGACGGAAAGCGACGATTTCGGCATTGCCCATCGCGCAGCCGTCATAGATCGACGCATGGCTGTCGATGTCGAGGATGACATAGTCGCCCTTGCCCGCGATCGTCGAAATGATGCCGAGGTTCGCCTGATATCCGGTCGAGAACACCATGGCATGGTCCATGGCGTAAAATTCCTTGAGCGCGTCCTCGCACTCCTTGTGCCCCTGATAGGTGCCGTTGAGCACGCGGCTGCCGGTGGTGCCGCTGCCGAACTTGTCCAGCGCGTCCTTGCCCGCGGCGATAACATCCTCGTCGAAGGTCATGCCCATATAATTATAGGTGCCGAGCAGGATCGTCTCGCGCCCGTTGCAGATCGCGACGGTCGGCGACACGACGCGCTCCATCACCAGGCTGAACGGGTCGGTGACGCCGGTGGCGAGCAGTTGCTCGCGCTGCTGGATCAGCGGGTCGAACTTGCTGAAAAGATCGGTCATCGGCGGATCAGTTCTGCAGCTTTTCGACCGCGGCGACCAGCTGGCCGACGGTTTCGATCTCGGCCTGCATGTTCATGCTGATGATGATGTCGAACGTGTCTTCGACCTCGGCGACGAAATCCATCACCGTCAGGCTGTCCCATTCGAGGTCACCGGCAAAGGTGGTGGCGTCGGTCAGTTCGACGCCCTTCTTGTTGAAAGGCTCGATCAGGCCGTGAATCTGGTCGGTGAGGGCGGTGCTCATAGGTGCGTCCCTTTTAGGAAATAAACTTGCGCGCGGGCATGCCGCGCCGTCCGCTGCTTGGCAAGCGAATGCGGCGGGATTCGGGCAGCATCTTGCCCGCGCCGGACGGACGTGCCATCGCTGGCATGGGTCGCACCAACGAGGCATGGCAAGGGGCAAGCCGATGGACGACAAGGCCAGCGAGACGAAAGCGGCAGCGCCGCCGCCCGCGATCAGCTTTCCGCCGAACGCGGTCCACCTCGTGCGCACCAACCAGCAGCTGACGATGAACCTGTCGCAGATGGCGGATCAAAAGGCGTCGATCCTGATGGGCGCGACCTTCGTCGTCTTCACCCTCGCGATCGGGCAGGCGCGCGCGGGCGCGGGGGCGCTGGCGATCCCGCTCGCGATCCTCGCGACCTTTTCCTTCCTCTCGGCGCTGCTCGCGATCTCGGCGGTGCTGCCGCGCGTGGGGAAGGCGCCGCCGATCGTCTACAAGGACGGCAAGGACCACAGCAACATCCTCTTCTTCGGCCGTTTCGCGCAGATGGAGGAGGATGAGTTCATCGACGCGGTGAAGGCGCGGCTGCGGACCGAGGAAGATCTGTACGAGACGATGCTGCGCGACACCTATCAGAACGGCATCGTGCTCGCCCGGCGCAAATATCGCTATCTCGCTTATGCGTACCGGCTGTTCGTCGTCGGGCTGACCACGACCTTTATCGCCTTTGCGGTCGAATTGGCGATGACGTGGAGCAAATGACGCGCTGACGCATTAGGGCTTCGATGACCCCCGCAATGACCGACGTCTTCATCAGCTACAAGCGCGAGGAACGGGCGCGCTGCGTCGCCATCTACAATGCGCTCGTCGACCTGAAACTGTCGGTGTGGTTCGACGGGCGGATCGAGCCCGGCACCGATTTCGACCGCGAGATCGAGCGCGAGGTCCGCGGCGCCGGCGCGGTGCTGGTGCTCTGGTCCGAACTCGCCGCCGACAGCGACTGGATCCGCGCCGAGGCGCGCACCGGGCGGCAGAAGGACCGGCTTGTCGCGATCCGCCTCGACGATTGCCTGCCGCCGCTCGAATTCGCCTCGGTACAGGCGATCGACCTGTTCGACCATCGCGACTTTCAGGCCGGCGAAGGCTGGCGCCAGGTGGTCGGCCGCATCGGCCGGCTCGTCGGCCGCCCGGGCCTCGGCGATTATGTCCAATGCGAGCAGGAGGCCGATCCCGGCCGCTGGCGCGGCTGGATCGCCGCCAATGCGGGCGATCCGCTGATCGACCGCGCGAAAGAAAGGCTGGCGGTCCTCGAACGGCCGGCAGGCGCGCCGGCGACAACGCCCGGGCTTGCCGCTCCGGTCGCGGCGCCGCTGCCCAGTGCGGTGCCGCCGCCTCGCGTCGCGGACCGGGCGCCGGAGAGCGATATGCTGCGCCGCTATGGCTTGTTTGGCGCGCTCGCCCTGCTGCTGTTGCTCGGCGCGATCTTCCTGTTCCGCCAATCGGGCGGGCAGGGCGCGGATGCGCCCGTGACGGAAAAGGTCGCCGCGACGGCGCCTGCAGCACCTTTGCCCGCCAATCCCGATACGGTGCCGATGGCGACCGGCCCCGCCGCGCCGGGCAAGCTCGCCTTCTGTCGCCCCGACAAGCCCTATGTCTTCACCTTCACGCCGGGTCGCACCGACCTGCCGCCGCTGTGGAACCTGACGGTCAGCAATGCCTGGCTGGCGTGGCGCGAGTGCCGTGGTCCGGTGCGCGTCGAGGGGCATGTCGAAGCGGGCGGGGGCACGGTCGCCGACAGTGCGGCGATGGCCGATGGCATCGCGAAGGAACTGGTGCTGAAGGGCATCGACCCCAAGGCGATCGCACGGACCGGGCAGGGCGATGCGAAGCCGCTGGCGGGGACGGCGGCGGGCGCGAAGGAGAACCGCCGGGTCGAGGTGTATCTGATGCCGCCGGGGTGAGTGTGAGATTTGGGGTGGTTAGCTGCCCCAAAAATCCTCCCCATCGCGAAGCGTTGGGGAGGCCGCCGCGAAGCGGTGGTGGAGGGGTAGCGACGGTGCGTCCCGACGCGAGGTCGCTGACCCCTCCGTCAGCCCTGACGGGCTGCCACCTCCCCATCGCTTCGCGTGGGGAGGATCTGAAACGTTCGCAACCGCCCGCCTTCCGCCAGTCCACCTCTACCCCCGCGCCTGTTGCCATTATGCCACCCCCGCGCACGAAACGCCCGCTCCCCCAATCCCCCGATTGAAACCCCCGCGACCCGCGCCTATCCGGGCCGGCTGTGTTGCAGACCGCCACCCCCCTGACCGCGGATCGTCCGCAGGGTCTTCGCGCCGAATTTCGCGCGACGCTGGCGCTTGCCTGGCCGCTGGCGGCCGCGAACCTGCTCCAGATGCTCGTCCATGCGATCGACGTGATTTTCGTGGCGCGGCTCGGCGATGCGGCGCTCGCCGCCTCGTCGCTCGGGGTGTCGATCTTTGGCCTCTTGCTCTGGACCGGCTCGGGTCTCGTCGGCGCGTCGGCGCCGCTGATCGCGGCAGAACTCGGCCGCCGCAAGCATGCGGTGCGCGAGGTGCGGCGCACGGTGCGCATGGCATTGTGGCTCAGCGCGCTCGTCGGGGCGATCTTCATGGGCATTTGCGCGGCGGGCGGTCCGATCATGATCGCGACCGGGCAACAGGCCGACATGTCGGCGCGCGCCGCAGGCTTCCTGCTCATCCTGATGTGGGGCATGTTCCCGATGATCGCGGCAAGCGTGCTGCGCATCTTCGTGTCGGCGCTCGGTCGGCCGACCATCGCGACCGCGATCACCTTCGGCGCGCTCGGGGTCAATGCGCTCGGCAACTGGATGCTGGTGTTCGGCAATCTCGGGGCGCCCGCGCTCGGCCTTCATGGCTCGGCGATATCGAGCGTCATCACCTCGACGCTGATGCTGCTCGCCTATGTCGTTGTGATCCAGAGCGACCGGCGACTGCGGCGCTATCATTTGTTTGGCAACTGGTGGCGCAGCGAATGGACGCGCTTTTTCGAGATGCTGCGCATCGGCTCGCCGATCGCGCTGACCATCCTGGCCGAAGCCGGGCTGTTCACCGGCGCCGCTTTCCTGATGGGCCGGATTGGCGAGGCGCAGCTTGCCGGGCATACGATCGCGCTCCAGGTCGCGGCGCTTGCGTTCCAGATCCCCTTCGGCGTCGCGCAGGCGGCAACGATCCGCGTCGGGCTTGCTTATGGTGCGCGCGACCATCGCGGCATTTCCTATGCCGGGACCGCCGCGATGGTGCTCGGCATCGGCTTTATGGGGGTGACCGCGCTGACGATGTGGCTGTTCCCCTCGCTCGTGCTGTCGATCTATGTCGATGTCGATGCCGCGAAGAACGCCGCGCTCGTCGGCTTCGCGATGCAGTTCCTGGTGGTCGCGGCGGCGTTCCAGCTGTTCGACGGCGCGCAGGCGGTCGCCGCGGGTGCGCTGCGCGGGCTGCAGGACACGCGCACCCCGATGATCATCGCGATCTGCGGCTACTGGCTCGGCGGTTATGGCACCGCGATCTATCTCGGTTTCTGGACGCCATGGGCCGGGGTCGGGGTGTGGATCGGTCTCGCGGTCGGGCTTGTTGTGGTCGCGGGATTGCTACTGCTCAGGTGGCGGATGCGGGAGCGGTTGGGCTTGCTTCCTTCAGTTGCTGCTGGCTGAACTGCAACGCCAACTGATTGAGTCGCCGCGTCATCGCGATCAATTCCTCGCGAGCGATCAAAATGGGCGGGCGCTGGGCATTGGACGAGTTTTGAAAGCTCAACTTGCTAGTCGTCGTGCGACCGTCGAACATCAGGGCGACCTCAAGTACCGAATGCACGATGTCGGCTCTGACGGGCACAAGCTGCTCGATCGCCGCGATGCGAACGTCGAGACGCTTGGGGTTGCGGAACCGGTCCCGGGCCTTTTGCAGCAGCCCCAGCTTCTGACCAAAGGGTTGGCCGGGGCTAGCCTTAACGTCCGTCTTGCCGATGTACTGCATGACGGCCGACTCGAGTCGCGCGAAGGCGTCGAGGAAGTCACACCGCAGCAACTGTGCCTCGTGCCGCAACGCCGCCAGATCGGCGACGTCGCTCCCCTTGATGACCGGAATCTCACACCCCATCTGGTCGCCGTACCGCGTCGCCGAAAATTTTCCCTTAACTCGCCTTGACGCTCCTATAGGTGCCGCCCATATGCCCGCCTGTTAGCACTCCCCTATGGCGAGTGCTAAAGGACATGTTCGTATAACTGGAGGGAGTCCCATGGCTCAATTTCGTCCGCTGCACGACCGCGTGCTCGTCCGCCGTATCGAAGCCGAAGAAAAGACGGCTGGCGGCATCATCATCCCCGACACCGCCAAGGAAAAGCCGCAGGAAGGCGAAGTCGTCTCGGTCGGTTCGGGCGCCCGCGCCGACGACGGCAAGGTGACCCCGCTCGACGTCAAGGCGGGTGACCGCATCCTGTTCGGCAAATGGTCGGGCACCGAAGTCAAGGTCGACGGCGAAGAGCTGCTGATCATGAAGGAATCGGACATCCTCGGCGTCATCGCCTGAGCTTAGCCCGTCGCCCCCGCGCAGGCGGGGGCCGCTGGAGGTTTGCGCAGCGGCGCTGAACAAGGCCGGCAGCGATCCCCGCCTTCGCTGGGATGACGATCGAGAATGAAGTTACGCAGTTTTCTGCGATTTTTTGAAGGAAGCAATCATGGCTGCCAAGGACGTTAAATTTTCGCGCGACGCGCGCGAGCGTATCCTGAAGGGCGTCGACATCCTCGCCGACGCCGTCAAGGTCACCCTAGGGCCCAAGGGCCGCAACGTCGTGATCGACAAGAGCTTCGGCGCGCCGCGCATCACCAAGGACGGCGTCAGCGTCGCCAAGGAAATCGAACTCAAGGACAAGTTCGAGAATATGGGCGCCCAGATGCTGCGCGAAGTCGCCAGCAAGGCGAACGACAAGGCCGGTGACGGCACCACCACCGCGACCGTCCTCGCCCAGGCGATCGTTCGCGAAGGCATGAAGTCGGTTGCCGCCGGCATGAACCCGATGGATCTGAAGCGCGGCATCGACCTCGCGGTCACCAAGGTCGTCGCCGATCTCGCCGCGCGTTCGACCCCGGTCGCCGGCACCTCGGAAATCGCCCAGGTCGGCATCATCTCGGCCAATGGCGACACCGAAGTCGGCGAGAAGATCGCCGAAGCGATGGAAAAGGTCGGCAAGGAAGGCGTGATCACCGTCGAGGAAGCCAAGGGCCTCGAATTCGAGCTCGATGTCGTCGAAGGCATGCAGTTCGACCGCGGCTACCTGTCGCCCTACTTCATCACCAACCCCGACAAGATGACCGTGGAACTGGATAACCCCTACATCCTGATCCACGAGAAGAAGCTGTCGAACCTGCAGTCGATGCTGCCGATCCTCGAAGCCGTGGTGCAGTCGGGCCGTCCGCTGCTGATCATCGCCGAGGACATCGAAGGCGAAGCGCTTGCGACCCTCGTCGTGAACCGCCTGCGCGGCGGCCTGAAGGTCGCGGCCGTCAAGGCACCGGGCTTCGGCGATCGCCGCAAGGCGATGCTGCAGGACATCGCGATCCTGACCGCCGGCGAAATGATCAGCGAAGACCTGGGCATCAAGCTCGAGTCGGTCACGCTGAACATGCTCGGCCAGGCCAAGCGCGTCACCATCGACAAGGACAACACCACCATCGTCGATGGTGCGGGTGAAGCCGAAACGATCAAGGGCCGCGTCGAGCAGATCCGTGCGCAGATCGAAACGACCACGTCGGATTACGACCGTGAAAAGCTGCAGGAACGTCTGGCGAAGCTCGCCGGCGGTGTTGCCGTGATCAAGGTCGGCGGTGCGACCGAGGTCGAGGTGAAGGAACGCAAGGATCGCGTCGACGACGCGCTGCACGCGACCCGCGCTGCGGTCGAAGAAGGCATCGTCCCCGGCGGCGGTACCGCGTTGCTGTACGCCACCAAGGCTCTCGACGGCCTGAAGGGCGCCAACGACGACCAGACCCGCGGCATCGACATCGTCCGCAAGGCGATCGAAGCGCCGCTGCGCCAGATCGCGGCCAACGCCGGCCACGACGGTGCGGTTGTCGCCGGCAACCTGCTGCGCGAAAACAACCAGGAGCAGGGCTTCAACGCCGCGACCGACGTTTATGAAAACCTGAAGGCCGCCGGCGTCATCGACCCGACCAAGGTCGTGCGCACAGCGCTTCAGGACGCCGCGTCGGTGTCGGGCCTGCTGATCACCACCGAAGCTGCCGTCAGCGAATTGCCGGAAGACAAGCCGGCGATGCCGATGGGCGGCGGCGGCATGGGCGGCATGGGCGGCATGGACTTCTAAGTCCTGCACCCACCGCTCGGTGCAAGCTGACAGGGAAGGGCCGGGAGAGCGATCTCCCGGCCCTTTCTTTGTGCGCCAGCCGCTTGCGGGCGGCCGACGGCAAGGGCATGGTGCGCGCGATGACCAGTGCCACCCCGATCGACCGCCTGCGCGCCGCGTTGCTCGCCGACGAAGCCGCGCAGCTGCGGCTCGCGCCGATCGCCGACACCGCCGCCTTCCTCGATGCGATCACCGCCTATGCCGAGGGACTGGGCCTGCCGATCAGCCGCGACGCCTTTGCCGCCGGGCTGGCGCGCGCCGCGACCCCGCAGATGGAGCGCGAGCTGCCCGCGCTGCGGCTCGCCGAGCCGCCGCCGCGCCACTGGCTGCCGGTCGACCTGATGGGCTATCAGGCGGGGGTCGCGGTCGAATGGCTGCATTTTGCGGGCCTGCCGCTGACCGACCCCTTTTTCGAGGAGACGTGGCGCAAGGTGCGGCTGCTGCCGTTCAACCGGCTGATGCGCGCCGCGACGCCGATCGCGGCGCTCGACGCCTTTGCCGATGCGCCGCTGCTCGATGGCCTCGTCTTTCATATGTCGCGCTGCGGCTCGACGCTCGCCGGGCAGATGCTCGGCGCGGCGCCGGGGCATATCGTCGTCGCCGAGCCCCCGGTTCTCGATGCGGTGATGCGGCTGGTCGTGCGCGGCGTGCTGCCGCCGGCGACGATCGCCGCGATGGCGGCGGCGCTGACCCGTGACCGCGACGGGCAGGCGCGCCACCGCTTCATCAAGTTCGATGCCTGGCACTGCTTCGTGCTGCCGCTGCTGCGCGGCGTGTGGCCCGATACGCCCTGGACCTTCCTCTACCGCGATCCGGTCGAGGTGCTGGTGTCGCAGCAGCGCCGCCCCGGCCTGCACGTCCGGCCCGGCGTCCTGCCGCTCAAGGAATATGGCGTCGATCCCGCCGAAGGTGCGGTGGCGGACAATTATGCCGTCTGGATCCTCGACGGGATCTGCCGCGCCGCCGCCGATGCGGTCGATGCGGGCTGCCTGCTGCTCGATTACGACCAGCTTCCGGATGCGCTGACCGATGCGATGCTGCCCCATTTCGGGGTCGTGCCCGATGGCGCTGCGCGTGAGCGGATCGTTGCCGCGGGTGGGCGCTATTCGAAGGCGCCGACGCAGGCCTTCACCGGCGATTCCGAGGCCAAGCAGCGCGAGGCCTCGCCCGAATTGCGCGCCGCAGCGGCGCCGCTGATCGCGACCTGTAAGCGGCTCGAAACGTTGCGGCTCGCCGCGAAGGCGCCGCCGGAGCCGGTGGCATGATGGCGCGGCGCCTGCTCCTGATCGCGGCGGCGGCGCTCGCGCTGCCCGCCGTCGCGACGCCGCCCGCGCCGGCCCCCGCGCCTGCCGCGGCCGAGCCAGCGCCGCCGACGGTGCCCCGCTGCGGCTATCGCATCGTCGAGACCTATCCGCATAACAAGGATAGCTTCACGCAGGGGCTCTTCTGGCACGACGGCCATCTTTACGAGGGCACCGGCCAATATGGCCGCTCGCGCCTCGCGCGGCTCGACCTTGCGACCGGCAAGGCGCTCGCCGAAGCCAAGCTGCCCGCCGACGAATTTGGTGAAGGCATCACGCGCTGGCAGGGCCAGATCATCGGCGTCACCTGGCAGGGCGGGATCGGGCATCGCTGGCGGCTCAAGGACCTGAAACCCATTGGCGATTTTCGCTACAAGGGCGAGGGCTGGGGCGTCACGATGGTCGGCGACGACCTCGTGCTCAGCGACGGCACCGCCGACCTGCGCTTCTTCGACCCCGCGACGATGACCGAAAAGGGCAAGGTGACGGTGCGCTTCGCCGGCCGGCCGCTGACGATGCTCAACGAGCTTGAAACGATCAACGGCGAAATCTGGGCCAATGTCTGGATGACCGACGCGATCGTGCGCATCGACCCCGCGACGGGTGAGGTCAAATCCTTCGTCGACCTGACGGGGTTGAGCGCGAGCGCGGGCGTCGGCGACCCTGACGCCGTGCTCAACGGCATCGCGTGGGACGCGAAGAAGAAGCGGCTGTTCGTCACCGGCAAATATTGGCCGCAGCTGTTCGAGATCGCGCTGACCGACTGCGTCTAGGCGAGCGCGGCCGCCATCCGCGCCGCCGCCGCGTCATAGACGCGCGCCTTCAACCCATCGGTCACCGCTGCGGGCGCATGATCGGGATGGCCGCCGGCGAAGGGCGGGGCGGGGTCATATTCGATCGCGAGCTGGATCGCCTGCGCGACTGCGTCGCCTTTCAGCCGCGCGATCAGCGTCAGCGCGAAATCGAGCCCCGAAGTCACTCCGCCGCTGGTCACGACATTGCCGTCCTCAACGACGCGCGCATTGATATATTCGGCGCCGACGAGCGGCAGCAAATGCGTATAGCCCCAATGCGTCGTCGCGCGCTTGCCGGCAAGCAGCCCGGCGCGGCCGAGCAGGAAGGCGCCGGTGCATATGCTGGTGACCCATTGGGCGCCCTTCGCCTGCGCCGCGATGAAATCGATCGTCGCCGGGTCGTCGAGCGCTTCGACGACGCCATGCCCGCCGGGTATGCACAGGATGTCGGCCCGCGGCGCCGAGGCGAAATCATGCGTCGGCAGGATCGCAAAGCCGCTGTCGGTGGCGATCGGATCGAGGCTCGCCGCCGCGCCGACGAGTATGGCGCCGGGCATGCGGCACAAGGCCTGCGCGGGCGCGGTAAAGTCGAGCTGGGTGATGCCGGGGAACAGCAGGAAGACGATCGTGGTCGGCTGGATATCGGTCAAGGGCGTGTCCTTGCGCTGGCGTTGGATCACCCAGGCGCGCGGCTCGCGGGACCGACCGGTCCGTCCCGCTTCCCGATGGGACTCCATCTTCAGCGCCAGTCGCGGGACGCCGTCATCTTACCCGCGCATCGGCGCGGGCGAAAGGCGGTTATTTCTTCGCCGCCTCCGGATCGGCCGGCGCGGCGTCCGCCGTCACTGTGCCGTCGCGGCTTTCGAGCATCTCGGCGGCATCGTCGAGCGCTTTGGCCTCGCCGACCGTCACACCGCCGGGTCCGGGCTCGTTGTCGGTGCGTTCGCACGCAGCGGTCGCCATCAGTGCAGCAGCCGCTGCCAGCGAGGCGATCTTGCGGTTCGGCATTTCCCTCTCTCCCGCAAAAAAAGGCTCCACCCGCTTGAGGATGGAGCCCCTTTGTTAGCACGCTTCGGTGCGCCGACGACTTACTTCTTGTCGTTGGCTTCGGCCTTGGCGGTTTCTTCTTCGATCTTGTCGCCGGCCTTGGCGGCGGCGTCGCCGGCGGCGTTCACGGTGCCTTCGACGGCATTGCCGGCCTTGTCGGCGGCGCCTTCGACGGCGGCGGCGCCATCCTTGGCGGCGGCGGCGGTCGCGTCGGCGGCATCGGCGGCGCCGTCGGCAACGGCATCGCCCGCAGCAGCGGCATCGTCAGCGGCCGAGTCCGCGGTAGCCGAGGCGGCGTCCTGCGTCTTTTCCGAGCAGGCGGTCAGGCTGAAGGCGGCGGCGGCAATCGAGGCGATGATCAGTTTGCGCATGGATAATCCTTTCAAAAACCAGAAAGACCGGCATCCGGTCCCTGACGCGCAGGCTAATCCCGCGCGCCAGCATAAGCAACTGCGCAGCGGGAACGCACAAAATCCAAGAGCGTTCCCGACGGGCTGTTCATAACGGAAAAGGGGCCGCCGGCTTGCGCCGACGACCCCCAATTCCTTCGGCCGAAGGGCCCGAACGCTTACTTCTTGGCAGCGTCGGTAGCGGCCTTGGCAGCGTCGGTCGCTTCGGTAGCGGCCTTGGCAGCTTCGCCGGCCTTGTCGGCAGCTTCGCCAGCCTTGTCGGCGGTGGCGGCAGCGGCGTCGGCAGCTTCGCCAGCGGCAGCGGCGGTCGCGTCGGCGGCACCGGCAGCGGCGTCCATCGCACCGTCGGCAGCGCCTTCGGTCGTTGCTTCGGTCGTTGCTTCGGGCGCAGCGGCTTCGTCAGCCTTCTTTTCGCCGCAAGCAGCAAGGCCGAGCGAAGCGGCGAGGACGAGCGACAGAGTGATCGACTTTTTCATATGGGAATACCCCTCTCGATTGAACTGATCGGTGGCTTTTCCCGATACGGTCCGTTCCGACCGGGCGAGTTGCCAACCGGCCTTATCGCTACAATTTCGCAGAATCGGGCGCAACGGGCTTTTTGCGCGGCTCGGCGCAAATGCGGCACGGCGTTCGTTCATCTTCGGGAAAGGCGCCGGAAATGCGGCGCCACGCTCGGTTGACTGGATATAAAGAAATCTTTATATGTTAATCCATGACCGAGTTGCTCGACATTTTCCGCGCGCTTGCCGACCCGACGCGCTTGCGAGTCGTCGCCTTGCTGCGCGAGATGGAACTGGCGATCGGCGAGCTGGCGATTGTGCTCGAGCAAAGCCAGCCGCGCGTGTCGCGCCATGTCCGCATCCTCGTCGACGCCGGGATCATCGAGCGCCGCCGCGAGGGCAGCTGGGTGTTCCTGCGCATCGCCGAGGGCGGGCCGGTGGGCGACATTTTGGCGCGCGCCGAGGAATGGCCCTTTTCGCCGCGCGAGGCGCTGATCGTCGGCTATGATGCCGAGCGGCTCGCCGCCATCCGCACCGAACGCGCCGCGGTTGCCGAGCGCTATTTTGCCGACCATGCCGCCGAATGGGACAAGATCCGCTCGCGCCACGTCGCCGAAAGCGAGGTCGAGGCGGCGATGTTGGCGCTGATGCACAATCGCCGGCTCGGGCATCTGCTCGACATCGGCACCGGCACGGGCCGCATGGCGGAGATTTTCGCGCCGACCGTTCGGCGCATCACCGCGCTCGACCGCAGCCCCGAAATGCTGCGCATCGCGCGTGCCAAGCTTGCCGACCAGCCGGTGCCGATCGATCTGGTGCAGGGCGATTTCCTGAACCTGCCGCTCGCCGACGCGACGATCGACAGCGTCGTCATCCATCAGGCGCTGCATTTCGCGCACGAACCCGACCGCGTGATCGCCGAGGCGAGCCGCGTGCTGCGCGGCGGCGGGCATTTGCTGATCGTCGATTTCGCGCCGCACGAGGATGAAGAGATGCGCAGCCTTGCGGCGCACGCGCGCCTCGGCTTTTCCGACGCGCAGATCCGCGGCTGGTTCGCCTCGGCAGGCATGGTGCTCGAAAATTCGCAAACGCTCGAAGGCGGCGACCTTGCGGTCAAGCTCTGGCTCGGCCGCCGCCGCAGCGACGAAGACCAAAATCCCGTTCGCGAGGACGGCCAACGCAAAAGGCTTGCCGCATGACGACCCTCATCCCCTCGCAGTCGGAGGCGCGCCGCGCCGCCGCTTCGCCGCTGTTCGCGGGGCTGGCCGGCGATATCGGCATCAGCTTCGAATTTTTCCCGCCCAAGACCGAGAAGATGGGCGAAACGCTGTGGGACTCGATCCGCACGCTCGAACCGCTCGGCCCGAACTTCGTTTCGGTGACCTATGGCGCGGGCGGCTCGACGCGCGAGCGCACGCATGCGACCGTCGCGCGCATCGTCCAGGAAACCGGCATTCCCGCCGCCGCGCACCTGACCTGCGTCGATGCCAGCCGCGACGAGATCGCCGAGGTGGCGCAGGCCTATTGGGATGCGGGGGTGCGCCATATCGTCGCGCTGCGCGGCGATCCGCCGGTGCAGGGCGAGAAGTTCCAGGCGCGGCCCGATGGCTATAGCTGCGCCGCCGAGCTGGTCACCGGCCTGCTGGAGATCGCGCCGTTCGAAATTTCGGTCGCCGCGAACCCCGAAACGCATCCCGAGGCACTGAGTGCGGCGGCGGACATCGACAATCTCAAGCGCAAGCTCGACGCCGGGGCGACGCGCGCGGTGTCGCAGTTCTTCTTCGAACCCGACACTTTCTTCCGTTTCCGCGACGCGGCGGCGGCGGCGGGGATCAGCGCGCCGATCCTGCCCGGGATCATGCCGGTGAGCAATTTCGGCGCGATCACGCGCATGTCGGCGATGTGCGGCACCGACGTACCGCGCTGGCTGGCGCAATTGTTCGACGGGCTCGACGACCTGCCCGCCGCGCGCCAACTCGTCGCCGCGACCACCGCCGCCGAACTGTGCCGCCGACTTTACGCTGGCGGTGTCCGCGATTTCCATTTCTACACGCTCAACCGCGCCGAGCTCAGCTATGCGATCTGCCATATGCTGGGGGTCCGCCCGGCGGCGCCCGCGACGGAGAAAGCCGCATGACCGCCAATTCGACGATGAGCGCCCGTGAAGCCCTGCTCGCCGCCGCGAAGGATCGCATCCTGATCACCGACGGCGCGTTCGGCACCGAGATCCAGAACTGGAAATTGTCGGAGGAAGATTACGCCGGCACGCTCGGGCTGTCGCACGACCAGAAGGGCAACAACGACATTCTCGCGCTGACGGCTCCGCACGTGCCCGAAAGCATCCACCGCGCCTATTTCGAGGCCGGGGCGGACATCGCCGAGACGAACACCTTCAGCGCCAACCGGATCAGCCAAGCCGATTATGGCGCCGAACATCTGGTGCGCGATATCAACGTCGAAAGCGCAAAGCTCGCGCGCCGGATCGCCGACGAGTTCCACGCGAAGGATGGCCGCCCGCGCTTCGTCGCCGGGGCGATCGGGCCGACGAACAAGACGCTGTCGCTGTCGCCCGACGTCAACGACCCCGGTTTTCGCGAGATCGACTTCGATTACTTGAAAGAAGTGTACCGCGAACAGATCGACGCGCTGGTCGAGGGCGGGGTCGACTTCATCCTGATCGAAACGATCTTCGACACGCTCAACGCCAAGGCGGGGATCATGGCGGCGATCGAGGCGGGCGACGCGCTCGGCCGCGACCTGCCGATCATGTTGTCGATGACGTTGACCGACCTCAGCGGTCGCAATCTGTCGGGGCATACGGTCGAGGCCTTCTGGCACGCGGTGCGCCACGCGCGGCCGCTGACGATCGGGCTCAACTGCTCCTTCGGAGCGACGCAACTCCGCCCGCACGTCAAGACGCTGAGCGAGATCGCCGACACGTTGATCATGGTCTATCCCAATGCGGGGCTGCCCAACGAACTCGGCGAATATGACGAAATGCCCGACACCACCGCGGGGCTGGTCGGCGAATGGGCGGGGCACGGCCAGGTCAACATCCTCGGCGGCTGCTGCGGCTCGACCCCCGCGCATATCGCGGCGATCGCCAAGGCGGTAGAAGGCCTGCCGGCGCGCGCATTGCCCGAGGTGGCGGTGCGGACGCGGCTGGCGGGGCTGGAGCCCTTCACGATGGCGGCGTAACGCCCAGATATCCGTTCGTGTCGAGCGAAGTCGAGACACGTTCAGGGCCCAGCGTCGCGTAGGCGTTTCTCGACTTCGCTCGAAACGAACGGAATTATAGTGTCATCTCCCGCCGCCTCCTCCACCTTCGTCAATATCGGCGAGCGCACCAACGTCACCGGATCGGCGGCGTTCAAGAAGCTGATCCTCGCCGACGATTATACCGCGGCGGTCGAGGTCGCGCGGCAGCAGGTCGAGAACGGCGCGCAGATCATCGACGTCAACATGGACGAGGGCCTGCTCGACGCCGAATATGCAATGACGACCTTTTTGAAGCTCATCGCCGCCGAGCCCGATATCGCGCGCATTCCGGTGATGATCGACAGCTCGAAATGGAGCGTGATCGAGGCGGGGCTGAAATGCGTTCCCGGCAAGCCGATCGTCAATTCGATCAGCATGAAGGAAGGCGAGGAGCAGTTCCTCGCGCATGCGAAGAAATGCATGGACTATGGCGCCGCGGTCGTCGTCATGGCGTTCGACGAGGTCGGGCAGGCCGACACCGAGGCGCGCAAGGTCGAGATTTGCGAGCGCGCCTACAAGCTGCTCATGACCATCGGTTTCCCGCCCGAGGACATCATCTTCGATCCCAATATATTCGCGGTCGCCACCGGCCTCGAAGAGCATGACAATTATGCGGTCGATTTCATCGAGGCGGTGAAGGAAATCCGCCGCCGCTGCCCGCATGTCCATTTCTCGGGCGGTCTCTCGAACCTCAGCTTCGGCTTCCGCGGCAACGAGGTGGTGCGCCGCGCGATGCACAGCGTCTTCCTCTATTATGCGATCCCCGCCGGGCTCGACATGGCGATCGTCAACGCGGGGCAGCTCGATGTTTATGACACGATCGACCCCGAGCTGCGGCAGGCGGTCGAGGACGTCGTGCTCAACCGCAAGGTCGCGGGCGAGGCCGAGAGTCCGACCGAAAGGCTGATCGCGCTCGCCGAACGGTACAAGGGCAGCAACCCGGCGCAGGAAAAGGCCGCCGAGGAATGGCGCGGCTGGGAGGTGCGCAAGCGCCTCGAACATGCGCTGGTCAAGGGCATCGACGCCTATGTCGTCGACGATACCGAAGAAATGCGCCTGCTGCTGCCGCGCCCGATCGAGGTGATCGAAGGCCCGCTGATGGACGGCATGAACGTCGTCGGCGACCTGTTCGGGTCGGGCAAGATGTTCCTGCCGCAGGTCGTCAAATCGGCGCGCGTGATGAAGAAGGCGGTCGCGCATCTGCTGCCCTTTATCGAGGCGGCGAAGGAACCGGGCGCGAAGGGCAAGGGCAAGGTCGTGATGGCGACCGTCAAGGGCGACGTCCACGACATCGGCAAGAATATCGTCGGCGTCGTGCTCCAGTGCAACGGCTTCGAGATCGTCGACCTCGGCGTGATGGTGCCCTGGTCGAAGATTCTCGAGGCGGCGAACGAAAATGACGCCGACATAATCGGCCTCTCGGGCCTGATTACCCCGTCGCTCGACGAGATGGTGACGGTGGCCGAGGAGATGCAGCGCGCGGGCATGAAGATGCCGCTGCTGATCGGCGGCGCGACGACGTCGAAGGTCCATACCGCGCTGCGCATCGACCCCGCTTACACGGGGCCGGTGCTCCACGTTCTCGACGCGAGCCGTGCGGTCGGGGTCGCCACCGCGCTGGTCAGCGACACCGGGCGCGACGCCTATGTGAAGGGCTATAAAGACGATTATGCCCATGTCCGCGACGTGCGCGCGGGCAAGGGGCAGAGCGTGCTCCACACGCTGGAAGAGGCGCGCGCCAATTATTACGACGCCTATTTGAGCGACAAGCCAGCACCGCCGCTCCAGCCCGGACTGCATCGTTTCGACGATTGGTCGCTCGCGGATCTGCGCGAGTGCATCGACTGGACGCCTTTCTTCCGTGCGTGGGAATTGCACGGCACCTATCCGTCGATCCTCGAGGATGAAGTGGTCGGCGAGACGGCGGTGGCGCTCAAGGCCGACGCCGATGCGATGCTCGACAAGCTGATCGCCGAGAAATGGCTGACCGCGCGCGGCGTCTGCGCCTTCTGGCCGTGCGCGCGCGACGGCGACAGCGTGACGATCCACCTCGCCGAGGAAGAGCGCCATGTGACGCTCCCCTTCCTGCGCCAGCAGATCAAGAAGAGCCGCGACCGCGCGAACATGTGCCTCGCCGACTTCATCGATCCGGCAGGCGACTGGATGGGCGGCTTCGCGGTCGGCATCCACGGCATCGAACCTTTTTCGGAACGTTTCCGCGCCGACAAGGACGATTATTCGGATATCTTGCTCAAGGCGCTCGCCGACCGCTTCGCCGAGGCTTTCGCGGAGCGGTTGCACCAGCATGTGCGCACGACCTTGTGGGGCTATGCACCCGGCGAACAGCTGACCAACGAGGCGCTGATCAAGGAGGAATATCGCGGCATCCGACCGGCGCCGGGCTATCCCGCGTGCCCCGACCACAGCCTGAAGCCGATATTGTTCGACCTGCTGCAGGCGGGCGACAACGCCGGGCTGGTGCTCACCGAAAGCTTTGCGATGCTGCCCACCGCGGCGGTCAGCGGTTTTTATTTCGGGCATCCCGAAAGCCAGTATTTCGGTGTCGCACGCATCGGCAGCGACCAGCTTGAGGACTATGCACAAAGGCGCGGGGTCGATATCGAGACCGCGACGCGCTGGTTGCGCCCCAACCTCGACTGACAAAGGCTATCCATGTCCGAAGTGCTTGAAATCGCCTGTCTCGAAGAGTTCTGGGCGTCGCATTCGGGCAAAGGGCCGCCCCTCGACGAGATGGTCGGCAAGCTGCTGCTCGACACGCTCGGGCTCGGCAACCAGCAGGTGTATGAGCAGCTCTATCTGGTGAAGCCGGACTTTGCGGGCTTTCAGGCCTGGATCCTCGACACGGTGGGCCAGCCCGACCCGCGCCTCGTCGATCGCTTCCATGCCTGGCTCTATGACATGGCGCCGGGCGAGGAGGCACAGGCGCAGCTCGATGCGATCGCCGCGATGGACGATGTGCTCGACGCCGACGCGCTCGCGCATTGGGACGCGCATGGCTATGTCATCCTGCCCGACGCGATTTCGGCGGGCGAGATCGAAGCGGTCAGGGCGCTGTTATGGGATGTGATCGGCGCGTCGCCCGACGACCCCGAAAGCTGGTATACCGCCCAGACCAGCGGCATCATGGTCCCGCATTTCCAGGGTGCCGCGCTCGAAGCCGCGCGCCGTAGTCCGCGAGTGCATAAGGCTTTCGCCCAATTGTGGGGCAGCGAGAATCTGTGGGTTCTGGTCGACCGCATGGGCTTCAATCCGCCCGAGCGGCCGGGGCATCTGTTCAGCGGGTCGGACATCCACTGGGACGCGAGCCTGGTTCAGCCGATCCCGTTTCATACGCAAGCGGTACTCTATCTCAGTGACACCGCGGAGGATCAGGGGGCCTTCCGCTGCGTTCCCGGTTTCCACAAGCGTATCGACGACTGGCTCGCGAACCTGAACGGCGCCAACCCGCGCGAGGCCGATCTGTCGGCAGAGGTGAAGCATGTCGCGGGCAAGGCCGGCGACCTGATCATCTGGCGGCAGGACCTGCCGCACGCCGCGAGTCCGAATCGGTCGGACAAGCCGCGGCTCGCGCAATATCTGACCTATTATTCGCCTGATCTGGTGATCCGCCCCTGGCGTTAACGATCCGAGCAGGCGGCGTCCGCTTTCGGGACGCGCCGCAAATTAACCAGCCTTGCAAACGACTGCGCGCGCCCGATCGCCTATGGGGGCGGCATGACCCGCCTTCGTCCCAGCCTCGTCACCGCGCTGCTCATCGCCGCCGTGGTTGTTGCCGCCCCCGCGCCCGCGCAGACCGGCGGCGGCGCGCCCTATAGCATCGACGGCCGCAGTTTTTCGCGGCTGCAGGACGCGGTCGACGCGATCGGCGAGGGGCAGGGGACGATCAGCATCGCGCCAGGCTATCACCGCGACTGCGCGGTGCAGACCGCAGGACGCATCGCCTTCGTCGCCGCCGAACCTGGCCGCGCGATCTTCGACGGCGTGACCTGCGAGGGCAAGGCGGCGCTGGTGCTGCGCGGCGCAGGCGCGCGTGTCGACGGCATCGTTTTCCAGAATATGCGCGTACCCGACGGCAATGGTGCGGGCATCCGGCTCGAGACGAGCGACCTCGAGGTGCTGAATTCGATGTTCCGCAACAGCGAGGAAGGCATCCTCACCGCCGACGATCCCGAGGGGACGCTCACGATCGATCGCTCGACCTTCTCGCGCCTCGGTCGATGCGACCGCGGGCTGAGCTGCGCGCACAGCGTCTACACCGGCATCTATGGCCGCGTGATCGTCACCCGCACGCGCTTCGAAAAGGGCAGCGGCGGCCATTATATGAAAACCCGCGCGGTGAACGTCGACATCAGCGACAACAGCTTCGACGACACGCAGGGAACCGCGACCAACTATATGATCGACCTGCCCTCGGGCTCGGTCGGCCGGATCGCGAACAACATGTTCGTGCAGGGCCGCGACAAGGAAAATTATTCGGCGCTGATCGCGGTCGCCGCCGAGGAACGCAAGAATCCCTCGCGCGGGCTGGTGATCGACGGCAATCGGGCGAGCCTGCCCGCCGGGATGGACCGCAAGTCGGTGTTCGTCGCCGACTGGAGCGGCGAAGCGCTGGCAATCGGACAGAATCAGCTGGGCGCGGGATTGCAGCGGTTCGAGAAACGCTGAGCCTCAGGCCTCGCCGCGCGTCTCGATCAGCGACGCCGCGAGCGCCTCGGCGGGCGATTTGCCGCCCCACAGCACGAACTGGAACACCGGGTAAAAGCGCTCGCACTCGTCGATCGCGCTTTCGATCAGCGTCTCGGTGAGGTCGAGCGGCAGCGCGGCATCGTTGCCGAGCAACAGGCCGTGGCGGAACAATATCGTCCCGCTGTTCGACCACAGTTCGAAATGGCCGAGCCAGAGCTGCTCGTTGATCAGCGCCAGCGCCTCGTGCGCGACGGCGCGCTTGTCCTCGACGACGCGGATGTCGGGAAAGGCGAGCAGTTGGATGACGCCGTCGTCGGCGCGCCATACCGCGCGCAGTTCATAGGTCGTCCAGCTGCCCTGCGCGGTCGCGACGATCTCGTCCTCGCCGACCATCTCGTGCGGCCAGTCGTGCGCGGCGAAATAGGACGCCAGCATTTCCATCGGCGCCGCGTCCTGGCCGTCGTCTTCGTCGTAGATATCGTCACTCATGCGCGCGCCTTTAGACGGAAACGCGCGAGGAGGCGAGTCGCTGCGTCAGGCCTTGGGCTTGCGTGCTGCGGGCTTCGCTGCCGCCTTCGGCGCCGCGGCGGCCTTGGGCGCTGCTGCGCCTTCGAGCTTGTCGAGCCGCGCCTTCAGCGCTTCGGCGTCGGCGCGCGCGGTCGCGGCCATCTGCTTCACCGCCTCGAACTCCTCGCGGCTGACGAAATCCATGCGGCCGATCCATTCCTTGGCGCGCTCGCGCATCGCGGATTCGGCCTCGCGGCCCGCGCCGGCCACGGTTCCGGCGACGCCGTTCACCATCTTGGCCAGATCGTCAAAAAAGCGGTTTTCGCTCTGCATGTTCGTCACTTTCCTTGTGGGGCGAACCCCAAAACCCTTGCCGTCACCCTATTTGGGTGCTCGCGGCGGCGGGGGCAAGGGTTTCGGCCTCGGGATTGGCCTGATCGATCTGGAAATTGAGGATCGCGGCGAAACTCAGCCAGACCATATAGGGCACCAGCAGCCACGCCGCCGCCTTGCGGATCGGCGCGAAGGCAAAGGTCGTCGCGATCGTCATCAGCAGGATGAAGACGATCAGGTAAAAGGCGGTCGTCACCTGATGCGCGCCGAAAAAGAGCGGCGACCAGGCGAAATTGGCGATCAGCTGGGTGAAGAAGAGCAGCAGCGCGAGCCCGCGCCCTTTCGCACCGCGCGCGTGGAGCACCATCGCGAGCGAGAGGCCGAGGCAGATGTAGAGGATCGGCCACACGGTGCCGAACACCCATCCCGGCGGAGTGATCGCGGGCAGGTCGAGCGATGCGAACCAGCGGTTGGCATAGCCGCTGTTCGACAGCAGTCCCGACAGGCTGCCGAGCAGCACGATCGCCGGCACCGTTACCAGCGCCCAGCGCAGATAAGACATGCGAAGTTGGCCCGGCGTTGCGATTTCGGTCATGTCCGCAATATCCCCCACATGCGAATCCGTTGCATTTGTGTCGCGATTGTGCGGCGCAGCGTCAAGCGGGTCCTTTGACGGCGGCGATCAGGAATTCGACATTGCCCTCGGGCCCGGTGATCGGGCTTTCGATGAGGTCGAGGGCCGTCCAGCCTTCGCCTTCGAGCCAGGCGCGGACTTCGGCGCATACGCGCGTGTGGACCGCAGGGTCGCGCACGACGCCCTTCTTGCCGACCTCCTGGCGCTCCGCCTCGAACTGCGGCTTGATCAGCGCGACGATGCGCGCGCCGTCCTTGGCAAAGGACATCGGCACCGGCAGCACCTTTGCCAGCGCGATGAAACTCGCGTCGCAGACGATGAGGTCGACCGGTTCGGGAATATGCGTCGGCGTCAGGATGCGCGCGCTCGTCTGTTCGTGGACGATGACGCGATCGTCCTGCCGCAGCTTCCACGCGAGCTGGTTGGTCCCCGAATCGACCGCGTAGACGCGCGCCGCGCCGCGGCCGAGCAGCACGTCGGTAAAGCCGCCGGTCGACGAGCCGACGTCGATTGCGACCGCGCCCGTCACGTCCCAGCCAAGGTGGCCGAGCGCATGGTCGAGCTTGATCCCGCCGCGCGAGACCCACGGATGGTCGCGGCCCTTGACGCTGATGTCGGCCTCGGCGGCGACCTGTTGCCCCGCCTTGTCGATCTTGCGGTCGCCGATAAAGGCGAGGCCAGCGAGGATCAGCGCCTGCGCGCGCGTTCGGCTTTCGGCAAGGCCGCGATCGACGAGCAGCTGATCGGCGCGCAGCTTCGCCATCAGCGTTCGGCCAGATCGGTGAGCGTGCCGGGGGTCAGGACCTGCGGCAGGATTTCGGGCTTGGCGGCGCCGGGGGCGTACCAGAGATAGAGCGGCACGCTGTTGCGGCCATGTTCGGCGAGGGTGCGGGTGATGGCGGGGTCGCCGTTGGTCCAGTCGCCGACGAGGGTGACGACACCCTTGCGGTCGAACACGTCCTGAACCGCTTCGCGGTTGATCGCGCCCGCCTCGTTCGCCTTGCACGACAGGCACCAGTCGGCGGTGAAATAGACGAAGACGGGCTTGCCAGTGGCGCGCGCCTTGGCAAGCGCTTCGGGGGTGAAGGTGGAGCCTGAGGCGTTTGATGTCGTCGAGATTTGAGGGCGGCTGGAAAGTCTTTTCACATCGACGATTGTGGAGGTTACCAGCGCGAACGAGAAAAGCGCGACAAGCCAACCAGATCCTTTTCCTCGCTGCTGCAGGCCGATCCACTGCAGTAGCAATGTCGTCCAAACCAGCGCACCGAATGCAGCCCACGCGCCAGTGCTCTCCGCCTGTCGCCATAACAGCCAAGCAAGCGCCAGTGCCGTGAGCCCCATGGGCAGCGCCATCCATTTGCGGAACGTCGCCATCCACGGCCCGGGCGTGGGCAGGCGGCGGCGTAGCGCAGGCAGGAAGCCGATGCCGAGGAAGGGCAGGGCAAGGCCGAGCCCGAGACCGCCGAAGATCGGCAGCGCAGCCCAGGCGGGAAGCACGAGCGTCGCACCGAGCGCGGCGCCGAGCAACGGCCCGCTGCACGGCGTCGCGACGAAGGCGGCGAGCGCGCCGGTCCAGAAACCGCCCGCTGCGCCGCCTTTTTCGGCCAGCTTCTGGCCGCCGCCGAAGGAGGGCAATTCATAGGTGCCGAGCAGGTTGAGCGTGATCGCGATCGCGAGCAGCAGCAGGACGAGCACGCTCACAGGATGCTGGAGCTGGAACGCCCAGCCGACCTGCTCGCCCGCCGCACGCAGCGCGAGCAGCACGCCGCCGAGCGCGAGGCTGACGAGCACCGCGCCGGCGGTATAAGCGAGTGCCTCGACCTTTGCTTCGCGCGCGTCGCCGCCCGAGCGCGCGAGGCTGAGTGCCTTGAGGCTGAGGATCGGGAAGACGCACGGCATCAGGTTGAGGATCAGCCCGCCGAGGATCGCGCCGCCGAGCGCGGCCCAGAAGAGCGAGAGGTCGATCCCGCCCGGCGCGGCGCCGATCGGCTCGCCCGCTGCCGGCACCTTGCCGGGGTTGAAGCCAAGGGTCAGCCCGCGCCCGTCGGCGAGCTTGACCAGCCCCGCGACCGGCCCGGTGGCATCGCCGTTGGCGCGCGTTTCGACGATGATCCAGTCGCCGTTGCGGCTGAAATTTTGCGGGGCGGGATAGTCGATCAGATTCTGCGTTTCGAGGAACAGGTGTGGCGTCTCGATCGCCGTGCCCTCGGGCAGCGGGATGCCGAAGCGCAGCATCTTGCCATTGCGTTCCCACGTCCCCGGCCGGTCGAGCGGCTGCGGCAGCCGCGCGCGCCAGGCGTCGAAGCGCGTGCGCGATGCCGCCGCGATCGCGCCGTCGCCTGCGGTCAGCTTGACCGATATCACAGCCTTTTCGGGGACGCAGATCTTGTCGGTGCAGGCAAGCCAGTTGGCGACCCCCGACAGCGTCAGGTCGGTGCCCGGCGCGACTTTGCTGTCGACCTTTATATCGGCGAGCAGCGCATAGGGATGCTCATAGACATGGTTCATCATGCCGAAGAGGATCAGCGCCTCGGGCACCGGATAGCGGAACGGTTCGACCGTCACGCCCTCGGGCAGGTTCCAGTTGACCGCCATGCCGAAGCCCGCGTCGCCGCCGTTCAGCCAATAGCCGTGCCATCCCTTCGACGGCGTCATGCTGAGCGCCAGCGTCGCGGCCGATCCGGGGGCTGGGGTCGGCGATTCGGCGATCAACTGCGGCGTGATGTTCACCGGCTGCGCGCGCGCCGGGGCAAGCGCCAGCAACGCGAACGCGAGCATCGCGAGCAGCGCGCGCCAAATGCCTGTCACAAAAGCTTCCTTGCTGCGATCCATGCCCGTTCCGCGTCCGCCTTATCGTTCGAGGCTTGCCATATAGGCGGCTTTCGTCGAGAGGACAGCCCGCGCTGACACCCTCGTGTATCGGAGAGCCGCCCGTGAAGCTGAAATATCTGACCACCGCCATTGCCGCTGTGCTTTGCGTCGGTGCCGCCGGCGCCGGCCGCGCGCAGGATGCGACCATGCCCGCGCAGAAGGTCACCGCGCAGACGCCGCCGCCCAAGCTGATCGTGATGGTGGCGATCGACCAGTTTTCGGCCGACATTTTCGCCGAATATCGGGGCAAGTTCACCGGCGGGCTCGCGCGGCTCGCGTCGGGCGTGGTCTTCCCCGCGGGCTATCAGTCGCACGGCGCGACCGAGACCTGTCCCGGCCATTCGACGATCCTGACCGGCAACCATCCCGCGCACACCGGGATCATCGCGAATAATTATTTCGACCTGGGCGCCGCGCGCGAGGACAAGCGCGTCTATTGCGCCGAGGACGAGAGCGTCGCCGGCACGACGTCGGGCAGCGGCAAATATGCCGCTTCGGTCAAGCATCTGCTCGTCCCCACGCTCGGCGACCTGATGAAGGCCCGCGATCCGAAGGCGCAGGTCGTTTCGGTCGCGGGCAAGGACCGCGCCGCGATCATGATGGGCGGGCATCAGGCTGACGAGCTGATGTGGCTCGCGCCGACCGGGCTCACCAGCTATCGCGGCACGACGCTGTCGCCGGTCGCGACGCAGGCGAGCGCGGCGATCGCCGCCGCGATGGCGCAGCCGCGCCCCGCCCTGACGCTCCCCGCCGATTGCGCCGCCAAGGATATCGCGATCCCGATCGACAAGGGCGGCACCGTCGGCACCGGTCGCCTCGCGCGCGACGCCAATAATTTCCGCGGCTTCATGGCCTCGCCCGAGGCCGACGGTGCGGTGCTCGCGACCGCCGCGGCGCTGCGCCAGGCGCGCAAGATGGGCGAGGGCAGCGGCACCGACCTGTTGATCGTCGGGCTGTCGGCGACCGACTATGTCGGCCACACCTATGGCACCGAAGGCAGCGAAATGTGCCTCCAGATGACCGGCCTCGACCGTGAGCTCGGCGATTTCTTCGCGCGGCTCGACGCGACGGGGATCGACTATGCGGTGGCGCTGACCGCCGACCATGGCGGCCATGACCTGCCCGAGCGCAACCGCCAGAATGCCTGGCCCGCCGCCGAGCGCGTCGACCGCGGTCTCGACGCCGACCAGCTCGGCAAGTCGGTCGCCGAAAAGCTCGGGTTGCCGCAGCCCCTGCTCTACAGCGACGGCCCGTTCGGCGACATATATCTGTCGAAGGCGCTGACCCCGGCGCAGCGCAAGGCCGCCTCGGCCGAACTGCTCACGCGCTGGCGCGCGCATCCGCAGGTCGAGGCCGTGGTGACCGGTGAGGAACTGGCGAAGCACCCGATCTCGAAGCGCTCGCCCGACGTCTGGTCGCTGATGGACAAGCTCGCCGCCTCGTACAATCCGCAGCGGTCGGGCGACTTCGTCGTCGTGCTCAAGCCGCGCGTTACCCCGATCCCCGAATCGGGGCTCGGCTATGTCGCGACGCACGGGTCGGTGTGGGATTATGACCGGCGCGTGCCGATGCTGTTCTGGCGCAAGGGGCTCGCGGGCTTCGAACAGCCCAATGCCGTGATGACGGTCGATATTTTGCCGACGCTCGCGTCGCTGATCGGCCTGCCGGTCGACCAGACCAAGATCGACGGCCGCTGCCTCGACCTGCTCTCGGGTCCGGACAGCAGCTGCCGCTAACCAACGAAAAGACAAGATGATGACCAAGATGTTGCGGAATTTCTCGGGCCGGATCCTGCTGGTGGGGTGCGGCAATATGGCGGGCGCGATGCTAGACCGCTGGCTCGCGGCAGGGCTCGACCCGGCGGCGGTGGCGATCGTCGATCCGTTCGCGGCGCCGCGCGAGGGTATCGCGCAATATGCCGCGCTCGGCGAATGGATCGCGGCGGGCGGCAGCGCCGACTGGATCATGCTCGGCATGAAGCCGCAGCAGCTTGGCGATGTCGCCGACGAACTCGGGCCGCAGGTCGGCAACGACGTCCATCTGCTGTCGATCCTCGCCGGGGTCTCGCTCGCCGATCTCGCGGCGCGCTTTCCCGAAGCACGGGCGCAGGTCCGCATCCTTCCCAACCTCCCCGCGCGCATCGGTGCGGGCGTGTCGGCGGTCGCCAGCCTCGGCCGCGCCGACGACAAGGCGGTCACGTCGCTGCTCAAGCCGCTCGGCCATGTCACCGCGCTCGCCGACGATTCGACGATGGACCTCGTCACCGCCTTCACCGGCAGCGGCCCGGCCTTCGTCTTCCGCCTGATCGAAGCCTATGCTTCGGCGGGCGAACGGCTCGGCCTGTCGAGCGACGATGCGCTGGCGCTCGCCATCGCGACCTTCGGCGGTTCGACCGCGCTGCTCGCCGACAGCGGCGAAAAGCCCGGGACTCTGGTGGCGCAGGTCGCGAGCAAGGGCGGCACGACGCAGGCCGGGCTCGACGTCCTCGACGAAGGCGGCCAGCTCGTCGCGCTGATGACCAATGTGCTGCGCGCCGCGCGCGACCGTGGCCGCGAACTCGCCGATATCGCGCGCGGCGAGGGCTGAGACCCAACCGAAAGGGGGGCGATCAATCGCTACCCAATTTGCGCACCCGCTCGCGCTCGCGCGGCGGCAGCAAGGCTTCGCTGACCTGCCAGAATCCGGTCACGGCCTGCTGCCCCGCCTGCGTATAGGCGGCGCTCATCGCGTTGCGCAGCAGGTCGAACACCGCCGCCTCGATCGTGCGCCCCTCGTCGGTCAGCCTTAATTCCTTGGCGCGCCGGTCGCGCCCGCCGGGCCGCGTCGTCACCATCGCGCGCGCCTCCAGATCCTTCACGACTCGCCCCAGCGATTGCTTGGTGATGCCGAGCAGCGCGAGCAGGTCCGAAATCGTGAGTCCCGGCTGGCGCGCGATGAAATAGAGCGCGCGGTAATGCGCCCGCCCCAATCCGGCCTCCGTCAGCCGTGCGTCGATCGAGCGCCACAGCGCGGCATGCGCGAAAAACAGATATTCGATGCCGCGGCGCACCTCGTCCTCGCGCAAGAAAAGAGCGGACGCGCTAGGGACTTGTGAAAGAAAATTATCGTTCGGCATAGTCACCAGCGTTGCGCGAAGGGCCGCGCTTTGGCAAGAGGCGGCCTCGATTCACCCCCTGACCGAGTAGGTTCCCGCATGTCGCTTCCCGCCTTCACCCACCTGCCGCACCCCAGCAAGGTCGCGGACGAGGTACGCGCGGCGGCGATCGCGGACCCGGTGTTCGGGCGCGTCTTCACCGACCATATGGTGTCGATCCGCTATTCGGAGGAGAAAGGCTGGCACGATGCGCAGGTGATGCCGCGCGGCCCGCTGACGCTCGATCCGGCGACCGCGGTGCTCCATTATGCGCAGGAGATCTTCGAAGGGCTGAAGGCGTACCGGCTCGACGACGGGTCGATGGCGCTGTTCCGCGTCGAGGCGAACGCCGCGCGCTTCAACGCCAGCGCGCGCCGCATGGCGATGGCCGAACTGCCCGAAGAACTGTTCATCGCGGCGGTGAAGGAAGCCGTCGCCGCCGACGCGCACTGGTTCCCGCCGGTCGACGGCGGCGCGCTCTACCTGCGCCCCTTCATGTTCGCGAGCGAGGTGTTCCTCGGCGTCAAGCCCGCGAGCGAATATCAGTTCCTCGTCATCATCTCGCCCGTCGGCAATTATTTCCGCTCGGGCGCCCCGGCGATCTCGCTCTGGGTGTCGGAGGATTATACCCGCGCCGCGCCCGGCGGCACCGGCGCCGCCAAATGCGGCGGCAATTATGCCTCGAGCCTCGTCGCGCAGCGCGAGGCGATCGCCAAGGGGCACGACCAGGTCGTCTTCCTCGACGCCGCCGAGCATCGCTGGATCGAGGAACTGGGCGGCATGAACATGTTCTTCGTCTTCGACGACGGCAGCATCGTGACGCCGCCGCTGACCGGCACGATCCTGCCCGGCATCACGCGCGACGCGATCATCACGCTGGCGCGCGGCGCCGGGCTGACGGTGCGCGAGGAACCCTATGCGATCGACCAGTGGCAGGCCGATGCGGAGAGCGGCAAGCTCACCGAAAGCTTTGCCTGCGGCACCGCGGCGGTGGTGACCCCGGTGGGCAAGGTAACGCGCGGCGAGACGAGCTTCACCATCGGCGCGGGCGGCCCCGGACAGGTGACCGCGATGCTCAAGGACAAGCTCGTCGACATCCAGCGCGGGCGCGCCGCCGATCCGCATGGCTGGGTGACGCGGCTTTAAGCCCGCAACTTGCCATTCACGCGCCGAGCGCTATAGACGCGCTCGCACCGGCCGTTGGGGCGTCGCCAAGCGGTAAGGCAGCGGCTTTTGATGCCGCCATGCGCAGGTTCGAATCCTGCCGCCCCAGCCAGTCGGTGCTGTGCCTCAGCCAAGGGACGGAAAACCCCAGTTTTCGCCCTAAGCTGAGCAAGGCCGACCGTCGCAGTGGCATCAGTTGCTACCAGTGGTTGGAGCCAGTGCCTGATGCCAGCAATCGAAAATGTAAACCGCCGCGGGGCTACCTATTGGTGGCGTCGCCGGGTGCGCTTCGTTGGACGGCTTCCCCGTCCTATAACCATCGTAACAACGGTCAGCCTTCTGACGAAGGACCAGTCGGTCGCGCGACGGCGCGCGGCCGCGATGACCGGTCGAAGCGAGGTTGTACGAATGAGCCTATACGAACGGATCGAGCAAGAAGGTCTGACCAGCGAGCAGGTCAATCACCTCTTTCGAGAGGAGATGGTACGGTATCGCAACATGCTGGCGCATCAGTTGGCGGCGATCGAGAAGGATGGGGAAGGCGATGTCACAGCTCGCTTTCACCAGATGCTCGCGATCTACGCAGCGTTCAACGGCGACTTCATCGCGAATGGCTTCGACGACTATATGGGCATCGATTACGTCGGGTCGTTCGACAAGCGCTTTCCGTCGCTGGACGACGAGGGCCGGGCCAATCTTTACGCAATGCTTTCCCAAGCCGGCGATGTTCCCGGCAATTTGCTGAACGAGGCAAAGGCCTTGCTGGAGCGACTCGGGATCGAGCCAGCGGCTGACCGCATCGAAATTGCCCGGCAGGTCATGTGTGCCGCGCGGTTGACGGCCGCGGCAACCTACGACAACCCCGAAGTTCGCGCGATCGAACACAGCTTGGCGCTGATGAATGTGCTCGGGCAAGCGTCTCCGCCAGTTTCGGTGGCTCCCCCGATCTCCGCCGCCGCCCTTCCAAACGCGTGGAACGCCAGCACCATTGTGCCTGCGCCCGCGTCGACGCTCACTGATGCGCCGATCTTTTATGCCGCCCTTAGCCCGGTGCAGGCGGTAGAGAAATATATGGAGCTGAAACCAAAGGCGCGTGGACGGGACGATGGGCCGACTTTGAATGAGGGTGCGAGTTCCAAAAAGCGCAAATCGCAGCCGAAAGTCTGGGGCACCAGTCAGAAGCGTCAATTCAGAGCAGCGCCCTTTCTGTTCGGCAAGTCGAACAATGGCAAGGCCATGGCAGCAACCAGCCAGGAAGACCTCAACCGGTTTTACGACCTGCTGAACCGGTTACCGTCATCGCATCATAAGTCGCCCCGTCATGAAGAGATGTCATTGGAGGACATTTGCAGCGAGGCGCTTGATCGTCTTGCGGAAGCGGAGGAGCGAGGTGAAGAAGTTTCGATTATAATCGGGCTCGATGTAGGCACCATCAACCGCCATTTTGCCAACCTCAAGAGATTGTGTGCGTGGCTTGCGACGAAAACGCCAATGGCGCCTCTCGATTTCTCGGATTTCATCCTCGAGGAGGGCGACATGGACGATCGCGACGAGCGTGATCCCTATACGATCGCGCAGGGCGAGGAATTGTTTCGTCTTGGCATTTGGACTGGAGGTGCGGGCGTGGATTTGCCTCGGCGTTTGTCGGTGACGCCGGGAGGCTTGATCTGGCACGACGCCGCCTATTGGGTCATGCCGCTGGTCTGGTATTCCGGCATGCGGCGCGAGGAGGCTTGTAAGCTTTTGATCGACGATATTGGCGAAGAGGACGGTATCATTTTTGTCAACATCAGGAAGACTTCCGCGGGCGGCGTCAAGAACGCGACCAGCGTCCGTAAGATTCCTATTTGCGACGAGCTGCGCCGATTGGGCTTCCTGCATTATGTCGAAGCCATGAAGGAAGCTGGCGAGCAGTACCTGTTTCCGGAAATCCAGCCCGGTCGCGCAGGTCGTGCGCTGGGAGATGTCTTTTTCAAGAATATATGGCTTCACATTAAGCCACGTTTGACGCTCGTCAAGCCGGGACAGGCGGTCCACAGCGGTCGGCATATGGTCAGCACTGAACTGAAGATGCTGCAGACGTTTGAAGAATTTCGATCGGACCTCCTCGGTCAAAAGACTGGCGGAGAGAATGCGAGTCGATACGCGAGCGCTACACGCCTCCAAATCTTGTTTGATATTGTAAACCAAATCCCGAAAGTGACGGCCCATCTACCAGATCCAGTAGAAATCCGGTTGCTGCCTGTTAACATGCGTGGCGCGCGGCCAACCCGCGAGAGCGCGGGGCGGCGCAAGCGCGGTTGACACCATGTCGGACTGAATATCGAATAGTCATTGGGTGGTGAAGCCATCGGTAGCGGCCGCTTTGCGCCCGATGTCGGCCGTTCCGACCCTTGCGGGCCAATGCTTGAAAGCGGACGTTGGGCTTGCCGCCGATCTAAGGCAGTCGCGCGCCTCATCTAGGTCGAAGGTGGCCTCGGAAGAGCTCCCCGGAACCTGCCATTCGTTTGCATCAGAACAGAGAACTGCAATGCCCCGATCTCGATCGCGTCGTGATCGATTGATTTGCATCTCAAAGCACCCATCCGATATGCAATCCCGTGCTTGCATACCAGCGAGGATGTGAAGGCCGGTAGCAACCTCGTCTCTTCGGGGACGAAGCGCGGGTCGCCCTTGTCAGACATGACGCTGACCAAACTTCTCAAAGAAATGAAACAGCCCTACACAGTGCACGGGTTTCGCTCGTCGTTCCGGGATTGGGTCAGCGAGGAGACCGATCACTCGGGCGAAGTCGCCGAAGCGGCGCTCGCGCATCTCGTCGCGGACAAGACCGAGGCGGCATACCGGCGAGGCAAGCTCCTCGCAAAGCGGCGCCTGATGATGAACGACTGGGCTGAATATTGCGAGCCGCTCGCCGCATGAGCCTTTTGTTCCGGGGTGCGGCACCCTGGCGTAGCAAAGCCAAGTTCTGAGCAAAAACGCCATGTGGCGCAGCGACAGGGAAGGGGCGATGTTCGAGGACCGCATGGCAGGAGCTTTGATGTGAACTCTTCCAAGTTGTCCGACAGCGCGTTTCCTCTCTCGATCGAGCCGATCAGCATGCGCATTCCCGACGCATGTCGATATGTCGATATACGGGCCTGAGCCGGAGCACGGTCTATCTTCTTATTGCCCGCGGCGAGATCGAGGTCGTGAAAATGGGAGCCGCGACTTTGGTGATCACCGAGAGTCTCAAGTTTCTGGTAGAAAGCCGACGATCGCGGCCTCCTCATCGAACCGGGGATGGCGCGATCTGAGCCTCGCGTCAGTGGCGGGGGCCGATGATTTGGCGGTCCAAGCCCCTTACTCCGTCTCGCGGGCTATCTGTGCTTCCATCTCCCGGATCATCTGCCGCGCTTCATCGCCTTGCGGGATGGGGCGGCCGCTGTCGCGCCACCCGACCGCTGAGCAGCCAGGTCGCGAACCGTCCGACGTCGCGAAGATAGTTACGCTGCGTCTCCGTGGAGAACCCGCGCATGGTCATATCGTCGATCAGGCGCTGGCGCAGCGGGCTGATCGGACCAATCTGGATAAACTCGTTCATCGTTCGACTCCTCAGGTAAAGGAGTCGAAAGGGTCTGCTCATCGCTGTCGGCGTTCAATCAGGCCCCGCGCTCGCTGGGCCGCTTTACATCGCCACTGGCGCCAATCCGCGCAGCGGTTCGTGCACCGGCCAACAACCGGCTTCATCTCTCGTGGCGGCGCGATAAATCCTATTCTGCGATGCGGTGCTTCGTCGGCTCAGTTGTTCACGGCCTCGGCGATCCGGCCTATTTCCTCCGGTGAAACTATGATCAGTTCCTGCCTCCTGCTTATCAGTAGCTTCTGGCGTTCCCAATTCGCAAGGATGCGGCTGGCGGTGTGAAGCGTGGTTCCTGCGATGTCGGCAATATCCTTGCGTCGGAGTGGGAATTCGATCCGGATACCTTCCGCAACCGGTCGGCCCGCTTGATCGAGTAGTCGCAGCAAGGTGCGTGCCAGGCGGCGATCGGCGCTTTGCGTCGCCAGTTCGCGAAGACGTTCCTGCGTTTCGCCGATCCGCTGGCCGAGGATTGCGATCATATTGATCGCGATCCCGGAATGCTGCCGCATCAGCGCCAGCAGATCGGCAGGATCCCAGCTGATTTCGACCGAATCGACCATCGTGGTCGCATCGGCCGGATAGAGTCCGTCGGTCAGCACAGGAACGCACCCGAATATTTCGCCGGGACCGATCAGGCGGATCAATATCTCCTCGCCGTCGCTCCCCGCTTGGGTGATGCGGACGCAGCCCGCCAGCAAAGCGTGGGCGCGGCCCGCCGGCTCGCCCTGCCCGAAAATCGGTGTGTCTCTCGCGATGGGCCGGATGCGCGCCATGGCGGCGGCTTCGTTCCGCACATCCGAAGACAGGTCCGCCATCAGCGCGATGGCGGCTATTGCATCCGCATCGGGGGAGAAATTCGGGGGCACGACCGGATTCTAGGCCCGAGTTTGCGTCAGCGCAAATCGTGCGGCCTCTTGTTGGATTATCCTGATCTCCTTGGATGCGCCTTCGGGTGAGTACGCGATGAGGGGGATAGACGATGTTCTGTCCGGAATGCGGGGAAGTGATCGGATCGGGACCGCTCGACATCCGCCGTGCCGGGAGCAGCCGACGTCGCAGCGTCATTGGATCCATCGGTCCATGGATAGGCGGGATGATCGGCCGACTCTCACCGCGCTCCGGGAGCCGCGTCGACAGGCGGCGCCGGAACGAGGAGATATAGACTTGGCGATCCGTCATAGCCGGTCCGGCGAGATCTCGTGTCTGCCATCGACCGACGATCCGGTCGCGCGAACCGTGGCGCTGGCACGCACGCCTTCCTTCGAGGCGATCCATCTCGTGTTGCGCGCGGGAGAATCGATTCCGTCGCATCAGGTCGCCGGTTCCATGACGCTTTACTGCGTCGAGGGCCATGTCCGATTTACCGGCGGCTCGCCTCCCGAACTAAGGACCGGCGACTGGCTGTTTCTCGATCCGGAGACGCCGCATGCGCTTGAGGCGCTCGCGGACTCGTCGCTCTTGCTGACCATATTGTTCGACGGGACCAGCAACGAAAAGACGGCGTCCCAGCGCGGCGCCTGACACAGGTTTTTTGCAACGGGGGGCTTTCATGGGCGAATATCGCAAGCTTTGGTGGACGTTGATCGCGGTCCTGACCGTGACCTTTGCCATATTGGGCGTGGCGGGAGTCGAGGTCTATCGCAAGGCGCCGCCGATCCCGACGCAGGTCGTCACCGCCTCGGGCGAAGTGCTGATGACCCGCGAAGACATCCTGACCGGCCAGACAGCCTGGCAGAGCACGGGCGGAATGCAGCTCGGCTCGGTCTGGGGGCACGGGGCTTATCAGGCTCCCGACTGGTCCGCCGACTGGCTGCACCGCGAACTGACCGCCTGGCTCAGCCTCGCAGCCGAAGACGGTTATGGCAAACCCTTCGATGATCTCGCCGTCGAGCAGAAAGCGGCGCTGACCTATCAGCTCAAGCAGGAATATCGGCACAACAGTCTTGATCCCAACACAGGTACGATCACCGTTTCGGATCGTCGCGCCCGTGCCATCGCGCTGACCGCCGATCATTATAACCGCCTCTATGGCAACGATCCCGCGCTGCGGCCGATGCGCGACAATTATGCGATGAAGGAGGATACGCTGCCCGATCCTGCTAGGCGGGCCGCGCTCACCAATTTCTTCTTCTGGACCGCGTGGGCGGCGTCGACCGAACGGCCGGGCACGATCGCCACCTACACCAACAACTGGCCGCCCGAACCGCTAATCGGCAACCAGCCGACACCCGAGAATATCCTCTGGTCGCTCGCCTGCGTCGTCATCCTGATCGCTGGCGTCGGCGCGCTGATCTGGGGCTGGGCGTTCCTGCGTCGGCATGACGACACCCCACCTGTCGCAGCCGACCAGGATCCGCTGACGCTGGCGGCGCTGACGCCGTCGCAGCGCGCGCTCGGCAAATATCTGTTCGTCGTACTGGCGTTGTTCGTCTTTCAGGTGTTCATCGGCGGCTTCACCGCCCATTATACGATTGAAGGCCAGAGCTTTTACGGCGTCGATGTCTCGCAATGGTTCCCTTATGCGCTGACCCGCACCTGGCATGTGCAGAGCGCGGTGATGTGGATCGCGACGGCGTTCCTCGCCTCCGGTCTGTTCCTCGCGCCGGTGATCAACGGCGGCGATCCCAAATACCAGAAGCTCGGCGTGGACGTCCTGTTCTGGGCGCTGATCCTTGTGGTTGCCGGCTCCTTCATCGGTAATTTTCTCGCGCTTTCGCATGCTTTGCCCGCCAACCTCAGCTTCTGGTTCGGTCATCAGGGTTATGAATATCTCGATCTCGGGCGCGTCTGGCAGATCGCGCTGTTCGGCGGGTTGCTCTTCTGGCTGGTGCTGATGTTGCGCGGGATGCTGCCCGCGCTGCGGGGCGGGAAGGGCGACAGGAATCTGCTCGCATTACTCACCATCGCCACCGTCGCGATCGGACTCTTCTATGGCTCGGGTCTCTTTTATGGCGAGCGTACGCACATCACGATCATGGAATATTGGCGCTGGTGGGTCGTCCACCTGTGGGTCGAGGGGATTTTCGAGGTGTTCGCCACCGCCGCGCTCGCCTTTATCTTCGCATCGATGGGTCTGGTGTCGAAACGCATCGCGACTGCGGCCAGCCTTGCGTCGGCCTCACTTTTCATGGTCGGCGGCGTGCCGGGTACCTTCCACCATCTCTATTTCTCGGGCACGACGACGCCGGTGATGGCGGTCGGCGCGGCGTTCAGCGCGCTTGAGGTCGTACCGCTGATCGTGCTGGGTTACGAGGCGTGGGAGCATTGGAGCCTGCGCAACCGCGCGCCGTGGATGCGTCCGCTTCGCTGGCCGCTGATGTGCTTTGTCGCCGTCGCCTTCTGGAACATGCTCGGCGCGGGGGTCTTCGGGTTCATGATCAATACGCCGGTCGCGCTCTTCTATCTGCAGGGACTCAACACCACCGCAGTCCACGCGCATGCGGCGCTGTTCGGGGTCTATGGCTTCCTCGCGCTGGGCTTCACGCTGCTGGTTCTGCGCTACATCCGCCCCGAGATCGCGTTCAACGAGCGGTTGATGCGCACGGGCTTCTGGGGGCTCAACGCGGGCCTCGTGCTGATGATCTTCACCAGCCTCCTGCCCGTCGGCCTGTTCCAGTTCGAAGCCAGCGTGACGACGGGCATGTGGTATGCGCGCAGCGATGCGTTTCTGCAGCAGGATTTCCTTGAAACGCTGCGATGGATCCGCACGTTCGGCGATCTCGTGTTCATTGTCGGCGCGGTCACGGTGGCCTGGCAGGTTGTCATTCTCGGCCTGTGGCGGAAGGGCGCGCGGGTGTGACCGGGGTGGCCGCGGATGACGCAGGCCGGGACGCCGGTTCCCCGCTGTGGCTTAAGGGCGGCTATCGCCTGCTGTTCGGGTGCGGGGCACTATGGGCGGTGACGGTTGTGATCCTGTGGTTGGGCGCGTTCGGTGGATATTGGACGCTGCCGACCGCGATAACACCGCTCGCCTGGCATCAGCACGAGATGTTGTTCGGTTATCTGGGAGCGGTGATCGGAGGGTTCGTCAGTGCGGCTATCCCGAACTGGACCGGGCGTCCCACGGTGACGGGTCGGCCGGTCGCGGTAGTCGTACTCCTATGGCTCCTGGCGCGCCTGGCGATCCTGTTCTCGGCGACAGTGCCGCCGCTGGCCGGGGCCCTGCTCGATGTGGCCTATCCGGTCCTGCTTCTCGCTTATGCCGCGCGCGAGGTTGTCGCGTCTGGCAATCGCAACAAGCCGATCCTGATCATTCTTTTCCTGTTCGTCATTGCCTGCGCGCTCGATCATGCGGCGATGATGGGTGGGCTCGTCGACCCGGCGCTCGGAATGCGGATGGGCTTTGCGCTGATCCTGTTGCTGATCTCGCTGATCGGCGGTCGGATCACGCCTGCCTTCACGCGCAACTGGATGGTCCGGCAGGGTATGACGGAAGGCCTGCCGATCATGCCGGGTCGGTTCGACATGGGGGTGATCGGTATCACCGCGCTGGCGCTCGCGGCATGGGTTGCCGCACCAGTCGCTCCGGTCACGGGCGGACTACTGGTGCTGGCAGGCGCCGCGCACACGATCCGTCTTACGCGGTGGGCTGGGCGCAAGGCCCGGCGCGATCCGCTCGTTCTTGTCCTCCATCTCTCCTACGCATGGTTGCCGGTGGGCCTGATCCTGCTCGGCGGCACGATCCTGCACCCGTTCTTTCCCGTATCCAGCGCAGTACACGCACTGGCCGCCGGCGCGATGGCAACGATGACCCTGGCGGTGATGACGCGTGCGACGCGCGGCCATACCGGTCGACCGCTCGAGGCAGACCCCGCGACCGTGGTTATCTATGTGCTGGTGCATCTGGGAGCGCTGCTGCGTGTGGCCGTCCCCCTGTTCCCCTTCGACTATATGTCGCTCATTGCGCTGGTCGGAGGATTATGGGCGGCGGCCTTTCTGTTGTTTGTCGTAATCTATGGTCCGATGGCGCTGCGACCGCTCTCCTTAGATGGAACGAGCGCTTGAGGCGGTGTTCTAAGCGAGACGGAAATCCAGGCAGCGGACGTCTGCTCTTCGTGTTTCCGCTCTGAAAGTCGACAGGCTGTAAACGGCCATCCCGCGACGCAGGAAATGGGACCGGCCGCGTGGCCGGCCCCACTTCGGAACAGGGCTTAGCGCAGAGCTGCCAGAACAGCCTCGGCCAGTGGCAAGCTGGAGGCCGGGTTCTGGCCGGGCAGCAGATTACCGTCGCGCACGACATGGGCGCCCCAGTTAGGACCCTTTTCATAGCGTGCTCCGGATTTGCGCAGTGTATCGGCAAGCAGCCAAGGCGCGTTGTCGGCGGTCCCTAGCTCGACTTCCTCCTCGTCGCTGAACGATGTCATCGCGCGTCCGGCAAACGGCCAGCTCCCGTCGGGTTCGCAGGTGGCCAGCAGCGCGGCCTGACCATGGCAGACGGGGGCGATAACTATACCGGCACTATTGGCCTCGATGAGAATGCGGCCCATGTCGGCATCCTTGTACAGATCCTCGACGGGGCCATGCCCGCCGGGAATGACGATCGCGTCGTAACGGCGGCCATCGACATCGGCGAGGACGAGCGGGCTGGCGAGTCGATCGGCAATGCTGTCGAGATAGTCGCGGAAATGATCGACATTATCCTGGCCGACGACGTCGGGGTTCATGCTGTGCGGGTCGATCTTCGGTGCGACTCCGCCCGGGTGGCGATATCCACCGTGCAGCCTTGAGCGATGAACTTCTCGTCCATCACGACAAATTCTTCGGCCCACACGCCGCTTTCATATTTGGAACCGTCGGCGCGGGTCCAGGTGTCGGCGGCCGACAGGACGATCAGGATCTTGGTCATTACTCTTCTCCTAACATGGGTTCTGCAAAAGCAATCAGCCCCGGGCCGCAGAAAGTGGCATGGGACGGATCCGCCGAGCGGCATGGCGGCCGGACGCACTTGGGCCCTCAGCGCACGTACGACATCGTGCTCGCCAGCAATCCGGAACGCGGTGGCTTGTTCATTCCTCAGAGGTAGAGCACCTCTCACTCGGTGACGTCCAAGTACGTAATAAAATAGCCGCTCACAAAGACTTTGCTTCTAGGTCAGTCATGCCTATGAAGCATAGCTAATGGAACTGCGCCATCTTCGCTATTTCTTAGCCGTGGCCGAAACGGGCAGTCTGACCGAGGCTGCCGAGAAGCGGCTGCATACGTCGCAGCCATCATTGAGCCGCCAACTCAAGAACCTTGAGGTCGAGGTCGGCGCCGAGCTTTTTGTCCGCGGACCGCGCGGGATCGCGTTGACGCCTGCGGGGACGGCCTTTCTCGATCATGCCCGGCTCGCGCTCGCGCAGGCGGGCGAAGCCGTCGCCGCCGCGCGGCGCGCGGCACGACTTGCCAAGGCGAGTTTCGCCGTCGGCTTTCTCACCGGTCACGAGGTCGAGTGGCTGCGACATGTTACGACCCTGCTGCGCGACGAACTCCGGGCGACCGATTTTCGCGTTACGAGCGACTTCTCGCCGGCGATCGCTGCGGCAGTGCAGCGCGGCGAGATCGATCTCGGCTTTTCGCGGATCGAGCCGCAGCCGAACGTGGTCTATAAGGTCATTGACTATGAGCCGATCCTCGTCATCCTGCCGCGCGAGCATCCGCTAGCGGCAAAATCGAGGATCGATCCGCGCGAGATCGATCCCGCTTCTTTCATCGGCTACTCCGACACGCCGCACGTCCTGCGCGACATCGTGCGCCGCTATTTCCGTGAACGCGGCCTTGCGATGAAATCGACGCACTTCCTCGACGGCTATGCCACGGGGATATCTCTCGTCGCATCGACCCGGGGAGTCACGCTCCTACCCGCCTATGTCGAAGCGCTTCTCCCGGCCTCACTGGTCAGCCGGCCGCTCATCGAGAACGGGCCGGTGATCGAGGTCGCTGCGGGATACCGGGCCGACAATCCGTCGCCAGTCCTGGCGGCATTCCTGCGCAATATTGACGGCCTCGCAGCGGCGCGGCGGGCCGAGCGAGAGGTCTAGCTCCTCGCTTCTCGCGTGACCCTTCACGCAAACAAACTTTCCGGGGATTCAATCTTGTCAGATTGCCCCCGCGTAAAGGGATACGACGGCCGCTTCTCCCGATCCAACCCTTAAAGCTGAACGTTTGAAAGCGGCCAGGGTTACACCGAGACATCTGTGGTCGGCCTTGCTAGAAGCGCCGGATGACCTTGAATCTCACCGGCCGACCGGCCGAAATCGCGATCGATTTCGGGACGGCAAATTTGCGCATGATCCATCGCGATGGCGGCGTCATATTTGACGAGCCCTCGCTCTGCTGCCTTGAGGGAGTGCGCGATCAGCCCCATTTTACCTCTGCCGGCGCCCCTGTGTATGCGATGACTGACCGGACACCAGTCGGGATGCGTGTCCGGCGACCGCTTAATCGGGGGGTTCTTCAGGACATCGGCGCCGCTACGCATCTGCTTCGCTACGCGGTTTCAAAAGTGATCAAACGCCGGTCGATCGGCTCGCCGCGCGTCATGATTGGGCTGCCGGCGGATGTCACTCAAGCCGAGCGGAATGCCATGCTTACGGCAGCGCGGGACGCGGCGCTCAATCCCGTGTGCTTCGTACCGGAGCCGCTTGCTGCCGCTATCGGCGCAAATCTCGAGATTAACGCGCCGCAAGGTACGATGATCGTCGAGTGCGGCGCCGGGACAACCGAGGTCGCTTTATTGTCGCTGGGAGGACTCTGCCTCACACGCTCGCTGCGCGGCGGCGGGGCCGAACTCGATGCAGCGATCATCGATTATCTTCATTCCCGGCATAAGCTGCTCATTGGTCGCGGCAGTGCCGAACGGATCAAATATGCGCTTGGCAAAGCCTCCGCGCGAGGCGGCGCAGCCGATGCCATCGAAGTCAAGGGACGGAGCCTCGCATCGGGATTGCCGACTGCCATTCGCCTCGCGCCGACCGAGTTCACCGACGTTATCGAGAAACATGCTCAGCGTATCGTCGACGTCATTCTTGAACTACTCGCCCAAACGCCGCCCGAACTCAGCAGGGATATTCTTGCCCAGGGCATCCTCCTTACTGGCGGCGGCGCCGCAACCCCAGCGCTTCGCGGAAAGATCGAGTCCGGAACGGGTCTGCGCGTGATGGTTGCCGACGATGCAGACCTGTGTGTCGCACGGGGGCTGCGTCACCTCTTGAACGGCGGCCCCTCGGCGAACCACGGGTGACGCGGAGCCCCCTGCTCAAGAAACGCTTAGCGCTCCCTAACGCCCGCCACGCCGCCGAAAGAGGAAATAGGCCGCAATCACTGCTATGTTCCAGCCGAGGAACCAAATCTGCGTGGTGCTGGGGAGGCTCACTAAGAGATAGAGGCAGCCTGTGATCGCAACCGGACCAACCAGCCAGGCGGCGGGCGCACGGAAGCCGCGCCTTGCGAGCGGTGCCCGGCGGCGCATGACCAGCATCGCGATCGCCACCGTGCTGAAGGCTAGAAGCGTGCCAGCATTGGCGAGCGCGACAATCTCGCCGAGCGGCAGGAATGCCGCAATAGTAGATACCAAAAGCGCCGTGACCACAGTGGTGCGAACCGGGACGCCCGCGCGTGAGATTTTAGAAAGGCGCCGCGACAGAAGTCCGTCGCGGGCCATCGCAAAGAGGACGCGCGTCTGCCCATAAAAGAAAGCGAGGATGACCGTCGGCAAGGCGATGACTGCCGATATCGCCAGGAAATGCGCGGCCTCGGGTTGGCCTACTTCGCGCAGGATCAGTGCGAGCGGCTCGGGGCTGTTGGCAAAGCTCGCGAATGGCGCAGCGCCTAGGGCGGTGAGCGCGATCACGACATAAATCGCGATGCAGGCAAGCATTGAGCCGAGGATTCCGATCGCGAGGTCGCGCCTCGGGTTGCGCGTCTCCTCGGCCGCGCTCGCCACCGCGTCGAACCCGTAGAAGGCCGAGAAGATGATGGCGGCGGCGGCCATGATGCCCCGTTCGGTGCCGTCCGCGCCCGCGGTCTTGCCGAAACCATAGGGATTGAAAGGCGTGAGATTTGCCACATCGAACGCGGGCAGCGCGGCCCAGACGAATAGTCCGAGCGCCGCTATTTTCAGCGCGACAAGCGCGGCGCTGACGAGCGCGCTGCGCCGGGTGCCAAGCAGCAGCACCATGGTGACTACCATGACGATAAAGATGGCGGGAAGGTTGATGCTCCCGCCTTCAGCGGGACCGGCCATGAGCATCATCGGGATCCCGGGCCATTGATGAAGCAGCGGCGCCGCATAACCCGACCAGCCAACCGCGACCGCGCCCACTACCAGGCAATATTCGAGAAGCAGGCACCAGCCGATTGTCCAGGCCGCGAAATCGCCGAATACGGTGCGGGCAAAAGCGTAGGCGCCTCCCGTCGCAGGTATCATCGTGGACATTTCGGCGTAGGCGAGCGCCGCACAAGTACAGACGAGGCCCGCGATCAGGACAGCGATGAGCACGGCCGGCCCGGCCTTGTCGGCGCCAACGCCGATCAAGGTCAATATGCAGGTACCGACGATCGCGCCGACCCCGAGCGCAACAAGATGTGGCCAACCGAGCGTCCGTGCGAGACGTTCGTTCGCGGGTATGTTTTCGATCGTCCGACGAGAGGCTCCGGTCGTGATCATATTTGTGCGGCCGATCGACCGCGGCGTGACCGCCGGACGCAACATGGGATCAGGTGACGATCAGGATCGAGGCTGGGATGATGAGCGGGAGGCCGAGCACAAAGAGAACCGTGATGACGGCTTCCCAGATGGACTCGCTGCTTGTCATGATAGGCTCCTTATAGGTCGACACCCTGCCGGAATGGCGGGGCCATGATAGACGGACGCGCGCCGCAGGTGGCGCCGAAGTCCTTGACGCGGACCGCAGTTTCTGCGGTCATGGACAACCATGGCCAACGATCATTCACTCGATCGAATCGACCGGAAAATTCTCCGGCATCTTCAGGATGAGGCACGCCTCACCAACCAGGCGCTCGCGAGCCGCATCGCGCTCTCACCGAGCGCCTGTCTCTCGCGCGTACGCCGGCTGGAGGATATTGGCGTCATTCAGGGATATCACGCGCGTCTCGACCCGTTTCGCATCGATGTGGGTCTGGTCCTGTTTGTCGAGATTGGTCTCGAGGGCCGGGCACCCGACGAGCAGGTGCGGTTTCAAAAAGCGCTTTCCGCAGTTCCTGAAATCGTCGAGGCGTCGCACGTCAGTGGCCGGATCGATTATCTCCTCAAGGTCGTCGTTCGCAACATGCAGCACTGGACTGAGCTTCGTGAAATGCTGGTGGAGGGGAATTTTGGGGTGGGCAGTGTGACAACTCACGTGCTCATGGATAAAACCAAGGTTTTCACGGGCTATCCTGTCGCCGAGCAGAGGCCCGACCAGTAGCAGCGGAGCTACCAATGGCGTCCGGGCGGGTATATCTGCGATGATTGACACCGACCACCATCCGAACCAGCGGGGCGCACCGACGCTCGCCATGCTCGCCGTTCTTGCGTGTGCGATCCTGCAAATCCTGACGCCGCTTCTCCCTAACCTCGGTATCGGGCGTCCGATCGGGTCCCAATCCGATACGGTGCGTACGCTGCTGACACCGGCGGGCTGGGCGTTCTCCATATGGGGACCGCTATACGCGGGGTCGATCGCTTTCGCGCTGTTTCAGCTCTTGGCCGCGCAGCGCGGCAATGTCGGGCTCGACGCAGTACGCTGGCCCGCAGCCGGAGCCTTTCTCGGCAATGCACTTTGGGCGGCTTACACACAAGTTTATGGGCCGAGCGCCGTTTCGGCCGCCATCATCCTGTGGTCGCTGACATGTCTGATACTGGTCTACCGCCAGATTTCTTCATGGCTGACGACGCCGTCTGGAGTCGAGACCTGGTTCGTCTCGATTCCGCTCAGTGCGCTTGCGGCCTGGTTGACGGCCGCCTCGATCGTGAACATCAGCGCAAGCCTGCGCTTTCACGGGATCGACGCGAGCGAAGCTGCCGCTTCGCTGATCGGCGCGGTCGTGCTTCTCGCAGGCGGCGTGATCGCGGCGCTTGCGGTCATGCGCGACCGAGGGAATATCGCCTACGCGGCGACCTTCCTCTGGGCTTTGGCTGCCATCTATTCGGCCGGCGGGCAAACCGCGACGCCCGTCGGCATTGCTGCAGCGCTGGCAGCCGTTGTCGTTCTGGCGGGCGTTTTTGCGGGGCGCCGGGGTGCCGCGGCGCGCGCCGGGACCTGATCAGCGCTCCCGTACGATCAAAATATCACCCTCGAGCGCATCGAGGAGCTTTCGGTGGGTGCTGCCGATCAATGCGTCGAACAGCGCGCCATGGCCATTGCTTCCCACGACCGTGAGATCGATGCCGTGATCCTCGACATATTCGGGGAGCAAAGCTTCGGGGGACCCGAATTTCGCGACCGTTTTGACGGCCTTGCCAAGGGGCTCCGGGAGGCTTCCTTTTTTTTGGAGAAGCTCTCTTAGCTCTGCCTCCTTTTCACCCTGCTCGCGGGTGAAGTCGCGGTCGTCGAGCAGGCTCGAATAGGGATAATCGAACGCGTGAAAGACGGTGAGCGCAGCCGCGGGGAAGAATCCCGCCGCTACGCGGAGCGCCTCGAGTGACTCCTCCGAGGCGTCGGTCGTGGCCACCACCCGCGCATAGGGGGCGGCAGGCCGCTCCCGCGCGACGAGAACGGGAATGCGGGTCTCGCGGACCAGACGATCGACGGTGCTGCCGAGGAAGATACGGCCGAGCGTCCCGTCATGCCCGAAGCCCGTCACGATCAGGTCGCATTGCTCGCGCTCGGCGATCTTACTGATCACGAGGGCGGGGTCTCCCTCGTCGACAATCATCCGGATATTGCCAGCGGCGCTCCCGACGTCGCGCGCAAGGCGCCACCGCATGCGCTCGGCCGGATCGGCCTGGCGCCGCCACCGGCGCGGCTGCTCGTCGAGCATGTCGGCCGCGTTTGTTTCCACCACCGCAACCGCGACCAGTTCGGCCTCCCACGTGTCCGCGAGCGCCATGGCGCGATCGACCGCGCGGTCGCAGCGACAGCTAAGGTCGGTCGCCAACACAATGCGGCGGGCGGGGGAAGAGGTGGTGGTCATCTCGGATCTCCATTCGAAGCATGCGCAGCCGGTCCCCGGAGCGATGCGCATATCTCTCGCTCCGCCACGAGTTCCTGTTCAGGGCACAGTTGCTTCCTGCCTTACGCCTATGATCGTCAGTTCGCGTTCATGGCCTTCGCGGTCCGGCCACCAGATCGACTGGCCTTCGCGAAGGCCGATCAATCCGGCACCGACGGGTGTCAGGATCGAGATTCGGCCAGCCGCGATATCGGCATCCTTCGGAAAGACGAGCTTGACCGAGCGAGTGGATCCGTTGGCGTCATCGAACTCCACCGTCGCACCCATGACGACGACATCGGCCGGAATACGCCCGCGTGTGTGGAATTTTGCGCGTGCCATCTCGTCGAGCAGCATCGCGGAGACCTGCGGCGACCGTTCAGCAGCGGCGAGGGCCAGGTCGCCGAGCACGTCGGCTTCGGTGTCGATCATGTGGATAGGAGGGCGTTTCAAACGCTTGGAGCTTGTCATCTTCTTAAACTTTCGCGAGGCGAGCAGGCGCAGGGGCGCGCTCGTCAAATGTGGAGAGCAGGACTGAAAGAATGGCCCCCGGGTCAGGGGCGCAATGCACCGTATGACCGGGGGCGACTAGCCCGCGAGAAGCTGTCCACTTTCGCTACGAAAACGGCAAAGATGCTGTGCATTATGCATTGCGGCATGATGCGCCGCTTCGGACAGCGAGTCAACAGCAGCGGCGGTGCCCGCTCTATAGTGAGGGGCGAAATGGCGTCGGTTTTTGCCGGTTTCGGGCCGCCGCAACGCGCCGCGGAGGACGGCCCGTTCGTCGTCAGGGAAGCGCGGCGGTCACGATGATTTCGACGCGATAGTCGGGCGTCGCGAGCTTCACTTCCCCGGTCGCCCGCGTCGGGGCATCGGCGCCGCCGACCCACTGGTCCCAGACGTCGTTCATCGCGCCGAAGTCGCTCATGTCCGCAAGCCAGATCGTGGCTGTCAGGACACGGGATTTGTCGGTTCCCGCCTCGGCGAGGAGCGCGTCGATCTTGTCGAGCACCGCCCGGGTCTGTGCGGCTATATCCTCGCCGGGCGCGCCGATCTGGCCCGCCAGGTAGACAAGGCCGTTATGAACCACGGCCTGGCTCATGCGCGGACCCGAATGGAGGCGTTCGATAGTCATCAATATTCCTTTCCTTCAGTTTTCAAATGTAGCGATCGATGCCGAGACCGGCGGGGTCGATCGGCAGACGCTCGCCGCCGATCAGCGAAGCGATAAGCCGTCCCGATCCGCATGCCATCGTCCAGCCCAATGTGCCATGACCCGTGTTGAGATAGAGGTTCGGGATCGGCGTGGGTCCGATGATCGGCGTGCTGTCGGGGGTCATCGGGCGCAATCCGCTCCAGAAATGCGACGGTGCGTTCAAGTCGGCGCCGCCGGGAAACAGATCGCTCAGCGAATGACGCAGAGTAGCCTCGCGCTGGGGTGGTAGCGCACTGTTGAAGCCGGAGAGTTCTGCCATACCTCCCACTCGGATCCGGTTGCCAAGGCGCGTGATCGCGATCTTGTAGCTTTCGTCGAGCAGCGTCGATACCGGCGCGCGCGCCGGATCGGCGACGGGCAGGGTGATCGAATAGCCCTTTACCGGGTAAACCGGCAACGCGAGCCCGGCGGGGCGCAGAATCGCGGGCGAATGGCTGCCGAGCGCCACCAGATAAGCGTCGCCGCGGATCGTTTCGGCACTGGCATAAACGCCTCCGACGCGGCCTCCATGCATCTCGAGGCCGGTAATATACGAACCATATCGGAGCTCGACGCCCATGGCGGGCAGGTGGGCGGCGAGCTGGCGCGTAAACAGGTGACAGTCGCCGGTTTCGTCGCCTGGCAGGCGGAGACCGCCGACAAAGGGGTCCTGCGCGGCGGACAGTCCCGGCTCGGCAGCGACGCATGCGTCCCGGCCAAGTAATTCATAAGCGACGCCATAATTTTTGAGCACCGCAATATCGCCCGCGCTGTCGTCGAACTGCTTCTGGGTCCGAAACAGCTGGAGCGTTCCCTGCGCCCGCTGATCATAATCTAGCGTGAGGCGCCCGCGCAGCGCGATCAATTCGTCGCGGCTAAATTCTGCCAGCCGCACCATGCGGCTCTTGTTGAGCGCATAGCGCGCCGACGTGCAGTTTCGCAGCATCGCGGCGATCCATCGCAGCATCGCCATATCGACGCGCGGGTTAAGGATCAGCGGGGCATGTTTCATGAACAGCCAGCGCATAGCCTTCAACGGAATACCTGGCGCAGCCCAGGGCGAAGCATAGCCCGGCGAGATTTCTCCGGCATTGGCGAAGCTCGTTTCGAGCGCGGGTCCGGGCTGCCGGTCGATGAGCACCACCTCGTGCCCCGCTTCGGCCAGATAATAGGCCGATGCCACGCCGACCACCCCGGCGCCGAGAACAACCACTCTCATGCAGCTTCCCCATTGTGCTCGTTGCGCATCTGCCCGTTTTCAATGACGAAACGGGCGTGCCGCTTTCCGAGGCCGGTCAGGATTTCGTAGCCGATGGTGCCGGCATCGCGTGCGACATCGGCAACCGACTGCGAAAGGCCCAAGAGCTCCACGAAATCTCCCTCCGAAATATCTGCTTCGGCAACCCCGCCGATGTCGACCGTCAGGCTGTCCATCGAAATGCGCCCGACGATCGGAAGCCGTACGCCCCGGTACCAGGCGGCGCCTTTGCCGCCGAGGCTCCGCGGCCAGCCGTCGGCATAGCCCGTCGCGATCGTTGCGAGCCGCTGCGGCCGGCTCGCGACATGGTCAAGGCCGTAGCCGACCCCCGTGCCCGGCTCGATCGTGCGGATCTGCAAGATCCGGGCATCGAGGCGCACCGCGGGGCGCAGCGTCTTTGTTCCCGCGACCGGCGCGACACCGCACAGCGCAATCCCGGCGCGCACCAAGTCGCAGTGGAAATTCGGCGGAAGAAACGCGCCGGCGCTGTTGGCGATCGACTTCGCTACTCCGGGATAATAGGCCGCGACCGCCTCGAAGCGGCGGAGTTGGTCGATATTGACTTCGCGCGCCGGCTCGTCGCCGCACGCAAGATGCGTCATCAAGAGCCTGAGGTCGATCTCCTCCGTCAGCTCTGTGTCGCTCGCAGCGGTCAGCGCGGCTTCCGGAGACAGGCCGAGCCGGGACATGCCCGTGTCGACCTGCAGCGCGGCCGGCAGGGGCCGCGCGGCTGATCGGGCGCAGGCCCGCCACGCGGTGAGTTGGGCGGACGAATTCAGAACCGGAATAAAGCCTGCATCGGCGCATACCGCTTCGCTACCGGGGTCGAGGCCATTGAGGATCATGATGCCGCAGTCCGGCCCCAGCGTCCGCCGAAGCCGTTCGGCCTCGCTCAACCGCGCGACGAAGAAGCTGCGGCAGCCGGCGCGGCGAAGCGCGGATGCGATGGTCGCGGCGCCCAGACCATAGCCGTCAGCCTTGATAACGGCTCCGCAGGTTGCGGGCGCAACGCGCCGCACAAGAGTCTGATAGTTAGCAGCGATCGCATCATTGTCGATGATGAGGCGGCTCGAATGTGGCGGCGGATGCGATTCCAATGTCCTCTCCCTCGCTTTCGAGGGTAGCGCCAATCATGCGCAATTTTTCGCTGGATTCACCAACGTTGATGCTCATTTTCGCAATTTCTGATATTATCTGCGATCAAATGGAGAAATCTTCGTGCCGAGCCTGAGTGACATGGATCGCCGCATTCTGAACTGTCTGCGTCTGAACGCCCGGATCACCAACAGCGACCTCGCGGTCGAGGTCGGGCTTTCCCCTTCTGCCTGTTTGCGGCGTGTGCGCCTCCTCGAACAATCGGGTGTGATCCGGGGCTATACGACAATCGTTGCGGGCGGTTCGCCCGAAGAAGGGACGATCGCCATCGTGCAGGTGGAACTCGAGCGCCAGTCGGAGGAATATCTACTGCGCTTCGAAGCCGCGCTCCGTCGGCATCCGGAGGTCCAGGAATGGTTCCTCATGACGGGCGATGGCGACTATATTCTGCACGTTCAGATCGGAGGGATCGACGATTATGGCGCGTTCCACCGAGACGTGCTGTCGCGGTTGCCCGGGGTTGCCCGCATTACCTCAAGCTTCGCCATGCGCAGCCATCGCAGGATGTAATGCCTCTGTATGAACGCTGGTCAGGAGTGTTGTTTTGGTCTTTCTCAAGTTTGTGGTATAGCGCGCATCATGCTTCACGCGGTTCTCCGTTTCCTTGCCCATGCCGGCAGCCTGCTGACGCGCCGCATAGCCTCGGATGCTAGCCTCGCCGCCTGACGGCGAGGTCGTTTCCGAGGCCTGAAAACCTGGATCCGTCTCGGGGTCCTCCCTTTCTCGTTCCTGAAGAGGAAACCCGCAGTTTGCGGGTTCGTCGCGGCGTGACAGCGTCCGGAGTTCAAAATGAATAGCCCGATTTCCGAAGCCGAGGCTTTCGGTCTTCTGCAAAATAGACGCGCTGCCTTCTCGGCGGCCGCGGCGCCGCTTCTCGTCGGAGTGGACATCGATATGCCGACCGGTGCTGCCGCCGCCGATCGCCTGCTCGACATGACGATCGCGGCCTATGAAGGACGACTGGCTCCCGAGGCGCGCGCGCGCGGTTTGCCGCGTGCGGCCTACCGCCGCTTCGGCGACAATCTCGTCCCGCTGCTGAAGGATGTGCTCGGCGCCACCTTGTCGGTGGCGTTTCTCGCACGGTGCGTCGATGCCTATTGGCGCGGCGCGTCGCGCGCGATGGCGCCGCAATGACACAGAGCCTCATCTGGGTGACCCGTACCGCGCCCTTCAACAGGCTGACGGCCAAACGGCTCGTGGGCGCAGGTCATGATGCGCTCTGCGCGCCGGTGTTGCGCGTCGTTCCTGTACCCGCGCCGCCGCTCATGGCTGTGCCCGACGCGCTCGTCTTCACGAGTCTCAACGGGGTGAGGCTTCACCGGTTCTCGCCGTCGCTTGCCGATGTGCCCGTGTTCGCTGTCGGTGATCATAGCGCGCGCTATGCGCGGGCGCGCGGTTACCGACGCGTCACTTCGGCATCGGGTAACCTCGCCGATCTGGCGCGGGCGATTCGCAACGGCCTCGCCGGGCCAGCCAATATTCTGCATGTCGGCGCGGCGACGCCGGCCGGCGATCTGGCGACCCTGCTCGGATCCCCTTACCGGGTCGCGCGTTTGCCGGTTTACGGTGTCGAGGAGCGCGATCCGCGCGAGTTCGATACGATCGTGGATCGCCTTGGCGAGGTGGGTCATATCCTGATACATTCGCCGCGCGCCGGCCGCCACGTCGCGCGATGGCTCGCCGCCGTCATGCTCGAGTGGCCCGGTGTGGTCCATTGCATCTCGCCCGCTGCGGCCGAGCCTTTCGGCCAGCTTCCCGTTATTTCCAGGGTGACAGCCTCACGGCCCGACGAACGGTCGCTTCTGGCGACGTTCGTGGGAAGCCGAGATACCATGGCCTCGAGCTTCCATGAAATTCGCGGCCTTCGTCGATCCGGCGGCAGTTGGCACCCAGGGGCTAGCGAGGAGTACCATGCTTGACTTCCACAGGGGCAGCGCCATGTTGAGGACGTCATGAGCGATAATGCATCATCTCCTTCGCGCTTTGCGCACTATGTGGGCCGGCTGCTCGAACGCTAGCCGCCCCGGCTCCGCGCGCGGCGGACCCGGGGTGTTCCTCAACCACAGGCAGCGCTTCGAGGCTGGCCGGAGGCCATGACCGACAATTCGCCATTCGGAGCGGCCGCACCTTAGGTCCGCCGTTATTCCGGCGCTGAGATTGCCCGCTCGGAAGCCTTCCCGCGAAATGCGGCAAAAACGCGCCGCCAGCCTTGGTCTGGCGGCCATGGAGATTTACGTGACTGCCGCCCGGGAACAGCAATTGCTGTTCCGCCAAATACTCGACGATGCAGCGCGCCGCGCGAGTTCGATGCTCGCCGCGCCGCACGAAGCTGCGCGCCTTCGGGTCATTTCCGACCACGGCCTGACGCCGATCGAAGAGTTGGAGCATTCGCCCCTAGCCGAAGACCAATTGCTTGCAACGGCGCTCCGCCTGTATCCCGGTGCGGCGCGACCCCGGGCGATGGTCGGCGCTTTGCGGCGCCATTTCACAACCCCGCCGGGATGGCTTGCCGTCGAGGCGCAGCGGCGCGCAGCCTGGAGCGATGTGGCCGGGCGCGGGCTGCCGATCGAACGCGCCGCGCACAAGGCGGCCGATATCGAGCGCCGTCTCAAGGGCGGGAAGGCCGAAATCTCGGTCAAATTGCGCGCTTATGCCGACCTCTATGCCGATCTGTGGTGCGACCCGCGCATAGCCGCGCCCGCGCCAATCCGCCGAGAAATGCTCGCCTTGGTAAGCGCGCTGCAAGCCCGATGCGCGGCGCTCGACCCTGATGAACATTCATGATGACCCGGTGTTCGTTGGGCTCGTCGGTCGAGCCCCCGCGATTTGGCTGCCGAATGCGGATTGTCTCGCTGGTCTTATTCATCACCCTGTTTGTCGCCGCCTGCTGGGGCGTGGGCATGATGATCAATTGTTGGAGCTGAATGATGTTGCGCGAATGGGCGGAAGCCAGCTTTCACTGGGAATATAGCCTTGAAGAGATACTGGGCCTGGTTCTCGTTGCGGCGGTCATCGGCTTGTACAGCCTGATGCTCGCGATAACCAGACGACCGGCCCGCGGATGGTTGATCGCCGCCTGCGTTTCGATCGCAATCATGGCCGCAATGATCTCGGCGAGCCCCTCCCAGTCCCGTCTCGCCGCCGCCGAGGCGGCGGGAGTCGGACGATAATGCACGACAATAAACAAATCGCCCCGGAATCTTGCTGGCTCCCTTTGCGAGGCCCGAAGGATTGAAAATGAGTAAATATAAAGCACGAATGGAAAGATGGCGGCCCCGGTCGCCTACGCTAAAGGATGTCGAGGCTTTGCTCGATCGCTATCCTGACCTTGGAAAGCACGAGCTCGCCGCTCTCATGCGGCAGTTCCGGGGCCTGTCGCTCGTCGACAAGGCCGTGATCATGAGTGACGTCCGGCTCTCCCGGAAATTGTCCCATTTTTATCGCGACCACGAACCGGATCTCCAAACCCCGTTGGCAGGGTTTGCACTTTACATCCTGTTGCCCGCTGCGCTCGCGGTCGACGGCGTGCAACTGTTTCTCGGCTGACCGCGAGGCTGCCGGCCAACCGCCCACTCTCAAATCTGGCCTACTGCAGGTCGCGGAGCTTCCCTTGCCCTTCGTTCGTTTTATCCCGCTCGCCGCGAGCATAGCCGCGGCGCTCATTTCACTTCCCGGCCTTCCGGCGCCCTGGGCATGGGCGTTGCTCGCCGCGGGCGTCACATTCTCATGCATCGGGTTTTACGATCTGCGACAGCCGCTGCATTCGGTACGCCGTAATTATCCGATCGTCGGACGACTGCGATGGTTTTTCGAGGACATTCGCCCGGGCCTCCGGCAATATCTCTTCGAGGACGATCATGAGAAAACGCCTTTTTCGCGGAGCCAGCGCTCGCTTGTCTATGCGCGGGCCAAGAATGAGGTAAGCGACCGGGCCTTCGGCACGCTCGTCGACGTTTATGAAAATGGCTATGAGTTCATCGCGCATTCGACGCGCCCCGTTCCAGTCGCCGATCCGGCCGGTTTTCGGGTTCCGATCGGCGGTGAGACCTGTCGCCAGCCCTATTCGGCGTCGATCTTCAATATTTCGGCGATGAGTTTCGGTGCGCTCAGTGCGAACGCGATCCGCGCGCTCAACAAAGGGGCGAAGCTCGGCGGCTTTGCGCATGACACGGGCGAAGGCTCGATCAGTCCCTATCACCGCGAACATGGCGGCGATCTCATCTGGGAGATCGGCAGCGGCTATTTCGGCTGTCGCGACGAACAGGGGGCCTTCGATCCGGAACGCTTTGCCGAGCAGGCGGCGGATCCGCAGGTGCGCATGATCGAGCTCAAGATCAGCCAGGGGGCGAAGCCTGGCAAGGGGGGCATCCTGCCCGCCGAGAAAGTGACCCCCGAGATTGCCGCGACGCGGGGTATCCCGATGGGGCGCGACTGCATTTCCCCGCCGGGGCACTCGGCGTTCGGCACTCCGATCGAGCTCGTCCAGTTCATCGCTCGTCTGCGCGAACTGTCGCAGGGCAAGCCGGTGGGCTTCAAGCTTTGCGTGGGGCAGCCGTGGGAGTTCATGGCGATCGTGAAAGCCATGCTCAAGACGGGTATCCTGCCCGACTATATCGTCGTCGACGGCGCGGAGGGCGGCACCGGTGCCGCACCGCTCGAGTTCACCGACCATCTCGGCATGCCGCTGCGCGAAAGCCTGTTATTCGTCCACAACACGCTGGTCGGCGCGGGCCTGCGGCAGAAGATCAAGATCGGCGCCGCCGGCAAGATCGTCAGCGCTTTCGACATCGCCACCGTGATGGCGCTCGGTGCCGACTGGACCAATGCCGGACGGGGCTTCATGTTCGCGATCGGCTGCATCCAGTCGCTGTCGTGCCACACAAATCTATGCCCGACCGGGGTGGCGACGCAGGACCCGATGCGCCAGCGCGCGCTTGTCGTGGGCGACAAGGCCCACCGCGTTTACAATTTCCATCGCAACACACTGTTGGCGCTGTCCGAGATGATCGCCGCGGCGGGGCTCGATCACCCCGGCCGGCTTGGCCCGCACCATCTTGTCCGCCGGGTCAGCCTCACGGAGATCCGGCTGTTCTCGCAGTTGCACATATTTCTCGAGGACGGCGAACTGCTCGGCGGCGCTTCGGAGCGCGACTTCTACGGCGCCGCGTGGCGGCTCGCCCAGGCCGAAAGCTTCGAGATTGCCATTTAGCCGCGGCCGGGGCGGCTTTCATCCTTCATACCTTGTCGCGCGACGGCCCGTCATCCGGTCCGCGAGGCTTGATGGCCGGATCGGCTGGTACGTTGGCGCTGGCTTCGCTGCGGTCGCGATAGATCGCCGCGCGGGCAAGGAGCATCAAGGTAACCGGCGTGGTCAGCGTGACGAAAAGCGCGATCAATATCTCATGGATGACGGGACGGGTTTGAAGCACCGAAAAACAGAGTGCGGAGGCTGCGAGAATTGCCGCCATACCCGACGTTGCGCCCAGCGTCGGGGCGTGCACCCGCTCATAGAAGCTGCCCAGCCGAAGCAGTCCGGCTGCACCGAGCAGGGTGATCGCCGCGCCGGTCAGGACCAGAAATCCGACGATCAGCGCGGCCCAGGTGGGCAGATCGGGTGCCTGGATCATTCGATGACCTCTCCACGCATCAGGAAACGGCCAAGAGCCACCGTGCCGGTGAAACCGAGCAGGCCGATCACGAGCGCGGCTTCGAAATAGAGGGTTCGCCCCGTCTGTATTCCGTAGGTGACAAGGAGCAGCATCGCGGCAAGATAAAGCGCATCGAGGCCGAGGATGCGGTCCTGCGCGCGCGGTCCCCGAAGCATGCCGAGGGCCCCGCAGCCCATCGCGAGACCGAGCAATATCTGCGATGCCGTGATCGTCAGGGCAAGCACGAGCACCGTCATTCAAATATCTCCATCAGCCGGGTTTCGTAGCGATCGCGAATCTGCCGAACCCACTGATCCTCGTCGACGAGATCGAGCACATGAATCAGAATGACATGGCGGTGGGCGTCATGCTGCACCCAGAGCGATCCGGGCGTCGCGGTAATGATGACCGCCAGCGTCGCGAGCGCGTCGGGGCTGCGCAGCGCCGTTGGCAGCTCGATAAAGGCGGACTGTCGTTCCTGCGGACGCAGCAGAATGATTTTCGCGACGGCGATGTTGGAACGGACGATATCGATGAGCACGATGACGGCGAGTTGCATCGCTGCCCGGCCGATACGGACCGTCGGGCGCTCGGGCCTCAGCGAGAGCATTGTGCGGGAGACCACCACCGCGATCACGGCACCGAAGAGAATATGGCCAGGCGAGAAGCCCGTCAGCAATATCCACATTGCGAGCAGCGAAAGGGTAAGCAGCGGGAAGGGAATCAGGCGGCCGATCATGGCGCCCCGCCCGCACGGCTTCGATCGATGACCGCCGCGACATAGCCCGCCGGCTGTTGCAGCGCCGCCGAGGTCTTCGCCAGATATTCCATGACAGGACCGGCCTGGAGCATGAGCCCCAGACACACCGTGAGCAACAGGCCGATGGGCACGACTTCGACGAGACTGAGACGCGGCGGCGCATCCTCCCCCGGCGTCCAGAGCAGGTCGATACCGGCGCGCGTCATGGTCATCATGGTGGCAAGGCCGGAGACGATGATGAGCGTGATCAATATCCATCCGGCCGGTTCGACATCCCCTGCCTCCAGGAGGGCATCGATCATCGCGAACTTTGCTATGAATCCCGAAAGCGGCGGCAGTCCCGCAAGGAGAAGCGCGCAGAAGATGAAGCCGCCGCCGAGGATTGCGATGGTGCCCGGGATGACGACCCCTTCTTCGTCCGCCGCCTCCTCGATCGCACCGACATATTCATCGTCGAATACGGGTTCGGCGATGCCCGCGATCATATCCTCCTCGTCGGCATTGCGCTCGACGGGCTCGATGATCAGATAGAGAGCGCCGACCGCGAGCGTCGAACTGACCAGATAAAAAAGCATGGCGGTGATGAGCGTTTCGCCGCCGATGCCGATGGCGGCCAGCAAGGTGCCCGAGGACACGAGCACATAATAGCCGGCGACCCGCGTGAGCTGCCGGGCGGCGAGGATGCCGATGATTCCGAAGATCATCGTCGCGAGGCCGCCGTATATCAGGGCTTCGCTGGCGAAGTCGGCGGCTTCGCCCGACGTTTCGCCGAAGATGAGCGAGGAGAGGCGGAGGATGACATAGATGCCGACCTTGGTCATGATCGCGAAGAGCGCGGCAACGGGCGGGGCGGCAGCGGCGTAGGTCCGCGGAAGCCAGAAGCTCAGCGGCCAGATCCCCGCCTTGATCAGAAAGGCGATCCCGAGGATCGCCGCCCCCGCCTCGAGCAGGGCCAGGTCCGCGGGGTCAGTGCCGGCGACGCGCAGCGCGAGATCGGCCATATTGAGCGTGCCGGTGACCGAGTAGAGCGTTGCCACGCCGAGCAGGAAGAGCAGCGAGGCGGCGATGTTGATCGTGATATAGTGGAGGCTCGCGCTCGTCCGCTCGGTACCCGAGCCATGCAGGATGAGCCCATAGGAGGCCGCGAGCAGCACCTCGAAAAAGACAAAGAGATTGAAGATGTCACCGGTCAGGAAGGCGCCGTTGACGCCCATCAGCAGCAGCAGGAAGAGCGCGTGAAAACGAGGACCCGACCGGTCCCAGCGCGCAAGGGCATAGAATAGCGCCGTGAAGCCGACGACGCTGGTGAGGAGGAGCATCATCGCCGATAGCCGGTCGGCGACGAGGACGATGCCGAAAGGCGCGGCCCAATTGCCGAGCAGATAGACCGAAGGGCCGCTGTCATCGCCCACGAGCCACAGCAGGATGGCCGCATTGGTGATCAAGAGGGCGGCGGTCCCCAGGCTCAATACCCGTTTCAGGACGCGGCGACGTTCGTCGAAGGCCAGCATCAACGCGCTCGCCATGAGCGGCAGGATGATCGGCGTGATCACCAGATGGTTGAGCCAGCCCGTCATGGTTCGCCATCCTCGCCGTCGACATGATCGGTACCGGTGAGGCCCCGCGAGGCGAGGAGCACGACGAGAAGGAGCGCGGTCGTTGCAAAGGAGATGACGATCGCGGTCAGAACGAGCGCCTGGGGCAGCGGGTCGGCATAAAATGCGGCGTTCGCCGTCGCGGGGTCGCGGCCGACGATCGGAGGCGCATCGCTGCGCAGCCTGCCAGCGGCGAGGATGAAGAGGTTCACGGCGTAGGACAGGAGCGAAAGCCCCAGGATGACCTGGAAGGTCCGCGGCCGGAAGATAAGCCACAGGCCCGATGCGGTCAGCACGCCGATGGCGAGTGCGAGAACGGCCTCCATCAGACGGCCTCCTCCGCAGTGGGTGTTGAGTCCCGACCGTCGGCCGGCTTTTTCTTGGCGCGTGGCGCGCGGATCGACTGATGCGCGATCGCGATCAGGATGAGCACCGTCGTTCCGACGACAACGGCGAACACGCCGATGTCGAAAACCAGCGCCGTCGCGAGCGGAATATTGCCGATCCCCGGCACGGCAAGATAACGCGCGTCGCTGGTGAGGAAGGGATAGCCGAAGAACCATGCCGCCAGCCCGGTTCCTCCCGCACAGAGCAGGCCCGCGCTGATCCAGCGGACGGGCGCGACGTTCAGTGCCGCTTCGACGGCGCGCGTGCCGTTGGCGATATAGAGCAGGAGGATCGCGATCGACGCGGTGACGCCCCCGGCAAATCCGCCCCCGGGCAGGTCGTGCCCGCGCATCAGAAGATAGATGGCGAACATCAGGATGACCGGAAACAGCCACTGAATGATGACGCGAGGAACGAGTAGGAAGTGAACAAGGGTGTCGCCGCGCTCGTGCCCCTCGCGCGCGTCGTCGAAAGCATTCTGCCGATGTTGCTGCGCGGGCATCTCGATGCTTTCGGGCGCCGGCCGGAAACGGCGCAGCAGCGTGAAGACGGTGAGTGCGACGATCGCAAGAACCGTAATCTCGCCGAGCGTATCGAAGCCGCGGAAGTCAACGAGGATTACATTGACGACATTGGTGCCGCCGCCGCCGGGATAGGCCTCCTCGACGAAATAGCGCGAGATGCTGTCGGGCAGCGGGCGCGTCATCATCGCATAGGCGAGCGCAGCCATGCCGGTGCCCCCAAGCAGCGCGATGAACAGATCGCCACGACGCCGGAAGCCGACAGTTCCGGGCTTGCCGCCTGCCGGCCAGACGTCTGGCAGGCGCTGCGGCAGCCAACGCAGGCCGAGGAGCAGCAGCACGAGCGTCACGATTTCCACGAGCAACTGGGTCAGCGCGAGGTCGGGTGCGGAAAGCCAGATAAAGCTGATGCAGGTAGCAAGACCCGCGCCGCCAATCAGGACGAGCGCAACCAGCCGGTGGAATTTCGCGAGGATCGCCGCCGCGATCGCGCATGCCCCGCCGATCATCCACAACAGGGCAAAGATCGGGTCGATCAGCGTGTCGGCGACAGGACCGCGGCTATATCCATAGCGCAAAAAGCGCAGCGTTGCGGCGGCAATTGCGGACACGATGATGATGCGCAGCTGGACTTGCAGCCGCTTCGTGTCCAGCCAGCTTAACGACGCACGCGCCGCCCGGACGATCGCCGCGAGCACCGCTTCGAACGTTCGGCGGCCCTTGAGCCTTCCGATGACCGGCGCTTGCTCGGTGGCGTTGAGCCTGGCGCGAAACAGGACGTACAGCGCCGTGCCGCCCATCAGGGCGGCAAAGCTCATGAGCAGAGGTAGCGTGAAGCCGTGCCAGATGACGAGGCTATATTCGGGGGCGCTCCCCCCGAGCACCGCGCCTACCGCGACCGCGAGGAAGGGACCGATGGTCAGCGCGGGCAGCACGCCCACGAGCAGGCAGGCCAGGACCAGAATCTCGATGGGCAGGCGAATCCACGGCGGAGCTTCGCGCGGCTCCCGCGACAATTTTGTCGGCGCCGGTCCGAAGAAGGTCTGGTGGATGAAGCGCACCGAGTAAAGCACGCTGAACATGCTGGCGAGCGTTGCCAGATAGGGCAGGACGACATCGATGATCGTGCCGCTATGTGCCTCGAGCGCTTCTGCGAGGAACATTTCCTTGGATAGAAAGCCATTGAGCAGTGGGACGCCGGCCATCGCGGCCGCGGCGACCATCGCCAGCGTTGCGGTGACCGGCATGAAGCGTGCCAGCCCGCTGAGCAGCCGCAGATCGCGCGTGCCCGTTTCGCGGTCTATGATCCCGACGGCCATGAAGAGCGAGGCCTTGAACGTCGCATGGTTGACCGTGTGGAAAATGGCGGCGACCGCGCCGAGCGGACTGCCCAGTCCGAGCAGAAGCGTGATGAGACCGAGATGGCTGATCGTCGAATAGGCGAGAAGGCCTTTGAGATCTTGCTGGAAGATGGCGGACCATGCGCCGACCAGCAGGGTTATAAGACCGATACTGGTCACGATGAGGAACCAGCTCTCGGTTCCGGCGAGCACCGGCCAGAGCAAGATCAGCAGGAAGATGCCGGCCTTAACGAGCGTCGCGGAGTGAAGATAGGCCGAGACGGGCGTCGGGGCCGCCATCGCGTGCGGCAACCAGAAATGGAACGGAAACTGGGCGCTTTTGGTGAAGGCACCGATCAGGATCAATATCAGCGCCGGAAAATAGGCCGGGTCATTCTGAACGGCCGTTCGAGCGGCAAGTACGGCATCGACGTCGTAGCTCCCCGCCGCTCGCCCGAGCAGCATCAGCCCGACGAGCAGGCAGACACCGCCTGCCCCAGTGACGATCAGCGCCATACGCGCGCCATCCCGGGCGCTTTGATTATGATGCCAATAGCCGATCAGAAGAAAGGAAAAGAGGCCGGTTAGTTCCCAGAAAAAGGCGATCTGAATCAGATTGCCCGACAGGACGATGCCAAGCATCGCGCCCATGAACGCCTGCAGGAAGGCGAAAAAGCGCGGGACGGGGTCGGCCGCCGCCATGTAATAGCGCGCGTAAAAGCTCACGAGCGCGCCGATAATGAGGACGAGCATCGCGAACAGCCAAGTGAAGCCGTCGAGGCGGAGTATCAGGTTAAGATCGAGAGAAGGAAGCCAAGGTGTCGCGAACCGGGCAACTCTGCCTCCGCTGACCACAGGGTACAGGCTGGCGATCATTGCCGCTCCGGCGAGCGCGCTAATGCTCGTAAGGGAAGCTGCCACGTCTCGGCCGCGCTGCGGCAGGAAGGCAGCGATAACGCTCCCGACAAACGGCAAAATCAGGACGAGCAAGAGAATTCTCGTATCGTCCACCTCAGCCGTATCTCCTTCGTCCTGATTATCGACCACTCGCTATGGTCGATGGTTCCCCAACAGGGCAAGGCTTCGAACCGGATTTTCGCTAAAAATGGGTTCCTCTGGCTCAGATGTTGCGGGCTTATTGATTGTTACGGACGGGGACTGAAGACGATCACGTTGAGTTGTGCCGATGACAGTCGCATCGTTTACTGGCGAAGCAAGGTCCGCTTTTTGGGATCGCCGGCCAGAAGCTGACCGTCTCTAACCGGCCAATTCATCAATATGTCCGGCAAATGCGGCTGGCACCTTTCGACGCGGCGGCGCAATTTTCCTGATACTGGCGCTGGCTGAGCGCGCGGGCATTCTCGAAAGCCTTCTCCCATGTGGACACGAAGCTCGACCCGGAGGACGAGGAGGCGGCGCTCGCGCTGCCGCAGACGCTCGACTGGCGCTGCCAGCAGATTTCCCGCCGGATGTCGTCGCTGAGAGTCATGCCCGCGCTCTCATATTCGCCCTCGAGCTGCGCGTTCATCACATCGCGCTGCAGGAGGATCAGCGGTAGGCCGGACAGCCGTCCCGCCTTAGCGTCGCGGATGCGGCCACGAACCTGGTCTCGATAGGCCTCCGCTGCTGCGGCCTGCGCCGCCTTGGCGTCGGATGCCGCGCGTGTCTGCGCGGCGATCCGGGCATTTTCTTCGGCCATGACCGCAGCCTGGAACTGCTTGATTTCAGCCTTACGCGCCGTGATCACGCCCTCTGCGGTTGGAAAGGCTTTGCGATGGAAAGGATCGATCCAGCCCGCGGCCGTGCGAAGAGCGACATTGCGATCTTCGTCGACATAAAGATCGAGATAGGCCTCGCCGACGGGCGGCGCGGCGAGGATCGGCTTGCCGCCGACATGCTGGTAGAAGCGGACGCCTTTCGGGGTACGCCGGATGATCCACATCGAGGATCCGGCCTCGACCATTCCTATCACGTCCGCCGGATGCTCCTGAGGCCGCAAGTCGCTGCCGATCGGGGTCAGGAGCGGACCGGCGCCGGGTCCCTTGACTTCGGGGGGCGGCGGACCGCGCTTGACGAAATAGCCGAACCCGCTCCTCACCTCCACCATCTCCATTCCCGCAAACGGGTCTTCGCCGCGCTCGTTGACGATCGCGCCGCCGATCTCGAGAAGATTATAGGGGAGGCTGAAGACAGTGGTGCCGCCCGAAAAGGGATTGAAGTTATCGACCCTGAGACCGGTGTCGGTGCCGGTCGGCGTCAGGATCGCCACGTCATAGGGATGGGTGCGCGTGTGCGGCAGCACGCCCATCAGCCACGGCGGTCCGTCGGCATCCTTTGTCCAGGTCGTGATGATGCGCCGCCACGGCGTCGGACGATATTCGCCCGTGCGAAGGTCGATCAGGAACGCGCGCTGCGATCCCGCGGCATCCTTCGGGTTGAGCGGAGCCTCACCGACCGCGAGGTTGCGGCCCACGGCATATACGCGTTCGAAGCGCGGTGGAACGATCTGGCGCCCGCTCATGTCGGCGATTCCGACCAGCGGCAGATCCTTCTTCTTCGCTCCCGGCACGACGATGGTGCGGTAAAGCGGCGTACCTTTTTCGTCGTTCAGGATCGCGATGCCATTGGGCTGAGGCTTGTAGAGATAATTGACGCCAGTGGGGCAGCCATATGGCACGCGCCCTGCCGCATCGAAGCAGGGCTGGGCGGCTGCCGTGCCCGGCAGGCCGGCGGCAAGAGCCAAGGCGAAAAGATAGCGCTGCACGGTCATGACATCCCCTGATTGCACGACCCGTTGCCGTCATAGCGATAGCCTCGCGTCGATGGCAATGGCCTGGACGATGCTGACGTGTAGGCGCGCTCCGGTTTATCCTCCTTGTCCGCGAGCTTGCTGGTAAACCGGTCATCGGGATGTCCGACTTCCGCGGATCGTCCGCAAAATCGGCCCTTCCGAAATTGACCAAGACTGAGCAGAGCGGTCGGACTTTTGGTACCCCGTCGGTCAGCCATATGTTGCAAGGCGAAGTTGACGGCGCGATTGCTGCGGGGGTCTTCGAGGGCTGGCAGTAACCGGCCGTTCCATCGCAAATGGTTGACCTCGCTATTGCTCGAATGCACCTTCGCAAGCGCCGGGGCGGCGGATCGCTCAGGCAAAAGGGGGATGGTATGAGTCTTCACGAACCCACTGACCGGGAAAAGGGTTATCTCGGCCTGCCGCCGGGCGCGAACGCCAATATGAACGAATACCGGGCTGGGCGGAGCCTGAAGGATTCGGAGGCGGCCAGTTCGATCCAGACGGTCGATGCCGATGGACTGGCGCTCGCTATCGCAATGGTCGCGTCGGTCATCGCTCCTTTGGCGACCGGTTGGATCGTCTGGAGCCATGCCCCCCAATTTCTCTGGGTGATCGCTGTTTCCTATGCCGTGATGGTCTTGCTGTTGCGTCGGGCGTTGCCGCTCGGCGAAGGCGGTCGCCTGGGATGGGCGCGCGCGGCGCGCTACGCCGCATTCGCATGGCTTCTGGGATGGCTTGCGGTCTCGCTTGCCATGTTGGCCGACGCCATATTGACGTCGATGCGTGCGCCGCAGTTCATGCCGGCGTTGCAATGGCAGGGAACGATGTACGGTCGCTCGGAAGAGGAGGCGGGCTATTTCCTGGTGACGAGCAGCCCGCTCAACTGGCTGACGCCAATCCTTGCCTGGACCCTCGCCGCATGCTGGGGTCTGAATGCGAAGCTGCCCGCATTTCGGAGCGGAGCCATGCGCGTTGTAACAATAGTCCTGCTGATCCTGGCTGCGCTTTCGGCCGGAACAGCGGCGATGATGGTCGCCGGGTAGAGGCGCACCCGGTTACCGGCTCCTGAGATCCTTGGTTCACGCCCGTCGAGGGATCGAGGCGGCACGGTCCCGGCGATGTCCAACGTCATCGTGGGTCTTGCGCGTGTACGCCGGGCGATAGACCCATGGTTCGGTCAAGCTGCTTCGAGAAGCCATGCCGCGCATTTGTTCGCGCATGATTGCAGGATTATCTTCCGTCCGGTTGCAGGCGCATGGAATGAAGGTGGCGGCCTCTGCCTATTACCGACCGGGCAACCACCTTGCCCGCTCGTCATTGGTCGTGATCGAGTGCGGTCTTCGCTCATAAACGGTCGCTGCGGAAGCGATACGGTGGCCGCTTATGCGTTCGCCGGCGGCGATCCGACTGAGACGTAACGTCGGGCCGCCGCACGGCGATACGCGCAGAAGCGCACAGGTACAGCGACCGATCGGTCCCGGTTGGCGCCCGTGCGTCTCTCAAATGCGGCAGTTGAAGAAAAGTTTCATGAACCGCCTCGCGGAGATTCAGCGGGGTCTCGCGGTTGCGCGCACGTCGGAAGCAGGGCACCAACGGAGCGTTTCTTCGCCGAACTCCGGATCCCCGATCGCAATCCGGTCGGGCCCGAGGACGCGGAGAGTTTCACCCGTGGCCGCGTCCGTGATCCATCCGGCGCCGCGCCGTTTCGCGCCGGCGATAGAATTCATGCGGGCGGCATTAAACGGTTGGATGTCGATCCAGCCAGTGCGCTTGCCGTCATAATAGAAGAGAAGCTCCCGGGCTGAACCGCATGCAGCCGCAACTGGCGCATAGTGACCGGGGCGAATATTGAACGGCGGGACGGACGCGGGCATCGCCGCCGCTGCAGGAGCCGCTGCCGCGCTGCCTCCGGCCAGCTGCGGTCGCTCGGTCCGTATCGCCGCTTGCATGGGCGGCGACAGCTGGCTGAAACTGCATTGGGTAAACGCGGTATCGCTGACATCGACGCCGCCGCTTCCATTCAGGAAGCTGACGAAGCGCTTCGTGAACTTGCCCGGCGCCCCGGCTTTCACCGCGAGACTTCCGTAAAGCCCCTTGTCTTCCGTCGACCAGGCGAGCGTGTATCCCTTGTAGTGGCGGCTGGTCTCGGCGCTCCCCGGTGCAGGGCCGGTCCGCGCTATGAGATGGACCTTCGCATAGGAGCTATTCCCCGGGCTGCCCAGGGTGACCTCGCCGAAGTTGGTCGCGTCGAAGAAGAAGACCCCCGTGGCCTTGCCGCACCCTTGGAAATCTTCGGCGTAGATTCCAGGCGCGATCGGCAGACTTGCCGCGGCATGGGCGGGCGTTGTGGCGACCCCGCCAAGCGCGAGAAATGATAGCGATATTCTGTGCATGATTGACATCGGTTCCCCCCGGATTTTGGCAACTCCGTAGGAGATGCCTCGCGTCTTCGTCGGGCGCTACATGTTTTTTTCCGGAAAGGAGATGCGGTCGCCGCGTGGTTTCGGAACCGTCCCGCCAAGGCTCTGAGCCGATCGGCAACCCTTGATAGTCGGAAGCACCTTGCCGCGAATGACCCCTGTCAATGTCGGCACCAGTCGATGACCGGCGCCGACGTTGCCAGGGCTATGCAGGCCATGGGGGTGGGCAGGGCAGGAGATAGCAGGTCGGCCTTCATGCTCTGCGCCCCTGAACGAGACGGACTGCTATCGGACGAACTATCCGACGGCCGCTTGAACTTTCGCGCCACCGGTTCTGGTCAACTTAACGCGGCCCTGACAAGGGACGGGCAATTCGCCGCCGCCGCGGGAACGGGCGCCGCAGGCTTGCGGTCCTTTCGCAGACCGAGCGCGCTTCCGACGGACCGTGTGACCATGCGAAAGACGCCGCCCGATTTCTTCTTCGATTTGCCGGGAGAATCGAAGGCGATCGAAGGGCTTGACAGCGTGCCGGTGATCCGGAGGGGATCGGCGAGTTTCAGCGCGGCCTTCTCCCTTGCCGCTCCGGACATGGTGAGCGCGATCGTCTCGCCGTCGAGGTTGATCCGTCCGCGGCCGCTTCCTCTCGAGATCTCCGTATCGATCGCAATCGGCGCTGGCGTCAGCACGCCGCCCTTCACCGTGAAGGCGAGGATCGCGCAGCGGAGGGGTGTCATCGCGTCCTCGTCGCCAAGCTTCTGGCTGATCGCGCCGCCGAGATCCTGTCCCAAAATGAAGGCGGCTGCCCGGTTTACAGTTCCGCTGCTCGCGGCAAATGCTATCTTGCCATTGCCCGACGCAAAGGCCTCGCGGATCGTGTCACCCCGGCCGGTTATCCGGATCACTCCCTGCAGCGGCCCGCGGATCATGTCGGGCTGGCCGATCATCGTATCGAGCGAGCTTCCGGTGAGGCGAAGATCGGTCGAGAGGATGGGGATATTGCCGCGCGAGTCGACTTCCACCCGGCCGGTCAGTCGGCCGCTATCCAGCCCAGCGACTATATTCTCGACCTTGAGCATGCGGCGGTCGAGGACCAGGTTGCCCTTGATGCTACGGAAGGCGGACCCGCCCTTAATGAGGAGCTGCTTGGCCGAGAAGCGAATGATCCCGTCGGTGGGACCCATCTTGCCGAGATTGATCCGGGTGTCGGGTATCACGCGCGGGCCGATGCGTGCCGCCTTGGCGCGCGCAAGCGCGAGCCCGGCGTCGTCGGCCAGATCGTCGAAGTCGAACTGCGGTGCCTCGACGGTCGCGTCGATCCTGGTGCGGCCATCGCGCTTCAACACGGTGGCTTTCGCGTGAAGCCGCGACCGGCCGATCGTGCCGTCTAGCCGGTCGATATGCCAGTCGCTGCCGTCGCGGCGGACGTCGCCGGAAAGATCGATGTCCTGCGTGCCGAACAGTCCGGCCTCGATAATATAATCGAGCTGCTTGAGGGTGTTCCCCTTTGCATGCATGCGGAATGTCATCGACCGGGCATTGAGCGCCCCCGCCATCGTGCCGCGCGCCTCGAGATCGAACGCACCTGCTGCGAGGCGGGCGGTAAAAGGCCAAGCGGCGCCAGCATCCTTTCCCGCGAGAGCGCCGCCGCTTGCGGTCAGCCGGGCGGGTGCCCCGTCGAAGCGGCCGCTTGCGTCGATCTTCAAGCCCGAAGTCGGGCTCGCCGCAAGGCTGCCTCCAAGATCGAGGCGCCGCTTGGCGTCGCGAAGCGAGAAGCGTGCCCGCTCGATAACAAGCCGCTCGAGCCGGAAGGCACGTTCGGAGGCGGGCGTCGTCCGGTCCGCTCGCCCGCCCCAATTGCTCCTGCCCGTTTCGTCGCGCACGAGCGCTGCGTCGAGATCCGATATCTTCAGCGTCCGGATGGCGGGATTGCCGGTGACGATCGACCAGATCGGCACGCGGGACCTCGCGCTCCCGACCTTCAAGAACTCGCCACGTCCCGCCCACGCGGGTTGACCGATGCGGACATCGCGAACGATGATTTCGGGCGTGAAGGAGAAAAGCTCCGCGCGCGACACTGCGCCGATCGTCACCGGCGCCCCAAGCTCTTCCGAGAGCTTGCGCTCCGCGATGTCGCGCAGCGCGCCGACCGGAAAGGCGCCGAGACCAAGGAGGATGAAGGCCGCAAGCACAAAACCGGCCGCCAAGGCGGTGCATGGCCGAGGCCGGCGCGAATGAGTCCGGGGCGATGGCGGAGCCCCGGGAGAGCCTTCGGCGCTGCGGGCTTCCGGAATGCGCCGGACACGGAAAGGCCCGCGCAGCCGAGCTGCGCGGGCCACCGCTGACCACCAGGAGGTCAGTAGCTGTTCTCGAAATCGTCGATCTCGCGCTCGGCCTCATCCTGGGCGCGTCCGTATTTTTCCTGGATCTTGCCTGCGAGGATTTTGCGGTTGCCGTTGATCTGGTCGATCTCGTCATTGGTGAGTTCGCCCCACTTCTTCTGGACATGACCTTTGACCTGTTCCCAATTGCCCTTGAGGGTATCGCTGTTCATCCTATTTCTCCATGGTTGAGCACCGGAAATGGAACGCCGAAAGCGGCGCATGGTTCCAAGAAATATCTATAAAAAGCAGTATGTTATAGTGCATGGCGAAGGCCGACGCAGGACGTCTGCGCGCCGTCGGCTAGCTGTTTCGATGGCCCGGAGATGCGGCAGTAGGCCGCGTCAGTAGGTCGATGGCGGATCCGAGGCGGGGAAGGATTCGTCGGACGCCTGGTCGACCGGCTCCCACGGACGGCGGACTTCGTCGCGCATCCCCGCCGGCCCCGCCGAGCGCGTCTGGTCGAAATTTTCGGGATGGGTTTCGCCATTCGCGAACGCCGCCGAATGATTGCCGGCAAGGGCGGTCTTCGACTTGCTCCGCGTGAACCAGAACAACGCGCCGAGCGTGCCGAGCGCGAGAAGCTTGCTGAAGCCGGAGTTGCTGTTCGTTTCGGTCATAGGGGCCATCCTCTCGCTTGGCGGTCTGACGGACAAGCGCGCGCCGAGGGTCAAAGTTGCCTCGAATCGCTGTCGGAGCCGCCTCTTTTCGCTCCGACTTATCCTATGATGGAACGGGTCCTTCGCAGCGACGGGACGGACTTCGCGCGACCGGGCGGAAAATCCCAAAAAAGAAGCGGCGAGAGGCATGGGCCACTCGCCGCTTCAACGATGCACGCATCGCCCCCCTCCATCCACCTTGCGGCCGTGGGTCGCATTAGGCCCCTCGGCGGATCGAGATGTTGTGTCGACGCTTAGCGGACTCCCCGGCAGAATCTTGTAAAAAGCCGACAAATCATTTCCCGGCGGGAAAAATATTCGAATATTGGGCTCGGCATCATCGGCTGCGGCACGGAGTCCATCAGCCTGTGGACACCGCCGGGCCCATGAGTGCGCCAAGCTGGGCGAGAATGGCTTCGCGCTCGAAAGGCTTGCGGACGACCGGCACGCTCGCAAGATCGTCGGGGATCGCGCCATCGTCGCCATAGCCGGTCGCGAAGAGGAATGGCGATCCTTGCTCCATCAGCGTCCTTGCGATCGCCTCGGATGTCTCGGCACCGAGGTTGACGTCGAGAACCGCAAAGTCGGGACGGTGGCGGGAGAGAAAGTCGATCGCGTCGCGCGGTGTCGTCAGGGTCGCAAGGATGCTGACACCCGCCTCTTCGAGTATCTGTTCGAGGTCGATCGCGATCAGCATCTGGTCCTCGACGAGCAGCGCGGTCTTTCCGTCGAGGTGCCCGCTGAAATTATCGTCAGGCGCCATATCGTCGTCCTTGTTCGGGATCGCCGGCGCTTCGCGAAGCGAAATGAAGCGCCCGGGAATGAGAAACTCCGCATGAAGCCCCTCGGCCTTGTAGTCGAGGTGGCTCGTGCCGCCGAGGTCGAACGGCACGCTGCGTTCGATGAGGACCGAGCCGAAGCCGCGGCGGCTCGGCATGTCGACACGCGGACCGCCGCTTTCCTGCCAGCGGATCTGGCAGGCACCGGTCTCCGAGAGCGACCAGCCGACCGAGAGCCGCCCCTTGCTCGCCGACAGCGCGCCATATTTGGCGGCATTGGTCGACAGTTCGTGAAGAACCAGCGCCATGATCGAATAGGCGCGGGCATCCATCCAGACCGGTGGGCCGTCAAGGACGATCCGCTCGCCGTCGCCCCAATAGGGCATGAGTTCGGCCTTCAGAAGGTCGGCGAGCGCGCCGCCGCCGTCGCTGCGCACCACCTGGTCGTGGGCGAGCGACAGCGCCTGGATGCGGCCGCGCAGCGAATTGGCATAATTCTCGAGGGTCTCGCCGTCGGCGGTCGGATGCACGACGAGCGAGCGGATGACCGCGAGGATATTCTTCACCCGGTGATTGAGCTCCTCGTTGAGCATGCGCTGGCGCAGCTCCGCTTTCGAGCGTTCGTCGGCGAGGCGTTCGCTGTGCTGGAGGATCACCTCGACGAGCGCGGCGCGCGCGGCCTCGGCGAACTTGCGGTCGGCCTCGGTCCACGGCGTGCTCTCGTGCCGCACCGTCTCTTTCCAGATCGCGAAGCTCTTGCGCGGCGTGAGCCGGTCGCCGAGCGGACCCGTCTCATAGGTCTTGTCGGGATTGCCCGCCCAGTCAAGCGTGTGCACGACCTCTTTGCGGAAAAAGAAGAGAAAATCGCGCGGCCGCTGCGACAGGGGCACGATCAGCACCCCCGCCGCCTTGTCGGCATAGGCCTCCGCTCCCGGTACGGCGTTCGCGAGCTTGTGGCTCGCCCAGATCTGACCCTCAGCGACGTTCTCGGCGAGGCGCGTTAGGGCGACGATCGCCTCGCGTGCCGGGACGTCGCCGACCGTCGTGAGTTGCCCGTCTAGCCACATTGCGGCGCTGTCGGCCGGAATGAGTTTTGAAAATTCGGGAAGCTTCTCACGCAGCATCGCATTGATGTCGAGCGTGCCGACCGTGTCGCGGAGGAAAGAGTCGAGCGCTTCGCGCGCCGCATGCGCGGCTTCGAGCGTCTGCTTGTGGCCGAGCGCGCTGAGGTGCAGCGAGAAGAATTCGCCGAACATCTCGGCGGCGACGCGCTGCGCCATGGTCAGCGTGCGCGGACCATAATGATGACAGGCGATGAGCCCCCAGAGCTCCCCATCGACGATGATCGAGATCGACATCGACGCCCCGACCCCCATATTGCGCAGATATTCGCAGTGGATCGGCGACACGCTTCTGAGATGCGCAAACGAGAGGTCGAGCGGCTCGCCCGAGGCATCGAGCGCGGGATCGATCGCGATCCGTTCGAAGTTCGCGTCCGAGATGATGCGGATGCTGTTCTTGAGATACAGCGCGCGCGCCTGCTGCGGGATATCGGTCGCGGGAAAATATTGGCCGAGAAAGCTTTCGAGGTCACCGCGCTTGACCTCGCTGATGACCTTGCCCGCGCCATCGGGACCGAACTGGTAAATCATGACCCGGTCGTAGCCGAGCGCAGCTTGTACGAGACGGGCGCCGTCACGGGTGAGGCGGTCGATCTTGTCGATCGTAGCGATGCGCCCGGTCATTGCGCGCGCCATTTCGAGCGGCGCGGCTATCTCGCCCTGCGCCGGCTCGAACTCGATGATCGCGCTGCCCTTGAAACGGTGAACCGAGACATCGAAGCGCCGGCCGTTCGGGAGCGCATGGTCGAACAGAAGGGCGGACCGTCCGCTGAGCTGCGCGCGAGACAGCGCGTTGCGCAGCTCATGCGTGAACTCGGGTCCCGCTATGCCGGCCAGGTCGCGGCCGTTGAGCGCATCTTCGATCCCGAGCATCTGGCCGCAATTGCGCGAATGGCGGAGGATAGTGACGGCAGCGGCGTCGCACGCGAGGAGGCAGCCATGCGGCTGGATGCTGCCCGGAATATGGATCGGCTCGCGATCGCAATTGGTCAGGTCGACCTGGGGGGTGTCGGTCATATCGTCTCTGGCAAATAAAGGGCGAGGGCGAGGTCGAAGGTCAGCGCGGCGCCTTCAAGGACCTCGGCATGATAGGGGGACGGCGTGTCGGAAAGAAGGTGCAGAAAGGCCGGCCACCGTGTCCGGTCGGACGATTGGGCGGCGAGATGACCGGCGCCATTGCCCGCCGAAAACCCGAGGCTCCGCGCTCGCTGCACCAACAGCCGCGAACCGAGCGCTGAGCCTTCGAGGACGTAGGACATGCCGAGACGTCGCGGCCCGCTCGCGGCGAAACCGGGAGGGGGAGGGGCGTGGGGAATGGTCTCGCCCAACACCGCCAGATCCGCCTTCAGCAGCGGCGCGAGGGCGAGCGGCGGCCAGGGCGCGAAGTCGGCGAGCGCCATCTCTGCCGCCGCGCGGAACCGGTAGCTCGCGCGCAGGAACCCGCGATAGGCATCCAGCGTCTCGAACACCCCGATCGACGCGTCCAGCCTCTCATGCTGCGCGGCGGTATGAACGCGCAGGGCGCTATGGAGGGGCTGAGATGTCAATATGCGATCCGGTTGTTCGCGGTCTTATTAGGCCATAGTCCCCTTGTCACGCCCGGATTTCCTCGACTTATCCTAGGTTAAGTTTGCAACCTTGATGGCATTCAGGAACTCCCCGCGCGCTGCCGGGTTCTCGAACACGGCCGCTTTGCCTCGCGATGAGGCAGGGCGAGCGACGGTTCAGGAAGGGCGAAGATTTTGGAACAGGCTGGAACGGATATCGGCGCGGTTCTCGCCAGCATGTTCGAGCAGGCGCCGACCTTCATGGCGATGCTCCGCGGCCCCGAACATCGGTTCGAACATGTGAACCCCGCCTATGTCCGGTTGATCGGTGGACGGTCGGTCGTCGGCCTGACTGTTGCCGAGGCGCTGCCCGATGCGGTCGATCAGGGCTTCCTCTTCATTCTCGATCGCGTTTACCGGACCGGCGAAGCTTATACCGCCCGCAATGCGCGCTTCATGATGCAGGCGACGCCGGGCGCCGATCCCGACGAGCATTTCCTCGATTTCGTCTACCAGCCGATCACCGGGCCAGAGGGAAAAGTGGTCGGCGTATTCGTCCAAGGGACCGATGTCACCGAACGCGTGCACGCCGACCGCGTGCGGCGCGAGAGCGAGGAATTGTACCGCGGCCTGTTCGATGCGATCGACGAAGGTTTCTGCATCATCGAATTCTTCGACGGACCGCATGGCCCGGACAGCGACTATATCCATGTCGAGGCGAATGCCGCTTATGTAAGCCATGCCGGCATTCCCGACGTCGTCGGGCAGAAGCTGCGCGAAATGGTCGGCGACGAGGCCGATAGCTGGGTCGAGCGTTATGGCGCCGTCCTTCGCACCGGTGAGCCGATCCGCTTCCAGCAGGAGCTTGTCGCAACCGGGCGCTTCCTCGAACTCGCGGCGGTGCGGATCGAGCCGCCAAGCAAGCGCCAGGTCGCGGTGCTGTTCCAGGATATCACTGCGCGCCGCCGCGCGGAGATCGCGCTTGCCGAGCTCAACGCGACGCTCGAGAAGCAGGTCGAGGACCGGACCAACGAGCTGATGGCCGTCGAGGAAGCACTCCGCCAGAGCCAGAAAATGGAGGCGGTCGGCCAACTCACCGGCGGTATTGCGCACGATTTCAACAATATCCTCGCCGGCATCGGCGGCAGCCTCGAGGTGATGACCGCGCGGCTTGCGCAGGGGCGGGTGGGCGAACTCGATCGCTATATCACCGCCGCCACCTCGGCAACGCGGCGCGCCGCCAATCTCACGCAGCGACTTCTCGCTTTCTCGCGGAGACAGACGCTCGATCCGAAGCCGACCGCGATCAACCGGCTCGTCGACGACATGCTGGAGCTGATCGGTCGCAGCGTCGGGCCGCCGGTCGATGTAGAGACAGTCGGTGGCACCGGGCTCTGGACGATCAATGTCGATGCCGGGCAGCTCGAAAATGCGCTGCTCAACCTCTGCATCAATGCCCGCGACGCGATGCCCGGTGGCGGCAAGCTGACGATCGAGACCTCCAATCGCTGGATGGACGAGAGCGCCGCGATCATGCGCGGGATCGAGCCGGGACAATATGTCTCCTTGTGCGTTTCTGACACCGGCAGCGGCATGGACGACGAGACCGCAGCGCGCGCGTTCGATCCCTTTTTCACGACCAAGCCTACCGGCGAAGGCACCGGGCTCGGGCTCTCGATGGTTTACGGCTTCGCAGCGCAATCGGGCGGCGCGGCCCGCATCTATACGGAGGCGGGCAAGGGCACGATGGTGTGCATCTATTTTCCGCGCCACCGCGATAGCAGCGCGCCTGCCGACGAAACACAGATCGCCGCTTCTGAACCCATTCCCCTTTCGTCACGTGGCGAGACGATCCTCCTTGTCGATGACGAACCGCTTGTCCGGATGCTGGCGGCCGAACAGCTCGAACATCTCGGTTATCATGTGATCGAGGCCGAGGACGGGCCGAGCGCGCTCCGGCTGCTTGCCGGCGGCGAACCCATCAGCCTGCTCATCACCGACGTCGGGCTGCCGGGGGGCATGAACGGGCGCCAGCTTGCCGAGACGGTGCGCGAGACCCTTCCGGATCTCGAGATTCTTTTCATCACCGGCTATGCCGAGAATGCGGTGCTCAACCATGGTCACCTCGCGCCGGGGATGCATGTCATGACGAAGCCCTTCCAGATGGACAGCTTCGCGCGGCGGGTGAAGGCGCTTATCGGCGGAGGCTGATACCGATTTCGGTCATGCCTTCGGCCGACCTCACCCAATTCCCCTCTTGTCGGCGCTAGACCGGGACCGGAGTTACAGTCTCGTCGACGACTTCGAGGGGACTGCCGGGCTGCCGGCCATCGACGGCCAGAATGAGCAAGGCGAAGGAGAGCTGGCCGTCCTCGGTGGTCACGTTGATACGCAGGCCACTGTCCGTAAGGCTGTGACCGGGATCGTCGGCGAGAAGGTTCGCCCCATAGCGAACCGCCGCGCGCTTTGCGTCGCCAGGGCTCGCAAGCTCCATGCCCAAATCGTCAAGATCGATCGAGCCATCGACGATGTGGAAGAAATAGCGGGCCATGGGTTCACTTTCCGATGTCGCGGCGCCGGTGCCTTCCCGATCAACCAATCAGCTGTCATTTCGATGCAGATACAGGTCATTAAATCCTGCGATATGTTGGAGCGTCGCGAGATTGCCGATGGTGAGACGCCGCGACACGCGCTTCACGGCGCCCTCGCGCTCAAGGACCTTGATGGTCCGGTTGACGTGCACGGGCGTGAGGCCGAGAAGGTCGGCGAGTTGCTCCTGCGTCAACGGCAGTTCGAGCCCGGCAAGCGGTTCGCCGGCTATCCGGGTAATGCGGTGATTGAGTTCGCAGAGCAGATGGGCAAGGCGCGCCAAGGCATTGCGCCGCCCGATATTGAGCAGCCACTCGCGACCGATCGAGGCTTCGACCAATATGTCGACAAGGACCGCGCGCGCTAGCCCCGGACGCGGCGCGACGATCTTTTCGAGTTCCTTCAGCGGAAAAACCGCGAGTTCGACGTCGGTAAGGGCTTGCAAGCCGTGATCGGCGACCTCGAGATAGAGCGACTGGAAGTCGAGGGCGTCGCCGGGAATCTTGAGCGAAACGATCTGTCGGCCTCCGTCCGCGGCCGATTTATGCCGATGGGCAAAGCCTGAAAGAAGGACCGGGCAAATGACCGCCTTCTCTCCCTCGCGGAAGATGGTGTCGTTCGGACCGAGCCGCCTGATGGCGTAGGGAAGCGCGAGAACCGCCTCCTGATCGGCGGTCGAAAGTCGGCTGTGGCTCATCAGCTTGCGAAGAAATATTCCCAGCCGTTCGCGCGTCGCGCCTTGGCCGCTATCGCCCATCCAGCGTGGCCCCGTCGCTAGATCATTCTTCACCTCTGTTCCCCTTCCAACGGTAAATGTGTCCGTTGCGAGGAAAACAGAAATCTGATGAATCCGTTCCGTGCTTTCTGATCGAAATGCCGGACGCGCAAACGCGCGTCCGGGCCATTCCGTTCATGCCGGTCTAGCAGTTGCCCTTGACGCCATCGACACAGTCTCCGGCGGACTCGACGTCCTTGCCCGCGCCTTCGATCGTATTGCACGCCGACAGGATCAGCATGCCGCTCATTGCGAAAATTGTCAGAAGCTTCTTCATCGTCATTCTCCGCCGATAAGGGTTCATCACCCTTCCGTTCGATCCTCTGAAAACAGCCGTGCGCAGCGGCGGTTCCCCGGCATGGGCGGCGTTCCGGCCGAAACGTTCGAAATGATCGCCATTTCGGGGAGATCCGAGCCCTCAGGGCTTCGGGAGTATCGCGTCGTGCGGAGGCCGCTGGCTTGCGGAAGGGGGCCGGAGTGACCAAGTTGATCTCGTCACCCACGAGAGAAATGATCCTTTGTCGAAGATTGTGAATGGAGCCAGCCTGCAGCCTCGCTCCGGGGCGGCGCCGAAGACGATCGTGCTGCTGCTGCATGGGTTCGGATCCAGCGGTACCGACATGATTTCGCTGGCACCGCAGTGGCGGGACGCGTTGCCCGACACGCTGTTTCTCGCGCCGCACGCTCCGCAGCGCTGCGATATGATGGAAGCGGGATACCAATGGTGGGGGCTTTCCGGGTTTGCGCCGTCTGCCCTCGCTGCCGGAGCGGCGTCGGCGGCGCCGGCGATCGATGCCTTCATCGACCGCAAGCTTGCCCAATATGGACTGACCGAGGCCGATCTGGCGCTTGTCGGCTTCAGCCAAGGAACGATGATGGCGCTTCATGTCGCGCTGCGGCGCCCGCGCGCGGTCGCCGCCGTCGTCGGCTATTCGGGCATGCTCGCCGGAACGCTCGGGCTGGAGCGCAGTCGTATACCGAAGCCGCCCGTGCTGCTCGTCCACGGCACGGCCGACCCGGTGGTGCCGATCGCCGCGCTGCACATGTCCGAAAGCGAACTGAAGCGCCTCGATGTCGATGTCACGACGCATGTTTCTTACGGAGTTGGCCATTCCGTCGATCCCGTCGGGCTCCGGCTCGGCCGGGAGTTTGTGGAGGACGCCTTCGCTCGCTGATCGGCTCGTCCCGTTCGGGCCGGTCGCCGGCTGGCCTGGCTACGACCGCTCACGCGCTGCGGACGCCACCGCGTCACGGGCCTGGCGAGGGCGACGGACCCTGATCGGAATATAGTCGGACGTGATGACGAGTTCCCTGATGCTGGACGCGGGCGTCAGGTGAATGAAAAGATCCTGTTCGCCCGCGGCGGGCGCGAGATCGAACGCCTGCTCGGCTTCATACATATCGTCTCGGTGCGCCTGGCTCCAGCCGCGAACGCTCTTGAGCGCCCGCGCCTTCGCTTTCGCGAGATCGTCCGCAACGAGGAACATATTCTTGTGGAGTTCGGCAAATTCGCCGGGCGCATATCCGCCGAGGTTCACATAATAGAGGCGCTCGGGACCCGCAAAGGGCTCCGGCCGCAGCGTGACGTCATAGCCGTCTACCTGATCGAGCTCGGCCCAGCAGTCGATATGCAGGCTTTTGGGGATGCCCCACCATTGCTGGCGCAGCCTGTCATAGGTGTCGCGTATTGAGGGCGCGACGACGAAGCGCATGTCGTGAAGCTCGATATTGGCGCGCTCATGTTCGCCGCCGATATAGATGGCGAATAGCTTCATGCCGCGACTTCCGCCGATGCGCCGTCCGATTCCGTTCTGGCGTCCCGCTCGAGGGCCGATGCCAGCTGCTCGGCCACTATCGCTCCCATCTCGTGGGAACTTGTGATGCCTTGGATGAAGGGATGCCGGCCTAGCAGGAACGGCAGGCTGAGACAGAAAAGCTGGTCGTCCGGAATGTCATTTGCAACGGGGTGAAACTGGTCGTCGACCGCGATGCCGCGCAGCGCGCTTGCGGGTGCGTCGGGCTGGGCGTCGCGGATCACGCCTTGGCTTAGCAGAGAAGGGAAGGGGAACGCCTTGGCGGCGAGGGGCCGCTGGCCGGTGGCTTCGATAAAGACATCATAAGCATGGCTCGCGCCCTCGGCGATGACGACCGCGCCGCCTTCGGGCCGATGATTGTCGATGCGGTACTCGTCGCCGATCGCCATCACTGACAGCTTGCCAGCGCGGTGAAGCGCGAGCATCCGCCGGATCGAGACGTGCGGCACGGTCGCATAATCGTCGACGAACACCGGTTTGAAATGCTTGTTGAAGCGGCGATATTCCTCGGGGTCGAGGTGAGGGACGATGAGCGCGAGCACTTCGTGCATCCGCAAGATGGCATATCGCCACGGCACGACGCGTTCGTTGGCGTAATTCTGCTCGGCCTCGGCGAGATTCTGCTCCGCCCAGTTGAACGGGTCGATGTCGGCGCGGTTCGCGAAATAGCCTTCGCAGAAATCTTCCAGTTCGAGGCCGTCCAGGCCGATCGCATCGGCATAGCCTGGATCGGCGGCAGCCAGCTCCTCCTTGAACAGCGCGAAGGCCGGCTCGAGGAGCAAGCCGTCCGCAGCGATCAGCGCCTCCATCGCCTCGGCGGTGCAGATCGCAAGCGGTTCATAGGGCAGGGGCGCGAAGAAATCGGCTTCGGGCAGCAGGCCCTTTCGCGACATCATCGTCATGTGGAAGGCGTCGGTCCCCGCGACAGGTTGATAGACGGTGCTGCCGTCCACATTGTCGACGAATTCGCCGTGCGCGACAGCCAGCGCGACGGCGGCGTCGATCGCGCTCAGCGAGGATCCGCGAATGCCGACATTGCACGGCGGGATCGCTGCGAGGGCGGTCGCGGGCCAGGGGCTGATAAAATAGCCGGGCCGCACCTCCGGATTTTCGGGCCATTGGTGGCCCGTCGCCAGCACCACATGATCGAAGCACTCCTCGCGAAGTGCGCCCGATCGCTCACGAACCTGGAGCGTCATGGATTCAGGGCCGCTGATGGCATCGACGACCCGGCAGCGTGTTCGTAGCGTCACGTCGATCCCCATGTCGCGGGCGCGATCGAGGAGCGCGTCAAAGCTGTCGTGAAAATAGTTCCCGAGCACGAGGCGCGGATAGAAGGCCCGGTCGTCGATCTGGTTTCGATCGATGCCCATCGCACCGAGCCGGGCGTCGGGTTGCGCCTGAAGCCAGTCGACGAGGCTTGCTCCAAGCGGAGGAATCTCGACGCTCGCGATATTGGCGAGCATCGCCGGATCATTCCAGCCCGGGCTGTAGGGCGTGCCGCACCCTGCAACCGGCTGCGCCTCGAAGATGGTCAGCGCAAAGGGTTCGGGGTGGCGGTTCAGCAATGCGTGCAAGGTGTAAATGGCTGTCGGGCCCGCGCCGACGAAAGCGATTGATCTGGTCATGTCGCCATAAATGCTTCGCGAGATCAAAAGCTCCGCGCTTTTCGGCTTGGATGAAGAGGCGCTTGCCCCGACTTGATCTGCATCAGATCGAGACCGGGCGTCGGTGGTCCATTTGGCGAATCTTACCTGTGATTGCGCCGGTCAGCCCGCGGGAAGCTTGACCTCGGGCAGGGCGTCGAGCCGGGCTTTGGTCATCGTCGTCTGAAGGTCGGTATCGCTCCCCTTGACCACGGGCTTTAGCCCAAGGATCGGGACATGGACGTAGCGGTCGCCCGGACCTTCGAGTTCGACGAGCAGGCGGTCGACTTTCTGGTCGGAATCGCGAATCACCTGGGCAACCTCGCCGAGCTCCTTGCCATCGACGTCGACAAGATCGGCGTCGAGCAGCTGGGCTTCGCTGAGACCGAGCGCGGCGGGAACGGGACCGGCTA